>Ga0194128_10000693_pt1 | contig 60777 bp, 45 predicted proteins | sample TA2KigCa65mmetaG_FD_148650 | JGI IMG/M metagenome (GOLD analysis project Ga0194128, IMG submission 148650) | Freshwater microbial communities from Lake Tanganyika, Tanzania - TA2015037 Kigoma Deep Cast 65m | ecosystem: Environmental > Aquatic > Freshwater > Lake | place: Tanzania: Lake...
CAGCAAAAATCCCTTCGCGGCTGTCGAGCAGCAGCCCCCCCTTCAACTTCTCCGTCTTCGTCGAGTGGCACTCAAAGCAACGTTGCACCAGTACCGGGCGCACGCGCTTCTCGAAGAAGTCGAGATCGGCCGAGTTGGGAGGCGGTTCGCTCGCGATGGCGGGGACGGCAGCGCAAAGAGTCACACAAACAAGTGCCGCGAGTCGCCGTTGTTCGATCGCCAGACGCATTCGGGAGTCCTTCTCTTCGCGAACAGAATCTGGCAGGCATCGTAAACGGCCTGTCGGAATCCCTCCAGCAGTGTGCAAAGGTCGCCAACAAAACGAAAAGACTTCCAAAGTCCTCGCGGGCCTTGGAAGTCGTGTGGCTGGCTGATTCGAATTACTCCTTCTGGCCGAGAGCGTCCAATTTCTTGCTGAGTTCTTTGATCATCTCTTCCAGTTGCAGCAAGTCCGATTTCTTGACCGGTTCGTCGAGTGCGTTACGCGGCTGCCTCACGGTCTGACTGTACGGCGTGCCGTTTGGTTGTTGGGTGGTGGGCACGATTGACTCCCAGACCGGGAGTTCGAAAGCGGGACCGCGTTGCCAACCGAGCATCGCCGAGACATGCGGTCGAAGGTCTGCCGGAAGCTTGTCGAGTTCCTTTTCCGTGACGTCCCAGGACTCGTCGCCTCGTTTGACGGTGATCTTCGCCGGGTCGTTGTTCGTGCGAGTGATCGACACCGAGACCCCGTTCGGCAGTCGCGGCTGTGGCATAACGTGCGGAGGTATCGTCATCATTCGCAAGCCGTGTTGTCCTGTTAGCTTTCCGCCATTTGGCTGTGGCATGGCGAGAGCTTGGACTCCTGGTTGCACGACAATGAATCCCTCTTGATTCAGCCCGGGCAGATTTTTCCTTCCGATCAGCGGCCCGTATGTTCGGAACAGGTCCTCATTCCAGATGGCCGATTTGGCTTGGTTCGCCGGACGTTCCTGAGGTTTGACCGTGATGGTTTTCTTCTCACCTTTGTGGAGCAGTTCCAACGTCAGCTCTTTCGTCTCCGATTGATTGACTGCTGAGAGAAGGTCTTTGGCCGACTTCAGCGCCTGCTCTCCCGCCTTCAACAGGATGTCATGCTTTTCAATGCCAGCCGCTTGAGCCGGTCCTTTGTCGACGACATCGAGCGCCAGCACTCCGACACCATCGTCTAACTTCAAGTGCGCTCGCAGCGACTCTGGAACCTCACCCACGGAGACTCCGATCCAGAACTTGCCAAGTGCAATCGACTCACCATCACTATCGAATACGACGACCACTCGACCGTCAGCGGCCGCCAAGTTCAATCCTTGAGGATTCTCCTGAGCCGTCGTCGTGCTCCAACTCATCGCCAACACAGCGACACTCAACAAACAGCATTTCCAATTCATGATTCACTCCTTGGGCTACGGGACTACTGATGCCATTGCGGGCCACGATAGTTCACACGGACCTGGTTCACGGGAAAGACGACGCTCCGGCCATTCGGCAACGTGACAGGAAACAAGCTGGCGGACTCTTCGACATCGAGTCCCGAATTTACTAACCGTTGACGGACCTCGTCGGACAGCGCCGATTTCGGCTTCCAGTTCGCGAAGTCCACTGGCTGCGACCGAGTGTCAATCGGGACGTTGATCACCTGCGGAACATCCGAGTGCCCGTCGTTGACGATCCATTGCACGGACTCCGGCAACTCGTCGTTCGCGGTCAACGCAGCGTCGAGCTTCGTTGGCGACTGCACGTTTCGAGTCACCGGTTCGGCCGAGCGGTCGCGATCCGACCGGCCCATCTGAAGTGGCCCACCGATCCAAACGCCAACCAACACGATCGCTGCCAATGCGAGCAGACCGACGGCCCACGATTCCCAACGTGAGTTGGCTTTCGATCGTGTCGTCTGTTGACAGTCATCCTTTGCCGACCGAGCGACCTCAACGCGCGACGCATCGCCTCCTTCCTTGCCTCGGCACAATTCGCGCACGCCGCGCCGCAGTGCTTGAGCTTCCAAAAACGTCAGTGCCAACGCACGCCAGTCGCCGCTGGCTTCGATCCGCCGCAGCAACTCGCGTCGAGCCGCTTCGTCGCACTCGTCATCGACCAGCCGATCTAGTTTCGCCTGAGTCCACTTTGTGTCATTCATCATTCCACCCCCGCAACTTCGCTCGCAGCTTGCCGCGAGCTCGTGTCAGCCGCGACTCGACCGCCGCTTCGCTGATTCCCAAATGCTCCGACAGTTCGCGATAGCTCCAATCCTCCGTGTACTTCAGAACGAGCAACTCCGCTTCTTTGCTCGGCAGTGAGGAGAGAGCTTGCCTCACCAACTGATTTCTCTCGATCGACAGCAACCAATCCAATGGACTTGTCCCCGCCCCGTCCGCCGATTGCCGACGATGCTCGGCAACCGCATCGTGCAATCGCCGTTGCCGCCCCAAGTGCCGCCGATGCAGCAATGCCGTCCGCACGGCGATTCGATACAGCCACGGAGCCACACGGGATTCGTCACGCAAACCGTCCCGATGTTCGACCGCTTCGGCCGACACCACCTGCAACAACTCCTCCACCGCCTGCCGATCGCGCGACCGAGCCAACAAAACACCGCGCAGCCAACTCCCATGCCGCAGTAACTCCGCCGGCCAGTCAATTCGCAACGGTCCCAGGATTTCGACTGCGACTGTACTCATCGCCGGAATAGTTACCACTGCCCTCAAAATCCTTCGAGGGAATTTGCAAAAAAAACCGGTGCGGCCACACGTCAATGTCGCCGCACCGGCTTACTGGTTTCTTGCCGTCATCACGCCTTCAACAACTCCATCGCTTCGTCGCAACCGGCGGCCTTCGTGCCGTAGCAACTCGCCGTGACGCGGGCTAACGCCGTGAGTTGTCGCCAGCGGAACGGTTGCCGCGTGTTGGCGAATTCTTCGCTGGCGGTGCGGTAATACTTCTCGGCGTGCAACGCGCCATCCTCGCTGATCGCGTACTTGAGCAGCAGGTCGAGCACCGGGCGCGGCGAGTGCTTCAAATCGCCGCACAGATGCACGAGAGCCGCGGCGCGAGCTTGATCGTTCGCGCGGATCGCCTCTTCGGCTTCGGCCAGCAGCTTGTTGGGATCGCGCGTTGTGATCTTTTCGAGATGCTCGGCGTGCGGCCGAGCCTTCCAGTTGAGGAAGTCGCCACCCCGATTGATGCGGTCGTAGGCGACCTGGAACGCTCCGAGGATCGTGCAAGCGAACTGATTGCGGGTGTTGCTGAACTTGACCATGTTCCGCCACGCATTCGCCGAGTCGCTGGCGTGAACGCCAATCGAATCCCCATGCACGCTGCCCAGCGGCTTGCCGGGCTGCACTTGGCTTTCGAGACGGCCGATGTCCCGCAGCACGAGCTGATTCGCGCAGAGACAGACCGCTTCGCAGATTGCATCTGGCGCGATGCCATCAGCCAGCGCGGCCCCAGCGAAGTCGGCGGCTTGATCGGGAGTCGATTTGAAGAGCGTCTCGCTGAACTGCTCGACCCACGCATCATCGGGGACGCGTGTGCCAGGCTTCTTTTCGGCCAGCTTGTACTGATCGAAGACTTTCGGCAGCAGCGTGCGCGGCCGATCGAATTCGGCATTGCGATTGACGTTTCGCTCGCTCTTCACGCAGTACCGCACCGACTGCCGCAGCATCGTCAGCGCTTGCTCGGAGCCGACCAGATCGAGAAGTGCGTACGCTCGGTATGGCAGCACGACGCGATGCACTTCGGTGTTGTCATCGACGGCGTACATGACCGCGTTGAAGGCTTCCTCCGGCGAGACCGCTGCGGCGGCAAAGGTCTTCTCGGCGGCGCTGATGTCCTTGGTGTGAACGGCATCGCGCACCGCCTCACCGGGCACCGCTCCCGCCGGCAATGTTCCAGCCGTGATCGGATGCAGCACTTCATTCTTGCCTCCGCCGAAATCGTGAATGCGATTCGTATTTCGATAGAGCACTTTCAGAATCGGCAGCGCGGCCTTGTCAGTCGGCAATTCCTTCGACATCTCGTAGGCCGGCATCATGGCCATCATCGTGTGGAAGCCGATGTAGTCCTCACCACCGAAGGTTCTCGCATTGGCGAGAGCCGCTGCCACTAGCGTTTTCAAATCGGTGCCATCGGGCATCTTGCCGACGAGCGTCGAGAGCAGCTTGTTGACTGGCGCGTCCTGCATCAAACCGACGAGCGGTTCCAGCCCACCAAACCTCAGCCTATTCGACTCCGAATCTTCTGCCGCGCGAGCTATGGACAATTCTAAGTCCAGAGCCGTGCTGTTGCCGGCTCCCACCACCAACATGCCTCGACCAACATCCGTCAGAAACTCACGACGAGAACGTATGGTAAAACCTCCCAACCGAAATACGGTCCAGAGGCTCGCACGGCGCGGGCAACTTGACGAAGAGCTTAACGTTGGGACGCTACAGGAGAGTACGAATCTCGAAATTCGTGGAAGACGCAGTCATGGACCGCGACTGCGAATGCTGGCTGCGTTCGTCAGGGTTATTTCTTCATCCGCGACGACAGCCACTTCGAGTATTCCGCATGGGCGTAGTAGATCACATTCACGCCGAGCTGATAGCAGAACTCGGTGATCTCCGGCTTCACGCCGGCGTGACCGTCGGCCCAGGCGTCGCCGATGTCGCCGGGGTGATAGTAGGCGACCAATCGGCCATCGACGCGCCAGCCGAGCGCCTCTTTGCCACCGTGCGGGGCGACATACGGCAGGAATGGAATCGGATATGGGATGCGGTGAATCGTGTCGTCCAATGGCACGCGGCTCGGACTGACCTTCGGCAGCACTTGCCGCATCATCACCAGCACTTGGTTGTGAAAGTTTCCGCTACCACCGTTGTCGATGAATAGCATTCCGTGCTTGTCGATCAGGTAATCGCGAAGGGTCTTCGCCTCGTTGGCGGAGATCGAAATGTTCCTCTCGCCGGTGATGTACACGAATGGCGGCGACTTCTCCGCCGGAAAGGCTCGCAGCGCGGCAATCGTCCGCGTCTCTTCCTTGTCATTCGTCTTTTGTTTGGTGCGCAGGGCGTACTCGCGGAGCATGTTCTCGCCGGAGAAGAAGCTCATGTCCTGATCCCAGTCACCGCCGGAGTATTCCAGCCGCAGGAAGCGCACCTTGCCTTTGCTCGTACCCCCCGCGAATCCGGCTCCGGATCCTTCGCCGTAGCCGACCGTATAGGCGTGCTGCGTGATCTCTTGAAGCTGCAGCTTGATCTCGTCGATCGGCGGCACTTTGAAACTGATCGCCGAAAACGGATTCACCACAAATTTCTTTTTGATGAGTTTCTGAATCTTCACCGCCTGAGCGATCTGCGCCTGCTGACCACCCCCCGCCGGCATCTCATAGAGATCGCTACAACCGCCGATTTGCGTGAAGACCAGAAACGCGATCAGGAAGCAGAACGAGTACCCCGCCAGCCAACTCAGTGACTGATTCAGTTTCCGTTGTCGCCGACCAAAGTACCAAGCGTGCGGGTCGAGCGGATTATAGATTCGTTCGCCATCGGGGTCGTCATCATGAGTGGCTCGATGCGCCGATCTGGCGAATTCGAAAATTTGCGGCTGACCCTGGTGTCGTCGTGCATAACGCCGCTCTTCATAGAGCCGTGACGCCTTCTCGACGAACCAGACCACCCATACCAGCCCCAGAAAGAAAAGTGACACGGTTCCCCAAGTCGCCAATCCAACTCGCGCTCCATGCAGGCCAAGGACATCTGTGAAGAACACACTGAATTGCCACAGAAAAATCGCCGCAACGCTCCACACCAAGTGCCGCCGAACCAGGAACGCGGACTCATCCGCCGGTTGATCCGCACTCATCACGGCTGCGGGAAACTGACCTCGGACCAGCTTGAGCAATGCCTCGACGCTCGCCTGTTCTCCGTCGTCGAATCGGCAAAGCCATCCAGCCCACGCCATCCAGTACGCCGACAGCGGCAGACTCAATGCGAACCACAGGCCTTCGGGCCAAACTCGCCAGGTTTCCGCGGACCGCCACCACATCCAATCGGCCAAGCACACGAGCCACACCGCCACGTAAATGGCCGTCTGCTTCAGAAGCTTGGGGGGCAATGTGAGACGTGGAAACATCGTACGCAGGCCCGTTCGTTGTTAACCGTGGAGCAGATCGCCACGCCGCTATTTCACTTTGTCGAGCAGATTGTCGAAGCTGTCGAGCGGATTCTTCTTGGGATCGGCGGTCTTGGTTTCGTCCAAGCCCATCGCCTTGCTGGCTCGCTGGAGGTCGGCTTCGGACGGAACGTCGCCGCTGGAAGCCGCCGCCTTGGTCGAGGACTCTTCGCTCTTGCCCGGTTCCGCTTCCGCCGTCGCCGCGGGCTTCGGTTTAGGTTTGCCTTTGGCACTGCCGAACGCGAACGGAATCGTCAGCACCGCCAGCATCACGGCACAACCGATCGTCGCCGTCACCAACGCCTGAACTAGCGAGTTGCCGGCCACGATTCCCATGACCTCCTGCGGGCTGCGGCCTTTCAAGCCGCGAACAAACGTACGCAGTTCGCTCGTCGTAGCCGAGGCTTCCGTCTTTAAGCGGTTCATGTCGTTGAGCATTCCCATATTCGCACCTTCGTCATTTCTTTTTCTTGTCTTCAAGTACATGCACCAATTCGCCGCCAGCTTGACTGATCGCTTCAATGACCGGTTCAAACCGAATCGCCGTTGCGTCCTTGTGAGACTTAAGCAGCACCTTGCGGTCTCCAACCGGGGCCTTGCCGAGCTGATTCTCGATGGCTCCAGCCAACTGCGCTTCCGAAATCGGCTGGCCGTTGAGATACACCTTTTCGTCCTTGTCGATCACGACCGTCAATTTCGAGTACCCTGACGGCTGAACCTTGTCTGCCTTAGCCGGAGTCCACTGCAAGTGGCTGTCGTCCTGCGCTCGCGCGAGGATCACGAAGAACACGAGCAGATTGAAGGCAATGTCCCCCATTGCCATGCTCGGCACTTCCACTCGCATTGATCGGCGTTTGATTTTCATCGAATGTCTGACACCCTCGCATGTCCGGCCGTCAGCCGATGGCCGGAATCCTTTTTCTCTTCATCAAAAGGAGAGAACGGCTGTCGGTGATCGGCCCGGGGTTTTCGGCCGGGCAACCTCACTGCGGCAACTCGACTTGTCGCTCCTCTTCCAATTGCAACGTAATGATTCCGCCGGCGTCTTCAATCTGCGTCGTCACTTCGACCCAGGTGGAATACGGCACATCGTCCGCACTCTTTACGACCACGACCCGATCCTCCGGACGAGTCTTCCCGCTGAGCTTCGCCTTCACGCGCGGAGTCACTTCGGTCAACTTCATCGGTTCACCGTTGAGCAGCACGACTGCCCGTTTCAGTTCGACCGTAATGTTGTCTTGCTGTTCTTGCTGCTGAGTCTGCTCGGCCTTCGGCAGCAGTTGTTTGCGGCCGGAGTCCGGCTGGATCGATGCGCAGACCAGAAAGAACACGATCAAATTGAAAGCAATATCCCCCGTCGCCGCCGAGGGCGGTTCAACCAACAGTTTGGAGGAGCGTCGCAATCGCATCAAACAGTCCTCGTCACTAGGCCGTTGCCGAGCCGGCCTCTTGCTGTTCGATCGCCAGTTGCAGCGTCACGGTTTCGATCAGTTCGGTCGAGGACTCTTCCACGTCCAGCACGAACTGATTGATGACTCCAGTGAAATAGTTGTAGGCCATGAACGCCGGGATGCCGACGATCAGACCGAGCGCCGTCGTCAACAACGCTTCGGCAATACCGGCGGCGGCGGCTTCGACGATGTTCTTTTCGCCAAGGCTGGCGACGATCTCGTCGAAGCTGTTGACCATGCCGCTGACTGTGCCCAGAAAGCCGAGCATCGGCGCGACGCTGGAAATCGTTGCCAGCACCGGCAAATGCTTTTCGAGCGCCGCGACGATGTGCACCCCGTAGTCGTCCATCGCCTTGATGACCTGCTCTTCGATCTTTCCCGCGTCGTAGTTCAGCCGCCGCAGCACGAGATACTTCCGCAGCCCCGCCGACAGGATCGCCGCAACCGGACCTTGTTCGGCGTCGCACTTGGCAAGTGCTTCTTCGCACTTGTCATCGTGCAGCAGGTCATGAACTTGCTTTCGCAGACCGCCCGCATCGGTTGTCAGCATCTTCAAGCTGCGATACCGCTCGATGATGACTCCCATTGCCAAAATGCCGCAGGCCAAAATCGGCCACATGAAGAGGCCGCCGCGCAGCATCAATCCCATCGCGCCGGAGTGCATCGCCTTATTGAGCCACGCCCACAATCCGGAGCCTTCCTCGTCGCTCGTCGATTCCTCGGCGGGCTTTTCGTCCGCCTTGTTCTCGACTGGCCTCGATTCGCCCTCGGCCACCGGTGGAGTCGCTGAATCCGAAAACCCGGGGATGTTCGGCTTCGCGCCACTCGCTCCCGGCGGAGTCGGCTGCGCTGGAGCCGTCGCGGCCGGCTTCGGCTCGGCCTTCTTGATGCCTTGCTTGGCATCGAGCGCATCCAACGGGTCTTGAGTCAACAACGCGAGTGCAAGAATCAGGTGTGCCATGGTGGGTAAGTCTTCGGTGGGATGAAAAACTCTATGGCCTCTGTGTTTCTGTGTTTCAAATCGGGAAACACAGAGGCACAGAATTTACAGAGTGGAAACGCAGGAAAGGCTATTGGTTCTCGATCGCGTTCGCCTCTGCCTCAAACTGCTGCAACATCTCGGGTAGCGCGAGTCGCCCGCGGGCGAATTTCGCAGCTTCGCTGGACGGGTGATTCCAACGACAGTTGTTGTAGCGGCGGAAGGCTTCGTTCGTCGCTCCGCCCATGCGGAAACTTTCACCAGACCAGAACAACGCATCCGGGGCGAGTGGGTCGTCAGCGAAGTTCTTTCCGAAACGGTCGAAGGCTTTACCTGCATCGGTGTATTTTTTGGCTTTGTAGAAGCACTGGCCGATGCGGAACGCCATCTTGGGAGCGTGTTGGTGTCCCTCAAACTTCTCGATGAACTTTTCGCCGACTTGTGCCGCGATCGTGTACTCCTCGGCTTTGTAGAAGTGATCGCTGATGCGGATCATCACGCTGCTGATCAGCGGACTCTTCGGATAAGTCGCGGCGAGAGTGACGTAAGCCTCCAACGCCGCGTCAAAGTCACCCTTTTCTTCGTAGCACTGAGCCAGCTTGTACTGAGCGTCCGGAGCCAGCAGATGGTCGGCGTACTGATTGATGATCTGCTCGTACGCATCAACCGCTTCGTCCCACTGCCCCAATTCCTGAGCGAACTGGCCGAGCAGATATTGGATGCGCGGAACGTACTTCGGATCGGGATAGTCTTCCATGACCTCCTGTAGAATGCGACGGCCAGCTTCGAGGTCAGCCAATTCTTCTTCCTTGCGAGCGAGCGCTTTGTGCGACTTGAACAACTCGAAGAAGCTCTCGGCGATGTGGAACTTGGTTTCGACCGCGAGCCGTTCGTCGTTGAACGCCTTCGAGAACGCCGCAACCAGGCCGTCCGTGCCGATGACCACCGGAATCGACTTCTCCGATTCGAGCTTGCCATCTTCAGTGCTGGCCGCTGAATCGACGTACTTCACCTTGACGGTGTCGCCAAAGTAGCACTCGACGACCGGAACATCCGCATTGAGGTTGCCGGCCGTCGGCTTCTCGTTCGACTTCAGCTGCAGTGAACCGGTGAAGACACCGCTGTGAGCGAGCGTCTCTTCCAGCTTGACTGTTTCTTTCTCTCCGAACTCCGTCGTGATTTCGACGGCAACGTGATCGCGTTCGTCGCTGGCGTCTTGATCGGCATCGGTGACTTGCAGGTACAACTTCTCACCGACGTGCAGTTGCTGGATCGGCTTGTCGTAATCCCGATCGACGACGGCGAGGACACCGTTGCTGATCAGTCGGGCCTGTGCCGAGACGGTCGCGACTTCCGGCTTCGCGGGTGCGGCAGGTTGTGCGGGAGCGGCAGTCGTTTCCGTTTTAGCGGTTCCCGTCTTGGCCGTTCCGGTGGCAGACTTCGTGGTATCGGATTTGGTTATCGCCGGCTTTGTCGTCGGAGTGGCAGCGGGCACCTTGGTGGTACCGTTCGTTGCGGGCGACGAGACAGCGCCGTTTGGCACGGCGGTGGCAGCGGTGGTGCGAGGCTTCGCGTCGGGACGCCGTTCGTCGGCGTAGGTGGCGATGATCTTGTCTTTGCCGGTGAGGTTCAAAACGCGTGTGACCAAGCTGCGGTCTTTGCCCGCATTAGTTTGCGAGTCTTCCAGCTTACCGCCACCGATTAAATTCCGCGGCATCTCAGACGTGAGTGGGATCACATCCGCGCTGGCTTTGCTGCCTAACTGCAGAATCACCTGACCGAGGAAGCGGCCCTCTTCGAGTGCCCAGCGTTCCGCATCTACCACCCGAAAATTGCCAAAGTGAGCATGTTGACCGCTCACAACGCATCGGGCTTCGATCTTTGCTCCATCCGTCGTTGTGAGCGTGACCGACACTTCTGACTTGCTGTCCTTCGCCATGTCCGGGTCGATGACCTCGATGGTCAGCGGAGCCTCGAAGGCGACGTGGGCGACCTCCTTGCGATCCTTTGCGTCTGCTTCCTTGAGATACATGGCTTGCGGTGGGGTGTTCTGTTTGGGATTACCTGGGACGACTCGTGTTTCGACAATCCGAATCTGCGCAGTGGTCGGCTTGTTGACATACACCACCGATTCCCGTTTGACCGAGTGGCCGGGGAATGTGTTCTGCGCGTCGAGATACCGGATGACGATGCGGTCTCCCGGTTTGACCTTCAGCTTACCTTCGGTGTTGTCCGCTTCGGCGGCGGAGGAACCGGCCAGGACCGTATCGATTTCCTTGGTGAACGTGCCGCTGAGATTCAATTCGCGTTCGACAGCCGACAGCTTGACGGGTTCGCCGTCGTTGACCGACACCTCGATATCCAGCGTGTCCTGGCCAACGGTCGTGTCCAAGTCGAAATCGGTTATCGACACCACGAACCGCTCACCCGGATCAACGCGGACGACGGTCTTTTCGATGTTCTGCACCTGCCCATTGTCGAGCCGGACAAAGTCGTAGTTGATCGCTCCGACCGTCGCGTTGAAGTACGTCGCGAACAGCTTCTCGCTGAGCAAAATCGAGTTCGAATTCTCGTTCTGCGTGAATTCGTCGGTATAACCCGCTGTGACGACGTCGCCGCCGGCGATCTCCAGCGTGTTGTTGTTCGCCAGTTCCAGCACGTCGGAATCGGTCGGGATGTACAGCCGCTCGGTGTCGTCCGCCGCTTTGCCCGCTTCGACCTTCGCATGCGCGACCCCGCGGCCGCCAATTTCGACATGATTCACCGCGACGGCGTCGCCGAGGTACTCGTTGATCTTGAACCGCACATAACGCAGATCATTCGATGGGAACCGGAACTCCCACGCACCAGGAGTTTGCACGACGCGAGCATCCAGCGCCGGGACGAGCTTCGCGGATCGCAGTTCCATCAGACCACCGCCGGCAATGGCAGTCGGCTTGATCGACAACGTCTGCCTGCCTGCTTTCTCGACGATGATCGTGCCGAAGCGCGTGAGCTGCGCGACAGTCCAATTGCCGGTGTTCGGGACAGTCCCCTTCAGCTTCGTGCCGGCGCATTCGAGATCAAACGTCGAACCGCCACCACCCCCGTGAGCCACTTCGAGGAAGACATCATATACGCCTGGCTGGGCGCCGTCGAATTCCCACATCGCTGAGTCTTCAAGAGTCGCCCAAGAACCAATCTGAGCCGGGTTCCGTTCCTTGATGACTCCGAACGCTTCCGTCTTCTTGGTGAGCTTGATCGAGTCGATGCCGAGCACGAGCTCCGTGGCAGCAGGCTTCACCGTCTGGACGACCTCGCGGGACTCGGCCAGGGCCAGATCAAAATCGGACTTCAGGAACGGGCCGAGTTGAACTTGTTGCCGATTGATGTCGGACCGCGCCCAGATCGCCTGAGAAATCTGCGTCGCTTGATTGACGGCCGCAAAGATCGTCACGTCGTGCAGACCCTTTTCGAGCCACACGTCGACCGTTCGATTCCCGGGACCAAGCGGCAACTCCTGCACACCGTCAATCGCCATCGCCGTCGTGACACCTTGCACTTGGATACGAGCGGCTCCGGCGCTCGGCTGCACAAGCTTGCCGTACCAGATGACTCCGTATGGCTTCTTGGAATCCTCGGCATCTTCGGCTCGCGACCATGTCAGGCCATTCGCGACGTCTTCTTCCTCGCTGGGCTTGTTGCTCTTCGCGAGCTGCTTGACCTGATCCCAGGTCGTGTAGCCGGTGAAGCTACCCGCGTAGACGCGACGACGCATCGCCTTGTACTCGTCGGCCAATTTGTCGGCCTTCAAAGGCTCGGGATGCGTGGCGAGGCGGAACCAAAACTCGCCGTCATTGCTGCCGAGCAGTTCGCCTCGAATCGGAATCTGCGTTTCCGGCTTTGGCGACCAGATCTTCACCCGATTCACCGGGTTGAGATCCTTCATGTCGATCGTCAGCAGCTTCGGAACCGCTCCGTCCGGTTCACTGAGCCAATACGACTCCTTCTTCTTGTCGATCGACATCAGCGGGCTGTGATCGATCGACGTGTCGCTGGCGAGCGCCCCGGCCGGCAGTTCGCCGGTCTGAGCGACTCCCTCGAAGATGCCCGTGTGCGGCCCGGTCTCTTTGACCGGGACTTGCACTTGGTCTCCGCTGTCGGCAATCAGCTTGACCATCACGGTGTCCGCTTCATCGCTGAGGTCGCGATCCGGATCGGTCACTTTCAGGAAGACTTGATTCCCCGGCTTGACCTGATTCTTCGGTCGAACTTGCGTGCGGCGGTTCTTCTCGTTGTCTTGCTCTTGTTCCTCGCGAGCTAGCTTCTGCGAGAACGTCTCTTCCTTCTCATCGACGATCTTCTGGCTGGCGACTTCGAATCGGGCGTTCGAAGCAATCTTGATTTCAACGTCGGAGAGCGGCACGCTCTTGAACTCTTTCTTGAACTCATCCGGGTAATCGCACTTGATTTGATCCTTGCCGGTGAGCTGCAAGACCTTGTCCCGTTTCTTGACTTGTCCAAGCGCCGTTTCGAGATCGACACGGAACAAGCCTTTGCCCGCTCCGCCGCTGGTCAGATAAACGATTTCTTCATCACCGCCGGGAATCGTCTTCACGATGACTGGAATCTTGTTGTGTCCGCGGCTGATTCCCAGGTCGCTGTCCTGCACGACGATCGACAGCGATTGTCCCGGCGCGTGAAACCGCTTGCTGCTTCGGCCGAGTCGTCCGACGGTTCGCAGCAAATTGAGCTGATCCATGAATCGCTCTTCCGAGCCGTATACCTCGGCCAGATTAAAGAGCGCCTGATTGGCCAGCTCGATATTCGGAACTCGGTCGAGTACGCCGCGGAAGATGAGCCGGGCTTCGTCTTGATCGCCTCGGCGATGCGCGAGTACCCCGCGCAGGAATTCTGCACGCACGACAACATCCGCCTCGCGGCTGGTCGCCAGCTTTTCGAAGACCGCTTCAGCCTGGTCGTACACCTTCTGAGCCATGAACGTCTCGCCGATGCCAAACTCCGCTTCGGTCGAGTACGACGTGTTTGGGAAGCGATTGATGATCGTCGTGTATTCCGACCGAGCGACGTCGTACCGCTGAGCATTGTAAAAATTCTTGGCGAGCAGCAGTTGCACACCCGCTTTTGTCGCCGCGTCAAACGTCGTGCTCATGTCGTTCTTGATGAGCCACGAGCGAAGCGTGTCTTCGACTTTCTCGAAGTTTTCGTTGCCACCGGCGGCCATCAGATTTTGGCAGACGAACATCACTAGATCGACCGGAACTTCGTCGCGGTGCTCGTCGAACAGTTTCTTGTTGGCTGTGTAAGCCTCAATCGCCAGACGTTCGTCACCGAGCCGCAGGTACATTGCCGCTTGCAGCAGCGGAGCAATCGGCGACTTCTCGTCGATCGTCAACCCGACCGCGCCGATCCGCGTGTAACACTGACTGACGAGGTTGCGAGCCGTCGCCTTCCGCGGTTCATCGACGTTCGGAATGTTTGTGAGCAACCCGGTGATCAGCGTCGCCGCGCTGACGTAATCCTTGTTCGCGACCTGCTGCTGAGCGACTGTCATCAGCATGTCCCAGCGATACGAATCCGCGTATAGCTTGCTAGCCGCGTCGGCGATGATCAGCAACCGCTTCATCGCCGGCACTTGGGCCAACTCGGCCGGAGTCAGTCCTTCGAGGTGATAAATCTGAGCCTGCGACGAACCCCAATCGAAGTTCACATCCCGCACGAGAGCATAAATCCGCTGTTTCTTATCGGGAGGCAACTCCTTCATTTTGTCCGGCGGGACGCGCACGCCGTAGACGAGGTTGTACCACGTCGTCGCATCCCAGTTCGCCGCCAGGAACGTCTTCTCTTGTTGCTTCGTCAGCGCGTCGCGAGTGACTCGTTCGACGCTGTCGATGTCTCCCTTTTCCATGTAGGCCAATGCCGCCCACTGCGCGTATCGCGTGTTGTACGGAGTGTTGGTTTGCAGCATCTCGTTGGCGAATGCAATCCGTTCGTCGGGAGTTTTCAGCGCCGCGAACAGCCGCGCCGCACACTCGGAAGACTCGCTCGATTTCCGATCGTGAGTACGGCCGAATTGGTAGTACGCGGTCGCCTCCGCCAGCAATTGATGGCGAGTCAATGCATCGCCAATGCCGGAGGCGTATCCGCCGTCCTTGCCGAACTTCGCTTGCGACTTCTGAGCGTATTCCAACGCTCGCTTGGCGAGGCTCTGATCCTTGTGCTGGTCGGCGATAATGAACAGCCGCCGCCAATGATCGGTATTGTTCAGCAACGGCTCTTGAGCAACGAACAAATCAAAGATCTGCTTGCTGAGGTCGATCGGCCCGTAGTCGCTGACCGCACCCAGCGACTCGTCGAGGTAGTACCGATTCTTGGGGAATCGCTGCGCCAGCAGTAAGTACGTTCGCGCCGATTCCTCGCGCGTCTTCACCTGCGGCGGGACATGCCGATAGTAGTAAGCGTCCTCGGCCATGAGCTGCTCCCACATCGGCTCGGGCAGCGCGGCGAGATGGGTCTGCCGCAAAGCCGCGCGAATCGGGGCATCCGGCGCATGATGAATGTTGTGCTGCCACTTCAAGTACAACGCGACCAACGGATCATCGTTCTGCTTCTTCAATTCGGCGACCGCATAGGCCACGCGGCCCTTGAGTTCTTTGTTCGGCTTCGCCTGATCGATGTAAGACTGCAAGTACGAGCCGAAGGTCGTCATGTGCAGGTTGCGTTTGCGAGCCGCGAGATAACGCTGCACGTCCGCCTGAAACTCGCCATCATTCGCCGTCTGGAATAGCAGGTGCGAGAGAATGTTCCACGAATGCCCGTCGTTGCCGGGGACTTGGTCGAGATACTCGCGGCACATCGCCTTGCACTTGGCGTCGTCCTTCAGCCGGTCTCGATAGATTTCGAGAGCCAGTGAATGTCGCAGGTAGTACGCGTTGTACTTCGGATTCTTCGCGAGCGCGTCCTTCAACACTGCCTCGGCCGCTTGGATTTGAGCCGGCTCGGCTCCCGCATTCTGCACGAACACGCTGGCGATGCTGTTCAGGTACGGATTGAACGCCAGCAGCGGCTTGATCATTTCCAGCCCGCGAGCTTTGTCGCCGTCACGAATCAACGCGGTCGCGAGCAAGGATCGTTTCTCGAATCGTTCTTCGCGGTCGGGGTACTTCGCGTCGAACTCGTTGACGAGCGGCTCGAACTCCGCCCCCTTCGCCTGCGAGTAGTACATCGAATAGATGAGTTGATTGAGTGCCGACCAGTCATCGCGGATGGCTCGCACCTGCCGGTAATGATTGGCCGCGTTGGCGTATTGGCCAAGATAGTTGAACTGCTCTCCCTGCATCCGGTGCAACTCGCGTGTCTCTTCCGGGGTGTACGGCAATCCCTTCGCCAGCATCTTGGCTCCGAGCGTGTTGGCCTTCGCCCACTGCCCGTACTGCCGCCAGCGATAATGCGCGTTCGCGGCCAACAGCTTTGTGAACTCGCCCGCCGGCAGCTTGTCGAGCATCTCCTCGGCCAGCACGCAGCCGTCGAAGATTTCCTGCTGCGACCCATTGTTGAGCCGCGTCACCGCCGCCTCGCCAAACTTTCGTCCGTTGACGTTCGGCTGCCGCTGCCACATCGCCCGATAAGTCTCGGCCGCCTTCGCTCGATCCCCCAACTTGTCGAGCGCCTTGGCCAGCCGCGCTTCCAACTCCACGTTTTGCGGAGCCGTCGGGTACTTTTGAATGAACTGCCGAATCGAAACAGTCAGCTCTTTGTGCCGCGACATCGCCTCCAGTCCATCGATCAACTTGAGCATCACCGCCTGATTCCGCGGATCACTCGGATGCGCCGCCGAAAACCGCTGCCCCGCGCGAATCAATCCGAACACGCGGCCATGCAGGTGGTAGAGGTCGGTCAACTTCACCAACAATTCCGCCGCCTCCGACGACGTGTCCTTGAACTTGTTGAGGTTCGCCTCCAGCTTCGCCGCTTCCTGAGAGACCGCATCTAACTGCTTGGATTCCTCCACAGCAGGTTTCGCGGCAGTATTCGCCGGCTGAGCAAATGCCATTTGTCCGGATGCCCACACCAGCGCCATTGCGAATGCGTAAGAAATCAATCGTGGCATTTCAGTTGTCCTATCAAATTGGGGTGGGGCGAATCCGCAGCTGCGAACAAGACCCACCAATCAGAAACCGTGACTTTGGGAAACGAACGAGGGGCCTTGATGACTCAGCCCACTCGACCGATCAGTTTCCTTTAGGTGCCGGCGCGTTCTGGCGTTCGGCTTTGTTGAGGGCTTCGGAAATCTTTTTGGCATCGCCCGCGAGCGGGCTTTCCGGGTAATCACCGATGAGTTGATCGAAGCGTTTGCGAGCCTCCGCCTTCCGATCCATGCGGTACAGACAACGGCCGTAGTTGAACAGGATCACGTCGAGGAATTTGGCGTCGGGATGGTTTTCCAGCACCGTCTCGAAGATGTCGACTGCGCGGGCGTAGTCCTTCTGCCGGTAGTAGTAGTTCGCCATCTGAGCAACCGCCTCGCCGACTCGACCGCTCTCCGGGAAGTTGTCGAAGACCTTCTTGTATTCCTGGAACGCTCGGTCGAAGAGCTGCGCCTTCGCCGCTTCGGCGGTCTGTTGCTCGGCCATCTTGTCGTAGCATTGAGCGATGCCAAATTGAGCCTCACCGCGAAGCTGGCTGGTCTGCATGTTGACCAGCCGCTGATAGACACCAATCGCACGGTTGAAGTTGTTTTGCTTGAGAGCGACGTCGGCCAGTTGCAACAGCGCGTCATCCACGAAACCGCTGTTGGGAAAATCTCGCTGCAATCGCTCGGCCATCGCGGCGGCGAGTTCCAGCTTGTCCATTTCGTAGTAGATTTTCCAAAGCTGGACGTAGGTCTCTTCGAGTAACTTGCCGCCGAGCTTGGTCGCCTCGGACATGATCTCGTCACACAGATCGAGAGCCTGCTCGTACTTGGCATCCGCGTTTTTCTTGAGGCCGAATTCCTTGTAGCGGTTCCCGATGTTGGTCAGCGCGTGAGCCGTCTTGAGCTGCGTCTGCACTCGTAATTCGCGATCGGAGATCAACGCCTTCGTGACTCGCACACCACCGAGATTGCCTTCAATCGCCTTGGCATCAAACGTGACAGTCCGAGCCTCAGCCGTTGAGTTTTTGGCATCGGCGTAGGCCAGCCTGACGAAGTCGCCCGGCAGCGCCTGCAAGATCTCGTCGGTCGAAACGACTTCGTCCGCCTTCATTAGCGCCACGGTCACTCGAAAGACTCCTGAGTGAATCGAGTTGTCATCAACAGGCTTCGCAGCGGGTTGAGCAGCCGGGTCAGCAGGCTTCGCCTCCCCCTTCGTTGGCGGAGCACCTTCTGTCGTTTTTGGCTGAGCGTCCGCATTTAAGGCGGTTGGCTTTGCAGTTTCTGTCGCGTCGTCGGCGGCGGGTTTCTTCTCGAATTGATTCTCAACTTTGACTTCGGTCAATGTGACCTCGACTCGATCCACCTTCTTGTGCTTCTCGATCTTCGGCTCACCTTCGTCGTCGGTTGCAACCGCCTTGCCGGACTTCTTGAGTTCGATCAGTTCATTCTCAATTTCCTCATCGGTTTTTGGCCGGACGACTTCGACGGTCGCCTTGATCGTATCGGCCGCATCGGTCAGGTCGCGATCTGCGTCAATGATTTGCAAATTCACCGTCTTTCCGAGCACCACGCCGCGCAGCGTCTCCTTGAACGCTCCATCGGTGATCGACAGCAACCCGTTGCCAACTACCGTCACCTTGTGCAACAACTTGCGATTGAATTGCTTGTCCGCCGTTTGCTCGTCGATGTACACGACTTCGACAGTGTCGTCCCCTTTCAATTCAAGCGTCCCGTTGCCGGACTGCGGCTTGCCGAGTTTCGTCAGCAAGCTTCCCAACGCAATCCGTACGTTGCGGCCAACAGAGAAGCATTCGACGATTTCCTTGTCGCCGCTGGTCGCGGTGCATTCGACCTTGATGGATTGACCAGGCTCCAGAGCCGACAGGTCCGCATCTTCGATCTTTACGAAGAGCCGCTTGCCAGCCTCCAACTTTTCAACTTTACCCTCTTCGCTGGACAACGTCGTGCCGACTTTTTCCAGAGCCGAAATTGCCCGGCTGTAATGGCCGAGTTGAAAGTGGCCCAGACCGATGTAGTAGTACGCCTCATTGACCTGTTTGCTGACGGGGTACTTCTCGATCACGTCGCGCATTACCTGGAAGCATTTACCGAAGTTGCGAGCTTCGTAAAAGCAGATTCCCGCTTTGAGAGTCGCCTCGGCCCGCTGTTCTTCATCTTTGTTCTCTTCCGCAGCAACTGCCTCGAACTGAGCACGAGCCTTGTCGTATTGCCGATCTCGCTGAAGAAAGAAATTCCCCAACCGCATGTACGCTTCGTAACGCACCTTGCTCTTGGGGTATCGCTCGATTACGGACTGCCAGATCTCAACGGCCTTTGGGACCTCATCGGCCTCGTATCGAGCGTCGCCAGCCTCGACCAACTTCTTGGCGGCCCGATCCTCAACGATCGAGCCTTTGAGCGCGGGAGCCTCCACTGGCTTGGCCGCTTCCTGGCTCCAGACCAAGCCGCTCCACCAACAAGAAATCGCTCCACAAATGACTGCCGCACCAATCCGAGACGCTCGCATGTGAGTAATCCATGATCGCGCACGTCCCTGTGCAACTGTGAGATCACAAGCATCCCAGCCTGTGTTTCAAAGTGTCGAATGCGGGGACCAGACACCGCACACTAAATTCGCATTTCGCCGCGTCACTCGCCAGTCCTGTGTTGCCCGCTCACCCAAATTCAGCCGCCTCTTGGGCGGATTGTGCGGTCGTGTTGCGAGACAGCCACATCATCTCATCGAGAGCCGCAAACACTTCTCCGTGACGCTCTGACTCCTTTCAAAACGCCGCAAGGCAGGCGATGGCACCTGCCTTACGGATTTTCCGGCGTCCTCCAGGACCATTCGCGACTAGGCGAACAACCCCTTGATGGGCGTGCCATCTTCAACCAGTTTGAACGGACGTTGAAGCGGCGTCATGACCTTCTTGTCCGGGTCGATTCCTAGCGCGTGACAGAAGGAGGCGTGCAGGTTCGAGACCTTGACCGGGTTGTCCTTAGGTTCGTAGCCGTCTTCATCGGAAGAGCCAATAACGGTTCCGCCCTTGATGCCACCACCGGCCATGAAGCAGGTGAAGACATTCGGCCAGTGGTCGCGGCCTGAATCCTTGTTGATCTTCGGCGTGCGGCCGAATTCGCTGAGCATGACGATCAGCGTCTTTTTGAGCATCCCGCTTTCAGCCAAGTCAGCAATCAGCGACGCCAACGCGGGATCCATGATCTCGCCATGAGCTTCCATCGCCGGGAAGTTGTTCATGTGCGTATCGAAACCACCGCGGTTGACTTGCACGAACCGCACGCCCGTTTCGACAAGTTGTCTCGCCACGAGGCAACCGCGACCGAACGGCGTGTCGCCGTATCGGTTCAACTGCGACGTTGGAACCTTGTCGAGCTCAAACGCAGCCAGTGCCGGGCTCCGCATCAGCGTCAACGCTTCATCGATCGAAGTCTGGGTCGACTTCAATTCCTTATTCGACGACTTTTCAGCAAAGCGGCCGTTGAACTTTTCAAGAACTTCGAGTCGCTGATTGCCACGAGCCGCAGCAATTCCTTCCGGGAACGACAAGTACGGGTCTTTTTCACCCGGCCCGCCGATGAAGTACGCTTCGCACTTTTGGCCGAGGTAGCTCGCCTTCGGCGCGCGACCACTGATCGTAACGTAGGCCGGCAGATCGCCGAGCTGTTTCTTCTCAGAAGTCACAACTGAACCGAAACCCGGATGCAACAAGTTCGCGGTCTGGTTGTAGCTGGTCTGCAACTGATAGGTGCCTCGACCGTGATCGCCGTTGACGCCAGCGATCGAGCGAACCAACGCACAGTGTTCCATCACCTTGGCAACTTCCGGGAAGATTTGCGAAATCTTGATTCCCGAAACCGACGTGTCGATCGCATCAAACTCACCACCGGTCGGCCGACCGGGCTTCGGATCGAACGTGTCAATGTGCGACATGCCACCGCCGTTCCAGAAGAAAATGACGTGCTCAGCCGTCGGCGTGTGGTCGGTCCCGCCTAAAGCGACCAAGTCGCGCATCGAGAAACCCAGGATCGAAGCCAGTGACGCCTGCAACACAGCACGGCGATTCATTTGGTAGTCCAGACAGCCCATGTCGAGTTCCTTTCTGAATCGGATTAGATCGTGGGACAGGATTTCAACCTGCCAATCAGAGAAACGAAGCGGGCAGGCTGACAACCTGCCCCACGCGGTCAGGGCAAGAAACGGAATTCATTGCAATTGAGGAGAATCCAACGGAAGTCAGCCATGCCATCGAACTGATCTTTCTGAGCGGCGATGATCGTTTTCGCCTCACGGATTTCATCCGCAGTTGGCTCACGGGTCAGGATCTCACGGTAGGCCAATTTAATGGCTCCGTCGAGGTTCTTTTGCTCAGCCAGCACTGCATGCATCGGCTCGAATTCACCAACACGAGATGCTTCGTGAATCAACTGACCGTTGAGCATCATCAGAGCCTGCCGCATATTCGGCGCGTGATCACGAGTTTCCCCGAGGATTTCACGGTCCGTTTGACCGAAGACCCGCAAGAAATGCTCGGGAGCTGCCGGTGACGACATCCGCAAAGATGAACCAAACTTTGGGTTGTCGTCGAAGGTAGCCTTCACATAGCGATCGATGTAATCGACTCCGCGACGCTGCGTCTGCATTTGAGCCCGCATCCGCTCGGCTTCAATCTCTTCTTTGGACATCACGCGCATCTCTTCGACTTCGACTTTCGATTCCTCTTTCTTTGCGTTCGCGAGGACTTTGCCGAAGTTAATCTCGATCCCCTTTTCGAGGTCGAGGCCAGGCGCCGCTTCCTCCCGATCCATTTCTGGACCATTCATGGCCATCTTCTGTTCGAACTTCATGGCGGTCAGAGCCAGACCTGGACGACCCGTGCCCGGCTTCACCATTTGCGAGAGCTTCCAGGTGGTCTTCATGTTTTTGCCGGGCGAGTGCTTCACATCGAACAAGTGTCCGGCCGTGATGATACTGTCGTACAAGGTTTCGCTGAGCATTCGCCGCATCGGAGTCGCGAGGAATGATTTCTCAAGATCTTGCTGATCCTGCTCGGCCAAACCATAGACATGCGCCCGCTGATAGACTTGGCTGCTGACGATCAGCCGCACCAGTGTCCGCAAGTCGTAACCACTGGCCACAAATTCATCGGCGATGTAATCGAGCGTCTTCGGGTGACTGGGCGGGTTATTGTCACTGAAGTCGTCGATCGGATCGACGATCCCACGTCCGACCAAGTCGGCCCACACTCTGTTCACGAGATTCTTCGCAAAGAACCGATTGCGAGGCGACGTGACCAACTCAGCAAGCTGAGTCCGCCATTCGCTGGTCACATACAGTCCCGCCTTGATGTTGAGATCTTTGGCGTCCTGTTTAGCCTGTTTCGTGATGGCATCGTCCTGCTTTTTGCCCTTCGCTTTCTGCTCGTTCTCGGAGGCATCCGCCAACAAGTCGTCAACGTCGGAACCCTTCTCGCCAGCCTTGGCTAACAAGGCCTCTCTCTCGGCCTTCTGCTTCGCTCGCAAGGCATTAAACCGAGCGATGTATTCCGGTGTCTCGTTGGCGGCGACGGTATCGAACGGGAAGCTCGGCTTCATCGGCTTCCGCTCATCCGGTTTCGCTTTACCTTCAGGCGGCCAGAGAACTGTCGATCGCTCATTCTCTTTGGCGTAGATCGTCCGAGTGAACTGATTCTCGATTCGCTGAGTTTTCCCGAAGTACGCCGCAAAACCGTAAAAGTTCTCCTGCGTCCAAACATCAAATGGATGATCGTGACACTGAGCACACGAGATGCGGACACCCATGAATACCTGCGATGTGACCCCTGCAAGGATCATCGGATCAGCATTGTCACCCAACACGAACGCAACTTCAGGAGCGGCTCCCGCCTTGCCATTCGTAGTAATGAGTCGGCGAGACATCTCGTCGTGCGGCATCCCGTCGGCAATTGCCTGATGGACCCACGCCAGCGCCGCCCCTCCACCATCGGCCTGAGCACGCAATCGAAACATGTCCGCGTAAAAAACCGTCCAGCGATCGACGAATCGCTCATCCGCGATCAGCCGATCAATGATCTCATTCCGCTTGGCAGGACTCTGATCCGCCTCGAAGGCAACGGCTTCTTCATTCGTCGGGATCCGGCCAACCAGGTCACAGTACACCCGACGCAAAAATGTCAGATTATCAACGACGGGCATTGCATCAGCCTTGATGCCCCGTTCTGTGTTTTCGAGAGCCAGAACTTTGTCGAGTTCAGTGCCACTCGTTAGCTTTTTGGCCTGCTCCCGGAAGGCCGCTTCTGCCTTCGGATCAACCGGGGCCTTTTCGACTTTCTTCTGAGCCACCGGCGGTTTTGCGTGAGCGTCAAAGACACTCAACCCCAAGACTCCCAACGACAAGCAAACACTTGCAGAAAGAATCGACCAACGCTTCACGGTCAGGCTCCTCTGGTGAAACGGACTGCGAGACCTGCTGAAACCCACAGTTTTCTATAAACGTTCGCTTAAATTTACAATTCGATTTGGCTTTTTTGGGGTTGCAACTTGATCGTCAGGTATTTTCGGACAATTCAGACCCAAAGGTTGCAAGCTTAGGGGATCAGCCCCTCCGGACGATCAAGCCACAGGTAGTGCCCGTGGTCAGCTGTCACAATGACCAGGGTCTCGCTCCAGTTGCTGTGCTTTTCCACCCAATCAGTGATGACTCGAAACGCAAGGTCTCCGGAATTAACCGCGCCGATCGAAGTGTCGAGGTTATTGTCGTGATTGGCCCAATCAACGTCTCCGGCTTCGACCATCAGCCAGAAGCCTTTCTTATTCTTGTCGAGAACCATCAAAGCAGCAGCAGTCATGTCGGCCAAAGTCGGGTTCTCGGCGAGATCGGCGGATGTGTACGACTCAATCTTATTGGCCCGTCCAACAGCGGGCTGAAAATCACCGTCCGCAGTTGCAAACGGCAGATGCCCTTTCGCTGAGCCAATACCAAAGAACCCAAGCAAACGGTGACTCGATGAGACGGCTCGGTCGGCGGCGGCCAACAAAGATTCACGACCACTGGCCCCGGCAGTTCGCTCGACGACAACGTACCGCCCTCCGGTTGCCACATCGATTGTGCGGCGGTCGGTTGCCGTCAACCAAATATTACCGGGAACAAAGTTCTTTCCTTGCCCCCGCATTTTCTTTTCGGCGTCTCCGGTCTTCGTTGCGGTATCTCCAAAGCCACCACCAATCAGCACATCCAGTCCTTGCAGCGGCTTTGTCGGATGCGAACTCGACGGCAGCCCCAAGAGATCACGGGTCAAATCTTGATAATCATCTCGATCAACGTTCTGAGCATACGAGCACGCAGGCGTTGCATGACTAATCGGAACACTTGTGACCGCTCCCACCGCAAATCCTGCGGTTTGGAGCTCATGAGAAATCGGCGAAACATGCTGGCCCGCGTAATCGACGTTGATCGAGTTGTTGTAACTCTTCACGCCAGAAGTCATCGCCTGAGCCGTGTTAGCTGAGTCAGGATAAGGGTGCTCGCCTTTACCTTTGCCGTCAGGCGCGCGACCGGTGAGATAAAAGATGTCGTCGCTCGGCGAGGACCAGGGGAATGCTCCGCCCTTTGCGACGTTGTATCCCCCGGGATACTTTCCGCCAGGATTGGTGACGGTCTGCGTATCAACATCGCATTCGGTGCCGTCATTGAGAGGCGCGACACACATGAATCCAAACTGCGTCGTGCCGTTTGCCGTGTAGTTTTGAAAGTGAGTGCCAGTCCCACGTCCTTGCGAGTAGCTGACTCGCTTTTCGTTGTAGATTGCAGCAAGTCGCGTTGTCTGCCAATCCATTCCGTCGAAGATCATCAAGATGACGTGCTTTTTGCCAGCCCTGAATGCGGCTCGCTGCAACGCCGCGAGATCAGTTTGGTCGCAATACTGAGCCTCAAAATTCAGCGTGTTGGACGGAACACGACCGTAGATCGATTTGAGCTTTGCTTCGCTGCGGTACGCGCTGTTCTTGCCGAGATAACTGTTGAGATCGACTCCCTCACCCGCCCCCAGAGTTCCAAACGTGTACACAGGAATCAGGCGATTACTGTGTGTACTCCATTCCTTGTAGTTCTTCGGATCAACGCCCCAATGAGCAATCGGAGAGTGACCATTCTTGACCGCAGCCGTTTGAAGATCGCGCACGTGATCCTCAGCGTTGGCAACTGCCGTGATCAAAAGCAGGTCGAGGCAGAGCAGACGCAGGATCATGAATTTACTTTCTGGTGGCTCCGGAAGGACCGGCGCAGGTCACCAATGCTCGCCGCCAGTCGCATCAGAGGCAAGCGAAGAAGCGCGATCAAGCCAACGGCGAGCGGGCCGACTGACGACGCCTGAACAGACTCACCGCCGTTTCCTATCGCCGAAAATTCACGCAAGGATTGGCTGGATCGGCGTCCCTTCGCAGAGGGTCAGCGGACGGCCAAGATTGTCGGCCACCTGCAAATGCGGATCGATGCCAAGGCAGTGGTAGATTGTCGCCGCAAGGTCTTCGGGAGGTGTCGGATTATTGGCGGGATAAGCGGCAAAACGATCGCTCGAACCATGAACCATGCCACCCCGAATGCCTCCGCCCGCGAGGACCGACGTGAAGCAGCTCGGCCAGTGATCGCGGCCGTCACGGCCAGCACCAGCTCCGCCGACGACCCCTTGGCCGACGCGGGGCGTGCGACCCATCTCGCCCGTCCAGACGATGAGCGTTTCGTCGAGCATCCCGCGGTCTTGCAGGTCGTCCAGCAATGCACTGAAGGCTTGATCGGTGACAGGACACAGCCGCGACTTTAAGTCGATGAAGTTGCGATTGTGCGTGTCCCAGTAGACGCTGACGTTCGTGATACCGTCATTGGGCCAGAAGACCGTGACGAACGGCACGCCTGCCTCAACCAACCTCCGAGCTTGCAGCACCGATTGTCCGTGCGGATTCATGCCGTAGCGTTCGCGGACAGATTGTGGTTCGCGAGTCAAATCAAACGCCTCGACCGCACCGCGTGAGGACAACAGCGAGAAGGCTCGATCGTAATGGCTGCGAGCCGCCGCGATGTTCGCGTGACCTTCGAGCTTTCGCAGTTGCTGGTCGATGTCTTTGAGCAACTCACGGCGACGATTCGAGCGGTCTTCGGGGACGTCGGCGTGTAACGAGAATTCTCCCACCTTGTAATCGAGCTTGCTGCCATCGGCGTCGATCCGCATCGGGTTCAATGTGGGACCCAACCAACCTGCCCCCTGTCCGTGGGACTCCTCGACAAATCGCGGCGCACCGTTGGGGACTACGGGCATCATCGACACAAACGGCGGCAACGGCCCGCGTCCGCGCCCCAAACGAGCAACGACGGAACCAATGCTCGGCCAATCCTCCGGCAGCGGAGCGCCCCGACGTGGAACGGCTCGCCCGGTCAACGGAAAGTGCGTGGCGGTGGTGTGATCGACGTCACCGTGAGTCATTGAACGGATGATCGCCAATTTGTCGGCGCGCTGGGCTAATTGCGGCAGATGCTCGCAGATTTGCACTCCCGAAAGCTTAGTCGCGATCGGTTGGAATTCGCCGCGATACTCGACCGGAGCATTCGGCTTCATGTCCCAGGTGTCCTGCTGAGCCGGGCCGCCCCACATGAACAGAAAGATGCACGCCTTCGCATGCTTCGTCGCCTGCATGGCTGATATCGGTTCCGCTCGCGCCGCGTCCTGTGCTTGCAACCACAGTGGGAGATCGAGTCCAGCCAGGCTCAGCGCTCCTACACGCAACACTTCACGTCGCCACATTGGCGCGGACGCCAAACAGTCTCGGCAAGCGGTCGAAGCAAAGGCATTCATTGCCAGCTAAAATATGGCGATCTTCACTGGCAATCAAGATGGCTGCGTTGACAACCGAAACGATGCCCGAATATACCTTCGTCCCTTCGGAATCCACGTAAATCCTCGAACATCGGCCACGTCGATTACTCGACGTCGGCGTGCACGTCGAGGCTCAAATTGGTTGCGGCAGTGGGCTGCGGTATTTCCTGATTTTCAGTTTGTTGGAGGTTGCCATGAAGGAGGTCGTTCGTGGTTAAGTTGCGTTTGCGAGACAACGAGAAAATTCAAGACGCAGTGAAGCGGTTTCGAAAGTTGGTCGAACACGCTGGAATCAAAAAGGAAATGCGTCGCCGCGAGTATTACGAGAAGCCGAGTGAAATTTCTCGCCGTAACCGCCGCCGAGCAGAACGCCGAGCGCGACTGGCTCGTCTGAACCCGAACGGAGTGATTACCACAAACACCACGACCGGTCCGTAATCGGTATCCTGGATCGTTTTTTGGTTTGCCAAGAGAACGAAAACAAAAAAGCACCCGTCCAAAAACGGGTGCTTTTTTCGTCGATGAGCAACTTCGAGAACCGCACAGCGAAAACTACTCGTCGTCGTCGTCTTCTTCTTCCTCTTCTTCTTCTTCTTCTTCCTCTTCGAGATCGACTTCGACCTCATCCTCGATTTCGACTTCCGGCACGTAGCGTTCTTCGTAAATGTCCGTAATGGCACCCGGCGGTGGGGCTCCGATCGCTTCTTTCACCGCTTGCAGCCAATACAGTCGTTTACTCTTGGATCGCAACACTTCGATTCGTTCTTCAGCAGCCTTTTTCTGGTCAAACGGGAAGCGGTCTTCTTCCTTTTGAGTGTTGTTGAAAATTACCCACACGATGCGTCGACGCTCAACCGGCTTTACGCGGGTTTTCTTTTTGACCGGCTTCTTCTTGGCTCCTGCGGCGACAACCCGCTTGCGTTTTCCTTTTTCGTCCTTGCCTGTCGAGCCGTCGGCCCCTTGACCCTCGGCCGCCTCGAACTCTTTACGCTTATCCAAACGGCTTGCCATTTTTCAGAATGTCTCCAAATCGACGCCTACGGTTGCCAGAGACCTCTGTGCCAGAACGAATTCCGGCGACAGAAGGCCCACGAAGGTGCGGTAGAATAGCAAACCGACGGCGACCAGCCAACCAGCCGACCAACGGACTCTGAGTCATTTTTCTCGAAACAATCAGAAAAGTTTCTGTAACCAGACTCCGCCGACCGATTCTTTGAAAAGCGATCAGACTGCGCGAGCCGTGTTCAAGGAGAGCGGTTCGAAAAACCCCCGCCTCGGCGGGAACTGCCGAAGACGAAGGAGAGGAGTCCATGCGACATCTTGGAAAATGGCTGATGGCGTTAGGGTTGCTGGCCATCGCGCCAGCCGCCAGTGACGCGGCGTTGTGGGGCAATTCCGCCCAAAGCCAGCAAGCCGCGAAGCAGAAAAACCAAAAGACGGCCAACGAAGTTGCCGGCGCTCTGCGAAGCGCCGACTTGCAAGGCTACGACATCGGCATCGAGGTCAAGGAAGGCACCGCCATCCTGACCGGCGAAGTGACCGATCCCGCTCAAAAGGACAAGGCCACACAAGTCGCCTCGCGAGCGAAGGGAGTGAAAAGAGTCGACAATCAGCTGATCGTCTCGCCGCCGAAAGTGGCTGCGGTAAGGCAAGCGGAAAAGGCTCAACAGGAAATTCAGCAGGTTTCCAATACCGCTCCGCCAACGAATCAGGAAATGGCGGAGGGGATCGCCGCCGCACTCGGCAAGGCCGGGATGAGCGGCTTCGACCTGGAAGTTCGCTTTGAAGACGGTCACGCCGTGATTGGCGGTGCGGTCGCGAATCCTGCTCAGCGAGCGAGGATCACCCAAGTGGTCTCGAACTTGAACGGGATTGAAACCGTAGACAACAAGGTAACGGTGTCGCCGCACGCGGCTCGTCACCAAGCTGGTCCGGTTCCTTACGCGAGTCAGGCGGCATACGGTCCAGGCCCGATGCGTGCCCCAATTCACCCGGCGGCCTTCCAGCAAGAAGGTGAACCGATGGGTGGTGGCATGCCAATGCCGCCGATCCCGATGGGTCGGTCGAACGCAGGACAAGTCTACGACTCGCCCAATCTTCCGAACTATTCCTGGCCCACTTACGCCCAGTATCCCAACTCAGCGGCGATCTCGTATCCGAAAGAGTACAGCGCCAGCGCTTGGCCCTACATCGGTCCGTTTTACCCATATCCGCAAGTCCCGCTGGGTTGGCGATCAGCTCAGTTGGAATGGGACGACGGCCGATGGAACCTCAACTTTCGGTCGCGCACCGAAAAGTGGTGGTGGTTCCTCAGTCCGAAGAACTGGTAGCCAGGACTTCGACGCTGTCTGATTCTCCTTTTCTGAGATCTCCGAGCGTACAGGCGCTCGGAGATTTTTCGTTTGAAGAACGTGGCCGCGACCAAATCCATCAGATGCCTTGAACGGACAGCATCTGCTGCTGCGATCGTTTCCGGATCAAACGACCGTCAAAATCCCGAAATTCCTCCAAGTCGGCAAGGTTTAACAGCCGATGAGAGTCACGCGTCCCTTCCGATTCCATCCGGGAAAAGGTGTGCCCATGAAACCGATTCGACGTTGGTCGTTGCTGATTCTCTTGGTATCGATGACGACCGCCTGCAGTGGTTGCCACATTTTTAGTGGTGCCGTGATGACAGCCGTGACCTACTCTAAGTTCTGGGTGATAACACCACCGATCCCGGTGAGTGCCTACTGGCAGCAGCAGATCGAGGACACCTACTGGGAAGAGGAGCGATACACCAAGGTGCCGATCCTGGATCCCGTCGAAGGGGAAAACGCCCCGTTGTTCTGCCTGGACCCGCCATCGTCAGATGAGGTTATGCGATCTCTGCCGGACAGCGCGGAAGGTGGTTTGGCCTTCATCGCTGAGACCTTCCGTAACAACGTCCGCATCGTGGTCGAACCGATCGTGGACCGCGTCGATGAATGCCGCTTCTATCCGCTCGCCGGACCGGCTCGTCTACACCACTGCCACTACAAATGCACGGTCTACTACGACAAAACGATTCGCTCGACTTGGCCGATTCCGTTCACTCACGAAGACGAGGCAACCGAGGTCATCTACATTGACCACGACCACCTGATCCGCTGCTCCGGACCAGACGCGCCGTAGGGTGAGCCGACAGAAACAGAATGCAGGCCCCGACTGGAAATTCAGTCGGGGCCTGTTTCGTTTCACTGCCTACTGCCGACAGCCTGCTGCGCACTAGAGTTCCCGCATGAGCGACGTGATCGTGATTGGTGGCGGATTGGCGGGATTAGCGGCGTGTGTCGCGCTGGCGCAAACGGGTGTGACGGTCACTTTGCTGGAGTCACGTCCGCGACTCGGCGGGCGAGCGAGTTCGTTCGAAGATTTGACAACCGGCGAGTTGATCGACAACTGCCAGCATGTGGCGATGGGTTGCTGCACCAACTTTCGACACTTCTGTCGCGTGACCGGGATTGAAGCGTCATTTCGCCGCGAGCGCGAGCTGTTTTTTGTCGCGCCGCCGACCCTCACGACAAACACTCCTCCCGATGTTTGCCGGTTCTCCGCGATTCCCTTGCCCGCGCCGTTGCACCTCACGGCGGCATTTCTGCGATTGAGCTACCTGACGTTGCGAGAGAAATTGGCACTGGCTCGCGGCCTCAAGGCATTGGCTCGCCAACGGCCAGAGACTGCACAACGAATGAACTTTGCGGAATGGTTGGCCGAGCATCGACAACCGGCCAATGTCGTCGAGCGGTTTTGGTGGGTCGTGCTGGTGAGCGCTCTCAGCGAATCGCTTGATCGTGTGTCTGTCGCGGCAGCGCGGAAGGTCTTCGTCGATGGATTTCTCGCAAACCGACACGGCTGGGAGGTGTGGTTACCAACACTCCCGCTGGATGAGTTGTACTCCGGACAACTGACTGAATGGTTGACGTCGCATCGCGTTGAGGTCCGTTTGAAGTCGGGTGTCGAACGGCTGGTCTTGGAAAACGATCATGTCGTCGCCGTCGATCTTCGTAACGGTGAATGCCTCTCGGCAAAACAGTTTGTGGCGGCGGTCCCTCATCAGCGACTCTGTTCGCTCTTGCCAGGCGCATGGCACAACCAACCGCCGTTTAACCTCATCGACCAACTGGAGTCAGCGCCGATTGCCAGCGTGCATCTCTGGTTCGATCGCCCGATCACCGAATTGCCACATGCGGTGCTGGTGGGACGGTTGAGCCAGTGGATGTTCAATCGCAGCAAAGTTCCGAGTCCCCAATTCCCAGCTCCCCGTGAGAACGGCACAACTCGCAACTCGCAACTCGAAACTCGGAACTACTACCAGGTCGTCATCAGCAACGCTCGCGAAGCGGCCGAGCGTTCGCAGGAGCAGGTCATTGCCGAAGTCGTGGCGGAACTGAAGGGGATCTGGCCCGAAGCGAACGCGGCCAAGTTGTTGCACTCAAGAATGATCGTCGAGCACACAGCAGTCTTTTCGCCGCGACCCCGTTCCGAAGATTTGCGACCGGCGCAACAATCGCCAATCGCCAACCTGCAACTGGCAGGCGATTGGACCCAGACCGGCTGGCCAGCCACGATGGAGGGGGCCGTGCGCAGCGGGTTTCTCGCAGCGGAAAATATCGCCAGATCGTTCGGCCGTGAGACGCCGATTTTGCAACCCGACTTGCCCGTTTCGTGGCTGACGCGCTGGTGGATCGGGTCGCGTGAGACTTTCGGTTGCGACGGCTGAACGATTACCGAGGTAGCATCGCGATCTGCGGTTTGCGATGAGCTGTTCGATTTCACAATCTGAATCTCTGCAGGAGGTGAGCGATGACTCGCCGACGAGGGGTGCTGAGTCGAAGTTCGATGTTGGTGCAGTTGCTGCTCACCGCTAGTGCGATGCTTGTGCTGTCTGAGCTGTCGGCGATGGGTGTCGCTGCCGCAGAGACGGTCGAGATCCCCGGCGAGCCGATCAAGATGATGATGATGTGGAAAGGGGCCGCCTGCTGTTGGACAGACCGATCGTCGGCAGCTGCTTCCGTGCAGTAACCAACCTCACTTCCGGCAGCAGACTGCCGCAGCCCAATGCGATCCATCGGCTTCATCGCCAATACAGATCCGCGACGCTCAGCAGCAGTAGGCCGACGCCGATCACGGCGTTGACGTTGAAGAACGCGACGCCGACTCGGCTCAGGTCGTCGGGTCGCACGAGCCAATGCTCGTACGCTAACAGCAGCGTCACGCCGACGATGCCAACCAAGAAAATCGTCCCCAGACCGGCAACGTACCAGAACGCAAACAGGCTGATCGCGGTCAGCACATGACTGAGCAAGGCGAGCTTCAACGCTCGCGGGATGCCCCAGCGGGCCGGGATGCTGCGAAGTTGATTCTGCTTGTCAAAGTCCGCGTCCTGACAGGCGTACAAGATGTCGAAGCCGCCGACCCAGAAGAACACGACCGCTGCGAGACTGACCGGAGTCCAAGCGACCTCGCCTCGAATCGCGATCCAGGCGGCGATCGGCGAGAGCATCAGCGCGGCGGACAGCCAGTAATGACACCAGGTCGTGAACCGCTTGGCATACGAATAACCCAACAGAAACAACAACACCGGAACCGCCAGTCGGATTGGCCACAGGTTTGGCAGGAACAGCAACGTCGAGCCGACGAACGCCGCGCTGCAAACGACTGTGAACAGCACGACGCTCGTGCCGCTGAGCAAACCAGCCGGCAGATGCCGAGTCGCCGTGCGCGGATTCGCTGCGTCGAACTTCCAATCGACCAGCCGATTGAACGCCATCGCCGCCGATCGCGCGAAGACCATGCACAGCAGAATCCCCGTTAATTCACGACCCGCGAAAGGCTCGGCTCGGCCATGCCACGCCAAAATCGCGGCCAGCAACGCGAACGGCATCGCGAAAATCGTGTGGCTGAAGCGGATCAGTTCGAGGAGATGGCGGAGCATGTCAGGAATCAGGAATCAGGAATCAGGAATCAGCCGCGAGAAGTTACGTTGTCTGGCGAACCGCGAAAAGACTGCGGCATTTCCTTGGCTGACCCTTTCCTTCGACCCCTGACCCCGCCCTCCAGAAACGCTCTAGACCCTTTCCGGCGGCCGGTCCTATAACCCCGCCCCCTTCCCGCGGCAGACTTTGCCGCTGGTATTCCTGTCCTGTTTCCTGTCGTGTCTTGGTCCCGCCTTTGTTGTCTTTGCCCATCGGGAGCCCCCGTGTCGGGCCAGCGTTCCTTTAACCGCCTGCGATGGTTCGCCGTGTGGTGCGCACTAGGATTGTGCGTACTCGGCGTGTTGCTGCGCGCCAACTTGAGGGCGGAGAGCGAGCCTTCAGAGGTGGCTGCCGATGATCCAATTGCGATCACGGCCGACTATGCAACCGAAGGCACAACAGATGAGGGTCAGCGAGTTCGCATCTTGCGGGGGCACTGCCGCTTGCAGCAGGGCAGCACGGTGATAACCTCGCGACAAATGGTCGTCTGGCAGTCGCGCCAATCGGAAACAGAAAAGCTCGCGCTGTACTTGGAAGATGATGTCCGCGTCGAGCAAGTGGGACAATCGGATCAGCAGCCGAACGCCTTCGTGCAGTTGAGCACTCGAATGGGAAGCGTCGCGACGCAGTTCCGCTTCTCGTCCGCCAGCCTCAAGATCGACGAAGAGCCGGTGTTCAAACGAGCGGCCGCACGGCGGCGAGCCGTGCAACGATCCGCGCTCACTCAGACGCAATTTGTCGTCCCCTCGCCGGAAACAACACAGCCAAGTTTGCGTTCGCCGGTTGCTCGCGAAGGGATGCGACGCATTCGCGTTTCTCCACGCACCTCCAAGAACTTTCAGCTCGACACCAAGAAATCCGAAAACACCGTGCCGCCAGAACAAGTCACGATTCTGACCGGTGGCGTAAATCTGGTGATCGAAGGGGACGAGCGGCTCGACATCATCGATCTTTCGGCCGACCAAGTCGTCATTTGGACGGACACGACCGCCTCTGACGAATTCAATTTTGAAACCCTGCAATCGAAGGAGGCGAAGTATCAAGTTTATCTCGAAGGTAACATTCTGGTTCGGCAGGGAGTCAGTGTGCTGAGGGCCGAGCGGGCGTACTACGACGCTCGGGAAGAACGCGGATTGCTGCTCGATGCCGAGTTGTCCTTCAAGCCACCGGAGTTGGGTGGTCAGCGGATTCGCGTGCGTGCGGAAAAGATCCGGCAAAACTCGCGTAGCGAATTCCACGCATCGAATGCCTGGACCTCCGGCAGCTCATTTGGGAAACCCGGCTATCGCATCCAAAGCAGCGACATTTTCGTCGAGCCGTATTTCGCTCAGCCGCTCGATCTGCCACGGATCGGGGAAGGATTTGATTCGAGCCGGTTCGACCCCGCGACAGGAGCACCGATTTATCGCGAGGTGCCGTACGTCACTTCGCTCAACAACACCTTCCTGGTTGATACCCCGTTCGCGAACGACGTGCCGATTGGATACGTGCCGTTCGTCGCTGGTCCTGCGGATGCTCCCAACATTCCGATCCGTCGCTTGGAATTCGATTCGGATCGAGTTTTCGGTGTGCAACTGCGGACCTCTTGGGATCTGTTCTCGCTGATCGGCGCGGAAGAACCGCCGGGAACGAAGCTGAACTTAGACTTCAATTACTTCTCGCAACGCGGCCCCAGCGTCGGCCTGAGCGGCAACTATGTGGCCAACGATCTCTTCGGCCTGCCGGGACGTGCGTTCGGCGAGGGGCTTTTGAATTACATTTACGATTCCGGAAAAGACAACCTCGGCCTGAACCGACGCGCGCTTGATCTTCCCCAAAACAGTCGCGGGCGGTTGACCTGGCGGCACATGCAAGACCTGCCCGACGGGCTCCTGCTGCGCGGCGAGATTGGCTACCTCTCCGATCGCAACTATCTGGAGCAGTACTACGAGAGCGAATTCGACACCAGCAAGGACATCGAAACAATTGCCGGATTGCAGCAACAGCTCGACAACTGGCAGTGGAGTTTGCTCGTCCGACCGCAGCTCTTCAGCTTCGAAAACAATACTCAATGGCTGCCCCGCGGCGACTTCACGTTTCTGGGCGAGCCATTGCTGGGCGGCTGGCTGTCGTGGTCCAGTCACTCGATGGCCGGCTACGCGCAACTCAATCAAGCCAACCCGCCAAGCATACCCGGCGATCTTTTCAGTCCCCTGCCCTACTACGGCGACATGAACGGCGGCCTCGCGATGACGCGGCACGAACTGTCGGCGCCGCTGAACTTCGGCTCGTTCAACCTGGTCCCGTATGTCTGGGGTGAGGCCGCCGGCTGGAGTGACAGTTTCACCGGTGACGGCATCGATCGGATTGTCGGCAGCGTTGGACTGCGCGGCAGCATTCAATTCGCGAAGTACATGCCCTGGGCGCAAAGCCGCATTTTCGGCCTGAACGGCTTGGCTCACAAAATGGTGTTCGATCTCGATTGGTCACTGACCGAATCCAATCGCAGCCTGAACGACAGTCTGGGAAATCCAATCATCCCGCAGTGGAACGAGTTCGACGACAACTCTCAGGAACGATTCCGCCAACGGCTGTTGATCAACACTTTTGGAGGTGCGTTGCCGCTGGTCCCCGGTTTCTCGACTTCGGCGTTCGATCCCCGTTCGTTCGCGGTTCGTTCGGGGGCCGGTAGCAGCGTGACCGCTCCATGGCACGAACTGGTTGATGATCTGCATGTCATTCGGCTCGGGTGGCGAAATCGCTGGCAAACCAAAGTCGGCCCATTGGAACGTCAGCAGGTGAAGGACTGGATGACGCTCGATTTAGAGATGTCACTGTTCCCGAACTCGACTCGCGACAACTTCAGCCAGACGGCCGGACTGATCGGCGGCCGATACGCCTGGCACGTTGGCGAACGGACATCGCTGTTGGCCAACGGCCTTGTCGACGTCTTCAGCGGCGGGATGGAACTGTGGAACTTTGGCGTGCTGAATCAGCGCAGCACGCGCGGCAGTCTCTATGCCGGCATCCGACAAGTGAACGGTTCTGGCTTGGACAGCCAGATTCTTACGGCGTCCGCCAGCTACGCGATGAGCGACAAATGGATCGGCACCGCTGGCACTGCCTATGATCTCGCCGAGCGACACAATCGCGGCCAATCATTCACACTCACTCGCGTCGGAGCAGACTTCCTGTTCCATCTCGGCGCGAACTTCGATGCCAGCAAGAACAACGCCGGCATCGCCATCTCCGTCGAACCGCGCATCGGTGCCTTCAACTCGCAAAGCACACAGCTCAGCAACCTGCTGGGGATTCGGTGATCTCGTAGGTCAAACGGAAAAGACTGACCTACTTCGACCGCCGCACAGCGCGAGCCGCCGCTTGTTTCACACGCTGAGTCGGCGTTTCACGAAGTTGCAAGACCATCATTGACCGTGCCATGAGTTTCAACGAGACCCCGGCCGCTTTCCGAGATGCATAGAGTTTCGAGTTCGCGGTATCGAGCACGATGTCCCAAACTCCTGCTGTCGGTGCGTCTGGCAACACAAACGACACATCGCCGGGAGAGGAATTGAACAAGACCAACATTGTGTCGTCAGTGATCGGTTGGCCTTGCTCATCTGACTCATCGATCTGATCGCCAGACAACAGGATTCCCAGGCAGCGAGCGTGTTCCGAGTGCCAATCCGCATCGGTCATCGGCAATCCTTTGGACGTCAGCCAGGTGATGTCCCGAACATCGCCGCCGCGAATCGGCCGACCTTGGAAGAAATATCGTCGCTGAAACACCGGATGCGCGTGCCACAGTGCCACGACACTCCGGCAGAACTCCAAGAAGTCCCGCTCGCGCGATGCGAGCTCCCAATTCAACCAGCTCAGTTCGCTGTCCTGACAATAGGCGTTGTTATTGCCCTGTTGCGAGTGGCTCAGTTCGTCCCCGCCACGGATCATCGGCACCCCCTGAGATAGCAACAGCGTCGCGAAAAAGTTTCGCTTCTGACGTTCTCGCAGGGCGATGATTTTGGGATCGTCCGTCGGACCTTCGACTCCGCAGTTCCATGTGATGTTGTGCTGCTCACCATCACGGTTCTCTTCGCCGTTGGCTTCGTTGTGCTTCTGGTTGTAGCTGACCAAATCCTGCAGAGTGAATCCGTCGTGCGAGGTGACGAAATTGATGCTGGCATACGGCCTGCGTCCGTTGTGTCCGTACAAGTCGCTGCTGCCAGTCAACCGAGTACCGAACTCCGAAACTGCCGAGCCGTCGCTGCACCAGAAACGTCGAATGTTGTCACGATACTTTCCGTTCCATTCGGTCCAGCCGATTGGAAAGTTGCCGACCTGATAACCACCCGGGCCCAGATCCCACGGCTCCGCAATCAGCTTCACCTGTGACAGAACAGGGTCTTGATGAATGATGTCGAAGAACGCACCGAGCTTGTCCACTTCGTGCAGTTCGCGAGCCAGCGCGGCCGCCAAATCAAAGCGAAACCCGTCCACGTGCATCTCGGTCACCCAGTACCGCAGGCTGTCCATGATCAATTGCAGCACGCGCGGGCAGACCATGTTGAGCGTGTTGCCACAACCGGTGAAGTCGACGTAGTACCGGCGATCGTAAGCCAGCCGGTAGTAGCTGGAATTGTCGATGCCACGCAACGAAAGCGTCGGACCAAATTGATTTCCCTCGCCAGTGTGGTTGTAAACCACGTCCAAAATCACTTCGAGTCCAGCTCGGTGCAGGTTAAGAACCATTTGCTTGAACTCGCGCACCGCCTCATGTGGAGTCTTCGCCGCAGCGTACCGCAGGTCAGGCGCGAAATAGTTCAGTGTGTTGTAGCCCCAGTAATTCGTGCGGCCGGTTTCGATCAGGTGCCGGTCATCGACATGATGATGTACCGGCATCAGTTCGACTGCCGTGACGCCGAGTTTCTGCAGATGCTTGATCGCCTCCTTCGAGGCGAGTCCGGCAAACGTTCCGCGCAAACCTTCGGGGACATCGGGATGCTGCCGCGTGAAGCCACGCACGTGAGTTTCGTAGATCACGGTCTTGTGCCATGGCGTGTTGGGCCGTCGATCGCCGCGCCAGGAGAATTCCTCGTTGATAACGACTCCCAACGGTGCGCCAGCCGAATTGTCCCGCTCGTCAAACGACAAGTCCTGAGCCGTATGACCGACGACATAGCCGAACATCGCGTCCGACCAGAGGACATCCCGGCCAATCGCCTTCGCATACGGATCGAGCATGACTTTGCTCGGATTGAACCGATGTCCGGCCGACGGGTTGTAGTCGCCTCTCACGCGATATCCGTAAAGCTGTCCCGGTTGCACGTCGGGGAGGTACCCGTGCCAGACTTGATCGGTCTGCTCCGGCAATTCGATACGATGCGACTCTTGCTTTGCGTCGGGGGAATCGAACAAACACAAGTCAACGCTCTTTGCGTGCTGCGAGAACAAGGCAAAGTTGACTCCCACACCATCCCACGTCGCACCCAGTGGCGACGGCTTTCCCGGCCAAACTCTCATTCCCGCTCTTCCTCCCGATGCGGAGACCTCGCTCGGCCAGACGAATTGCCGAAACCAACGACCCTGTCACATTGACGGATAGTGAGCGTGCGGGAGCTTCTCGACAAGTCACGACCTGACTGTCAGGCACAATCAGACTTCCTAGGTTTCCCAATGCGTTCAAGCGGCACGTTGAACCGCTGGTATAGCTCGGCAATTCCGAATGACCGGCCCGTATTGATTCGCGTGTGCCATATTTGGAGGCGAGGATTCAAGAAATGTCTGGAGAAGCGACCGTCTGCCGCATGCACCACATCGCATTGCAAACGGCACACTTGGACCAGGCCGTGAGGTTTTATACCGAACTCTTCGGTGCCGAACTGGTCTCGCGGCGGCCGTTCAAGCGGCGGGAGATGGCGTGGTTGAAACTTGGCGACCTGAAACTGGAACTATTCAGCGCTCGCGTGGGCGAGTGGCTGTCTGACTGGAATGATTTTTTCCCCGGCCCGGTGCATTTGGCGTTCGAGGTGGCGAACCTCGATGCCTTTTTGGAACGGGCCAAGTCTCTCGGAGCACGTCTGCATCCATCACACCCTGAACCGTTCAAGCCGCCTGTGCCCGGAGCCGGTCGCATCGCGTATCTGCTCGGCCCGGATGGCGAGGAGGTCGAGGTGCGTGAGCCGGACTGACCTTGAGGCTATGGACACGATTCCCCTATCAACCCGACCCACTTCGTCATTTCTTCCAGGAGACTTGCCATGCGCACGATCGTCATCGCGCTGATGTTGGTCACTTCGCTTGCGGCGTTCACCGATCAAGCGACCGCACAGTCTCGAACCGAGAAATTTCCGTACGACGCGATCATCGCGGACGACGAGGTCTACGCGCGCAGCGGACCTGGCAACAAGCCGTACTACCCGACAGCTCGGCTGCGAAAGGGGGATCACGTCACCGTTCTCCGTCACGATCCAGGCGGCTGGTACATGATCGAACCGCCGCCAGGCAGCTTTGCGTGGATCCGACAAGACCTTGTGAATCGTCAGGAAGACCGCGGGGTCATCGCAGGAAACACCCAAGTCGTGGCTTGGGTCGGCACTTCGTTCGGCGACGATCACTACGTCGAGCAGCGTCGGCTGCAACCCGGTGAAGAGATCGAGATCCTCGGCGAGAAGACACTGAAGGACGAACGAGGCGAGGTGAATTACCTGCGCATTAAGTCTCCGAAGGGGCACTTCCGTTGGATTCCGGGAGCGAAAATCGTCACGTCTGACAAGCAGTTGGCGGCGGCAAACGCGCGTGCTCGCAGTGGCGATCCGTTCGCGAGCGACTCCAAGGCCACTCCGATCGACATGGCCAGTCACGAGCCAACCGACGATGGCTCCGTCGCATCCGACGGCAAGAGCGTTCCGGCTCCCAAAGATCCCGGACGTCGCCCGGCTCCAACACCGAAAGACCTCGAAGAAGAATCTGCGCACGCGATCGCAAAGACGACGGGGGCGAAAGAAGGCCCCGTCGTATCGCAAAATGAAATTCCAGGCAACGCCTCACAGCGACTCGCAGAAGTCGATCAGCAGTTGCAAGAGATACTCAAACGCGAGACACGCGATTGGGACTTCTCGGACATCGAAACGCAGTTGCAAGACCTGCAAACGAACCCTGACACCTCAACGGCAGCGGCTCGTCGGCTCGCGTCCGTCAAAAAATACAGACAGGTCAAAGCGGATGCCGACGAATTTGCTCGCCTGATGGAAGAGACGAATCGCCGCGACGCCGAACTCGCGACGGCTCAACGAGCGCGACTGGCTCCGGGAACGATCGCACCGACGTCCCGCTCACAAACTTCCGCTCCCTCAAACAACGTCAAGCAAGCACCGCTCACTTATCCAAGCAGTCAGAACCGCTCGGCACCGTCGCTTCAAACTCGCCCAGCCCCGGCGAAAAGCCGCTTCGGCGGAGCCGGCATTATCCAGCGTTCAGGAGCAACTCAGCCCGGCCTGCCGAAGCATGTCCTCATACACCCCAACGGCCAACGCCTGGCGTACCTGCAAGGCGAAGGGGTCGACCTCGACAAATACCTCGGAGAATCGATGGGCCTCGAAGGCGATCGCTACTTCCGCCAAGACCTGAAGTCCGACTACATGATCGTGAAGTCGTTGCAACCGGTGAAACTCAAGCCGTGATCGCCATCCGACCCCCGAGTCGTCGCGTCCTGAGTGTCCACAACAACTGCGAGATGAACTGCCCCGGCGCGATATCGAGCGCCGCAGCATCCAGCGCGTGGACTCGGCCACATGACTTGCTAACGTGTCGCAGTTCAATCTTCATGGCCGCAGGTTGGCCCGAAGCGATGAGCCTTTCCAGCCTGCGACTCACTTGGGAATGCGATGACCCGCTCTCGGTTTCAATCCGCAACGACATTTGTCGCCTGCTTAGCCATCGCCGCTGTGTCACTTGGCAACGCGCCGCCGCCCGAAGACATCACGACGGGTGGACAAGACTCGCTCGTCCCGCCGCACAGCGTTGAACGATTGGCCGCGGTGCTCAAGCAGCTTGATCGCGAAGTGCTTTTGATCCGCCGCGACTCCGGCGGCCACCAAACGGACTACGAAGACGCCGTCGCGATTCTGGAATTCGTCATCCAACAAGCCAAACCGCTCGATGCCACCAAGTGAGGCCGCGCGTCGGCGAGTTTCTTTTGAAAGAACTTCGATGCGCATCGCATTGATTGGATCAGCCGGCCAACTCGGCAGCGACTTGCTCCCGCGCTTGCAAGCCGCCGGGCACGACGTCACCCCGTTGCGACACACAGACATCGAGGTCACAAACGCGGCAAACATTTCCGCTGTACTCCAGCCGTTGCGTCCAGACCTGGTGCTCAACTCTGCCGCGTACAACTTGGTCGACAAGGCCGAGGACGAACCAGCAGCCGCGATGTCCGTCAATGCGATTGGCCCTCAGAATCTAGCTCGACTCTGTACGGCTCAGAACTGGCGGCTAATGCACATCAGCACGGACTATGTTTTCGAAGGAGGGACCGGGGCGGCGGCGCGACCCTGGACCGAACTCGATCCCGCGAGTCCGACGGGGAAGTACGCACTCTCCAAGTGGACTGGAGAGCAACTTGTCCAACAGGAGTGTTCGCGGAGCTTTGTCGTTCGCACCTGCGGACTGTACGGCATTGCGGCGTTGCGCGGAGCTGGCAAAGGGAACTTCGTCGAGACGATGCTGCGGCTTGGCCGAGACCGCAGACAGCTTCGAGTAGTCGATGACCAACGCTGCACGCCAACCTCGACCGCTGACCTCTCCGAGGCCCTCGTGAAGCTGATCGCAACAGACGCCTTTGGGCTATACCACGCAACGAATTCTGGAAGCATGACCTGGTGCGAGTTCTCGCGAGAAATTTTTCGGCGGGCAAAAATGGATGTCGAAGTCATCCCAATCACGACAGCCGAATTCGGTGCGAAAGCGATGCGTCCCGCGTACAGCGTGCTCGATTGCAACAAGCTCGCATCTGTGATCGGCGGGCCACTTGCCGATTGGCACGATGCTTTGGCGAGGTATCTGGCGAGCCGGCCAGAGTGACCAAACTCTCGCCCGGATTACCCAGTTTGTCGCTCCTCACTGTCTTCACTCGTCGAAGGAGCGCGTTCGCAAATCTCCTCTCCGCGCACTTGCCTCAGGCTTCTACGATCCCGCGCAGCTCGGACTCTGGTTGGAGTTTCCGAACGCGCAAGACGATGGAGTTAATCAGTGGTGAAAGGATTCGCCGCTGCGACGGTCGCGCTCGAATTGGCCGCGACAAAGACCGGGAAGGGATTCCCACATGGACAGACGGAATTTTCTGAGCCTTGGATTCACAGCGCTTGCAAGCAGCCTGGCGGGATGTCGTAGTTCTCAGCACGCGCATGTGCTCAAAGACAACGACAAAGACCTCGTCGGCAGTCACGCCGCCGGAGCCGAAACCTATCAGCGATTGATCGATGAGTCGGTCGCCAAACTACTGGGCCGCGGGTGCGAGCCGGTGGAAATTCAACCGACCGGCATGGTCCTCGGCGAAAAGAAAAAGATCTGCTTCATCGGCGTCGAGAACTGCACGGCCGAAGAGATCGGCGACTTTAAAGAGCAGATCTACGAACTGATCGACTCGGCAATCAACGAGTCGCAGCAATACCACGAGATCAGCCGCCGCTACGTCGATGCCGGTTTGAAACAGCTTCGCCTGCCGCCCGATCAGCTCTTCATCAAAGAGAACCAGCGCAACTTCCAAGCAGTGATGGAAGAAATGGGGCAGCCCTTCGACTTCCTGCTGTTCGCCAAGTTGACCTCTGGCACGACTCAGCAGAACAAGGACTACCAACGCGATTACCTGCTGACTCTGGAACTGGTCAACATCCACACCGGCGACTTCCTCAAAGAGTCCGCCAAGCTCCGCAAGGGTTACCACAAATCGTGGTTCGGCAAGATGTTCAAGTACTAGGCCGCTGCGCGGAAGCTCGAAATCCGAAGTCCGAAACTCGAATGAGCGACGCAAGAATCACGCGCTGTCCCCCTTCGGATTTCGAGTTTCGAGCTTCGAACTTCCGTCACCGAGTTTGGATGCTCCTGAGCCTCTCGATTCTCGCGGCGGCGTCCGGTTGTTCGAGCTACGCCGATCGTCTGCGCGACGTGCGAACCGAATTCCACTCGGGTAATCTCGCTGCCGCTAAAAAGTTTGTCGACAAAGAGCTGCCCAAGAAGCGTCGAGCCAAAGAGGTCGACGTCCTCAAACTCGAACGGGCGATGATCGAACTCTCCTCCGGCAAACCCGCCGTTGCCGAACGGACACTGCGTGAAGTTCGCGACCGTTTCGATTTCCTCGAACAGAAGGCTCTTGCCGAAGGGGCCGCGTCGTACCTCACCGACGACACGCACCGCGCCTACGCCGGTGAGGACTACGAGAAGGTGCTGATCCGAGCTTTTCTCGCGCTGAGCAACTTGATGCACGACGGCGGCGATGCGAATGCCTATGCCCTGCAAGTCAACGACAAGCAGCGGCAGATCATCGAGTCTGCCGGAAGTGACTCCAAAAAAAATCCCAAGCTTGCCTATAAGCAGGTCGCGCTCGGAGCCTATGTCAGCGGAATGCTCCGTGAAGCGACGCATCGCGACTACGACGACGCCCAGCGGTCGATTCAACTCGTCGCCAACTGGGAACCGAGATTTACGGCGGCCAAACAAGACCTCGAACGAGTCACCAATGGCCGGCATTCGGCTCCGGGCAACGGCGTGCTCTACGTTTTCACGCTCGTTGGTCGCGGGCCGTACAAAGAGGAGCGATACGAAGAGCCGACTCAAGCCGCGATGCTGATCGTCGATCACATCCTGTCGGCGATCGGCAAGCACACCGTCACGCCGACATTCGCACCGGTGAAGGTTCCGGTCGTCGTTGTACCGCCAAATCGAGTGCAGTCGGTTGCAGTTTCCATCGACGGCAAGCCAGCCGGTCTGACTGAGACCATCACCGACATCGGCGAATTAGCGACTCAGCAGTACGCCGCGATCTTCCCACATGTCCTCGCCCGTACGGTCGTGCGCCGCAGCATCAAGAAGGGATCGCTCTATGCCGCAAAGGAATTCGGGCAGGTCGAGAACCCGCTCGGCGAACTTGCCATCGACGCCGTCGGAGTCGCCTGGGAAGCGACCGAGAACGCCGACACGCGCTGCTGGGGTTTGCTGCCAAACAAAATCCAAGTCCGCCGCATTGAACTGCCCGCCGGCACGCACCAACTTTCCTTGCAACCCGCCAGTGCGTCGGGCCAGCCGCTCGGCGGCGCACAACGAACAGAAATCCGAATCGTGGATGGCAGCAACGCGTACGTACTCGCGAGTTTTCCGAGCACCACGCTGGTCGGCAAGTTACTCGTCAACCAAGACGCTCGTCCGGGCTTGATCTCGGACGAGTCGATCGACGGCGCAGGACGAAATCGGGCGCCGCACATTAGCCCTGCGGACTTGCCGGAGCCTCCGCAGGAACCGGCTCCGTGACCGCGGGCGGCTCGGACGTCGTGTCGCCCGACCCCTCGTGGGTCGGGTGATTTTCCTTGGCCGAATCCGCCAGGCCACAAGGGCCTGTGCTGCAGGATGCCGATGTCCCCGCTTCACCCCGCGCCAGCCGTTCCCAGTCGATGGATGACTTCACGTCCAGACGAGGCAGGTCGGTGCGGATCGCTTCGACGTACTTCTGAGCGGCTCCGGTGTTGAAGATCACGACCTGCTCGTTGCGTTTGATCCAGCCACGAGCAGTCAGCGATTCCAACGCTCCGACACACGCAGCGGTCTCCGGGCAGACGGCGATCCCTTCCAGGCGACAGGTCAGTTCCAGCCACTCGCGGATGCGAGACTCTTCGACGGAGATCGACAACCCTTTGCTGGCTCGGACGGCGTCGAGGATCATGAAGTCACCGACAGCAACCGGAACACGAATGCCGCTGGCGATCGTCGCCGCGTTCGCAAACGGCTCAGCGAAGCGTTCCCCTTTGTCGAACGCCGTCGCGATCGGAGCACAGCCGGTTGATTGCACCGAAACCATGCGGGGCATCTTTTTGCTTTCGAGCCAGCCGAGTTCGCGGAGTTCCTCGAACGCCTTCCACATGCCGATCAAGCCCGTGCCGCCGCCGGTCGGATATAGAATCACGTCGGGCAGTTTCCAATCAAACTGCTCGGCGAGTTCCAGCCCCATCGTCTTCTTGCCTTCGATACGATACGGCTCCTTGAGCGTCGAAAGGTCGAACCAGCCCATCGCCTCTTTCCCCTGCCGCACGATCTTGCCGCAGTCGTTGATCAGGCCGTTCACAAGAAACGTCTTCGCACCGGCAAGTTGGCACTCGTACTGATTGATGACCGGCGTGTCTTCCGGCATGAAGACGAAACATTCCATTCCGGCTCGCGCCGCGTAGGCCGCTGCCGCTCCGCCCGCGTTGCCAGCCGACGGCAGAGCGACTCGCTTCACGCGGAAGTGCTTGGCCATCGTAATCGCCATCGCGAGGCCGCGGCTCTTAAAGCTGCCAGTCGGCAAATGCGATTCGTCCTTGACCCAGACATCTCGCAAGCCGAACTCGGAAGCCAACCGTTCGCATTCGAGGATCGGAGTCATCCCCTCGCCCAGCGACACTGGCCGCACGCCGTTCGGCAGCGGGAGCAGTTCGCGGTAGCGCCACATGGTCTGCTCGCGGTCGCGCAGCTTTTCCTTTTCGAACCAGCGCCCGACAGCGTTGAGGTTGTATCGCACCCACAACGGCCGGTCGGCGTGCAACGTTTGCAGTTGATTCGCTGGCAACTGTGTGCCGTCAATCGCGCTTTCAAGATGGGAAACGAACACGACAGGAACTCCTGAGTGATTGATCCTTGGCGAGCCGAATGGCGTCAGCCATCAGACCTCACAACTCGTCCGGTGGCTGACGCCTACCGGCTCACCAACAAGGGGAAATTCATACTATCCGGCCAACTCCGGAATTGCCTCACCGTGATCGACGATCGGGACGGGGCGGCCGGCGAAGTTGGTGACCGTCGCGTTCTTATAGTCGATCCCGAGATGCCGGTAGATCGTCGCGAGAAAATCCCCGGGACCGACGCGGCGTTCAACCGGGCCTTCGCCGCGCTTGTCGGTCGCACCGATGACTTGCCCGGTTTTGATGCCTCCGCCGGCAAACAGCATCGAGTTGGCTTGTGGCCAGTGATCGCGACCCGGCTGAATGGTACCTGCCGGAGCGCTCGCGACTCCCTCGCCGCTGCTGGCGACGTAGCTGATGCGCGGAGTTCGACCAAACTCACCCGTGACGACGACGAGCACTCGTTGATCGAGGCCGCGAGCGTGGATGTCTTCAATCAGCGCCGAGACAGCTTGATCGAGCGTCGGCAGTCGAAACTTGAGCGCGTCGAAGACGTGCTGATTGACGGCATGATCGTCCCAGTTTTCAACTCGGCCACAGAGCGGGCCGTCGAATTCGGTGGCGACAATGTCCACCCCTGCCTCGACCAATCGCCGAGCCATCAGGCATTGCTGTCCCCATTGATTGCGGCCATAGCGGTCCCGAATCGCGTCGGGCTCCAGCGACAGATCGAATGCTCGGCGAGCGGTCGGATTCGTCAGCAGGTCGAGCGCTTGCTGATCGATGCGATCGACGGCGGACATGACTCCCGATTGATCAGCAACGCGCGGCAGGCGATCGAGGCTTGTCTTCAACACGCTGCGAGCGTTGAGGACCTGTAATTGCCGCTCGTCCTTGAGTCCGACATTCGGGACGGCGAACGTGGGTGAACTCGGATCGCCGAAGACTTTGAACGGTTCGGCGGACGGACCTAGGTACGTCGAGCCGGCAATCGTGAAGTTGTCGTAGTTGTCGATCGGATTGACGGAGAGGTAATTCGGAATGCTTCGCCGCGAGTCGCGCCGCAGATGACTGGCAATCGACATCCAATCGGGCAACTCCGGCTTAAGCTTGTCCTGCGGATCGGGATCGCCGGCGAGCACCTGCAATGACCCGGCCGGATGCCCTCCTCCCGTGTGCGCCATCGACCTCAGCAGCGCGTACTTGTCGGCGATCTTCGCCAGACGCGGCAGCAGTTCGCAGATCTGAATACCGGGGACGTTCGTGTCGATCGGCTGATACGGCCCGCGAAAATCGGAGGAGGCCAGCGGTTTGCAATCGAAGGTTTCCAGGTGACTCGCGCCGCCGCGCAGCCAAACCAAGATGATCGCCGTCCGTTGGGGAGTCGGCTGCGGTGCCGGTTCGGCCGCATCGCTTCTCAGTTGCAACAGTTGGCCGAGCGTCAGGCTGCTGAAACCGGCCAGGCCAATACGCAGAAATTCACGGCGTTCCAATTCTGTTCGCGGCGATCGATTCATGGGTTGGCTCGTGAGGCTGGCTGTCGGGCGGATTCTAGGGGTCATCCTATCCGTGTCCGGCAACCGCCTCAACACGGCTCTGATTTGTCGCCCGAACTCGCGAACCGTAGCATTCCGCCGCAATTTCCAGCGACCCGGAGGTTCTTCCATGTTGCCCACGATGTTTCTGATGGTGGCTCTGTTGGGAGCGGATGCTCCCGCATCGACTCCGGCCGACAAGGCATTCCACGCAGCCGCTGACGAGTACCTGGCGGGCCACCTCGCCTTTCGCCCGCACACGGCGCTCGAATTGGGAGTTCACGAATTGGACGGCCAACTGGCGGACTACAGCCAGGAGTCGCTGGCTCGTGAACTCGAGCGGCTGAAAAAGTTCGAAGAGCGATTCACGAAGTGGCCAGTCGCCGAACTCACGCCCGCCGCGCAAATCGATCACGCGGTGCTGCTGGCCGGACTTCGCAAAGCGAAGTTCGAGTTTGATGGTGCAGAGTCGTTTGAAAAGAATCCCATCACCTATTTATTGGCGGTACAGATCGACAACTACTTGCTGCGCGATTACTCGCCGTTGCCGGAGCGTGTCCGTTCGATCATCGCTGTCGAGAAGCAAATCCCGCGACTGCTCGCCGCGGCGCGGTCGAACTTGCTGCCGGTGCTCGGCCGACCGATCGTCGAGACGGCAATCAAAGTCGCGAACGGCGGAGCTAACTTTCTCCAGAACGACTTGCCCAAGGCAATCACCGATTTGAAGGACGAGGCCCTGCTCGCCGAATTGAAGGTCGCCAACGAGTCGGCGATCGCCGAGATGCGAGGCTTTGTCAAGTGGCTGGAGACCGAACGCCTGCCGAAAGCTGATCACCGCTTCGGACTCGGCAAAGAGAAGTACGCGCGGATGCTCCGTGAGTTGGAACTCGTCCCGCAGTCGCCGGAAGCCATCTTGGATCTCGGCATGCGCGAACTGCGCCGCGAGCAAGCCGTCTTCGCCGAGACTGCCAAGATGATCAATCCGACGAAGCCAGCGATCGACGTCTTCACCGCGATCCAGGAAGACCATCCGACTGCCGAGGGCTTGATTCCCGACACGGCTCGCGGACTCGAAGCGATCCGGCAATTCGTCATCGACAAGAAGATCGCGTCGATGCCTTCGGACGTGCGTTGCAAAGTGGACGAGACTCCGCCCTTTCGCCGAGCCACCAGCTTCGCGTCGATGGACGCTCCCGGCCCGTTCGAGAAAGGCTCGACCGAGGCGTTTTATTACGTCACTCCCGTCGATCCTGCATGGACCGCGACGCAAAAGAACGAATGGCTGACCGCATTCAACTTTTACACAACCGATGTCGTCTCGATTCACGAAGCGTACCCCGGCCACTATCAGCAGCATCTGCACTTCAACGCCTCGCCGCTGAGCCGCGTCCGCAAGAGTTTCTACAGCTACGCCTTCGTCGAAGGCTGGGCTCACTACACCGAGCAGATGCTGCTCGACGAAGGTTTCCCTGGAACCGGCGATCGCCTGCGAACAGCGAAGTATCGACTCGCTCAATCAGACGAAGCGCTGCTTCGGCTCTGTCGCCTGTGCTGTTCGATCAAGATCCACTGCGACGACATGACCGTCGATGAGGCCACGAAGTTTTTCCAAGATCACTGCTACTACCAGGAGCAACCCGCCCGGCAGGAAGCGGTGCGCGGTACCTACGACCCCGGCTATCTGCACTATACGCTCGGCAAACTGATGATCCTGAAACTCCGCCGCGACTGGCAGCAGCAGGAGGGAACGGCGTACTCGCTCCAAAAGTTTCACGACACGATGCTGCACCACGGCTCGCCGCCGCTGCCGCTGCTGCGTCAGATCATGCTGAAAGACCGCAAGCTGTGGGATGCGGCGTTGTGAAGGTCACGGCCGTGGTGGTTCCAGTCGGCTGTATCCGCACGGTGCTGATTTGCTCCTAAACCGATTTCGACCGTCGGCGATTTCGTTGTAGAATTTTGATGCCGCTTCCTCACGCCCTTGGACGGTGAGCAATGCTCGCACGGTGTCCGGTGGTGTGTTGCTGGGAATGATCTGAACGCTCCCATCGAGGAACACGGCGGCCGGAGGATCCAGCCAACTGCTGATGCCATTGAGATCGCCGACTGTGAAGCTCATCGAGTCGAACTCGAGATCGCGCGGTTCCATCCAATGCACTCCGGCATCGACGTTCTCGACGATGAAGAGCGTGCTGGAGACACCGTCCATGATGTCATTGCTTGAAATCGTGCGGCCGGCGGGTGACGCGGTCGAGTTGCCAAGGACACGCAGGTAATTGGTCGTCACGTTGCCTGGCTTGGCGCAGCCGTGCAGTGCGAATTGAGCGGGCATCTGATCGGCCAGCTTGCGGTTGTTCGGTCCGTCCCACGGTTCGTCGAAGCGGTACTGCTGGTAGAGGTCGTTTCGCTCCAGGTACGGCAGCACCAGGATTCGCCAACTGTGCATCGGCTTGCCGTCGGCATCGGCAATGAACGGCGGCGGGTAGCACTTGTAGGTGTCGTGATAGTTGGCGACCGCCAACCCAAGCTGCTTGAGGTTTCACTTGTCCTGTGATTTCATCGTCGCGTGCCGAACCTGTTGAATCGCGGGGAACAGCAGAGCGGCAATGACCGCGATCAACACGGCGAGACTTCCCAACAACCAGCGGAGCCATCTCGGAATTCGGGACATCATGCACCTTTCAGCAGCCGTTACCGCGCGACTTCGGAGCTATCCCAGAACGTCCCGTCCGGCTGAACTCGAAATTGTTTTTCGGCCGAGTACGTCGCGAAAACTTCACGGGTGGCTCGGTACTGCTTGATGAGATCATCACCGTGTATGGTCTGCCCGCCGCCGGTGACTCCGCCGACGATCGTCATCCTTCGCGGAGCGATCAGGGCGGCGATGTGCGGAATGTCGCCGACGTCGCGGAGGATGCTGGGGACCATCAAGCCAAGTCGCTGATTGCGGTAAGGCTCGTCGGTGACGTAACTCGCCAGCGAGTTGATCATCACGGCACGCGTGATCCGTAGGTCAAGCGCGGCGGCGCAGAGTGCGATCGGGCCAGCCGTCGTGTTTCCAACCAGCATGACTTCGGACGGCAGTTCCGCAAAGCGACCAGACAGCACATCGAGCGCCCGGCGGACGTCCCATGCCCATTGACCAAGTAGCGGGCGGCCGATCCACAGCGACCATTCGGCCGAGTTGTGATCGGGGGCGTGACCGATCTTGTCGCTCGGCAGAGCGAACCGGCCGACGGCTCGCAGTTCGGGAACGGCCACGGCCCAGCCCTCTTTGAGCAACTTTTTGGCCTGATCGCTGGCGAGCGTCTTGTCCGCACTTTGTTCGAGGTCCAGTAACACCGCCAACCGATTGACCTTCAGCGGTTGTGGCGTCTTTGACACACCGCTTAACAACAGCGTGAGCGCGATGCCTGGCTCGCTGAGGAAGCTGAGTTTGAACGTCTCTCCTTCGGTCAGCTCGACTCCGAGAGTTGCTTTCGCGGCGTCGGCACCGGTTCCGCCCAGCACGGCGTCGAGTGCCTTGAGTCGCGCCGCCTGTTCTGTTTTCCAAGCATCGAGATTCTCGGAAGTCTTTCGGTTCGCCGAGAGTTTACGAGCCTCGGCACCGGCAAAGCGCGGGATCGTGACGTAATCGTCCGGCCGCGATTCGCCGGGGAAACAGCGGAGGGATTCGGGGTCTTCGGTTTTGATCTCGGGATCGGGCAGCGGTGAGCCGTCGCCGGTTCGTTTGAGGTGTCGCGTCATCCAGCCGTACATCGCTTCGCGCATCGGCTGGTTGTAGTCGTGTCCCGATTCGATGATCGTGTGTTTGACGCCGTCTGGCTTGCCGAGCAGTTTGGCGATCGACTCGACGCGACCGAACGACTTCTTCGCTTCGCCCACCGAGAACTGAAAGGCGTCGCGTGTGGCGTTCGTGACCATCAGTCCGCGACCCGCCGCAAGGCCGAGCACGTCACCTTCTTCGGTGAATCGCACGGCTCCCGGAACGACCTCGCACATGCAGCAGGCAGCTCCGAGATACGAGTCATAGGTGCCGACCGAGCAGGTCGGAACGACGCAGCCGAATCGCTCGTCGAACGCGCCGGCGTACATCGTTTGATTGCCTCCGCCGCTGGCTCCGGTGATGCCGATGTGCTTGCCGTCCACTTCCGGCCGAGTCTGCAAGTAATCGACCGCGCGCATGTTTTCATAAACCTGCAAACCTGAGAGGGGCAGGCCGATCGGGAATAGTGTCGCACCGGTCATCTCGCCGTGATACTCGCCCAGTTTCTTGCCCGTGCCGCGTTCGCCCGCTCCGAAGGCATCGACCACGAGCACGAAGAAACCGTGCTTCACCGAGCCGATGCAGCGAGACTGCACGACGCGATCTTGTTTAGCTCCGGCCCAGTGCCCGTGGACGTGCAAGATCGCAGGCACCTTCTCGGACTTGGCTTTATCCGGAACGTAAGCGTTCGCCGTCATCCAAACGTCGGACCGCGTTTGAAAGATCAGCTTCTCGACTCGGTAGCCGTCCCGCTGAATCTCGCCGAGCTTTCGCGGTGCGAGTTCGCAGGGCGTTTCTGGGAATCCCCCCCAAGCCTTCAACAGATTCTCACGCAGTTTTGTGCGTCGTTGCTGCCACTCGGCGGCGTCCGCCGGAGGCTGGTCGTTCGACCGCAGCGCTGCGGCTTGAGCCTTGATGAAGGCGAGAAAAGTCTGCCCGTTATCCGGCACGGGATCAGCTGCCAATGCAAAACCACCAACAAGCCAGACGACCGATGCAAAAAGTCCAAGACGCATGATGTCCCTCATGATTCTGTTAAACGCGATTCGTTCTCTGAAGCAAACGCCGCGCGGCACAAGCCAAAGCAGATCACCAACACCGCAGGAATCGCAACGTAAAAATACTTGACCGTGATGTCGGAAAGCGTAATGAGCAACACTTGCCAGCCCGGCAATTCCGCTCCCATTTCGAGAGCCTCCGCTTTGAAGCGTGGCACCCAGAAACACAGCGTCCCAACCCCGCCCAACAAAATGAACCCCATTCCCACGCACACAAACGCAAACAGCCAGCGCATGATCGTTCTCGCTTGGAGTGATTTAGGGCAGAGGACACAGTCGGGTTCCGATCGTATCGAGGTTAGATTTCGATGGCGAACTTGTGCCTGATTCCTTTTCATCAATGCCGGCGGGAACGAAGATAACGAGGCAGGCAAGCCGCCTGCTCTTCGAGACCGGGAGCTGTCATGTCCTTGGAAATTCGCTGTTGTGATTTGAATGTCGAAGCCGCCGTGCGTGATCGCTACAGCGCAGCGGCATATCAAGCTGAGGCAGCGCTTTGCTGCCCGGTCAGCTACGACCGAAAGTTCTTGGAGATCATCCCCTCGGACATCCTGGAGCGGGACTACGGCTGCGGCGATCCCTCAAAGCATGTGCGAGCCGGCGAGACGGTGCTCGATCTTGGCTCCGGCGGAGGCAAGATCTGTTACATCGCGGCACAAGTTGTTGGAGCGGCCGGCCGAGTCATCGGTGTCGACTGCAACGACGAGATGCTGAATCTGGCTCGCAAGTACCAAGGTGTCGTCGGCGACCGGCTCGGCTTTCACAACGTCGAGTTTCGGAAAGGGAAGATTCAAGACCTGAAGCTCGATCTCGAGCGCCTCGAAAAACACCTGATCGAAAATCCGGTTCGGTCCAGCAGCGATTGGTTACGAGCCGAGGAGTACGCGAACTCGTTGCGAGTGTCGGCTCCGCTGATTGCGGACAATTCCGTCGATGTCGTGGTCTCGAACTGTGTGCTGAATCTGGTGCGGAGCGAAGATCGGCGGCAGCTCTTTGCCGAAATTTTCCGCGTGCTGAAGCCGGGCGGTCGAGCGGTCATCAGCGACATCGTCAGCAGCGACGACGTGCCGTTCGAACTGCAAGCAGACGCGAAACTCTGGAGCGGCTGTATCAGCGGTGCGTTTCGCGAAGACCGGTTTCTTGTCGCGTTCGAGTCCGCAGGATTCCACGGTGTCGAGATTCTCGAGCGGCAAGTGGAACCGTGGACGACGATCGGGCCGCTCGAGTTTCGCAGCCTGACGTTGCGAGCGTTCAAACCGCAGCCGGTGACCGCGAGCGACTTCCGTCACGCCGTCGTCTATCGTGGACCGTGGAAGAGAGTGACGACCGACTTCCGACAGGAACTCGTTCGCGGTGAGCAGGTCGACGTTCGCGAAGCAGAATTCGCAATGCTCGCGCAGTCGCCTTATCGCGATCAGCTCGTTTTGCTGCCGAACGCGAATGTCGAAGTGGGTGCGGCACCGAGTGGTTCGATGTTCGTGTCGCTCAATTTAGCTCCGGAAGCTGGTGGCTGTTGTTCTCCCGGATCGAAATGCTGTTGAGGGATTCGATGTCGCAAGACGATTCGGTTTTAGTGCGTGACTTTCAAAAAGCGTGGTCGCGCGTGGCAACAGGATCGAACGATCAAGTGGACGCTGTCATGTCGGCCTTGTTGTCATCGACCGGCGCACGGGCAGTCGGTTGGTGGCGACGAGTCGGTGAGGAACTCGAACTGCTCAGCTTTCAGGCGGTCGCTGACATGCCGAAAGAGGCGCAAGTCGGCTTCATGGCGGCGACCGGTCGCGTGGCAATGTCACGCGTCGAACTCGGTTGCGTGCGTGCGGCAGCGGAACTGCGGCCGGTCGTCGCTCGCGAAGACGCGGCTCAGCGCGGGCTGACTGGTTCGGCATCTTGGCTGGCACGTTTCGGAGCCGGTCAGTCGCTGGCCTTGCCGATCCTTCGAGACGGTCTGGCCGTTGGCGTGCTGGCGATCGCAACGGCGGATGTCTTTGACGAAACCTCTACGACCTGGCGGACGATGGCCGCGATCGTCGAGGAACTGTCCTGCTAAACCTGCTCTTGGCGAAACTAGCTGGCTGCAGTACATCGTCGCCGCATTTCCCTCGGTGACGGGTCGATCGACCCTCTCCCGCCCGCCACAGATCACTCTTCCCTCCGATCTTCTCATGCCAACGCTGGACTCGCGCACCACGGATGGGCGACCGGCACCGCTGTCGGTGCGGAGCAACTTCGTTTGGTCGCTGATCGGGAATGTGCTCTACGCCTTCTGCCAATGGGGTGTGTTGATCGTGCTCGCGAAGGTGTGCTCGACGGAAACGGTCGGTTTGTACGTCTTGGGAATCACGGTGACATCGCCGATCTTCCTGTTTGCTGGATTGCAATTACGACGATTACTAGCGACCGACGCGAACGGAGAGTTTCAATTTGGGCATTACCTTGGACTGCAACTCGCCGCATGCGCCATCGCGATGCTAGCGTGTTGGGGAGCGGGCTGGTTTTCCGGCTATCACGATACTTCGCTGGCGGTGATCCTGCTGGTCGGATTGAGCAAGGCGATCGAGACGCTGTCGAACACGTTCTACGGATTGTTTCAGCAGCGCGAGCGATTGGATCGCATTTCAAAGTCGATGGTGTTGCAGAGCGTGCTGTCGGCGGTGGGATTGTGCGGCGGAGTCATTCTGACCGGCGACATCACTTGGGCCTGTGCGTGGTCTGCGATCGCTCGGCTGGCATCGGTTGTGCTGTACGACGTGCCGAGTGTGCTGTGGTTGGCGGGTCATGAGACGGAAAAAGATCGACGGCCATTGTCCATCGGCCATCGGCTTTCGGCCTGCACGCCGTTGTGGGACCGAAATCCGTTGTGGCGACTGGCGATGCTCGGCGTGCCTCTAGGTCTAACGGGCATGTTGGTGTCGCTGAACACGAATTTTCCGAGATACTTTGTCGAGCAGTTTGGCGGCAAAGCAGAGTTGGGAATCTTCGGAGCGCTGTGTGCTCCGCTGTATGCGATGCACACGCTGACGAAGTCGTTGGAGTCTTCGGCCAGCGCACAACTCGCGCGGTTGCACGCCAGCGGCGACGTGCGTGGCTTCCGACGGTTGCTCGGACGATTGATGGCGATTCACACAGCGGTCGCCTTGGCAGGAGTCGGCGCCGCTTGGCTCTTCGGTCGGCCGTTGCTGACGCTGCTGTTCAACGCGAACTACGCCGAGCATGTCGATGTCTTCGTGGCGATCATGTGGGCGACGCTCGTGGCGACTTCGGCCGGAGTGATGATGACCGGGCTGATCGCCGCTCGCTTCATTCAGATTCAACTGCCGCTGATCGCTGTGACGTCACTCGCCGCACTGATCGCCTGTTGGTGGCTCGTGCCCAGATTCGGTATGCACGGAGCCGCCTGGTCACTGGCCATCAGCAAGCTGCCGTACCTCGTGGTCGGGTTCTGGATGATCGCGCGAATGCGGACACCGATCTCAGTGGCTCCTTCCGCGATCTCCGCGTTTCAAACATCAGATCCGATCGGCTCTCCACTCAAAGGAGCGGCCTGATGCGTGGCATCCCGGGATTGCCGTTGTGGCACCCAACTTCACGTGCGGTGCCGTTTGTCGCCGACACGATCGCGAAGACCCCGACGGTCGGCTCAGCGAGACCAGACTCGCCGCGTGTCGCGCACGCCATTCCTGGCTTGTCGCCGCAACTGAATTCCACTTTGCAGATTCAATCATTCTGTGCGCAAGCTGCGTTGTTCCTGCTGCCGCTGCCGGCGATCAAGTACACGGAAACGAGTCTGACACTGGCGGATGTCTTTTTGATTCCGGCCATCCTGCTGAATTTCGGACACGCTCTGAAACTGCACGCGTTTCAGATCCCATTCCTGCTCGCGCTGCCACTCAACCTGCTGTCGCACATGCTGGACCCCGATGGCACGCTGATTCCAATGCTGCAGATTATCTATCTGTGGGGCTTTCTGGTTCCTTTCGGCTGGTGCGCCTTCGTGAATCTGCCACAACAGCGGATCGCCTACTTGCTGTTGACCGCTAGTGGCTTGAGCTGCCTGGTGGCAATTGGTCAATTCACCGGATACATGCCGACATTGCCGACACAAAGAATCATCGACCTCAAAGACAGCAGCCGCGCAGCTGGTTTGGTGTTGCAATGCAACTCACTGACGATGGCGTTGACACCCTGTTTCCTGTTGTTGCCGTATGTCCGGCAAGCAGCATTGCGCATTCTGCTTCTGCTGCTGTTGCTGGGAGGCATTGCCAGCACGGTATCGAAATCGGCAATCATGGCGGTCCCCGGATTGTTGTTCTACTTCTTTTGGCGCGAGCCGGAAAAAGGCCGGGTGCTTCGCTGGCTGTCAGTGGCGAGCATCCTGGGACTACTGGTCTTCAATCGCGGAGCCAGCCTCAGCGAGCTGGTGGACAAGCTCGATGCCGTGGTTGAGTTTCGACTGTCGAACGCGGAGACGTCCTTCGACGACCGAGCGCACCTCGCTCGCGTCGCCCTTGAGCATTCCGACGAATGTAAGTTCCTGGGGTTCGGCAGCGAAGGAACCTACACCGTGATGACCAGTCGCGGCGGCACGGGACAGACGGTCCATGTGTTTTATCTCGGCCTGATGTTGATCGAAGGCTGGGCCGCTCTTGGACTCACCATGCTCGGTTTCCTCGTCCTGTTTGTGTCGCTTTGGACGCTGCGAAAATACAACGACGCGATTTTTCTGGGCGCACACTTGTCAGCGATTTCGGTGACGACGGTTTTGTACCTGAGCTATCAGTACTACCCATTTCTGATCGCCGCCGCCGCGATTGTGCGCGCTCGTGCCGAACTGCCAGCACCGCGACCGCTTGAAATGACGATCAATCCACGGCTGAGGATTGCCAAGGCCGCACGTCGAGTGGAATCGAGTGCGACATAGAACGGGAGCAATTGCCTGCCCACCAGCAGGACTACGCCAGTTCATCCGCGGCGCAAACCCATGGCGCAAGCGTCGGCTGATACTCGACTAACTCTTCGGGCTTGAAGTAGATCGCCAGTTCTCGTTGCGCGGCCTCGACGCTATCGCTGCCGTGAACGAGGTTCATTTGGCGACTGACTCCGTAGTCGCCGCGAATCGTGCCGGGAGCCGCCTGCCGTCCGTTGGTTGGCCCCAACATCGTCCGCATCACCGAGACGGCCTCCGGTCCTTCGACCGCGAGCGCGACGACCGGCCCGGCGGTGATGAAGGATTCCAGCAACGGATAGAACGGCTTCGAAACGTGCTCGGCGTAATGTCGCTTCGACAACTCGGCCGTGACTTGCAGCATTTTCAGGCCGACGATTTTCAGGCCTTTGTTCTCAATGCGGCTGAGCAACTCGCCACACAAGCGGCGTTGGACAGCGTCGGGTTTGAAGAGAATTAACGTGCGTTCGGAGGCCATGAATCACAGTTCCTTTTCAGTCTTACTTCAAGTTTCGGAGTTCACTACGCCATCAGCTTGCGAAATTCGGCGAACAAATAATGGCTGTCATGCGGTCCGGCCGAGGCTTCCGGGTGGTACTGCACTCCGAAGGCGGGGACGTCTTTGCAGCGAATTCCCTCGACCGTTTGATCGTTCAAGTTGATGTGCGTGACCTCAACACTCTTCGGCAGCGACTCCGCTTGCAGGGCGAAGCCGTGATTCTGCGAAGTGATCTCGACTCTGCCGGTGTCTCGATGCAAAACCGGCTGATTGGCACCGCGATGTCCGAACTTCAGCTTGTAGATCTCACCGGCGAGCGCGAGTCCGAGCAGTTGGTGTCCAAGACAAATCCCGAAGACCGGTTTCTTACCGAGCAGTCCGCGAATCGTGTTGATCGCGTAGTCCAGCGGCCGAGGATCGCCCGGCCCGTTCGACAGAAACACGCCGTCGGGATCGTGGCTGAGCACCTCGTCCGCCGTCGCCGAACCGGGAACGATGGTGACTCGGCATCCGAGCTGTCGCAGGTGCCGCGGAATGTTCAACTTCATGCCGTAGTCGATCGCGACTACATGCGGTCCACTCGCGTTATCGACGACCGGCCGATGCAACGATTCGTAGCCGGGCGTGATCCGTTCGCGGACGAGGCCGTTGACCCCTTCGGTCCATTCGCGATTTTGCTGCGGCATGACCTCACGTACGAGATCGCGACCGACGATGTCCGGACTGCGGCGAGCCTTCTCGACCAGCGAGGCATCGTTGAGATCGGTTGTAGAGAGGACTCCGGTCATCACGCCATGAACTCGCAGGCGGCGGACGAGGGCGCGCGTGTCGATCCCTTCGAGTCCGATGACTTTGTTCTTTTTGAGATAATCGTCCAGCGACCAGGGCGAACGGAAGTTGCTGGGGAAACGGCACAGTTCACGGACGATGAAGCCGGACAGCGACAGGCTTCCGCTTTCAACGTCTTCAGAGTTACAGCCGTAGTTGCCAATCTGCGGATACGTCATTGTGACGATTTGCCCGCAGTAGGACGGGTCGGTGAGGATTTCCTGATAGCCGGTCATGCTCGTATTGAACACGACTTCGCCAAAGATTTCGCCATCGGCTCCAAAGGCTCGGCCGGTAAATACGGTGCCGTCCGACAGGGCCAGCTTCGCGGGACGATTCAGACTGCTCATAGTGGCGAGCCTTGTAGCGAACGCCGAGGCAGATTTGAAGGATTCAACGGTCAATCGAGCCCCGCCACTTCGCGAGCTGCGCCGCTCGAAACTCTGAGGCTGTGCCACCTTCGATGGCCTCGCGCAGGCCGCGCATCAGCCGTTGATAAAACGCGATGTTGTGCCACGAGACGAGCACCGGGCCGAGCATCTCGCCGGTCATGAAAAGATGCCGCAGATAAGCGCGGCTGTATTGAGTGCAGCACGGGCAATCGCACTCTGGATCGAGCGGTCCTGGATCACGCTGATGTTTGAGATTCTTCAGCCGGATCGGCCCACGGCTCGTGAAGGCCAGAGCGTTGCGGCCGTTGCGAGTCGGCATCACGCAGTCGAACAAGTCGACCCCGCGACAGACCGCTTCAAGCAAATCGGTCGGCGTGCCCACTCCCATCAAGTATCTCGGCTTGTTGACCGGCAGCAGCGGAGTCGTGAAGTCGAGCGTTGAGTACATTTCGCTGGGAGCCTCGCCGACGCTCAGCCCGCCAATCGCATAGCCGGGAAAGTCGAACGGCAGCAGGCCGCTCGCTGAGCGTTCGCGCAGCTCGCGATCGGTCGCTCCCTGAACGATGCCAAACAACGCTTGGTCGTCGCGCTGATGCGCATCGCGGCAGCGAGCTGCCCAGCGAGATGTTCGCTCAACGGCGTCAACGATCTTTTCACGCGGAGCGTCCGCTGGCGGACACTCGTCGAGACACATGATGCAGTCCGCGCCGAGCTGCTCCTGAATCCGCATTGCTCGTTCGGGAGACAGCTCCAACAAGCTGCCGTCAAGATGCGATTTGAAGACGACCTTCTCGTCATCGAGCTTTCGCAACGACGTCAGCGAGAAAACTTGAAACCCACCGCTGTCCGTCAGGATCGGCCCGTCCCAACCCATGAACCCGTGCAGTCCGCCGAGTTCCGCGACAACCTCCGGCCCCGGCCGCAATGCGAGGTGATAGGTGTTCGCCAAAATCTTCTGTACGCCGACTCGCCGAAGCTGCTCCGGCGTCAGCCCCTTGACGCTCGCCTGCGTGCCGACCGGCATGAATGCCGGCGTCTCAACCGTTCCGTGCGGCGTCGTCCACCGCCCGCGCCGAGCGGCGGTCGAGGAATCGGTCGCTATCATTTCAAACTGAAATCGAGACAAGACGCCGCCTAACCGTGAGACAAGGTGGGAAAATCTGTGAGTCGCCGAACGAAACCGATCGGAGTTGGTAGCTCGTCCCGGACACCACTGCAAGCCGCCGCACTGGACTTCACGACTTCCGATTGTTCACCTGCTGTTCGCCGAAACAAAAAGGAGATGTCACGGCCACCGATTCCAGCGTGGCGAGTTGCGGCATTGGTTCCTCAGACCTGCGACTGCCGGACGAACTGCGCGGCCCATTGCAGTCGCACTTACAGGCATTGCGAGGTCGCTACATCCAGCACGGTTGGGCTGGGCATGTCGGCTTTGGTGCTCGGCCGGTGGTGATCGTCATCGACTTGGCAAAGTACTGGCTGGACCCTGGCCAGCAGATCGGCAGCTCACTATATGCGGTCGTGTTGGCGACTCGCCGAGTGCTCGATGCGGCTCGCGCGGCGTCGGTGCCAATCTTCTTTACGACCTTCGCACACGATCCGGCCGAGCCGCCCAGCCCTCACGATCAAAAGCTGCGATTCTAATTTCCAGCCGATGCGGCAGAACTCTTTGAACTCGATCCGCGATTGAATCGCCAGCCAACAGAAAAGACCATCCGCAAACGCTACGCCTCGGCGTTCAAGGACACGAACTTGCACACGATGCTCACCGCGCTGGGGGGCGACACGCTGATCGTCACCGGCGTCAGCACGCAGCCACTGCTTCTAAGCCATTCGCCGCGACGCCACTGAACGCTTTCGCGTCATTGTCCCGCGTGAGGCGGTCGGCGAACGCTGCGAATTGATGTACGAAGTCTTCTTGCTCGACATCGACATCGACGTTGCCGACGTGATCAGCGTGGAGGAAGTCGTGGGCCAAATCGCGAGCAGCCAGCGACCACAGATGCCCTCAAGTGCCAGCGAATCCTTCTCGGGTTCCTACACGAGTCGCGCGGGGATCGACAATCGCCACGCTTCGGCAATCAACTCGCGGCGGACCGACTCATCGCTCTGCGGCAGTCACACGCAAATTCAACGGCGCTTGACGTAGTCATCGGTCAGATACAAGACATCCGACTTTCCGCCGAACAGCAGTTTGCGGTCCGTGAACAACCATCGCAGACCATTATGCTCGGAGGGCGACCGGCTGGCCAATTTGCCATGTCGCTCCATCTCGTACGACTCGACGATACAGCGTGTCA
>Ga0194128_10000699_pt1 | contig 60329 bp, 61 predicted proteins | sample TA2KigCa65mmetaG_FD_148650 | JGI IMG/M metagenome (GOLD analysis project Ga0194128, IMG submission 148650) | Freshwater microbial communities from Lake Tanganyika, Tanzania - TA2015037 Kigoma Deep Cast 65m | ecosystem: Environmental > Aquatic > Freshwater > Lake | place: Tanzania: Lake...
AGCCCCGGCAACCTCACGCCCGCCGATGTCTACTTCGGGCGCGGCCAGGCCATCACCGCCAGGAGGAAAGCGATCAAGGAGATGACCATCCACAACCGCCGCCTGGACCACCAGCGGCAAGCCGCTTGACATCAACCAGAATGAGCCAGAGCCTCCGCTACAAGACCGCCCCGGCTGTCCCACTTATCCTGACGACGGACAACGCTCCACCACCCGTAGAATACGATCGAAGCAGCCGTGACGAAGGCCAGGGCAGCGCGCTGGCCGAACCGACGCGCAAGCACGAACCCGGCGAGGGTTACGGGCAGGAATACGGCGATGAAGACGTACGAGTTGAACAGCAAGGGGGAGGACCCCAACGCGCCTACCACCGCCCGCGGGCGATCGGCCACAGGGCGACCAGGGTGTCGCCGCGAACCACGTGGTACACGTCGTAGAGGTTGATCGTTGGGTCGCAGTGGGGCGCCATGCACGACACCACAGCGCCCGGCGCCAAGCGATCGGTCGCGCGCGCGAACGTCACGCGACCGTGCTCGTCGCCCATGAATGTGTACGTCGCGCCCGGCGGCGCGCCGGCCACGATCACCGGATCGCCGCCGTCGGTGGCGAAGGCCTTCAGACCCGCGTCCGTCGTGACGAAGCCCTCGTGGCTGGCGCTGATCACGGTCGCCGCCACGGACATGGCGATCTCGAACGGTGACGCCGCCTCGACGCCCCAAAGATCGACGCTCCGGTAGATCGAGTCCATGACCACGTAGGAGCCGACCTGGATCTCGGTGAACAAGCCCCGGCCCATGTCGAGGGCGTGGCTGCCCGTGCCGCCACCGCTGACGATGGTTGGCGGCAGGCTGTCGCGGACCAGGCGGTCGCGCACGGTGGCGACACGCTCGTAGGTCGCGGCCAGGCCAGCGCCGCGCTCCGCGAAGCCCGGCGTCGCCTGGACGGCGCCGTTGTACGCTTGGAGCCCGGCGAAGCGCAGGCCCTCGGTCGCCGCGATGCTGGAAGCGAGACGCGCCGCACCATCGACCGTGGTGACGCCCGTGCGGCCACAGCCGACCTCCAGGTCGATCACGACACCAAGGGGCGCGCCGGCCGCGCGCGCCGCCGCACCCAGCGCCTCGATGTTCGCCTCGTCGTCCACCACGACCATCAGGTCGCGCGCGCGCGCAGCGAGCGCGATCATGCGGGCAATCTTGCTGGAACCGGTCATGGGTGAACTCAAGAGCACCCCCGTTACGCCGGCCCCGGCCATGGCTTCGGCCTCGCCCAGCGTCGCGCAGGTGATGCCGAGGGCGCCAGCGCGCGCCTGCATGCAGGCCAGGTCTGGCGACTTGTGGGTCTTGGCATGGGGCCGGAGGCCGACACCGTGGCGCCGGGCGAGGTCGGCCATGGCCGCGATATTGCGTTCCGCCGCGTCCAGTTTGAGCACCAGGGCCGGCGTGGACAGGCGCGACCGGCCACCGGGCACGCCGATCAAACCCTGGTCCGGGTGTGGCGTCACGGGTTGGGCGCTGGGGCGATCAAGTCCATCAGGGCCGCCGAGCCGACGCCCCCCGCGCCCATGATCGCTTCCGCGACGACACGCGCCCGCCGGGCACCGACGACGGGCGCGGCGTAGGCGTCGAACTTGTCGGCGACCTCGCGGTCGGACAAGGGCGCCTCGGGATCGCCACGCGCCGTCGCGGGCGCCGAAACCAGACGGCGACCATCCTTGGTGGTCACCGCCACATGAGCCCAGCGCTCGGCCGGGAAGCGGGCGTTGTAGTCAGCCGATTCGGCCAGAGTGATCGCGTCGGCCAGGGCGAGCACCGTCGGGTCCGTCAGCCCGACACCGGTCACCTCGGCCGCGCCAACCCGCCCGTGGGCAAGCGCCGCCGCCACCGGGAACGGCAGGCTGTACTGGGCTTCCTCGGTCGAACCGGGCCAGCGGTTGGCCAGCCGGGTGCCTTCGTGGAAGGTCACGACCTCGATGCGGTCGATGTCGGCGGGCGTCAGGCCATGGCCGCGCCCGACCGACAGCGCCGCCTCGACCGCCGGCTGCGCCCAGCGGCACACCGGGTAGGTCTTGAAGTAAAGCTCCATGATCCGCCAACGCGAACCCAGATCGCTCCACAGGTTGGCCAACGCGGGCTCCTCGACCGTCACGGCGGGCGCCCCGGTGAAGCCGTCGGCCGCCAGGTACGCCGCGCTCACCCCGGCCATGGCGCCCCAGCCCGAGCCGTCCTTCAGCATGGTCGGGTAGTCGATGCAGCGCATCATCTGGCTGCGCGGCCCGTGGTACTCGGCGATGCCGATCGCATGGCGCGTGCGTTCGCGGTCGAGCCCCATGAGCCGGGCGCCGAGCGCGGCGCAAGCCACGGCGCTCCACGCACCGGACGTGTGGTAGTCGGGAACCGAGGCGTGCAGCGCGATGCCCGCGCGCACCGCCAGTTCGTAGCCGACGACCAGCGCGGCTAGCAGACCCTCGCCATCGATGGGTCGGCCGTCGTCGGCGAAGCCCAGGATCGCCGGCAGCACAGCGACGCCGGCGTGACCCTTGGTCAGGCGGTGGCCGTCGTGGGCGTCGATGCTGTCGATGGTCATGCCGCCGGCCATGGCCGCGCCGGCGGCGCTGACGCGCCGGCCGTCGAAGGCAAGCCGTGCCCCTGCTCCCTGCCCCACGCCGAACATCCGCGCCGCGTGGTCGTGAATGATGCGCGAAAGCTCGGTCGTGCGGCCGCCGGCCCAAACACCCACCAGATCGAGCAGGCAGCGGCGCGCCTGGTGTGCCACATCGGCAGGGAGATCGACGTAGCGCAGACCGTGCACGAAATCGTGGAAGCGCGGATCGCTGACGGCGACGTAGCGCCGGACCGTGCCGTCGTCCTCGACGCGCTTGGGCTGAGCACTGGCCATCGTTGTCCTCCGTCGCAAGCGTCCCTCGCGGATACCACGCTTGCCACGCCTGGGCAGGGGCCGCAAGGGACCCGCGCGGCCTCCGCCCACCGCTTGCGCCCAGCCCGCCCGATGCGCAGGATGGTCCGCCACGGCGGGGGCCCCATGATCCGCGACCAAGGTTCGCTCGACGCCCTGCTCGCCACCGTCCGCCGGTTCGTGCGCGAACGACTCGTTCCGCACGAAGCCGCCGTCGCCGAGTCCGGCGAGGTGTCCGAGGCGCTGGTCGCCGGGATGCGCGATCTCGGCCTGTTCGGCCTGACCATCCCCGAGGCCTATGGCGGGCTCGGCGCCACCACCGAGGAAGAAGTCCTGTTCGCCATGGAGATGGGCTGGACGTCGCCCGCCTTCCGCGCCCGCTTCGGCACCAACATCGGCATCGGTTCGCAGGGCCTGGTCAACGGCGGCACCGAGGAGCAGAAGCAACGCTACCTGCCCCGCCTGGCGCGCGGCGAACTGATCGGTTCGTTCGCCTTGACCGAGCCGGAGGCTGGATCGGACGCGGGCTCGCTCACGACGCGGGCACGACGCGACGGCAACGGCTGGGTGCTGAACGGTCGCAAGCGCTTCATCACCAACTCGCCCTACGCCGGGCTGTTCACAGTGTTCGCGCGGACCGACCCGGATCAGGCGGGTGCGCGCGGGGTCTCGGCCTTCCTGGTCGAACGCGACACGCCGGGGATATCGGTCGGTGCGCCGGATCGCAAGATGGGCCAGATGGGCGCGCACACCGCCGACGTGGTGTTCGACGACGCGCACGTGCCGGGCGATGCCCTGCTGGGCCGCGAGGGCGAAGGCTTCAAGATCGCCATGCGGGTGCTCGACCGCGGGCGCCTGCACATCGCCGCGGCGTCGGTGGGCAACGCAGACCGCCTGATCGCCGAGAGCCTGACCTACGCCCTGGAGCGCAAGCAGTTCGGCCAGCCCATCGCCGAGTTCCAGTTGATCCAGGCGATGCTGGCCGACAGCCGGACCGAGGCGCTGGCCGCCCGCTGCATGGTGCTGGAGACGGCGCGGCGGCGCGACCGAGGCGAGGATGTCGGCGCCGACGCCGCGTCGTGCAAGCTGTTCGCCACCGAGATGGTCGGACGTGTCGCCGACCGCGCCGTGCAGATCCACGGCGGCAACGGCTACATGGCGGCGTTCCCGGTCGAGCGGTTCTATCGCGACGTACGGCTCTACCGGCTTTACGAGGGCACCTCGCAGATCCAGCAACTCGTCATCGCGCGCGCCATGATCAAGGGCGCCCAGGCATGAACGCGGGCGCGGCGACGCTCGACGACGCGCCGGTGCCGAAGCGCCTGCCCCGCCGCATCAGTTGGTTGCCGTTCGAACAGGCCCGGCAACGCCCCGACGCCGAGGCCCTGGTGAAAGGTGGCACGGCGTGGACGTATGGCCGGTTCGCCGAGGCGGTTCGCGGCACGGCGCGGTTCCTGGACGCACTCGGCGTGCGACCCGGCGATCGTCTGCTGATCGTCGGCGAGAACGGCCTGGCGCTGGTCACGCTGATCATGGCGGCGAGCGAACTCGACGCCTGGCCGGTGCCGGTCAACGCACGGCTCACCGCGGCCGAGATTGGCCGGATCCGCGATCACGCGCGGCCGCGCCGCGTCTTCTACACGATCGGCGCCTCGCCCGACGCGTCCCGCCACGCGGCCGCCGACCGGGCGACGGCCGTACCGGCCGACATCGTGCCCGGCGCGGCGGTCGGCGCGCTGCTCGAGTCGGAGCCGGAACTCTTGGAGCGGCCGGCGGCTCGACAGGTAGGCGCGCTGATCTACACGTCGGGCACCAGCGGCCGACCCAAGGGCGTGATGGTCAGCCACCGCAACCTTCTCTACAACGCCGCCGCCGCCTGCATGATCCGACGCCTCGTGCCCGAGGACCGCATGTGCATCGTGCTGCCGATCACGCACATCTTCGGACTGGCCTCGGTCTTCCTGGCAGGCGTGATGGCCGGCGTGCGCATCCGCCTTGAGTCGCGCTTCGAACCCGACACGCTGTTGGCCGCCATGGCCGAGGACGGCATCAGCGTCGTCCAGGGCGTGCCGACCATGTACGCGCGGCTGCTCGAGCGGATCGAGGCGACCGGCCGCGCCGTCGTCGCGCCCCGGCTGCGCTACCTTTCGTCGGGCGGCGGTCCGCTGGAACCTTCGCTCAAGGCCCGGGTCGAGCGCCGGTTCGGGATCACGCTGCAGAACGGCTACGGGCTGACCGAGGCCGCGCCGGTGGTCTCGATGACCCGGCTCAACGACCCGAACCCGACGTGCTCGGTCGGCTATCCGCCACCGGATGTGGCGGTGCGCCTGATCGACGACGCGGGGGCGGATGTGGTGTCCGGGGCGACCGGTGAACTGCTGGTCAAGGGACCGAACGTCATGCTCGGCTATTACCGGGACCCCGAGCTGACGGCGGCGGCGATCACGCCGGACGGCTGGCTGAGGACCGGCGACCTGGCATGCGCCGAGCCCGACGGGCGCCTCGCCATCATGGGCCGCAAGAAGGAACTGATCATTCGGGGTGGGTTCAATATCCACCCCGAGGAGGTCGAGGCGGCGCTCAACAGCCACCCGGCGGTGTCCCTGTCCGGTGTCGTCGGACAGAAGAACGGCATCGACGAGGACGTCGTCGCGTTCATCCAACCCCGGCCCGGCTCGCACCCCGACCTGGACGACATCGCGCGTCACGCCGCGAGCCGCCTGGCGCCCTACAAACGGCCGGGCCGCATCGTCGTCATGGATCCCTTGCCGGCCACGACCAGCGGCAAGGTCATGAAGGGGAAGCTGCGCGGCCTGTTGGAGGGATCGTGATGGACGTACCAGTGTGGTGCCGCGACCGGCGCTTCGCCGACATCGTCGGCACGGCCGTCGAGGCCGAGGTCATCGGCCATGGCTACATCTTCACCGAGGGTCCGGTGTGGCACCCGCGCGAGCGCACGCTGGTGTTCAGCGACATCCCGGCGAACCGCCTGCACGTGTGGCGGCCGGGCTTGCCGGTTCGCGTCCTGCGTAAACCGAGGCAGATGGCCAACGGCAACACGCAGGGCTTCCAGCGCCAGCACCGGGTAGATGCCGGCCTCCGACCCCACCAGCAGCGCCGGCCGCGGCAGTACGCCATCCGGATCGACCTGGAGGGTCAGCGCGCCGATGCCGGCCGCGGCCTGTTCCAGGATGCCTAGGTTGGTCGCCCATCCCGTCACGCGGGGCAGGAGCGACGTGGGGTCGCTGCCCTTGAACGACAACGCGCCCCTCGGCCCCGCCGCGGCGGCCGTGCCGGGGCCGGACGCCGGCGATTGCCCCAGCACGACCCGAGCACTTTGGAAGGCCTTCGCCAAGACCGCGTCGTTGCTGCGCATCGCGCGCAGACCATCGGCCACCACAGGGTCTAGGTCGCGCAGGGCGTGCACGATGTTCTCTGGCGATGTGCGGTCGGGCTCGGTCCACACCACCTCCGACGCAATGGCCGCGGCGCCGGCACGCGCCATGGCTTCCACGAGGTCCGCGAACACCGTGCGCGGCCATGGCCACTGGTCGTGCGCCGCCAGGCTCGGCTCGTCGATCGCCACGATCACCACGGGCGCGTCGAGCGCGACGCGCGGCGCCGCATGCTGGTAGATGTCAAACACCCTATGGCGCGCGACCTGAAGGACGGCCGGGTCCCAGACACGCAGCAACAGGAGCGCGAGCAGCACCGCGGCCCCAAGAACGGGGATCTGAAAGCGCGCACGCACCCGTGGGCTACACCAGTCCGGGCATGGGCAGCGTCGGCACGATGCCGCCGCGCGGCTCGGGCAGCGCTCCTTCGAGCGCGAGCAACGCGGCCTTGATCGCCAACCCTCCAGCGTAGCCGGTCAGATCGCCGGTCGAACCGATGACCCGATGGCACGGCACCACCACGGCGATCGGGTTGGTACCGTTGGCGCGGCCCACGGCGCGCGAGGCCGAGGGGCGGCCGATGCGCACCGCGAGTTCGCCGTAGCTGATGGTCGTGCCGTAGGGGATACGGCACAACTCGTCCCAGACTTGCTTCTGGAACGGCGTGCCGCGCGCGGCCAACGCCACATCCGCGAAGTCGTGGCGGTGGCCCGTGAAGTACTCATCCATCGCGGCGGCGATGGGGCCGATCGCACCACGGCCACGCCGCAGCTTGGCGCCACGCGCATTACGGGCCAGCCACGCCTCGGCGTCGGCAACGTCCTCGAGGAAATCCAAATGCGTCAGGGCTCCGGCGCCGTCGACGACGGCAACCATGGGGCCAAGCGGTGTCTCGAACGTTCCGTAGCGGAGCATCACGATGGCTCCCTCCGCGGGGGCGAGTCTGCGCCCTCGGTAGCTACGATAGCGCGAAGCGCTCACCCGAGGCGAGGACGATGGTCAGGCGCGCAGGTCGTTGCGCACCACCTCGCCGCCCTTGACCACGAGCCGCACGTCGCGCACCCGTTCGATCGTCGCAATCGGGTCCTCGCGGAAACCAACAACGTCGGCGAACTTGCCGGCGGCCAGACTTCCCAAATCCGCCTCGCGGCCCAGGGCGCGCGCCGCGCTCAGTGTCGATGCGACGACCGCCTCGCGGGCGCTCATGCCCGAGCGGCGCACCATGCTGACCAGTTCCTGGGTGTTGTCGCCATGGTGGTTGCCGGGCGTGCCCGCGTCGGTGCCCATGGCGATGGTCACGCCGGTGCGCCGGGCCAGCGATGCATTCTCGGCGTGGATGTCGTCGAAGTCGAGGTAACGATTGTGGATATGCGCCGGCAGACCCGCGGATACCTGGTTGTCGGCCAGCATGGCGCTGACGACGCACAGGGTCGGCACCAGGTACGTGCCACGCTCGGCCATCAGGGCGTACGCCTCCTCGTCGCCGAAGCTGCCGTGCTCGACGGTCCGGCAGCCCGCGAGCGCCGCGTTGCGGATGCCGGCGCACGCGTGCGCGTGGGCGACCACATATTTGTAGTTCTCGGTCGCCACGGCGACCGCCGCCTTCAGTTCCTCCAGCGTGTACTGGATCGCCCGGGCATCCTCGTACTCGGACGCGGTCATGGCGCCCGTCGCCATCACCTTGATGAAGTCGGCGCCGTGGGCCAGCTGCTTGCGCGCCGCCACCCTCACCGCCTCGGGTCCGTCGGCGACCTCGTACATGCCGGGGTAGTAGTCGACCGTCGCGGTAGTGATCGACAGCAGCCGTCCGGCGCAGAACAGCCGCGGACCCTTAATCAGGCCCCGGTTGATGGCGCTGCGCACCGCGATCTCATGGTAATCCCAGCCGCCCACCTCGCGGGCCGTCGTGATGCCGCCCATCAGGGTGCGCTCCGCCGCCTTCGCCGCGTAGATCGCGATTTCGCCGGGCAGCCGCCCCCGCCACGGGTTGTCCGGGTTGGCCGCCTCGGTTGGCATCGTGATGTGGACGTGCAGGTCGATCAGGCCCGGCCACAGCCACGCGCCATCGACGTCGATCACAGCGTCACCGGCCAAGGGCCGGCCCTGATCGACCAGGCGGACGATGCGACCGTCGGCGACTTCGATATCCCGACGTCTGTACACCGCCTCGTGGACGTCGTAGACCTGACCACCTCGGACCCACGTTCTCATGGCTTCCCCTCTGGATGACCACTCGATCATGTATGGTCGCTCACCCCTCGCCTAGACCCCCGGCGTCATGCTCGCCATCGGACCGCTAACCGCTTCCGCCGACGCGCTCGAGATCGTCGAGCGACGCGGGCTCGGCCAGGCCGACGCGCTGTGCGACGGCATCGCCGAGGCGGCGATCATCGCGCTCGGGCGCCACTACCGGGACGTGTGTGGCGAGGTACCGCGCCACGGCATCGACCGGGTCCTGCTGTGGGGTGGCGAGGCGCGCCCGGCCCTGGGCGGCGGCACCATCATTGCGCCCTTCGAGATCCTCATCGCCGCGAGCGCGCCCGAACGCGTGCGCGGCGCGGTCGTGCCGGTGCGCGCCTTGGTCGAGGACGCGGCGCGCACTTGGTTGCGCCAGCGTCTGCACGACGTGGATGTCGACACCGGGGTGCGTGTCGGCGCCCACGTGCACGCGCCCGAAACCGTTGTGGCGGCCCGGACGCCCGCGCTCGGCTTCGGCTGGGCGCCCTTGTCCCTGCTCGAGACGGCTGTGCTGGCCGTCGAACGGCGCCTGACCGAGCCGGCCACGACCCGGGGTGATCCGGCGCTCGGCGAGGACGTGACCATCACCGCCGTCCGCCAGGGTCATCGCGTCGCGGCCACGCTGACCTGCGCCCTGGTGGGACGCCATCTGTCCGACCGTGCGGCCTACGACGCGGCGACGCGCCGCGTGGCCGAGCTTGCCTTCAAGGAGTTCGCGCGCCATCTGGACCGCTCCGTCGACGTGGTCGTGAACCCGGGCGATGGTGAGGACGGTCGTTCGGGCCTGACCGTCTCCGGCGTCTTCGCCGAGAACGGCCGGGGCGGCGGATCCGGCCACGGCAATCAGGCGAACGGGCTGATCACACCGTTGCGGCCCACGGCGCCAGGGGCCTGCGCCGGGCGCAGCCCAGTACGCGATGCCACGCGCCTGGCGAACCTGGCCGCCGGCCTCATCGCCGCCGCCGTGCACCGCGACGTTCCGGGCGTGCAGGTGGCCCAGTGCTCGATCGTCCACGGACCCGACCAGCCCTGGTCGCGGCCCGGCTTGGTCGATGTGCGTGTCGCCACGCAGGAGCCGGGCGCGGAGCGTGGCCTGCGCCCCGCCATCGAGGAGGTGGTCGAGCGCACTCTGGCGTGGCTGCCCAACCTGTGGCGCGACACGCTGGATGGCGTGGGGCAGCTCGACCGCTGGCCCTACGCCGGGCCTGCCCGGCCGCGGTTCCACGAACGCGCCGACGATGCGCGGCGTCGCGCCAAAATGGTGCAGACGATCACGGCCGACCTGGAAGGCTTGCGCGGCCGTCTGGGCCGCGCCGGCCTCGGCGCCCGCACCAGCGCGGCGCTGGGGCGTGTCCCGCGCCAGTTCTTCGTGGCCAAGGGGGACGAGTACGCGGCGTACGACAACAACCCGCTACCCATCGGCTTCGGCCAGACGATCTCGCAGCCGACCATCGTCGCGCTGATGACCGATCTCTTGCGCCTGCGCGAGAACCATCGGGTCCTCGAGATCGGCACGGGTTCGGGCTATCAGGCGGCGGTGCTGGCCGAGCTGGTGCGCCAAGTCTACAGCATCGAGACGGTCGAACCGCTGGCCGAGGCGGCGGCCCGGCGCCTCGCCCATCTCGGCTACGTCAACGTCGATGTGCACGCCGGCGACGGCGCGCAGGGCTGGGCAGAGCACGCGCCTTACGACGGCATCATCGTCACGGCGGCCGGTCCCGACGTACCCGTGCGCCTGCTCGACCAATTGCGACCTGGCGGCCGCCTGGTCGCGCCGGTCGGCCACGCCAGCGCTCAGGAGCTGATCGTCATCGACAAGGCGCCGGACGGCACGTTGCGCCGGCACGTGATCCTGCCGGTTTCCTTCGTGCCGCTGGTGCGCGACGGCGGCGGCCCGCTGCGTTCGGCCGGGCGCTGATCGACGACTGGTCCTAGCCGGTGATCGTCAGCATCAGCTTGCCCGCCACGCCCCCCGCTTCGAGCCGCCGGTGCGCCTCAGCCACCTGGTCCAGTGGATACGTCGCCTCGAACAGTATCTGCAACCGGCCCTCGGCCATCAGTCGCAGACCTTCACCGACGATCTGGCCCTGGTGGGCGAGCGCCTGGCCGAGGCCGAGCCACATGGGCGTCAGCATCATGACGGCGTGCAGCGTCAGGTTCTTGACGTAGGCGGTGCCGTCGTCCGTGTCGCCGCGCAGCCCGGTCAGCGTCACCACCCGGCCGTAGGGCGCCATGGCAGCGAACGTGCGGCGGAGCACCTCGGCGCCCACGTTGTCGAGCGCCGCGTGCAGCCCGTGGCCCTGGGTCCAGGCCAGGGCGGCGGCGGCGAAGTCCTCGTCGCGGTAGCGGATCACCCGCTCCGCCCCCCAACTCCTCGACACGGCGCGCCTTGTGGCCGTCGCCCACGGTGGTGGCGACCCGCGCGCCGCGCAGCCGGGCGAGCTGCAGGGCGACATGGCCGGTTCCCCCGGCGCCGGCGTGGACCAGGACGTGCTCGCCGGCCGCCACCTGGGCACGGTCGTAGAGCGCCTCCCACGCGGTGATGGTGAACAGCGGCATGGCCGCCGCTTCGACGAAACCAATGCCCTCAGGGATCGCGGCGAGTTGGCGCTCGGGCACCACGGCCCGCTCGGAGTAGGTGCCGGGGTCCCCGCCGATGCCGCCGTTGCAGAAGGCGACCCGATCGCCCTTCTTGAAGCGGGTCACCGCGGTGCCGACGCGCTCGACGACGCCTGCGCCGTCGTGACCCAGGACGCACGGCAGATGGTCAATGTAGGGGCCAAGCGAGCGGAACCAGACGTCGGCGGGGTTGAGTGCCGCCGCGTGCAGGCGAACCAGCACGTCGTGGTCGGTGCGCAGCACCGGGTCGGGCACATCGCGCGCCTCCAGGACCTCCGGCCCACCCGTGCGGGTCATGACCATCGCCTTCATGGCACCCTACTCCTCAGTGTTCCAGGTTGACCGTGGATTCCTCGACGATCGGGCGGTTGCGCCGGCGCCGATCGACGGCGAACGGCGCCATGCGGTCATCGATCACACCGGTGACGATCGCCTTGGCCAACAGGTCGCCCGAGGCCGGCGCGCCAGCCACGCCGTAGAGCCAGCCAGCGCTGAGCCACAGGTCGCGCAGGTCGGGGTGCTGACCCAGCAGTGGTCCGAAATCGCTCGACACGTGGACCTGCCCGGCCCATTGGCGCAGCACGCGCGCCGCGCCGAGCGAGGGAAACATGGTGGCCAGATGGCGGGCGGTGTGCGCCATCACGGGCATGTCGGAGGCAAGACTCATGCGCGGTTTCTCGCCGGCGATCTCGCAGCCCCCCACGATCTCGCCACGGCCGGTCTGGTGCAGGTACGTCGCGCGGTCGATCAGCGCGATGCCCGGGTCGATGGTCCGCCGCATGGGCGCCACCGCGATCGCCTCGATGCGCATGCCGGCACCGTCCAGTTCGACCCCGGCCAGGCGCGCCACGTCCGGGTTGTGGGCGCCCGCCGCCACCGCCACCGCGTCGGCGTCGATGCGCTGGCCAGCCGCCCACACGGCCGAAGCGCGCCCGCCGGTGCGTTCGATTGCCGTGACCTGCGTGCCGTAGCGCACCGTCACGCCGCGCTCGCGGCACGCCGCCAGGTACGCCTTCATCGCCGCGTGGTGCGGCGCGGTGCCGCCGTTTGCGAAGTGGATCGCCGCCTTGACGCGATCGGCGTCGATGGCGGGCAGCACGCGGCGCACACCGGCGCGATCGAGCCCGACCGAACGCAGGCCCTCAGCCGCGTGGACCTTGAGCGCGCGCTCGACCATGGCGGCCGAGCGGTCGGTCTCGGCGACGATGGCGTAGCCGCGCCGCGTGAACATCACGTTGTGGCCGAGCTTGCGCGACAGCCCGATCCACAGGTTGAGCGAATGGCCGAAGAAGCGCGTCCACTCGACTGAGGAGAACCCGCCACGCACGAGCGCGCCGTTGCGGCCCGAGGCGCCGCCCTGGAAGTAGCCGGCGTCGAGCACGAGGATGTCGCGCACGCCGCGATCGGCCAGGTTGAAGGCCAGTGACAGGCCGTGATAGCCGCCGCCGACGATGGCGACCGCGACCTTGCGCGGCATCATGGCTCGGGCCCCACGACCTCGGCGAGGCCCGCCGCCTGCGCCAGGGTCAGCGCACCGCGCGGCGGCCGGAACGTCGGGCGGTCGTCGACGGCCCGGCCGGTGAGCGCCGCGAGCGCGGCGCCGAGCTGGTCCCAGCACGGGAAGCCTTGGCAGGCGCCCATGCCGCACCCGGTCAGCCGCTTGATCACCTCCACATGGGCCTCGCCCGCGGCCGCGAGCGCGCGGACCTCGGCGACCGTCACGTCCATGCACGGGCAGACGAGCGCCGCGTCGTCCAGATGTCCGCCCCACACCACCGGCTCCGGCGCCTCGGCGGCGGAACCGACCACGGTCACGTTGCCGCGCCCGGCCTGCGCGATCAGGCGCAGCGCCCCGCCCGTCGCCGCCTGGAAGCCGAGCGCCGGGTCCGTGCGCCACGGCCCGGCGTGCACCACCGCGTCGCACGCCAGGACGCGGCCATCGGCCTCGATGCCCGCGACTGCGTGGTTGCCCAGGATGCGCGTCGTGCGACCTGTCTCGAGCACCGCGCCAACCCCGACACTGAGGGCCGCGAAGCGGCGGGCGACGGCCTCGACGTCGCCGGTGCCGATCACGGCGACCGCGCCGCCCGGCGCCACGCCGTGATCATGGGCGAGCGCGAGCGCCGTGTGCAGATCGAGCACGCCCGGCAGATCCGCGCCGGGCACCAGCGGCGGGCACGAGCGGCGCCCGACGGCCAGGACGACACAGCCGGCGTCGATCGCGGTCGCCGCGCCACCGTCGCGAGGTGCCGCGCCGACCAGCCGCCCATCGCGATAGAGCCCGAACGCCTCGTGCTCAGCTAGGACCGTGACCGACTCCGGCAGGTCGGGCAGCGCGGCGCCGCCGGCGCGGGCGAAGGCCCCCGGGGGCGTTCCCCGGCTGACCAGGACGACTGACGCCCCCTGCCCGGCCGCCTCGGCGGCCGCGCGCCGGCCCGATGGCCCACCGCCGACGACGACCACGTCCGCGGCGATGCGGCGGCCGGCCATCGCCGGTATGCGCTGGTCGGCGGGCGGACGCTCGGCCACGCCAGCCAGGAACCGCAGCATCGCCTCCCAACGCTCGAACAGCGGCGTTCCCGACGGGATGAGCCGGGTGTGCTCGAAGCCGGCGCGCAGCCAGCGCCGCGGGATCAGACGCGCCAGGCGCAACAGGTCGCGGTCGAGGTCGGGCCACACGTTCTGGGCGCGCACGTCGTGGCCTTCGCGGACCAGTTCATCGTCCAGTCGCACGTTCGGCCGGCCGTCGACGCGCGCCAGGTGGTCGGCGACGAACACGCCCGACAGGCCGCGCGGTCGGTGGAACTTGCGCGATCGGGTCAGCATCCTGTGGCCGGCGGCATAGAGCGCGGCCGCCACCGTATCACCGGCACGCGCCTCGACCACACGGCCCTCCCAGAGGAACGCGAGCCTCGCACCCGCCGCGTGGGGCAGCCGGGCCACGGCCGTCAGGCCAGGTAGGGCGCGTCTTGGCGCACTTCGATCAGTGTCGGACCGTCGGCCTTGAAGGCTTTCTTGAGCGCCGCCTGGAACCCCGAAAGGCTGGTCGGGCGCACCGCGTGTGCACCCATGGCCTTGGCCAGCGCCAGATAGTCCGGGTTCCTGGGCGTGACGCCGATCTCAGGGATGCCGCGCTTGATCATGCCGTCGCGGATCTGGGCTAGCCCGTCGTTGTTCCACAGCACGATCGGCAACGGCTGACCCAGCTCGACCGCCGTGCCCAGCTCGGCCACCGTGAACATGAAGCCGCCGTCACCGCTCAGCGCGACCACCGGCCGGTCGGGCGCCGCGAGCTTGCCGCCGATCGCCGCCGGCATGGCGAAGCCCAGCGTGCAGTAGCCCACCGGGTGGAACCAGGTGCGCGGCTTGTAGCACGGGTACCAGGTGTTGCCGGTGTAGGCGATCTGGGTCGCGTCGCTGAACACGATGCCATCGTCGGGCATCGCCTCCCGCAGGGCCTGCAGCGCCTTGATCTGCCGCGCGCCGAAGCTTGGCGTCGCCACGGCCCTGGAGCCATCCAGGATCGCCTTGCGCACACCGGCCAGGCCGCCGTTGGCGCGATAGCCGGCCGGCTCCTTCGCCGGGCTCAATTCGGCCACCAGCGAGCGCAGCGACGCGCCGGCATCGGCCAGGATCGCCACGTCGGGCGGGTAGTCGCGCACCAGGGTGTCCGCGTCGATGTCGATACGGATCAGCTTGCCGCCGAACTCCAGGCGATCGACCCAGATGTCGGTTTCGGAGAGTTCGGTGCCGACGGCCAGCACCACATCAGCCGCGCGCAGGAAATCCCGCGTCGCCTTGACCGGCAGCACCGCGCCGAGACACAGCGGATGGTCCTCGCGCACCGCGCCCTTGCCCGCGATGGTCGGGACGATGGCCGCGCCGATGCGCTCGGCCAGCGCCTGGGCCGCCGGGCCGTGATCGCAGGCCCCACCGCCCATGATCATGACAGGACGCTTGGCCTTGGCCAGCAGGCGCACGGCCTGGGCAATGGCGCCCGCGTCAGGCGCCGGTGGCGCGCCCAGGCGCCGGGCCTCCGAGCGGAACGTGGCCGGCTTGGTCACCACGTCGAGCGGCAGTTCCAGGTGCACCGGGCGCGGCCGGGTGGTCGCGAACCGGGTGTAGGCGCGCGCCACGATCTCGGGCACCTGCTCGGGTGCCCAGGCCGTGGCGCTGAACGCGGTGAGCGGCGCGATCGTGTCGCTCTGGCGCGTGATCTCGTGCAGCCGGTTGCGCCCCGCGCCGATGTCGGCGGTGGCGTTGACCGTGGTGACGACGATCATAGGAATAGAGTCGGAGAACGCCTGGCCGACGGCGGTGGCCGCGTTGGTCAGGCCCGGCCCCGTGATCAGCAGGCACACGGCCGGCCGGCCCGAGACACGGGCGTAGCCATCGGCCATGAAGCCGGCGCCCTGCTCGTGGCGCGGCAGCACGTGGCGCAGGTTGGTCGCCGAAAGCCCCCGGTACATTTCGAGCGTGTGGACACCGGGAATGCCAAACACCGTGTCGGCGCCGTAGGACTCGAGCAGCGCCATCGTCGCCTGCCCGCACGTGACGTTGCGCGCCATGACCATCCTCCCCGGCGTTGCGGTGTTGAGCTACTCCTTGGCCGAATGCTAGATAGCTTGTCAATCACCGAAGGAGATCGCGGTCATGAGCGCACGCAACGGCGGCACCTGGGGCGCCAACTCCGAATACGGCAAGCTGCGCGACGTGCTGTTGTGCCGGCCCGAGTATTTCCAGTGGCTGGCGACCAGCTCGATCTCGAAGGCGACGCTGCGCAGCGGTGCCAAGTTCGACCGCCAGGTCGCCATGAAGCAGCACGGCGAGATGGTCCAGGCGTACGAGGACGCCGGCGTGACCTGCCACTTCCTGGAGCCCGAGGAGACCTTGCCCTACCAGGTCTACGCGCGCGATTCGAGCTTCATGACCCCGTTCGGCGCGGTCGTGTGCCAACCGCACCAGTGGTGGCGCCGCGGCGAGTACGCGCCGGTCATCCGCTTCTACCAGAAGAACAACATCCCGATCTGGAAGATGATCAGCGCGGCGGCGTTCGAGGGCGGCGACTTCGACATCATCGAGCCCGGCCTGGCCCTGATCGGCTTCTGCGGCGAGCGCACCCAGGAGCCGGCCGCCAAGCAGGTGCAGGGCTGGCTGCAGAAGGAAGGCTGGGACATCCGGCTCGCCCCCATCGCCGAGCACTACGTGCACATCGACCTGATGGTGTGCATGCTGGGCCACAAGCTGGCTGCCGTGTGTACCGACACCACCGAGGACTGGATCCTCGAACTCTTGAAAGCGCGCAAGATCGAGATCGTGCCTGTCAGCTTCCGCGACACCATGACGCTGGGCTGCAACGTGGTGGCGCTGGGCGACGACAAGATCATCTCGACCGCCCAGAGCAAGGACCTCAACGCGCGGCTGCGCGCGCAAGGCTTCCACGTCTACGACCCGGACGTGACCATGTTCACCATGGGCGGCGGCGGCGTGCATTGCATGGCGCAGCAGCTCCGCCGCGACGCGGTCTAGGCTGATGGCCGCCGCGAACGCGCGCTCCGCGCGCCAAGGTGCCGCCCCGCGCGAGGCCGTGAAGAAGGCCGCCTTCGCCTGGGTCGACGAGAATGCTGGCACCATCTCGCGCTGGCACGACACGATCTGGGACTTCCACGAGCCGGCGTGGCGCGAGTACCGCTCGGCCGCCTGGTACGTCGACATCCTGAAGCGCGCCGGCTTCGACGTCGAGGCGGGCTCGGGCGGCATGCCGACCGCATTCTGCGCCGTGTGGTCGAACGGCCGGGGCGCCGGGCCGGTGATCGGCGGCTACGCCGAGTACGACGCCGTGCCCGGCAACAGCCAGGAGCGCGTGCCCTTCGAGAAGCCACGCGCCGGCGTGCATCCGTGGGCGGCCGGTCACACGGACCCCCATTCCTCGCTCGGCATCGGCGCGCTGGCCGGCCTGCTGGCCGCCAAGCACGCCATGGAGACCCACAGGATAAAGGGCATGCTCAAGTTCCTGGGCGAGCCAGCCGAGAAGGTGTGCGGCTCGAAGCCCGTGCACGCGGCCAAGGGCTACTACGACGACATGGACGCGGCCATCTGCTGGCACCCGTCGTTTGGAGCGGGCCGCGCCAACACCGCGATCCTGGACACCCACTGCGGTTCCTACTGGAGCAAGGTCTACACCTTCGAGTGCCTCGAACCCGAGACGTGGTCGGGCATGGGCGCGGGCGGCCAGGGCTCCAGCGCACACACGGTGGCGCGCGCGCCCGGCGCCATCGACGCGCTGATGCTGATGTACGCCACGTGCAAAACGACCAAGGAGGCCATGCTGCCCCACACGGGCACCTGGACCATCAACGAGGCGATCCTGGCCACCGGGCACGCGACCTCGGACAACCTGGCGCCGCGCTTCAGCCAGATCCAGTACTCGTGGCGCTCGCCGACGCTCGCCATGCAGGGCCGCATCGCCGACGTGCTCGACAACAACGCCAAGCACGTGGCGGCGATGACCCATTGCCGGGTGCGTTCGGCCTGGGTCACCAAGACTCGCGTCGGCCTGCCCAACCACGCGATGGCGCACCTGACCTACCAGAACCTGGCGCTGGCCGGCGCGCCCATATGGCGCGAGGAGGCGCGCAAGTTCGGCCGCGCGATCCAGAAGAACCTGGGCATCAAGCCCATGGCCGATCCCATCCTCGAGCGGATGCAGCGGCTGGCGACGCCCGAGGCGACCGAGGCGGAGATGCGCGGGCAACTGCCGCCGTGGCAGCGCAACTACACCTCAGACGACTACGTGGACTGGACGTGGCACACGCCGACCGCGCGCCTGATCGTCGGGCGCTGCACGCTGAAGTCGCCGAAGCCGGGCTACGAGTACCCGGCGTGGGCATGGAACGCGCTGGGCGGCTATCCGGCGACGATCGACCCGACCACCCTGGTCGCGGCCAAGACGATTGCTGGCACGACGCTGGACCTGCTGACCAAGCCGGCGGCGATCAAGAAGGCCAAGGACGAGTTCCGCAAGCGCACGGGCGGCGGCATCGGCGGCAAGGACTGGGTCGCGCCGCTGCTGCCCAAGACATTCCAGCCGCCGATCCACTTCGGCTGGCCGGAGTACGTCACCACCGTGCGCGGCACCGAGTGGGTGATCCCGAAAGGCGCCTAGGCACGTCCGCTTCGGTCAGTCCAGCCCGTCGATCGTGTCAGCGATGCGCGCCCCGCGCGAGGCCATGAAGTAGAGCCCCATGTGGTGCGTCGGGTCCTGCGGGTGCGCCGCCGTGGCGCCGTAGCCCAGGGTCTCGGCCACAACGCGCGGCAGGTCGTAGGTCGCGCAGCCGGGCTCGTAGACCACGATATCCTTCAGGCTCGGCATCAGGTCGTGGTTGCGCGCCGACAGCGTCGTCAGCACGAAGTCCATGACGCAGATGTCGGTGCAGATGCCGACCACCACGATTGCGTCCAGCCGATGGGCGTTGACCCAGTCGACCACGGCGTTGCGGCCGTCCTTGCCGATGGCGCCGACGAAACCGTTGATGCAGTCCTTGCGCACCTGGGTGACGTGCCGGTGGCCGTCGAGCCACGCAAGCTCGGGCACCAGGTTCTCCTCGCCCGTGCCGGCCTCGCAGTGCGGCGGGTACGGCGGCTCGGGCTTGCCGGGCACGTGAGTGTCGAGGAAGGCGAGCACGGCCCGGCCACGGCCGGTGAAGGCGCGTGCCAGTCGATCGGTCTCGGCGACCATGCGGGCGACCTGGGCGTTGGGCGTCGGCGGCGCCAGGTTGCCGGCGCCCACGGTGGCGAAGCCGTTGACCTCGTCCACGATGACCAGACCGACCGCGCGCCCCGTCGCCGCGAACGGCGCCGGCGCCACCGGCATGGTCTCGCATAGACGCGCCACAAGATCGTCCGCCATGGCCCCTCACGCTCCGCCCGTTGTGTTCCAGCGGCCATCATAGCACCGCGACGGAGCCACGCGACGGCTCAGACCTGCCCTTCCAAGACCGCGCGCAAGCGACCAAACGCGAGCCGCAGCCGCGACTTGACCGTGCCGAGCGGCAGCCTGAGTTCGACGGCGATCTCGCCGTGCGCCTTGCCCTGGAAGAACGACAATTCGAGCACACGGACCTGGTCGGCCGGCAGGCCCGCCAACGCGCGACGGACCCGTTCCTCGCGCTGGCCCGCCTCGAACGAGGCGTCGGGCGCCGGCTCCGGGTCGGCCACGAACAGCGGATCGTCGGGATCGACGTCCAACCGGTGCTCACGCCGCAGCGCGTCGATGCGGATGTTGCGCGCTATGCAGAAGATCCACGTGGCGGGTGCCGCCTTGCGCGGGTCGTAGAGGTGGGCCTTGCGCCACACGGTCAGCATGGCCTCCTGGGCCAGTTCCTCGGCCCGCGCGTCGTCGCCCAGCAGGTCGGCGAGCAGGGCGAACGGGAGCTGGCGCGGCCCGTTGCCGTCATAGCCCCATTCGAAGCCGTCGGACAGGCGCAGAAGGTCGAAGCGCGGGTCGAGCGGCTTGCCGTCCACCGTGACCTCGCAGCCCGTCGCCGTCCGCCGACCCTCGTAGACGCGAGTGCCCGCCACCCCCATCCAGCCCCCCTCGGGCCGCCAAAGCCAAGGGTCGATGTCGCCACCGCGCCAGATGCCCAGCTCCAGCGCGCGCCGCCTGATCGCTCGACCAGTACGGCTCGACCGCTTTCCACGCTACGGCGAAACCGCGTTGGATTATGGCATCGGCGACGTCGACCCCATCCACAATGCACAGCACCGTCGCGCCGTAGGGCGGCATCGGCTCGCGCGGTTAGCAACGGATCGGCCGACCCCGCACCAGACGGCCGAGCGCCCGTGCCGCCTCGCGCCCGCACGACCAGGATGCCCGGTCGAGCTGGCACTGTTGATTGAACAGTGGCGCGACAATGCCGAACAGGTCAAACTGCCGACCATCGACCACCAGCGTATCGCCATCGATGGCGCGCGCCTGGCCCTTGATGGCGGCGGTTCCCGCCGATGCCAACGAGACCCAGCCCAAGACCAGAATGCCAGCCAGGACCGCGAGACGACGGCATCGAAAGGCATGGATCATGATCCAGATCGTCGCGGATCGGCGAACGGCGGGCAAGGGCGCCGGCCACGCCCGGCACGGTTAACCGAGGCCCTCTTGGCCCGCGCCATGCATAGCAATCCCCGACCGACACGGGCGCCCGGGAACACATCATCAAGGCCTTCGTGTCAGGCTGGATAATGGCCGAAAGAACCGCGCTATGAACATGTAGGAAGCCGTTCATACCATTGGCCTGGTTTCATTTTTCTAGCGAACCTACGATGAAGCCGTGGATCTGCTGCAAGAGACATGCGCTTACCTCGCCGAGGCTCAGGCCCAGGAGGCCGCCGCCTACGGCGTGGCCGGGCGGGCGGTCGTCGCCCAGGAGACCACGCGCCTGATCGCGCGGCTGACCCAGATCATGTGGCTTGGCTGCTGGTGCGCAAGGCCGTCCACGCCGGCGAAATGAGCTCCGATGAAGCCCTCGATCAACGCCACCGCCTGAGCGGCCACAACGTCTGCTTGGCCGAGGGCCAGGTCGCGAACCTGATGCCCGAGACCCGCCCAGCCGGGCTGATGGACCGCAGCCGACGGCTCTACGTGCGGGTCGCCCGGCCGGACGACATGCTGGAGCGCGGCGCGGCCGCGATGGCGTGGCGCCGCAGGTCGAACGTTTCCTTTGGGAGCGCCGTCAGCATGTCGTGCTCGGCGTACTTGCCGAGATACGTGTTGCCGAGCGTCAGTCGGGCCAGGATCTCCGCCTCGGCCGGGTGGACGGCACGCTCGGCGAATTCATGGTGGGCGCCGATGTGATCGAAGTGCGTATGGGTCGCGGCCGCCAGGACCGGCCGTTCCAGCAGCTTGACGATGGCATCGCGCAGCGACACCGCGCCCAGGCCCGAATCGATGAGCGCGTCGCGGTCCCGCCCACGCACCAGCCAGATGTTGCAGCGTTAGAACGGCTTGATGTGCGGCTCGTCGATCGCGACGATGCCGTCGTCGATCGTGCGCCACGCGAACCAGCGATCGGCCAGACGCAGGCTCACGCCGCGAACTCCATGGCCGTCAAGGGCCGGACGGCGAACCCCGCTCTCTCCAGGCCCTCGCGCACAGCGCGCGCCACGCCGACGGCGCTCGGCTCGTCGCCGTGGACGCAGAACGAGTCGATGCGCGTCGGGATGCGCTTGCCGTCGACGCTGAACAGGGCCTGCTCCGCGACCATGCGGTGGACGTGCGCGACCGCCGCCGCGGGATCGCGGATCAGGGCGTCAGGGCGTTTGCGCGACGTCAGGTTGCCGGCATCGTCGTAGGTGCGGTCGGCGAAGGCCTCCTCGGCCACGCGCAGGCCCGCCGCGCGTCCCGCCCGCGCCATGGCCGAACCGGCGACCGCGAGGAAGATAAGGTCACGGTCCACGCCACGGATGGCGCGGGCGATGGCGCCGGCCAGGTCGTCGTCGACCGCGGCCATGTTGCTGAGCGCGCCGTGCGGCTTGACGTGGCTGACCCGCGCGCCCTGGGCCGCGGCGATGCCCGCCAGCGCGCCAATCTGGTAGGCGACGAGCGCCTCAGCCTCGGCCGCGCCGACCGGGATGGGGCGCCGGCCGAAGCCGCGCAGATCGTCGAACCCCGGATGGGCGCCGATACTGACCCCGTTGGCCGCCGCCTCGCGCACCGTCGCGGCCATGACCATGGGATCGCCCGCATGGAAGCCGCAGGCCACGTTGGCCGACGTCACGATGCGCAGCAGCGCCCGGTCGTCGCCCATGGTGTAGGCGCCGAAACCCTCGCCCAGATCGGCATTGATGTTGATCGCGCGCGCCGCCATGGTGGCTCCCGTTCGACAGTCCCTGCATGCCCGCGATGCTAGCACACGCGACGACCCCGCTTCCGCGCTTCCTGCCCTTGGCCGACAGCGGGCTGTCGGTCGAGTTGGCGGACGAGCGCACGCCGGCGGCGAGCGCCCTAGTGCTGGGCTTCGACCGGGCCGTGCGCGCGGCCATGGCGGCCGGCGATTTGCCCGGCGTGATCGAGACGGTGCCGACGTTCCGCGCGCTGATGGTGCACCTTGACCCCACGGTCACCTCGCCCGGCGAGACCGCGGAGCGTCTCCGGCCCTTGATCCCGCGCGATGGTGTCGCCCTCGTGGCGGGTCGCCGCTGGCGGCTGCCCGTCTGCTATGAAGGCGACTGCGCCCCCGACCTGGCGGAGGTGGCCGAGCGCATCGGCCTGACGCCCGCCGAGGTCGTCCAGCGCCACACCGCGCGCTCCTACACCATCTACATGCTGGGCTTCCTGCCGGGCTTCGGCTTCATGGGCGACGTCGAGCCGATCCTCGACCTGCCCCGGCGGGCCGAACCGCGCACGCGCGTCCCGGCCGGATCGGTCGCCATCGCGATCGGCCTGACCGCGATCTACCCGTTCGAAAGCCCCGGCGGCTGGCACCTGCTGGGCCGCTCACCGGTGTTGCTGTTCGACCTGCGCCGGCCGGAGCCCGCCCTGTTCGCGCCGGGCGACACGGTGCGCTTCGATCCGGTGGACCGCGCCGGCTGCGATGACCTGGCGGCCCGGGCCGCCGCCGGGAACCTGGGGCCCGACGCGCTGGCGGAGCCATGAGCGGTTCACTGCTCGTCAAGCGCGCGGGCCCGGCGACCACGGTCCAGGACCTGGGCCGGTGGACGCACCAGCGCCTAGGCGTCCCGGTCGGCGGCGCGCTGGACTCGACGGGGCTGCGCCTGGTCAACGCCCTGGTCGGCAACGCCGAGACGGCGGCCGGCCTCGAGTTCCGCCTGGTCGGCCCGGAAGTGCTGGTGGACACTGACCGCGCGCGCGTTGCCGTGTCCGGCGGGGTCGAGGCGGTCATCCAGGGCGACCCAGCGGTGACGGTCGCGCCATGGCGCAGTCTCACCTTGTCACGTGGTCAGACCCTGGCCGTCCGCCGCGTGACGGGCAGTGCCGTTGGCTACGTCGCGGTTGGCGGCGGACTGGCCGTGCCACTGGTCCTGGGCTCCCGCGCCACCTGCACGCGGGCCGGCATCGGCGGGCTCGGCGGGCACGCCCTACGCGACGGCGACCGGCTGCCCTTGGCGACCGTCACCCTCGGCGATGGCGGCGACCGGGCTCTGCCCACGGCGCCGCGCGAGCGCGATGGCCCGCTGCGCGTGGTCCTGGGCCCGCAGGACGTGGCCTTCACGGACGCGAGCCGCTCGGCCTTCCTGAGCGAGACCTTCACGGTCGGGCGCGATGCCGATCGCATGGGCCTGCGGCTCGAGGGGCTACGGCTCGCCCACGTCAAGGACGCCAACATCATCTCGGACGGCATCGCCGCGGGCGCGATCCAGGTCCCGGCCAACGGCCAACCGATCCTGCTGCTGGCGGACCGCCAGACCGTGGGCGGTTACACCAAGATTGCCACCGTGATCTCGGCCGATCTGCCGCGTGCCGGGCGCCTGGTGCCGGGCATGCCGGTGCGGTTCGCCGCGGTCGCCGTGGACGAGGCAGTGGCCGCGCGACGCGCCGCCGAGGCCGATCTCGCCACCCTGGTCCGTGGCTTGGTGCCCGCGCCACCACTCGGCGGCTTCGACGAAGCGGCGCTGTTGCGCGAGAACCTGATCAGCGGCGTGGTCGGCGTCGCCGACGACCCCATGGCGTGACGGAGGCGTCACGCGTGCGACGCATCGTTCGCCTGGCCCGCCGGATCGCGCTGTGGGCGGCGCTCGCCTATGTCCTGGTGCCGATCGGCTCGGCCCTGGTGTTCGCCCTGGTGCCGCCCCCTATCACGCCGCTGATGATCCTGCGGCTCTTTGAAGGCGAAGGGCTGCAGCGGGACTGGGTGCCGCTCGAGGCCATGTCACCGCGCCTGGCGCGCGCCGTGATCGCCGCCGAGGACAACCTGTTCTGCACCCATCACGGCTTCGATTGGGAATCGCTGCGCGAGGCCGTCGACGACTTCATGGCGGGCAAACGCACGCGTGGCGCCAGCACCATTTCCATGCAGACCACCAAGAACCTCTTCCTATGGCCGCACAGCAGCTTCGCGCGCAAAGTCCTGGAGCCCTACCCCACGCTCGTGCTGGAGCTGGTGTGGAGCAAGCGCCGCATCCTCGAGGTCTATCTGAACGTCGCCGAGTGGGGACCCGGCATCTACGGCGCCGAGGCCGCGGCCCGTGCCCACTTCGGCAAGTCGGCGGCGGAACTGGGCAAGCGCGAGACCGCGCTGCTCGCCGCCGTGCTGCCCAACCCGCGCGCTTACTCGGCCTCGGCGCCGTCGGACTACGTGGCGAGCCGGGCCTCGACCATCGCCAAGCGCGCGGGCCAGCTCGGCGAACTGACCGACTGCGTGGTGCCGCAATAGCGGGTCAGCGCGGGCCGCGATCGGGGCCGTAGCGGTCCATGAAGCGGTACCACAGCACGGCACCGGCCAGAAACCACGGCTCGCCGTCGTAGAACGGGCGCGTCTCGAACGTCAGGTCATCGAAGGCAGTGCGGCCCCCGGCGTCACCCAGGACCTTGAGCGCGATCTTATGGCCGAGATACGTGCCCATGCATACGCCCGAGCCGCAGTACCCCATGGCGTAGTGGATACCGTCGATCACGCCGATGTGGGGCACATGGTCGAACGTGTAGGCGACAAAGCCGAGCCAGCTGTGGCTGACCTTGACCTCGCGCAAATCGGGAAAAATCTCGGCCATCACGGCGTGCAGCCGGGGCCCGCTGATGCTCGGGTCGGTCTCCCCCAGCGCCACGCGGCCGCCGAACACGACGCGCCGGCGATCGGGCGACGCGCGGTAGTAGAGCACCACGCGACGCGTGTCGTTGTTGACGCGGTCTTTGGGCATCAACCGGTCCATCAGCGCGGGCTCGATCGGCTCGGTCGCGATCATGTAGCTGCCGATCGGGATCACGCGCCGCCGGAACGCCGGCAGGGCCCGGGTATCGCGTGTATAGCCGTTGGTCGCGACGATCACCTGGCCGGCGGTCACGGCGCCACGCGTCGATGTCACCGTGAAGCGCGCGCCATCCCTTTCAACGGACGTGACCGGCGTGCGCGCGATGACGGTGGCGCCCGAGCTCAACACCCGATCGAGCAAGCCATAGTGGTACATGGCCGGCTGCAACGCCGCGTTGTTGGCCACCACGGCACCGCCGAAGTAGAGGTCCGTGCCCATCTCGACGTGCTGCTCGGTACGCGGCACCGCGTGGGTCTCGACGCCCAACTCCTTGCGGTAGGTGTCCATGCGCCGCGCCAGAGCATCGTAGTGCCCCGGCCGGTGGGCGCCGATGAACCGTCCCTTGCGCTGGAAGCTACAGGCGATCTGCTCGCGCTCGATGAACGCGGCCAGATGATCGAAGGCCGCCATGCTCTCCTTGAAAACGGCGGTGCCGCGCGCCTGGCCGTAGCGCTCGCGAAGCCCATCGAGGCCCGGCTTGAGCCCGAAGCCGAGTTGCCCGCCGTTGCGCGAGGAACAGCCATGGCCGGCGGCCTCGGCGTCGAGCACCACGACCGAGCGTCCCGCCCGAGCCAAGGTCAACGCCGCGTTCAGGCCCGTGTAGCCCGCGCCCACCACCACCACGTCGGCCTCGCGCGGCACCTCCCGGTCGGGCAGCACGGGGCGCGGTGCCTCGTCCCACCAGTACGGTTGCAGCTTGACGTCGTGGCTGAGGATCGGATGGGTCATGGCGGTCCTTGACAGCGGGCCTTGGCGACTGCGAAGGGAACGCGAGAGTCAGGCACCAAAGGGGGCGACGAATGATCTACGAACTTCGCACCTATACACTCCGCCCTGGCACGATGCCGGAATTCCTGACGCGGGTCGAGCGCGATGGCCTGCCTATCGCGCGCAAGCATCTCAAGCTGGTCGGTTACTGGCAGACCGAGGTCGGTACGCTGAACCAAGCCTGTCATCTGTGGGCGCACGAAAGCCTGGATGCCCGCGCCGCCAACCGGGCCAAGCTGATGGCCGATCCCGATTGGCACGAGAAGTATCTGAAGTTCGTGCTGCCGCTGTTCGAGAAGCAGGAGACGGTGATCCTGAAGCCCACCCCGTTCTCGCCATTGCAATAGGGCCACCATGTTCCGCGACGACCTGCTAGCCGGCAAACGCATTTTGGTGACCGGCGGCGGCACCGGGTTGGGCAAGAGCATGGGGCGCCGGTTCGTCGAGCTTGGCGCGTCGCTGGTCATCTGCGGCCGGCGGACCGAAGTGCTGGAGGCGACCGCCGCCGAGTTCCGCGCGGTGACCGGCGGCACCGTGACAACCCATGGCCTGGACATCCGCGACGCCAGCGCGGTCGAGACGATGATCGAGGCGATCTGGGCCGACGGCCCGCTCGACGCGCTGGTAAATAACGCGGCCGGCAACTTCGTCGCGCGCACCGAGGACCTGAGCCCGCGTGCCATTGACGCCGTGCTCGGCATCGTGCTGCACGGTTCGGCCTACGCCACCCTGGCCTGCGGCAAGCGTTGGCTCGCGGCGGGGCACAAGGCAACCGTCCTGTCGATCGTCACGACATACGCGTGGACCGGCTCGGGCTTCGTCGTGCCTTCGGCCATGGCCAAGGCCGGCGTTCTGGCCATGACGCGCAGCCTGGCGGTGGAATGGGGTCGCCGCGGCGTGCGGCTGAACGCCATCGCGCCCGGCCCGTTCCCGACACCGGGCGCGTGGGAGCGCCTGGTGCCCAAGCCCGAGTTCGCCCGCGCCTGCGAGACCTCGAACCCGCTGGGCCGGCCGGGCGAGCACATCGAGCTGGCCAACTTGGCGAGCTTCCTGCTGGCGGACGAGGCCGGCTACATCAATGGCGAATGCGTCACCATCGACGGCGGCGAATGGCTGCAGGGCGCCGGACAGTTCAACTTCCTGCGCAAGATGAGCGATGCCGATTGGGCCGCGGCACGCCCGAAGAAGTCCTGACATGACCGACGAGGCGCTGCCGTTCCCCGAGGCGCCGCCGCACGGCTACGAGCCGCTCGGCGACGAACCGGCGGTCGCTGTCGACGCCCTGATACGCCTCGCCGAACCGACTTCAATGAGATCACCATGCCCGAACCTGTCCTGACCGAACGCCGCGGCCACGTCTTCGAGATCACGCTCGACCGGCCCAAGGCCAACGCCGTCGACGCGGCGACCAGCCGCGCCATGGATCGCGCCTTCGCGACGTTCCGCGACGACCCGGACCTATGGGTGGCGATCCTGACCGGCGGCGGAACGCGCTTCTTTTCGGCCGGCTGGGACATGACCAGCAACCCGGACGAGGACGACCGTGACTTCGGCGAGGGCGGCTTCGGCGGCATCACCGGCCGGTTCGATCTGGACAAGCCGGTGATCGCCGCGGTCAACGGCTACTGCGCCGGCGGCGGGCTGGAAATCGCGCTGGCGTGCGATTTCATCCTGGCGGCCGAGCATGCCGTGTTCTTCCTGTCCGAGACCGTCCTGGGCATGACGTGCCACCCGGCTTCGGTGGCGCGCCTGCTGGCCAGCGTGCCACGTCAGTTCGGGCTCGAGATGCTCTACAGCGGACGGCGCGTCGGCGCGGTGGAGGCCGCCGCGAACGGGCTCGCGCTGCGCGTGGTGCCGAGGGCGCAGCTCATGGACACGGCGCGCGACCTGGCCGATCGCATCGCGGCGGCCGCACCGCTGGCAACACGCGCGACCAAGGAGATGGTGCGCAAGGCCGCCGACCTGCCGATCGCTGCCGCCCACGCGGCGCGCACCGACGGCACGCTCGCCCTGGTCGACGAGGTGTGGGCGAGCGAGGACGCCAAGGAAGGGCCACGGGCCTTCTCCGAGAAGCGCAAGCCGGTGTGGCGCGGGCGCTGATCGGGATAGGATGCGGTCCGGAGGACCCCATGGCGAAGACCCTGCACCAGCCGCTCGGCGGCAACCAGATGCCTCGGTTCGGTGGCCCGGCGACGATGATGCGCCTGCCCGCCAAGCCAAACCCCAAGGGGCTGGACGCGTGCTTCATCGGCGTACCCTTCGACATCGGAACGTCCAACCGCGCGGGCACGCGGCACGGTCCGCGCCAGATCCGCGCCGAGTCATGCCTGATCCGGCCCTACAACATGGCGACGCGCGCGGCGCCCTTCGACAGCCTCTCGGTGGCCGACGTCGGCGACGTGGCGATCAACACGTATTCGATCGCCAAGAGCATGACGATCATCGAGCGCGCTTACGACCGCGTGCTCAAGGCGAACTGCGTCCCGCTGACCATGGGCGGCGACCACACCATCGTGCTGCCGATCCTGCGCGCCATGCGCAAGAAGCACGGCCCGCTCGGCCTCGTGCACGTGGATGCCCACGCCGACATCAACGACACCATGTTCGGCGAACGGATCGCCCACGGCACGCCGTTCCGCCGCTGCGTCGAGGAGGGCTTGCTGGATGGCAAGCGCTGCGTCCAGATCGGCCTGCGCGCCACCGGCTACGCGGCCGACGACTTCGACTGGTCGCGCCAGCTGGGATTCCGCGTGGTGCAAGCCGAGGAGTGTTGGCACCGATCGCTCGCGCCGCTGATGGCAGACGTGCGCGAGCAGGTGAAGGGCGGCCCGGTTTATCTGTCGTTCGACATTGACGGGCTGGACCCGAGTTGCGCGCCGGGCACCGGTACGCCCGAGATCGCCGGCCTAACTCTGCCACAGGGCATCGAGGTGATCCGTGGTTGCCGCGGCCTCAATCTCGTCGGCTGCGATCTGGTCGAGGTCTCGCCGCCCTACGATCCGTCGGGCAACACGGCGCTGGTCGCCGCCAACCTGCTTTATGAGATGCTGTGCGTCCTGCCCGGCGTCGCGTACCGGGCCTGACGCTCATGCGCTACCAGCCGCTCGGCGGCAACCAGATGCCCCGGTTCGGCGGACCAGGCACCTTCATGCGCCTGCCAACCAGGCCCGACGCCACGGGGCTCGACGTGGCCATGGTCGGCGTGCCGCTGGACATTGGCACTGAGAACGTCGGCGGAACACTTCCCCACTGAAGCGGCCGTCTGGTTCAGCCGCGGCGGCTCAAGATGGGACCGCCTTTAGCCTTCAATCCGGTCATGACCGGATTGAAGGCTGGGGGATGTACGGGATGGATCTTTATCGTCGTGTAAGGCTTGCGTGCCATGGGGAGGGGTTGAGCCAGCGGGATGTGGCCCGACGGTTCGGGGTCGACCGCAAGACGGTCGCGAAGATGCTGTTGTTCCCGGTTCCGCCTGGCTACTGGCGCCGTGGTCCACCGCCACGACCGAAACTGGATGCGTTCGTCGGGATCATCCAAGGGGATCCTGGAAGAGGACAGGACCGCGCATCGCAAGCAGCGGCACACGGCGAAATGGATCTTCGAGCGGCTGCGGCTGATCGATGGGCTGCGACGAAGACCGGCCCCTCCTTAAGGCTTGGCACGGTCGGGTGCGTCATCACGACGGGAGGAGTGTGTCCGAAAGACGAGGGAAGTGACCAGATCGGCGGATCAGACGTCATTTGGGACGACTGGAATACCGGGAGCACTGCGAAACCCGCCTATGGCTTCTGGGGAACCCAGCCGTATGCTGGCGGCCACGCCGTTCCAGAGTTCATCTGCGAAATGTCGGGCAATGTGCAGACGATCTCGCACAGAAGGGTGACCATGACACCCAGTCATTCGGAACGCCGTTCGCGCGGTTCCGCTTACAGCCGCCGCGCATTCCAGAGGTCCTTGGCTGCGGCCGGGCTCGCCGTCGCGGTCGTGCCGATGCACCGGAGACCGGCTTGAACCGGAGACGAGGCGATCTACTATACCTGGGCGGGTTACGACGTCCCCGAGTTCTGGCCCGCCTACGTGGAGAAGCACGGGGCGCCACCGGACACGCCTCTGTTCGCCGATAACGAAGAGGCGTTCACGAAGATACGCTCCGGCTTCGTCGTCGACATCACCTTCCCATGCAGCAGCATGATCCCGCGATGGCGCGATGCCGGCATTCTCCAACCCATCGACACCACGCGGCTTAGCAACTGGCCCTACGTGTTCGACGAGTTGAAGACCCTGGAAGGGATGCAGGCAGACGGACATCAATGGTTCGTTCCGATCGACTGGGGCCAGACCTCGATCACCTATCGCACCGACCTCGTCGATCTTCAGGGCGAGCAGGAATCATGGTCGCTGCTGTGGGACGAGCGCTTTGCGGGCAAGCTGTCCATGCTGGGCGCCGCCGAGGACGCATGGTGGTGCGCCGCGATCTACGCCGGGATCGATACCGCGAACGTCGACGCGGCGGGCATGGCCAAAGTCAAGGAGCTGCTCCAGCGGCAACGACCGCTCCTGCGCGAGCACGCCAGCGACACCACGTCCCTGGAGCAGTCACTGGCGACGGGTGAATTCGTCGCCGCCAAGACCTGGAACAACTCGGCGCTGCAATTGCAGAACGAGGGCATCCCGGTGAAGTTCGCGAACCCGAAGGAGAGCGTGCTGACCTGGTGCTGCGGCCTGGTCCTGATGAAGGACGCGCCTCATGAGGCCAAGGCGCTCGACCTGATCGATGCGCACCTCGATCCGCGCTCCGGCTCATTCGAAATCATGGAGTTCGCGTACGGTCACGCCAACCGCAAGTCGTGCGAATCCGTGTCTGAGACGGATCTGATCGCGCGCGGCCTGTCCAAGAATCCGCTTGAGATCCTTGCCCGTGGTGTCTTCGTCGGGCCGCAGCCGCCGGAGATCGAGCAGGCCATCAACCGTGAATGGGAAGAGATCACCGCCGGATTCTGAAACCAGGAGCGTGATCCCCGCCGCCGCGCCGGACCTTCGACGACCCCGGCCCGGCGGTGCGCTCCTGGTCAGTTCCGCGACCCGGTCGATGATCGCTTGGCCCAGCGGCGCACGGGTCTGGTCGGCAGCAGCCCGTCCACGCCTTCGTGCATGAAGCGCTCCTGCCAGCGCCAGATCACCGACTTGCTCTTGCCGGTGCACCGCATGATCTCGTTGGTGCCCAGCCGATCGCTGGTCAAAAGAATGATGCGGGCGCGCCACGCATGCTTCTGCGGCGTGTTGCCGTTGGCTACGATCGCCTCGAGCCGAACGCGATCACAGCCCGTTACTTTAACGACGAACCCCTTGCGCATGCCCCAGACTCACATGCCCGCGAGTCCGCGGGAATCCCAGCAGGGACCCAATCGTCAGCGCGGCACCAACTAGTCTACGTCGCAACGGTACCCTCGCGAAGGTGCAAGGCCGCCCCGGGGTTACGGGCCGAGTCGTCCGGCCAATTTGGTACCCCAGCGGTATCCCGGATGCATTTCTTCTTGATGTATTATATTGGAAATCCTCTGTAAGTATATGTTTTATTTGGTGAGCCCGGAGGGACTCGAACCCTCGACCCCATGATTAAAAGTCACGTGCTCTACCACCTGAGCTACGGGCTCGCGCGGGTGTGGGCGGCGCGCTGCCGCCCTCACGTCGGGCACCCTATGGCGTGCCGCCGATGGCGGCAAGGCGCGCGAATGCTCGGAACGCCATCGAACACCCCGGACAAGGTCGGGAACATTGAAGCGATGCGGTGGTAACAGCGCGCCCAGGTCCTCCTTGTAGCGAGCAGGGTGAGATTGCGGACGCCAGCGTACACCCTTCGCTTGACAAATAGGACACATACGTCCTATTCACCCTTCGTGAAAACCGACGAGTTGCTCCGTCGTCTAAAAAGGAACGCCAAGCGGCGCGGCGTGCCCTTCGCCTTCGACGCGCGGCCCGGCAAGGGCAGTCATGATCGCGTCTACTTCGACGAGCGCGCGACCACCATGCCGACCCATGGCGACCTGCCGCGCGGCAAGGGCCACGGCATCCTCAAGGGGCTCGGCCTGACCGAGCGCGACATCTGAAGGAGACCCCCCTTGTACTTCGCCTACCCCGCCCGCTTCGATCCCGACGACGGCATGATCGCTGTGAGCTTCCGCGACCTGCCTGACACGCACACCGCCGGCCGGGACCTGTCCGAGGCCCATGCCATGGCCGTTGACGCCCTGGCGACAACCCTCTGGTTCCGGCTGCGCGACGGCCAGGAAATCCCGCGCGCGTCGCGCCCACGCAAGGGCGAGGACTTGGTTCCGGTCGAGCCGGCGGTGGCGCTCAAGGTGGCTCTCATAGCGGCGGCGTCGGGGCGGCGAGGCGCGGCGGCGCGCATCGCGCGGGGCCTTCACGTCGACCATAAGGAGGCGCGCCGCCTGCTCGACCCGGCGCACCCCAGCGGCGTCGGCCGCATGACCAGCGCGCTTGCCTTGTTCGGGCGCACGGCGACCATCACCGTGGAGCGGCGCACCGCCGCCTGACGGATTGGCGGGTACCGTTGCCCGGACCCGCCGTGATCCGGCCCCCGTGCGCTCAGTACCCGGCCTTCAGCTCCTCCCACCGAGTGGCCAGCATCTCGGGCTCGTTCATGGTCTGCACGAACACCGCGTTGGCGAGGAACCCCTCGACATCCTTGGTCTGGCCGATCGAGTTCAGGAACTCCTCGTCGAAGCTGTCGTAGGCCTTGCGGTTGACGTGGCCATAGTACCAGTTGCCGATCTCGAACGCTCCGGCCCCGGGCGAGATCATCGAATCGATCAGGTCGTGGCAGCGGTCCTCCAGGCCTTCCTCGTAGGCGGCCGAATGGATGCATAGGCCGCAGTGCCAGGTCATGGCGCCTTCCTTCGGCGTCGCCCAGGTGTAGGCGATGCCCGAGACCTCGGCGAGCGAGGCGAGCTCGGACAGCAGGCCGTTGGTGCCGACCGCGATCACCACCTCGCCCGAGGCGATGGCCTGGCCCTGGGTGGTCGCGTCCGTGGTGATCATGCGGTTGAGCGGGATCTGCTGGCGGATCAGCTCCGCGCACTCCTCGCGCTGCTCGGGCGTCAACGTCCAGGGTACGTAGCCCAACGCCAGCGCCGCGATGGCGAACACCTCGTAGGAGTAATCGGTCATCGCGATCTTGCCAGCGTACTTCGGATCCCACATGGCCTTCCAGGTCTGGTTGGCCGGGTCGGCGTACTCGGGCGCCAGGTCGGTGCAGATGATCATCGAGGTCTGGCCCCAATCCTCGGGCACGTAGAGGCGCTTGCCGTTGACCATCGAATTGGGCGCCCCCTTGAACACGTCGATGATGTCGGCGAAGTGCGACAGCTTGCCTTCATCGATGGGCGCCAGCAGGCCGGCGTCGTTCCACAGCTTGAGCGACACGCCACACGGGTAGGTCACATGCGGGTCGAATCCGATGCGCATCTTGTTGAACGCCTTGTCCTCGTCGCCGAAGAACGAGTACTGCGGCTCCTCGCCGTACTTGGCCACGTACTGAGCCATGAACTCGGGCCTGTCGTAGCCCGCCCAGGTGAAAAACATCGGCTGGTCCTCGGCCGCCGCGCGGGCACGGCTGCCCAGGGCCGGCGTCACCGCCAGGCCGACGCCGAAGGACGCCAGCACCCGGTGCGCTTGGCGGCGCGTGAGCCGGCCGGCGCGCACACGATCCTCGAACTCCCATACCGACATCGACGGTTTGAACGTCATGATGCTGTCCCCTGTGGCCGAGAGCGCCCACGATGGCGCCCGTTCGCGTGAGTCTTACGACGGCCTGGGTGACCGCACCATGACCCATTCGTGAGGGTGCCGCGCAAGCCTCCGTCAATAGGAACGGGGCAGGCCGAGGACGTGTTCCGCCAGGTAGGCCAGGATCAGGTTGGTCGAGACCGGCGCCACCTGATAGAGCCGCGTTTCGCGGAACTTGCGCTCGATGTCGAAATCCTCGGCGAAACCGAACCCGCCGTGAGTCTGGACGCAGACGTTGGCCGCCTCCCACGCGGCATCGGCGGCCAGAAGCTTCGCCATGTTGGCTTCGGCGCCGCACGGCGCGCCCGCTTCGTACAGCGCGGCCGCCTCGCGCGTCATCAATTCGGCCGCGCGCATGGCGGCGTACGCCTTGGCGATGGGGAACTGCACGCCCTGGTTGCGCCCGATGGGCCGGCTGAAGACGACGCGCTCCTTGGCGTACGCGCCGGCGCGGTCGAGAAACCATTTGGCGTCGCCCACGCACTCGGCGGCGATCAGGATACGTTCCGCGTTCATGCCGGACAGGATCACCCGAAACCCCTGGCCCTCGGCCCCGATCACGTTGCCGCTGGGCACGCGCACATCGGCCAGGAACACCTCGGTCGTGGCGTGGTTCATCATGGTGCGGATCGGCCGGACCGTAAGGCCGGACACCGTCCGCATGTCGAGCAGAAAGACCGAGAGTCCATCGGTGCGCTTGGCGACGCGCTCGATCGGTGTCGTGCGCGCAAGCACCAGCATCAGGTCCGAGTGCTCGGCCCGGCTGGTCCAAATCTTCTGACCGTTGATCACCCAATCGTCACCATCGCGCACCGCGGTCGTGCGCAGCGACGCGGTATCAGTGCCACTCGTCGGCTCGGTGACCCCGAACGCCTGCAACCGCAAGCGGCCCGCCGCGATGTCGGGCAGGAACGCCTGCTTCTGAGCCTCGGTCCCGTGCCGGACGAGCGCGCCCATGATGTACATCTGGGCGTGGCACGCAGCGCCGTTGCAGCCCTGGCGCTGGATTTCCTCGAGCACCGCCGCCGCCGCCGCGATCGTTAGTCCGGCACCGCCGTACGCCTCGGGGATCAAGGCCCCGAGGTATCCGGCCTTGGTCAGGGCCGCGACGAACGCCTCGGGGTAGGCACGCTCCCGGTCGAGCTCACGCCAATATGGCCCGGGAAATTCCCGGCACAACTTGGCGACGGCGGCTCGGATTTCCTCGTAGGGCTCGGTCGTCGATGGTGCCAAAGTGGCTCCCTCTGCGCTGGGCAACCCAGATTGCCCTGAAGCTCCCCGCGCCGCATCATTGATGCGAGGATGAGTACGAGCATGACCCCAGCTCATCGACGCATCGATATTCCTGCCCGCGAGGGTCGCGCCGTGGCCGTGGCCGCGGGTACCAAGGTGTGCGTAGTCAACACGCACGGCGGTCAGGTCGTGGACACATGGGCTTTCGATCCCGCCGACGCAACGCATTTCCTGTCCATGGAGCACAGCCGCGTCGCCACCTACAAGATCATGTTCGAGGTTGGCGACACCCTGGTCAGCAACCGGCGCGAGCCCTTCCTGACCATCACCGCCGATACCTCGCCCGGCCTGCACGACACCCAGTACGCCGCGTGCGACGCTGTCGAGTACGCCGCCATGGGCAAGCCGGACCACCCCAACTGCGCCGACAACCTGCGCGCGGCGCTGACACCCTTCGGTCTCGCCCCGCCGGTTGTCCCCTGCCCGTGGAACTTGTTCGAGATCGCGACGATCCGCGACGGCCGCTACCTGGCGGACCTGCCGGCCGGTGCCTTGCCCGGCGCCTATGTCGAAATGGAAGCACGCCGCGACGTGGTGCTGGTGTGCTCCGCCTGCCCGTCCGAGGGCTTCGGCATCAATGGCGAGGCGCCGCCACGCGGCGGCCATTTTGAACTCTACCCGCCGCGCGCCTGATCGCGGGTCAAAGCGTGCCGGGTTGGTCCGCCCGCTCGAGCAGGCAGGCGTCGCCATAGGAGTAGAAGCGGTAGCGCTCGGCGATCGCGTGGGCGTACGCGGCCTTGATGCGGTCGAGGCCCACGAACGCGGCGACGAGCATGAGCAGCGTCGAGCGCGGTAGGTGGAAGTTGGTCAGCATCAGGTCGGCGACGCGGAAGCGGAACCCGGGCGTGATGAACAGATCGACCAGGCCCTCGAACGGCCGGACATCCCCGTCGTCCCGCGCCGCCGTCTCCAGCAGCCGCAGGCTGGTCGAGCCTACCGCGACGACGCGCCTGCCCGCCCGGCGCGTCCGCTCGACCGCCTCGACCACATCGCCGCCGAGCCGACCCCATTCCGGGTGCATGCGATGGTCCGCCGTGTCATCGACGCGGACCGGCAAGAAGGTTCCCGCGCCCACATGGAGCGTGACCTTGGCCAGCCCCACGCCGCACACGGCGAGCCGGGCGAGCAGGTCGGGCGTGAAGTGCAGCCCGGCGGTCGGCGCCGCCACCGCGCCCGGCCGCGCGGCGAACACGGTTTGATAGTCTTCGGTATCCGCGGTTTCGGGCCCCGCCGGGCGCGATATATAGGGCGGCAGGGGCACCGCGCCATGACGCGCGATGTGAAACAGGAAGTCTGGTCCCGTCACCTCAAAGTCGAGCGTCACCTGGCCACCGTCGCCCCGTTCGACAACCGTTGCCGCGAAACCTTCGCCGAAGTCCACGACCGAGCCGGTGCGGAACCGTTTGGCCGGCCGCACCAGAGCGCTCCAGCGACCGAGGGCGGCCTCGCGATCCAGAGTCACCTCAACCCGGCCGTCACCGATCCGCCCGGTCAGGCGCGCCGGCAGCACACGCGTGTCGTTGACCACCAGCAAGTCGCCGGGGCGCAGCAGATCCGGCAGGTCTCGTACGTGACGATCGGCGAGGTACGCGCCGGCCACCAGCAGACGCGCCGCGTCGCGCGGGCTCGCGGGGCGCTCGGCGATCAGGCCGGACGGCAGCGCAAAATCGAAAAGGTCGACCCGCAAGGTCAGCGCCCGCCCTTTGCCCGTCCAACTTCGTCTATCATGCCCGGGCCGGCCATGGGCCGGAACAAGGCATCCAGTGCAGCAACCAAGTCGCCGGACCTGGGTCCCCGGTTCGCCGCCTTGCGGCGCCCGGGGATGACGCCGAGTGTCATGACCGGGGAACGATGCCTGAAGTGGGCGCTCAGCCCCGGGCGCCGATCATCGCCTTGTGGGTGCCGTCGGCCTTCTCAGCCGCAACCTTGGCCAGCAGCAGGTCGCGCACCGAGGGGGACACGAACGACGCGATGTCGCCGCCCAACCGGGCGATTTCCTTGACGAAGCGCGACGAGATGAAATGATGGCGTTCGGACGCCATCAGGAACACGGTCTCGATGGTCGGCGCGATGCGCGCGTTCATGCCGCACATCTGGAACTCGTAGTCGAAGTCGGAAACCGCGCGCAGACCGCGGATGACGACGCCGGCGCCGCATTCCTGGGCGAAATGCACGAGCAGGCCGGCGAACGGGCGCACCTCGACGGTCGAGCCGCCGTCGCCGTTCATCGAGGCGACCTCGGCGCGCACCATGGCGATCCGCTCATCGACCGTGAACATCGGCCCCTTGCCCGCGTTGACGGCGACCGCGATCACCACGTGATCGACGACCCGCCGGGCCCGCCGGATGATGTCCATATGCCCGCCCGTCACCGGATCGAACGTGCCCGGATAGAGCCCCGCGCGTTTGCCCATGCTCACCGCCTGACCTTGCCGCTCATGCCTCGCCCGATCCGTCGGCCTCGCCCAGGCGTGCCACCGAGATGACGCGCTCGCCCTCGGGCACGTCGATCAGCCGCACGCCCTGGGTACCGCGCCCGGCGATGCGGATGTCGTCGACCGGGCAGCGGATCAACTGCCCACCATCGGTCACGATCACCAGCTCGTCGCCGTTGGCCACCGGGAACGCGGCGACCACAGAACCCGCGCGCTCGGTGTCGATGTTGATGACGCCCTGGCCGCCCCGGTTGGTGATCCGGTAGTCGTGCGCCGAAGTGCGCTTGCCGTAGCCGCTCTCGGCGACGGTCAACACGAACTCCTCCGACTCCGCCAGACGCCAGCCCACATCTTCGTCGAGCCCGACCGATGCCAAGGCATCGGCGAGCGCGATCTCGCCGCGACGCACCGCATTGGAGGCCTTCAGGTAGAGATCGCGCACATCGGGCGCGACCTCGATATGGCGCAGCACCGACATGGAGATGATGGTGTCGCCACCCGCCAGGCTGATGCCGCGCACGCCGATCGACGAGCGGCCACGAAAGACGCGCACGCCCGACACGGGGAAGCGCACGCACTTGCCGCCGCGCGCGGCCAGCAGGATGTCCTGGTCGTCGCCGCAGGTTGCCACGCCGACCAGACGGTCGCCCTCGTCCAGCTTGATCGCGATCTTGCCGTTGGAAGGCACGTTAGCGAAATCCGACATGTCGTTGCGCCGGACGTAGCCCAATGCCGTGGCGAACATGACGTTCATGCCCTGCCACGCGGCCTCGTCCGCCGGCAGGGCCAGCACGGCCGAAATGGTCTCGCCCTCGGCCAGCGGCAGCATGTTGATCAGCGCCTTGCCGCGCGCCTGAGGCGTGCCCATCGGCAACAGGTAGACCTTGACCCGATAGACCTTCCCCTGGGTCGAGAAGAACAGCATTGGCGCATGGGTGTTGGCGACCAGGACCTGGGTGACGAAATCCGCGTCGCGCGTCGCCATGCCGGCGCGGCCCTTGCCACCGCGCCGCTGCGCGCGATAGGCCGACAAGGGCACCCGCTTGACGTAGCCGGTGTGGCTGATGGTGATGACCATGTCCTCGGGCTGGATCAAGTCCTCGATGGTCTGCTCGTCGACCTCCTCGGCGATCTCGGTGCGTCGGGGCGTCGCGAACCGCTCCTTGATCGACATCAGCCCGGCGCGCACCACAGCCATCAGACGCGCCCGCGAGGTCAGGGTCTCGAGGAACCCGCGGATTTCCTCGACCACGCCGGCCAGTTCCTCGGCGATCTTGTCGCGCTCGAGCGCGGTGAGCCGCTGCAGCCTCAGTTCGAGGATAGCACGCGCCTGGGTATCCGACAGGTGGATCGCGCCGCCGGCCAGCAACTCCGCCGCTTCCCGTTCGCCCTCCACCAAGGCGACCAGCGAGCGCACGGGCGCCGCGTCCCACGCCACGCTCATCAGCGCCTCGCGCGCCGCCGCCGGGTCGGGCGAGGCGCGGATCAGGCTCACGATCTCGTCCAGGTTGGCCACCGCGATGGCCAATCCGAGCAGGACATGGGCCCGCTCGCGGCTCTTGCCCAATAGGAACTTGACCCGCCGGGTGACCACCACCTCGCGGAACGCCAGGAACGCCTGGAGCATGTTCTTCAGCGAATGGGTCCGCGGCCGGCCGCCGTCGAGCGCCACGGCGTTGATGCCGAAGGTCGTCTGCAGCGCGGTGAAACGGAAGAGCTGGTTCAGCACCACGTCGGCCATGGCCTCGCGCTTCAGTTCGATGACCACCCGCACGCCGTGGCGGTCGGATTCGTCACGGATCTCCGACACACCCTCGACGCGCTTGTCGCGCACCAGTTCCGCGATGCGTTCCACCAGCTTGGCCTTGTTCACCTGGTAGGGCACTTCGGTGACCGCGATCGCCTCGCGGTCCTTGCGGATTTCCTCGATCGTCGTGCGCGCGCGCAGCGTGATAGCGCCGCGCCCGGTCTCGTAGGCCTGGGCGATGCCGGCGCGCCCCATGACGATGCCGCCGGTCGGGAAATCGGGGCCCTGGACCATGGCCATGAGGTCGGCCAGGCCGAGGGTGGAATCGTCGATCAGGGCGCAGCAGGCATCGATGACCTCGCCCAGATTGTGCGGCGGGATGTTGGTCGCCATGCCGACCGCGATGCCGCCCGCGCCGTTGACCAGCAGGTTCGGGAAGGTCGCCGGCAGCACCGCCGGCTCGCGCTCGGAACCGTCGTAGTTCGGCCGGAAGTCGACGGTGTCCTTGTCGATGTCCTCGAGCAGAGTTTCGGCGGCGGCCGCGAGGCGCGCCTCGGTGTAACGTTCGGCGGCCGGCGGATCGCCGTCCATGGAGCCGAAGTTGCCCTGGCCCTGGATCAGCGGCAGGCGCATGGAGAAATCCTGCGCCATGCGCACCATCGCCTCGTAGATCGGCAAGCTGCCGTGGGGGTGGTACTTGCCCATGACATCGCCGACGATGCGCGCCGACTTGCGCGTCGGCTTGTCCGACGTGTAGCCGGACTCGTGCATGGCGTAGAGAATGCGCCGCTGCACGGGCTTGAGCCCGTCGCGCACGTCGGGCAGCGCCCGCGCCACGATCACGCTCATGGCGTAATCGAGGTACGAACGGCGCATCTCCTCCTCGATCGTGACGGGCTCGATGTCGTCCGGCGGGGGCGGCGCTTCGGTCACGAGGACGGCGTCTCCTGCTGCAATGCAGCATCACTCTACCAGCCGATTCGCCCCCCCGAAAGCTACCAATCGCCAATTGTCGGAGGGCCGCGTGTAGGCTAGAAGCGCCCTTGGAAACGCTGCCATGGAGCCGATGGGATGCCAGGGCCCCTCGAGGGGATCACCGTCGTCGATCTCAGCCGCGTGCTCGCGGGACCGTTCTGCACCTTGGCGCTGGCGGACCTGGGCGCCCGGGTCATCAAGGTCGAGAGCGGCAAGGGCGACGACAGTCGCGCGTTCGGCCCGTTCGTGAACGGCACATCGGCCTACTTCGCCTCGGTCAACCGGGGCAAGGAGAGCATCGTCCTGGATCTGAAGGACGCCGCCGATCGCCGCGTGTTCGAGGCACTGGTGGCGCATGCCGATGTGCTGGTCGAGAACTTCCGGCCCGGTGTCATGGCGCGCCTTGGCCTGGACAGCGACGTGCTGACCAAGCGCCATCCACGCCTCGTCTACGCCGCCATTTCGGGCTTCGGGCAGTCGGGGCCCTACAGCGACCGTCCGGCGTACGACCTGGTGGTCCAGGCCATGGGGGGGCTGATGAGCCTGACCGGTCATCCCGGCCAGGACCCGGTGCGTGTCGGCACCTCGATCGGCGATATCACGGCCGGGCTCTACGCCGCCATCGGCATCACGGCCGCGTTGCGCGAGCGTGAACGCACGGGGCGCGGCACGGTGCTCGATATCGCCATGCTCGATTGCCAGGTCGCGATCCTGGAGAACGCGATCAGCCGGTACCTCTCGGGCGGCAGCGTCCCGGGCCCACTGGGTGCCCGGCACCCGGCGATCGCCCCCTTCGAGTCCTACGCCACGGCGGACGGCCACGTGGTCATCGCGGCCGGCAACGACGCCTTGTTCGAGAAGCTGGCCACCGCCCTAGACGACGACGCCCTGCGGACGGATCCGCGCTTCTGGACCAACGACCTGCGCAACGCCAATGTCCTGGCGCTCAAGGCTGTGATCGAACGGATCACGCGCCAGCAGCCGACGCGGCACTGGCTCGAGGTCATGGCCAAGGCCGGCATCCCCGGCGGGCCGATCAACACCGTCGCCGACGTGGTCGCGGACCCCCAGGTCAAGGCACGCGGCATGATCGTGTCAATCGACGACCCGAACGCCGGGACCCTGCGCGTCGCCGGTAGCCCGATTCGGATCGATGGAGCACCGCCGGCCGAGCGGCTTCCGGGCGCGCCCGTGCTGGACGGCCAACGCGCCGCGATCCTGGCCGAGCTGGGCCTCGCCTAGGTGCGGCCGCGCCGCGTCCTGCGCTGGATCGGGCGCGGCGCGGCCGCCCTCGTCGTGCTCACCGCGGCTCTGACGGCGGGCGGCCTCGCGTATCTTTCCACCTCGGTACCGACCCTCGAAGGCCGCGTCGAGGCGCCGGGGCTCGGCGTCGCGGCCGCAATCGTCCGCGATGCCCGAGGCGTCGCCTACATCGATGCCCGGAGCCTCGACGACGCCGCCTTTGCGCTGGGTTACGCCCACGCCCAGGACCGGCTGTTCCAGATGGACCTGCAGCGGCGCAGTGGGGCCGGGACCCTATCCGAATTGTTCGGTGCGCGGACGGGCTCGTTCGACCGCTTCCTGCGCACGCTCGGCTTCCAGCGCCTTGTCGAGACCGATTGGCCAGCGCTGACATCGGCGACCCGCTCGCTGCTCGAGGCCTACGCCACGGGCGTGAACGCGTTTCTCGCCGGCCACGAAGGGCCGTGGCCGCCCGAGTACGCGCTCCTTCGGGTGGACCCGGCGCCCTGGCGGCCGACCGATTGCCTGCTGGTGCTTAAGTCCCTGAATCTTGTGTTGGGCACCAACATGCACGACGAGTTGAACCGGCTGCGCCTCGCCGGGCGGCTCGACCTCGAGCAGATCGCGGATCTGTGGCCCGCGATGCCCGGCGAGATGCTCGCCCCCCTGCCCGCGCCGCCGATTCTGCCCTCGGGCTCGACCGGAGGCTCCAATTCGTGGGTCGTGAGCGGCGGCCGCACAACCACGGGGCTTCCCCTGCTGGCCAACGACCCGCACCTCGGCCTGGGTCTGCCCGGCTTGTGGTACCTGGCACGGATGACCGTCGCCCCCGCTGACGGCACGATCGCGACGACGCTCGCGGGGGCGACGGTGCCTGGCCTGCCGTTCCTGGTGCTGGGTCACAACGGGGCCGTCGCGTGGGGCTTCACCAACGCCTACGTCGACACCCAGGACGTGTTCGTCGAACGTATCGACCCCGCCGATCCGGGCCGTTACCTCACGCCGGGCGGCGCCCAGCCCTTCGTCGAGCGGGATGAGCTCCTGCGGATCAAAGGCGAGGCCGACCAAATCCTGCGCATGCGCGAGACCCGGCACGGCCCGGTGATCTCCGACGTCCACTGGGACGCGATGAATCTGGTGCCAGCCGATCACGTGCTGACGCTGCGCTGGACCGCGCTCGATCCCGCAGATCCGACCGCCGACGCCGCCTTGGCGGTGACGACCGCAGGCTCGGTCGACGCGTTCGTCGCGGCTTCCAGGGCCTATCGGAGCCCCATGCAGACCATGATCGTGGCCGACCGCGCCGGGCACATCGGGCTGGCCATCCCGGGCGCCGTGCCGGTCCGCCCGGACGGCGTGGATGGCAGCATGCCGGCGCCCGGCTGGACCGGCAGTCACGACTGGCTCGGCACGACGGCGATCGGCCGCCTGCCCGGCGACCGGGACCCGACGAGCGGCATGATCGTCACGGCGAACGCGCGCGTCGTGCCGCCGGATTTCCCCTTGCTGCTCGCGCGGGATTGGCCGGCGCCCTACCGGGCGCGGCGCATAGCCGACGCGCTCCGCGCGACGTCGCGCCTCGACGTAGCCGCGATGAGCGCCCTGCAGACCGACGTGCACTCGCTGGCCGTCGCCGAATTGTTGCCCGCCTTGCGCGCCGTGGGTCCGCCGAGCTCGGAGGCCCGGGCGGCCCTGGACTTGCTCGAAGGGTGGGACGGCACCATGGCGGCCGATGCCCCGCAGCCACTGATCGTCGCGGCCTGGATGGTCGCGCTTTGGCAACGCCTGGTCGCCGATGAGCTTGGCGACATGTACGCCGAGCTCAGCGCCCCCGACCCTGTTCTGCTGGAAGCGATCCTGCGCGGCGAGCGGGCCCGCTGGTGTGACGACACCACCACCGACGCTACCGAGACGTGCCCGGCGGTGGCGGCGGCCGCGCTCGACGATACTGTCGTGACGCTGGCGTCGCAGTTCGGTGCCGACCCCTCGGCCTGGCGCTGGGGCGCCGCGCACCGGGCGCGCCACGCCCACCCGATCTTCAGTCGGATCCCACTTGTGGGTGATCTGTTCACAATCGAGCAGCCGATCGGAGGCGACCGCTACAGCGTCGATGTCTCGAGCCTGGGTTGGGGCAAGGATCCGTTCGTCAGCGCGTTCGGCGCCGGGTTCCGCGCGGTCTACGACCTGGCGGACTTGGACGCCTCGCGCTTCGTGATCGCTGTCGGCCAGTCGGGCAACCCGTTCTCGGAACACTACACGGACCTGGCCGACGCTTGGCTCGCCCACGACCTGTTCACGATTCCGGCCGAGCCGCCTGCCCCGGCCCGTATCCTTGAACTCGTTCCCATCACGCCGGAGGACTGACCGATGGCCACCGAGGAGGTCTACAACCTGCACCGAGGCCGGCTGCCCCTGCTGGTCAGCATCCCCCACGGGGGCACCGATGTTCCCGCCGCCATCGCGACACGCCTGACCGAGCACGCCCGCATCCTGCCGGACACCGATTGGCACGTGGAACGGCTCTACGCCTTCGCCCGTGACATGGGTGCCAGCGTGCTCGCCGCCCGCCTGTCGCGCTATGTCATCGATCTAAACCGGCCGCGCGACGGCCAATCTCTCTACCCGGGCCAGGCGACCACCGGCCTGGTGCCGACGACCGATTTCGACGGCGTCGCGCTCTACCGGCCGGGCCAGGGGCCGGGCGACGCCGAGATCGCGACGCGTGTAACGGCGTACTGGGCCCCTTACCACGACGCCCTGGCCGCGCACCTCGATGAGCTTCGCGCGCGGCACGGTGTCGCCTTGCTGTGGGATGCCCACTCGATCCGCTCGCGCGTGCCGCGCCTGTTCGACGGCACGTTGCCCGACTTCAACCTGGGCACCAATGGCGGCGCCAGCGCCGACGCGGCGCTGACCGAGAGGGTTCACGCGGTCGCCCGCGCGGCCCCATACACCACAGCCCTGAACGGTCGGTTCAAGGGCGGGCACATCACGCGGTCCTACGGCCGACCGTCGGCGGGTGTCCACGCGATCCAGCTCGAACTCGCCCAGGCCACCTACATGGACGAGGCTCCGCCCTACGCCTACCGGCCCGAGCGCGCGACACGCGTGCATGCGCCGATCCGCGCCATGATCGAGGCGTCGCTGGACTGGTCAGGCACCTGAAACGGATCCCTCAGGACCCGGCAGGGTCGGACAAACCGCGGTACTTGCCCCGGAAGTAGAGCAGCGGTTTGCCGTCCTCGCGCACCACGAGGTCCAGCACTTCGCCGACAAAGATGACGTGGTCGCCGCCGTCGTACCGGAAACGGGTCGAGCAATCGAAGACCGCGAGCGCATCCATGAGCACGGGGCTGCCCGTCCGCCCGAACTCGTAACTCACGCCCGCGAACTTGTCGGCCAGCGGCGTCGCGAACGCGGTCGAAATGCCTTGCTGCGCCTCGTCGAGCACATTGACGGCGAAGCGGCCGCATTCCTCGAACTTGCGCAACGAATAGGCCCGCCGATCCAGGCTGAACAGGATCAAGGGCGGCTCCAACGAGACCGAATTGAACGAGTTGGCGGTGATACCCAGCAACTCCCCATCCAGCGACCGGGCCGTGATGACCGTGACGCCGGTGGCGAAGCACCCCAGCGCCTCGCGCAGCTTGCGTGTCTCGATCGGCATCGTGCTCCCATGGCGTCGGCGTCCGGCGCCCTAATCTAGGGGCGATGCCGCCGAGCGCAACCCGGATCGTTTTCCTAAACCGAATCTTTATGCGCCCTGCCCCACGGTGCGCGGGAACGGGTCGGCCTTTCGGTGACGCCTACCCGACGGCGCGTCCCGGGTTCAGCGAGCAGCCATGGCCGAGGCCACCCAGCGTCCCAGCATCATCCGCAAGAAGGGCGGCGGCCACGGGGACGGCCACGGCAACACGGCGTGGAAGATCGCCTACCCCGACTTCGTCACGGCCATGATGGCCTTCTTCCTGCTGCTGTGGCTGCTGAGCGCGGTGACCGAGGAGCAGATGGAGGGCATCTCCAACTACTTCGTGCCCACGTCGGTCAGCTACTCACAAAGCGGTGCCGGCGGCATCCTGGGCGGTACCGACATGGTCGAGAACGGCGCCATGCAGGACGTCCAGGCGTCCATCGGCATGCAGGCCGGCGCCATGTCCAACACCTCGGACCCCAGCCAGGAAAGCAACCAGTCGGACGAGGAGGACATCTACGGCGAGGGCCCGGCCCAACGGCGCCGGTTACGTCGAGAAGCACGTCGACGCGGCCGAGGCGAACTCCGACATCCCGAACGATTAGGACGTCGTCTCCGAGGAAGAGCAAACCGCAGCCAAAGCCGCCGCGGCCGCGGCGGAACAGGAGCGCAAGGAGGACCAGGAACGCCTGGATGCCGCCAAGGAGGCGCTGGAGGCCGCCCTGCGGTCATCGCCCGAGATGCAGGACCTGGCCCAGCAGGTTGTCGTCGAGATGACCGACGAAGGGCTCCGCATCCAGATCGTCGACCTGGAGAACCGTTCGTTGTTCACCGCCGGCAGCGCGCAGCTTTCTCCGACCGCCGCTCGCCTGCTGCGCCAAGTCGCCGATGCGGTCGCCAACCTGCCCAATCCAGTCAAGATCAGCGGCCATACCGACGCGACCCCGTACTCGACCGCCGGCACCTACGGCAACTGGGAGCTGTCCGCCGACCGCGCCAACGCCAGCCGGCGCGCCCTGGTCGCCACGGGCGTGCCCGACTTCCGCATCCGCGAGATTGTCGGTCAGGCCGACACCAACCCTTCGACCCGGCGGACCCAATGGCGGCGGTCAACCTGCGCATCACCATCGTGCTCAAGCACTTAGCGCCGCCGCCCACCGCCGCCTCTCTCGCGCCCGAGCCGACCGTGGCCGAACCGGCCGCGATGGAGCCCGAACCCGCCGCGACGGGCGAAGCGACGACCGAGCCCTAAGCCGATAACCGTCACGCTTGCACCGTCGCGGGCTTGCCGGCAGAGTGTCGGTCTTCCCCCAACCATGAAGGCCTTGCTTCGGGTCCCGGACCATGCTGGTCATCGAGCCAAGCCCTGCCATGTGGTTCACGTTCGCGCTGATTGCCGTGACCATGGTGCTGTTCGCCTGGGAGCGGTATCCGATCGAGCTGGTCGGCTTCGCGTCGATCGTGACCCTGCTGTTCGCGTTCCATCTCTTTCCCGTGCTCGACGCGAACGGCGACAACCGGCTCGGCGCTCAAGCATTGCTCTCCGGCTTCGCCAACCCCGCGCTTCTCAGCGTTCTCGCGCTCATGGTCGTGGGCCAGGCGATGGTGCGCACCTACGCCCTGGAAAGCGTGGTCAAATGGGTCCTGAGCCTGACTGGCAGCCATTGGCGATGGTCTGTCTGGGCAATGTTCGCGCTCGCCCTCGTCTTGAGCGGCTTCGTCAACAACACCCCCATCGTCGTCATCTTCATCCCCGTCCTGCAGGCCGTCGCCATGGAGCTGCGGGTCTCGGCCAGCAAGATGATGATGCGGCTGAACATGGCCGCGATCCTGGGCGGCATGACCACCGTCATCGGCTCCAGCACGAATCTGCTGGCCGCCGGCATCTTCGAGACCATGACCGGCGAGGCCGTCGGCATCTTCGACATCACGCCCATCGGTGTCGTGCTCGCCCTGGTCGGGCTTGCCTACATCCTGTTCGTGGCGCCGCGGCTGCTGGTCGATCGCGCCTCCATGGCCGCGTCAATGATCGCCGAATCAGGCCGCCAATATCTGGCGCAGATCGTCATCGACGAGCGATCCAGCCTGATCGGTCAGCGCGGCCACGCGACCGGCTTCCCGGGTCTGCCCGACATATCGGTGCATTTCGTGCAACGCGGCGAGCACGCCGAGCTGCCGACCTTCGAGTCCTTCGCCCTCGCCCCGGGTGACGTGCTAGTGGTTGCCGCCACGCGCAAGGCGTTGTCGGACGCCATGATGCGCGACCGCGGCCTGATCGTGGAGATGGACTCGGATCCGAGCGCGGAGACGGACCGCCGGCCGGCGACCCAGCGGGTCGTGGCCGAGGTCATGATCGCGCCCGCCTCGCGCATGATCGGCTTGAACTTGGAGATGATCGGGTTTCGCCGGCTGTTCAGTTGCATCGTGGTGGGCATCCAGCGCCGCTCGCGCATGATCCGCGCCAAGCTGACCGAAATACGGCTCGAGGCGGGCGATGTGCTACTGATCCAGGGCCATCGCCACGATGTGCGCGCGCTGCGCGGTAACCAGGACCTGGTGCTGATGGAGTGGTCGCAGACCGAACTGCCAACGCCCCACTTGGCGCGGCGCGTCGGGCTGATCTTCCTGGTCATGCTGGCCCTGATCTCCGCCGAAGTCGTCCCCACTGTCGTGGCGGCCCTGGGCGCCGCCGTGGCGACGATGCTGGTCCGGGCGCTGAACGTCCGCCAGGCGGCACGCGCCATCGACCGGCGCATCATCGTTCTGATCGTCACGTCGATCGCGCTGTCGATGGCCCTGGAGGCCACCCGCGGGTCGGAGTATCTGGCCGCGACGATGATCGCGACGGTCGGCGTGAATGCCGCTCCGGCCGTGCTGCTCAGCGGCTTCTTCTTCATGGTCATGGTGATGACCAACTTCCTGAGTAACAACGCGACCGCGCTGCTGTTCACGCCCATCGGCATCGGCCTTGCCCAAAGCCTGGGTGTCGACCCTCTGCTGTTCCTGATGGCGTCGATCTTCGCGTCCGATTCGTCCTTCGCCACGCCGATCGGCTACCAGACCAACGTGCTGGTCATGGGGCCGGGCCACTACCGCTTCATCGACTACCTGCGCGCGGGCTTGCCATTGAACATCCTGCTGTGGATCGTGTTCACGGTGGTGGCATCGCTGGCGTACGGATTGTTCTAGGAACCGGGCCCTGGGCCGCCTGTGACCCTACCCTGGATGTCAAGTGTCCCTCTGGTCGTGTTCTACGGCACGGCGCCGCAGCCGTGCCCCTACCTGGACGGCAGGATCGAAAGCAAGATCGTCACCGAGCTCACGCAGCGCGATGCGACCGGCCTGCACGACCGCCTGGTCGTCGCCGGGTTCCGGCGCAGCCACAAGTTGGCGTACCGGCCCGCCTGTCGGGGCTGCGACGCCTGCGTGCCGGTGCGGGTGCCGGTCGCACGCTTCCAGCCCAGCCGCACCCAGCGCCGCATTGCGCGGCGCAATGCCGACCTGATGGTCGAGGAGCTGCCGGCGCGCGCCAGCAGCGAGCAGTACGCGCTGTTCCGTCGCTACCAGCGCAGCCGGCACCATGACGGCGGCATGGCCCTGATGGGCGCGCGCGACTACCGAGACATGGTCGAGGAGACGGCCGTGGAGACGCGGATCGTCGAATTCCGCGCGCTCGACGGACGCCTGGTCGCGGTGTCCCTGAGCGATCGGATCGCCGACGGCCTGAGCGGCGTCTACCAGTTCTTCGATCCCGATGAGCCCCAGCGCAGCCCCGGCGTCGCGGTGATCCTGTGGCACATCGCCCGCGCCCGCGCGCTGGGCCTGCCCTACGTCTATCTGGGCTACTGGATCGCCGACTGCGCCAAGATGGCCTACAAGAACGCGTACCGGCCCATCGAGGCCCTTGGTCCCGCCGGCTGGCGTGAGCTGACCGACGCGCCGGACTTCGCCTAGCCGAACTTGTTGCCCTTGGGGAAGCCCTGGGGCGGCAACCGCCCGGCCTGGGCGCGCACGCCGACCCAGTGATCGAGCGTCGTCTCGGTGCGCGTGCGGTCGCCGATGCGCCACGTCAGCCCCTCGGCGCGCTTGAATGCCTTGGCATCAGACAGGCCGCCATCCTTGTAGCGCTGCAGGATAACACCGCGGCCGCGCGCCAGCACCGGCACCTCGTCCAGCGGGAAGACCAGCAGCTTGCGGTTGTCGCCGACCGTCGCCACCGCGTCGGCATCCGACGGGATGGCCGCGGCGACCGCCGCCTCAGCGCCCTCGCCGACATTCAGCACCTGTTTGCCGGCGCGCGTCTGGGCCAGCACCTGATCGGCCTCGACCACGAAGCCGCGCCCGTCGGTGCCGGCGACCAGGAGCCGTTCGCCCGGGCGGTGGACCAGAAGCGCCATCACGTCGTCGTTGTTGCCGAGGTCGACCATCATGCGCACCGGCTCGCCGAAGCCCCTGCCGCGCGGCAGCTTGTCGCCCTGGAGCGTGTAAAAGCGTCCGTTCGTCCCCAGCAGCAAGATGCGGTCCGTGGTCTCGGCCGCCACCACGAAGCGCTCGCGGTCGCCTTCCTTGTACTTGACGTCGGCGGCGCCCTCGCCTTGGCCCTTGACCGCGCGGATCCAGCCCTTGGCCGAGCACAGCACGGTGATAGCCTCGCGCTCGACCAAGGCCTCGACCGGCACCTCGATGGCGGCCCGCGCCGTGCCGATCTCGGTCCGCCGCACGCCCAGCGCCGTACCCTTGCCGAAGCGCTTACGCAGGTCCTGCAGTTCCACCTTGATCGCCTTGGCCCGGTGCGCCGGGTCCGAGATCAGCTCCTTCAACTCTCTGCGTTCCGCCTCCAGCGCCTTCTTCTCCTGGCGGATGGCAATTTCCTCGAGCTTGCGCAGGCTGCGCAGGCGCATGTTCAGGATCGCCTCAGCCTGCACGTCGGTCAGCTTGAAGCGCTTCATCAAGACCGGCTTCGGCTCGTCCTCGTTACGGATGATCGCGATGACCTCGTCGAGGTTGAGGTATGCGATCAGGTAACCGGCGAGCAGCTCGAGCCGGCGCTCGACCGCGGCCAAGCGATGGCGCGCGCGACGCACCGTGACCTCGTCCCGGTGGGCGAGGAAGGCGTTCAGCGCGTCGGCTAGGTTCATCACCCGAGGCACGTTGCGCTCGTCGAGCACGTTCATGTTGAGCCCGACGCGCACCTCGAGCTCGGTCGAGCGGAACAGAGACTCTATCAACACGGCCGGATCGACCGTCCGGTTCTTGGGCACCAGCACAAGGCGCACGTCGTCGGTCGATTCGTCGCGCACGTCGTCCAGCAGCGCGAGCTTCTTGTTGATCAGCAGGTCGGCGATGCGCTCGACCAGGCGTGATTTCGGCACCTGATATGGCATCTCGGTCACGACGACCTGGTACTGGCCGTGGCTGAGCTTCTCGACCGACCAGCGGGCGCGCAGGCGGAACGAACCGCGTCCGGTCCTATAGGCCTCGACGATCTGCTCGCGCGGCTCGACCAACACGCCGCCGGTCGGCAGATCGGGGCCGGGCACCAGCCGGACCAGCGTCTCGATGGTCGCCTTTGGGTGCTTCAGCAGATAGATCAGGGCGTCGCACAGCTCCTCGACATTGTGCGGCGGGATGTTGGTCGCCATGCCGACGGCAATACCGCTGGCACCGTTGGCCAGCAGGTTGGGGAACGCCGCCGGCAGCACGACCGGCTCGCGTTCCTCGCCGTCGTAGGTGGCGCGAAAATCGACGGCGTCCTCGTCCAGCCCGGCCATCAGTGCGATCGCGGGCTCGGTCAGGCGCGCCTCAGTGTAGCGCATGGCCGCGGCGTTATCGCCGTCGATGTTGCCGAAGTTGCCCTGGCCGTCGACCAGCGGCCAGCGCACGGCGAAGGTCTGGGCCAGGCGGACCAGCGCGTCGTAGACCGCCACCTCGCCGTGCGGATGGTACTTGCCGATCACATCGCCCACGACGCGGGCGCACTTTTTGTAGCCCTGGCTGGGGTCCAACCGGAGCTGGAGCATGGCGTACAGCAGGCGGCGGTGGACCGGTTTCAGGCCATCGCGCACGTCCGGCAGCGAACGCGCCGTGATGGTCGACAGCGCGTAGCTCAGATAACGCTCGGAGAGCGCCTCGGCCAACGCCACGTCCTCGGGCGGACGGGCCGGTGGAAGCAGGGTCTTCGGCTTCGCCATAATCGCTAGTCAGGTCGGATCGGGCGCCGTTATACCACCAGATATAGCGTCGCGAGGCGAAAAGTACCCCAGCAGGCGGACCCTCGCCTCGGGCATGCGGCGGCCCACGGCGGCCAGGGCGTGGCGCTCCAGGAAGCTCCCGGTCAGGCGCAACCCGTCGCGCACGGCCTGATCGTCCCCGGGCCCGGCGCCTAGGAGGAAGCCCGGCAGCGCTAGCAGACGGTCACGGTAGGGCGCCGCCGCTTCGGCCGTGACCGCACGGCCCGTGCGCGGCGAGACGTAGGCGAGCCCGTCGTTGCGTCCGGTCACGGCGCACGCCGACAGGTCGAGGCCGAAGCCGAGGTCGGCCAACAGGGCCAGCTCCCAGCGCACGAACGCCGGCGCCCAGGCGCCTTCGGCGCCGAGCCGTTCGATCAGCCCGGCGAAGGCATCATGGGCCCGCGCATAGGGGTGCCGTTCGGGCAGGCACGCATCGGCCACGGCCGCCGCCGCGGCGAGCGCCGCGAGCCGGTCCGCCCGGTCGAGCAGGTGGGCGGCCTCCGCTGCGACGAGTTCGATCGCGAAACTGCCGAGCTGATCGTTGAGTCGCGCGCGCCACGTCGCCGTGACACGGTTGCCGACCTGAAGCACTGGGCGCAGGCGCCGGCCCATGCCACCGCGCACCAGGCCCGCGTGGCGACCCCGGGCACGGCTGAACACGCTGACGATGGCCGAGGTTTCGCCGTGGCGCCGGGCGCCAAGGACAAACCCTTCGTCGGTCCACTGCATCAGGCGTGGTAGTCCAACCCCAGGTCGCGATAGCGCTCAGGGTCGTCCGCCCAGTCGGGCTGGACCTTCACATGCAGGAACAGATGGACGCGCCGGCCCAGCATGGCTTCAAGCTCGGCGCGCGCGGCGCTGCCGATGGCCTTGATGGTCCGCCCGCCGGCGCCGAGCACGATGGGCTTGTGGCCCTCGCGTCCGACGTAGACCACCTGGTCGATGCGCACCGAGCCATCCTTGCGTTCCTGCCAGGTCAGGGTCTCGACGGCCAAGCTGTACGGCAGCTCCTGGTGCAGACGCAGGAACAGCTTCTCGCGCGTGATCTCGGCGGCGAGCAGCCGTTCGGACACCTCCGAGAGCTGGTCCTCTGGATAGAGCCATGGCCCCTCGGGCAGCCGGCGCGCCAGGTCGTCGAGCAGGTCGCCAAGCCCGTCACCGGTGCTGGCCGAGATCATGAAGATCCGGTCGGCGACGCCGGTCGCGTCGAGCGTCGCGGCCAGGGGCAACAGGGCCTTGCGCTCGACCAGATCGACCTTGTTCAGCGCCACGATCGCCGTGCGCCGCGCCCGCGTCAGGCCCTCCACGATGCGACGCACGTCGTCGGTCAAGCCGCGCGCCGCATCGACCACGAGAACGATGCGGTCGGCGTCGCGCGCGCCGGTCCACGCCGCCTGGACCATGGCGCGCTCCAGCCGCTTGGTCGGGTCGAGGATGCCGGGCGTGTCGACGAAGATGATCTGGCATTGGCCGTGCACACGGATGCCAGTGATACGCGAGCGCGTGGTCTGCACCTTGTGGGTGACGATCGAGACCTTGGCCTGGACCAGGGCGTTCAGCAGCGTCGACTTGCCGGCGTTCGGCGCGCCGATGAGGGCGACGTAGCCGCAGCGCAGAGGCTCGCCCGTCATGGCACGAGGCATTCAAGCAACGCGGCCGCGGCGGCCCGCTCCGCCGCGCGCTTCGAGGGCCCTCGCGCCGTGGCCGCGCCGGCACCCGCGACCGTGACCTCGGCCACGAACGCAGGCGCGTGATCCGGTCCCTCGGCGCGATGCGTCCGGTAGCTGGGCAGGCCGGCGCCGCGCGCCTGGGTCCATTCCTGGAGCCGGGTCTTGGGGTCCTTGGGCGCTTCGTCACGATGCCCCAACAGCTGGTGCCACAGGCGCAGCACGGCGCGGCGCGCGGCATCCCAGCCCGCGTCGAGGTAGACGGCGGCCAGAACGGCTTCGAGCGTATCCGCCAGGATGACGACGCGGCCGCGCGCGGCCGTCGGATCGTCGACCGACGGCATGGTCGCGACTTGCTCCAGCCCGCACGACGACGCGACCGCGGCCAACGCCTCGCGGCTGACGAGCGCGGCGTGCCGACGCGCCAGGTCGCCCTCGGCGTCATCGGGATACGTGTCCATCAAGTGCTCGGCCAGGGCCAGCGCCAGCACGCGATCGCCCAGGAACTCGAGCCGCTGGAAATGCTGGCCACCGGCAGGCGCGCCGCTGTGGGTCAAGGCCACACGCAGGAGACCGGCGTCGCCGAACCCGTGGCCCAGGGTGTCGCGGGCCCACGGTTCGGCACGGTCCCGCTGCGTCACCGCAGTCCCATGAACAGCCGGTCGTAGCGGATGTCGAACGGGATCCGCCAAAGGTGCCACCACGCGCCAAGATCGCTCATGGAGAAGAACAGGAACTCGGCGCGACCCACCAGGTTCTCGGCCGGAATGTAGCCGACTTCGGCGAGCACGCGGCTGTCGGTCGAGTTGTCGCGGTTGTCGCCCATGCCGAAGTAATGCCCAGGCGGCACCATGTAGACCAGGGTGTCGTCGAGATACTGGCTCGGACCGTAGTCGAGTACGGTGTAGCTGACGCCGTTGGGCAGGGTCTCGCGGTACATCTTGGCCGGCGCGCGCCGGCCGTCGGGGTCGGCGTACTCGCCAACCAGCTCTCGCTTCACCGCCTCGCCGTTGATGTAAATGACGCCATCGCGCACCTGGATCGAGTCGCCGGGCAGGCCGACGATCCGCTTGATGTAGTCGGTCTCGCCGTCGCTCGGCTTCTTGAATACCGCGATGTCGCCGCGCTCCGGCACACCTTCGAGGATCCGGCCCGAGAACAGGTTCAGACTGAACGGGAACGAGTGGCGGCTGTAGCCGTAAGAGTACTTCGAGACGAACAGATAGTCCCCCACCAGCAGGGTCGGGATCATCGACCCGGACGGGATGCTGAACGGCTCGTAAAGGAACGTGCGGACGAACAACGCGATCAGCACGGCGTAGACCACCGTGCGAATGGTCTCACCGAACGTGCTGGTCTTCTTCTCCGAGGCTTCGGCCATGGGTCCCTGTCGGTGGTGGTGGGCGCCGCCGGTCTAGCGGTCCGGGACGGCCGAGATGATCACGATCGCCTGCGCCGTCGGCGGCTCGTCGGTGATGGTCAGGTCGATCTGGGCACGCATGCCTGCGGGCACAAGGGTCGCCAGCCGACGCAACGCGCCGTTGCTCAGCTTCATGGTCGGCTTGCCAGACGGCAGGTTGACCACGGCCAGGTCGCGCCAGAACACGCTGGCGCGGAAGCCCGTACCCAGCGCCTTGGCGCACGCCTCCTTCGCAGCGAAGCGCTTGGCGTAGGTCGCCGCCGGATGAGCCCTCGATTCCGCCTTGCGTCGCTCCTCGACGGTGAACACACGGTCGACGAACCGATCGCCAAAACGAGCGAGCGTACGTTCTATGCGCCGCATGTCGATGATGTCCGATCCGATGCCGAGGATCATGGTGCCGCCAGGGCCGCGTGCCCGCGGGCCGGTTCTAGCCCACGAACGACGCCACCGCCAGGAGCGCCTGAACGGCGGTCAGTCACGGGCTCGTTCGACGGCACTGACCGAAGGGTCGGCGCGCAGGGCAGCGATGATGCCGGTCAGGTGCTTCACGTCGCGGACTTCCACGTCGACCATGAACTCGAAGAACTGCGACGAGCGGTTGGTGATCTTGAGGTTGCTGATGTTGCCGCTGTGCTTGGCGATCACCGTGGTCATGGCGCCGAGCGCGCCCGGTCGGTTGGCGACGATTACGCTCATGCGCCCGACGTGCACGTCGCGATCCAAGGTCTCGGCGTCCCACGCCACGTCGACCCAGCGTTCCGGCGTCTCCTCGAACGTCTGCAGCAGGTCGCAATCGATGGTGTGGATCGTCACGCCCTTGCCGGTGGTGACAATGCCGACGATGCGCTCGCCAGGCAGTGGGTTGCAGCAGTCGGCGTAATGCACCGCCATGCCGGCGATCAGCCCGCGAATGGGCACCGCGTAGCCGTCGGGCTTCGCCCGGCGACGCGCCAGGGGCACCACAGTGCCACCGGCGTCGCGCCGCTTGATCTCGGGATGCCCCGCCTCGAGCGCCGCGAGCGCCGTGACATTGCCCTCGCCGAGGGCCGCGTAGAGACCGTCCACGCCCTTCACGTTGAGCGCCCGCGCCGCCTTCTCGGCCGTGGCCGCATCCAGGGCGAAGCCATGCTGAACGAAGGTCTGCTCGAGGATCGAGCGGCCCAGCCCAACGTACTGCTCGCGCTGCTGCGAGCGCACGTATCGTCGGATGCGGCTGCGCGCGCGCCCCGTGACCACGAAGCTTTCCCACGTCGGCGAGGGCGTGTGGCCTTTCGCCGTAACGATCTCGACCTGATCGCCGTTTCTGAGCTGGGTGCGCAGCGGCTGCAGGCGCCCGTTGATCTTGGTGCCGACGCACGTGTCGCCGACCTGGGAGTGGACGGCGTAGGCGAAGTCCACGCTGGTGGCACCGCTCGGCAGGGCGATTAGGTCACCTCGCGGCGTGAAGCAGAACACCTGGTCCTGAAACATCTCGAGCTTGGTGTGCTCGAGAAACTCCTCGGGCCCGGCGGCGTGCTCGAGGATGTCGAGCAACTCGCGCACCCAGCGGTACTGGCGTCCTTCGTGGGGGTCGGCGGATCCGTCGCCCTGCTTGTAGACCCAGTGCGCGGCGACACCGAACTCAGCGTAGTCGTGCATCCCGCCGGTGCGGATCTGGATCTCGGTCCGCTGCTGGCGCGGGCCGTAGACCACCGTGTGCAACGACTGATAGCCATTCAGCTTCGGTGTCGAGATGTAGTCCTTGAAATGGCCGGGAACCATCGGGTACGCGCCGTGCACGACGCCCAGCGCCTGGTAGCAGGCGGGCACGTCGTCCACCACGATGCGGAACGCGACGACGTCGCCGAGCTGTTCGAAGGGCACGTTCTTGCGCTCCATCTTGCGCCAGATGGAGTACGGACGCTTCTCGCGGCCACTGACCTCTCCGGAGACACCGGCCTTCTCGAGCGTCCCGTGCAGTTCAGCCTCGATGCCGGCCACCAAGTCGCCCCCCTCGGCGCGCAGGAAGTCGAGCCGGGCCACGATGGATCCGTGCGCCTCGGGGTTCAGCTCGGCGAACGCCAGATCCTCCAGCTCGTCCTTCAGGCGCTGCATGCCGATGCGCTCGGCCAGAGGCGCGTAGATCTCCATGGTCTCGCGCGCGACGTGCCGGCGCTTCTCCACGCTCGGCACTGGAGCAAGCGTGCGCATGTTGTGCAGGCGGTCCGCCAGCTTGACGAGTAGGACACGGATGTCCTCGCTCATGGCCAGGAATAGCTTGCGGAAGTTCTCGGCCTGCTGGGAGTGGTCCGATTGCAGTTCGAGCCGCGACAGCTTGGTCACACCATCGACCAGTCGACCGATCTTCGGCCCAAACAGCCGATCGATCTCGTCGAGCGTCGCGACCGTATCCTCGATGGTGTCGTGCAGGAGGCCGGTGACGATGGAATCGCCGTCGAGCTTCATGCCGGCGAGAATGCCGGCCACTTCAACGGGGTGCGAAAAGTAGGGATCGCCGTTGGCGCGCTTCTGGCCGCCGTGGGCTTGCATGGAGAAAACGTAGGCCCGGTTCAGACAATCCTCGTCTGCGCCCGGATCGTAGGAGCGGACCAGTTCGACCAGCTCGTACTGTCGCATCATGGCCGGTCACCAACCGCGCCGTCCCGGTCCCCGAAGCCGGACGGCCGCGGCATCGCCAAGGGCGATGGCCTATTCCATCGGCGCCTCGTCATCGACGATGTCCTCCGGCGCCTCCTCCGCGACCTCCTCCTGGCCGGTCCCATCCCCATCCTTGATGGCATCGGCCTCCGGCAGCGTGAGCGCCGGTTCCTCCTCGGGCTCGTCCACCTCGACGTGGCGCTGCATGCCGTGGATCAGCTCCGACTTGAGCGAATTGAGCGAAACCACGCCGTCTGCGATCTCGCGCAGCGCGATGACCGGGTTCTTGTCGTTGTCCCGCTCGATCAGCGGTGCCGTACCCGACGAAAGGTTGCGCGCCCGCTGGGACGCGAGCATGACCAACTCAAACCGGTTGGGAACCCGCACGATGCAATCTTCGACCGTCAAACGCGCCATGGCGCAGATCCTCGTGAATCAGGGGGGACGCTCAGCGTCAGCCGTTCTTCATACCGTGACCCGCCGGTGGTGCGCAAGGCTCCGAACCGCCGAGGGAATCGTCCTCCAAGGGCTCCGTGATTTGATCGGGTGGGAGGGCCGCGATCATTTCGGCGATCGACCGACCCGACACCGGGTGCCGCCATTTTGTTGCCAGATCGGCCAATGGGCGGAGCACGAACGCGCGCTCGTGCAGGCGCGGATGGGGCAGCACCGGCGGGCTCTGACGCACAAGGTCGCCCATCGCCAGGACATCCAGATCAATGGTGCGCGCCTCGTTGCGTTCGCGCCGCTGCCGACCGAGCGCCGCCTCCACCGCGTGCAGAAGCGACAGCAAGGCCTCGGGCGAGCCGGTCCAGCCGATCTCGGCGACGCCGTTGACAAACCACGGCTGGTCCGAGACCGGCACCGGCGCCGAGCGAAACCAGCGCGAACGCCGGACAACCCTCGCACCAAGGGCGTCCAACCGCCGGAGCGCCGCTTCGCACGTGGCGCGGGGCGAACAGGCCGCCGAGGCGAGATTGGCGCCGAGGCTGATGTAGATGTCGTTCGTGCTTGCCCCGGGCTTCACGACCGCCTACCTATCCCTCGCGCCAACCCTGCGTGCCCGACGCTCCATCCAAGACCCCGCCAGGCGCACGATGCTGGCGCAACCCCTTTAAATAAGAGGATATTAGCCATGCCCGAATTCTACTCCGAGGAACGCATCGCCCTGTTCATCGACGGCGCCAATCTCTATTCGGCGGTCAAGGGACTGGGTTTCGACATTGATTTCCGGCGACTGCGCGAGGAGTTCGGGTCGCGCGGGCGCCTGATCCGCGCCTTCTACTACACGGCGATCACGGAGGACCAGGAGTACTCGCCCGTGCGCCCGCTGGTCGACTGGCTCGATTACAACGGGTTCACCGTTGTGACCAAGCCGGCGCGCGAGTTCACCGACAGTGCCGGTCGGCGGCGCATCAAGGGCAACATGGACATCGAACTGGCCATCGACATGCTCGATATGTCCGCTCACATGGACCACGCCGTGCTGTTCTCGGGCGATGGCGACTTCCGCTCCCTGGTCGACGCCGTTCAGCGGCGCGGTGTTCGGGTGACGGTGGTCAGCACCCTGCGCAGCCAGCCGCCCATGGTGTCCGACGATCTGCGCCGCCAAGCCGACCAGTTCGTCGACCTGACCGAGCTGCAGCCCTACATCGCGCGCCAAGCGCCGTCGCGCACGATGGAGAGCGAGCCCGCGGACGAAGCCGAGGTTATCGGCCGGCCCCGCGCCGGCGTGCGCCCCGGTTGAGCCCACAAGCACCCGCGCCCGACTGCGCCCGCTGTCCGCGGCTGGTGGCGTTCCGCGCCCAGAACGTCCAGCGCTTTCCCGGCCATCACAACGCGCCCGTGTCGTCGTTCGGCGGCCTGGACGCCCGTGTGCTGGTCGTCGGGCTTGCGCCGGGTCTGCATGGTGCGAACCGGACTGGGCGGCCTTTCACCGGCGATGCCGCCGGCGACCTGCTCTACCCGTCCCTCACCGCCCACGGCTTGGCCACCGGCCGGTTCGAGGCGCGCGCCGACGATGGACTGACGCCGCGCGACTGCCGCATCACCAACGCCGTGCGTTGCGTGCCACCGGGCAACAAGCCCACCGGAGCCGAAATCAATCTCTGCAACGGGTATCTCGCCGCCGAGATCGTGGCCATGAAGCGACTGCGGGTGATCCTGGCGCTGGGCGCGATCGCCCATGGAGCTGTCCTACGGGCACTCGGGATCAAATCATCGCGCCATCGCTTCGCTCACGGCGCGCGCCATGACCTTGGCGGGTCGACGATGGTCGACAGCTACCACTGCTCGCGCCTGAACACCAACACAGGGCGGCTTACACCCAAGATGTTTTTAAATGTAGTGCGTGAAGTAGCGTCAAGAAAATAGTTTATCATGCCAATTTTATCGCAACAATCTCAAGTTCTCGCTCACCGCGAGGCGACTGGAATTCGACCACATCACCGACCGTCCTGCCCATCAGGGCACGCGCCAGCGGGCTCTTGAACGAGATCATGCCATTGGACGCGTCCGACTCGAACTCGCCCACCACCAGGTACTCAAGCTCCTGGCCCGACTCGCCATCGGTGACGACCACCCGCGCGCCGAACTGCACACGTTCCCCGACCAGCGTCGTGGTGTCGATGATCTCGGCGCCGCTCAGCGCGGTCTCGATCTGACGGATGCGCGCCTCAACGAGGCCCTGACGGTCCTTCGCCGCGTGATACTCGGCGTTCTCGCGCAGGTCGCCGTGCTCGAGCGCGGCACCGATCGCCTTGGAAATGCGCGGCCGCTCCTCCTTCAGCCGGGCAAGCTCCGCATGCAGGCGATCGAACCCCGAACGGGTCATGGGCGATTTCACGTGCCGGCTCCCTCTGGCGTTCCCGAGTTTCGTCGAGACTTGGGGTATTGCGGAATCGCAATGCTGTGTCGAAAAAAAAGCACAGGCGCATAAACCGCTGGACTGTGCCAATCACGTGATCAGACCCTATCTTACGAGTGCCTGCTAAGGCTTGGCAATGCCGACCAAAGACCAGAAGGGAGTTTTAATGAGGGTCGTCCGCAGCGCAGCCTCCGCGATCGCGCTGACAACGTTCGCGATGTTGGGCGCCTTGGCTCAAGAGCAAGGCTGGTACGTCGGCATCGGTGGCGCACTCAGAGCCCGTTTGAGAATGGGGATTCCCTCGAAGCAGCGTTCGTGATTCACCCTATGCATGTGGACACGAACGACGCGAGGCCGCATGGCCGCGATCGAGCGGAAGACCAAGCGTTATCCGACCGATC
>Ga0194128_10000700_pt1 | contig 60276 bp, 72 predicted proteins | sample TA2KigCa65mmetaG_FD_148650 | JGI IMG/M metagenome (GOLD analysis project Ga0194128, IMG submission 148650) | Freshwater microbial communities from Lake Tanganyika, Tanzania - TA2015037 Kigoma Deep Cast 65m | ecosystem: Environmental > Aquatic > Freshwater > Lake | place: Tanzania: Lake...
AAGTGGACATCTCCCGCATCGATGATTTCCGGATTTCTGAGAACCCGGATTTCGCTCGAGTTCAGTTTCCCGAGGAGAGCAATTATTTGTTTCCCCGGAAGAAATCCCCCGTTCTCAAAGTTCCAGCCGGACACCTGCCCGGTCATGGAAGCGAGTGCCAGCGTGCCTTGTCCCAGAAGGCTTTGAGGAATCGAGATGGTTGAATAACCGTTTTGGTAAGAGATGGGGAGTGGCTCATCCTTCCAATTTTTTCCCATCCATTTGGCCGCTGTGATGATTCGATAATCTTTCGCCAGGACGGTTTCGGGAAGTCCTATCCAAGGACGAATCTCATCGGTTATTACTCCGGCGAAGTTGATTGGAACGTATCCCCATCCTTCGAGGATTCGCGCGCCGTCTTTATCGAAGAAGGCGAGCTTCACATTCACGTCGTAGCCGCCTCCCGGAAGTTGGATAACTTCCTCTCGAAACTCCACCGACGCGAGCGCGTTTTGGAGTTCCCAAAAAGAACCGGGATGGATGTATCCTCGATTTTTCAAGTCCACGGAGGTAATCCATTGCAACTCCGACGTGAGCACGGAGCGTCCTACAGTCTGAATTTGGACCTGATCCACTTGCTTCAGCAGATAGTCCACCACGCCCTGCCGACCCTTGGCCACAACATCAATGGGGACGAGGGGGCCTGAAGGGGGAGGAGGAGTAGGTTTTTCTCCTGCTCCGAAAACCAACGACACTGACACCGACACTAAATAAAGCCAATATTTTTTTTTCATGTTAATTTTTCTGAGTTTCTGAGGTTTGGGTTTGCGGACGAGTGTGTTCTCCGCTCACATCCAGTTGAGGCCGGATGTGGAAGGTGATAACTTTCACCTTCGGATTCTGCTCTTGCACGACAGCTTGGGTTGAGAGTTGTTGGGTTTCGGAGGTTGTTCCTGCAGTAACGACCGCAGGACCGGACATCTTAGTGAGTTTCCCCATAAGATCGAGCTTGTGCGAGATTACGAACAGAGCCGCAATCGCGCAAATAATCATTTTTTTCATAACGTATTTCAAGCTAAAAAGAGCCTTCTTTTTGAAGTCCCATCGCGGGTTTCAAAGCTCTGATTTTGCTGCGCATATTATGCCAGAAGTTTCTTTTTATGTCAATTTTTGCTTTTGCTTTACGGTGGGTGTATACAAAGTAGGATTTTCCTGAGTAGGGTCAGGAAGATGATGTATGGGCTCACTTAACAACTCAAACCAAACGCAGATTGGAGGTATCATGAGGCGATTATGTTTGATCGCGTTGCTCGGGATTCTTGCGCTCAGCACGGGATGTGCGGCGCTTCGCAACCTTCCTCAAGGGAAGTTTTTCCCTGGGCCAGATGGGGTAGTGGAGGACAAAGTGGCGGTCTATCGAGCGAATTTCTAGATGCCACGAGGTTGAGGAATGGGTAAAAAGGTTCGAGCCATGCGCGTAATTGCCATGGCTCGAGTTGTTTTCAGAATGAATCTTTGATTTTATCTGCCCACTACGACGGTGCTTGAGACTCCGCCGCCTTCGGCGTGCGGGACGATGAGGGTATTGGAATGCAGCCCTCGGATCAGCCATTCCGAAGCGAGCGAAGTGGCGGAGAGAGTGCCTGCGCGGCTTTGGATGTCTCCATGGACGGTGCCTATGAAATAGATCCGGGTGCCTTCGGCGGGAACCGGAATATTTCGAAACACTTCGCGGAGTATTAGCACGTCGTCGCGAAATGGATGCGTGCCTGCCATTCCGTTCATCCGCGGAGTGATTATTTGGCCGTTTACTACCGCAGCCATATTGTCGATTCTCGCCCAGTGGAAACTTTGGAAGTGAAATTCCACCGGGAGAGTAACTTGGCGGGGTTCCACTCCGCCCTTGAGGAATACCGCTCCGATCGTATTGTTGGTACCTCGGCGAATAGTGTGGGAGAGCATAACTGATTCCAGCTCTCCACTTCCTAGTTGCGGAGTTCTTACCAGGGTGTGCGTTACTCCATTGGGCAGTCTTCCCTGAAGAAACACGTTCGTCCCTCGACTAATTCCTAGGAGCGTCAGTTTTATCCACCCTCCGTTGGTCGCAATATTATTCTTCACATCCATAAAGTACTGGATAGGAGTGCTTCCGCTGGGAATCACCGGAAGGGTAATGTCGAGTTGCACGCGCTGGGTTACGACAAGGGTGGTTGTATTCGTGACGAGCGTAGTTCGGGAGCGGTTAGTACCCAAGATGTCGATAAAAAACGGATCGGTTATAGGGGTAAGTGTTACCCCCGTGTTTGGATCGAAGGTGGGTTGAGGAGGAGGAGCGTTGGTAGCCGTGGGATTTGTCACCGTATTTGTCGCGATCACCGCATGAGAGTTGGTGACTGTGATCGGATACGATTCAAACATCCAAGCTTCCCCAAGCAACTTATTGTTACTTAACACCACCACTTTCTCGATGTCTTGCCAGATGCCTTCTACTCCGAAGTGGAGTTCGAGAGGAGGTATCGGCAGGAGGGAGCTTACCGTGATTTCACCGCCTGGGGCCCTTGCGCCTTCCGGCACAAACATCGGAGGTTGATCGGTGCTCGTCAGGGTTACGGTGGCCCCTATCGCAGCATGGTACGGCAGGAGAAGCAGCACTAGCAGTTTAAGATTCGTTTTCATATATAGGTTATTGCAAATGACTGCTCATATGATGGGCACATGAAGATGAATTTTTCAAGAAGGAGGCGAAGAAGTGGTATTATATAGAGGCAATGCAAGAGTATGGGGGAGAAGCGATCGTACTCCGAAAGGAACCGCTCGGTGAGCAGGATAATAGAGTTTCTTTTTTTAGTAAGCGCTTCGGAAAGCTCGTGGCGAAAGCCAAAAGCGCTCGCAAAATCACTTCCAAGCTTTCCGCGCATCTTGAACCTGGGAATATTTCCGAGATCCGGCTCGTGGAGAAGAATGAGGTCTTGATAGTGGATGCACTCAAAAAGACCCGGCTATCCATTCCTCCTTCGGATCTTTATCTTCTGGATCGCTTGTTGGGAGAGGGAGAAGCGGATATTGCCTTGTGGCATGCAGTCCGCGATGGGCAGTTTTCGTGGCAAAGGATTCTCGCTCTTTTAGGATGGGATCCGCAGGAAGCGGCATGCAGCACGTGCAGCGCAATGCCTTGGGGCTTTCACATCCCGCGGCAAGATTTTTTTTGTGTTTCTTGTGCGAGTAATATGCCTCGTCGAGATATTATTAATGTATCAATCGTATGACCAGTACTACGCCTTGGGCGGCAGATGAGCATTTGGGAGCACCTCCGCCCCGTTCCTCAGGCCGTTTCAAGCTTTTCGGGATTCTTGCGTTCTTATTTTTGGCGGGGGTAGGGATATTTTCTTATTTTTTGTTTCGACAACCGGCCGGGGTGAGTGTCTCGGTGGAGTTTGAGACTCCGCCGCAACCGCTTTTAGGAGAGCCATTTCCGCTGTCTTTATCGCTTGCCAATCAATCCGACGGAGTGCTTTACGGAGCAAAGTTCTCGATCATTCTTCCTGAGGATGTGCTTTTTGTGGGGGAATACAGCAGAGAGCGGGTGCATGATGAGGCTTTGGGTTCTCTCGGGCCGGGAAGTGTTACTCAGCGCACGGTAAATGTGGTGGTAGTAGGGCAGCCCCAGGCGGTAAAGCGCGTGCGGGCAAAGTTTGTGTACTCCACCTCTCCCGAGGGACGGGTGCAGTTTGAAAAGGAAGCTGCCGCAGAAATACGAGTCGGAGCTGCCGCATTGGAACTTTCTTTGGAAGCTCCGAAGCAGGTGGTGAACGGAGCTCCTTTTACGGCCACGGTTAAATATAAAAATGCGAGTAAGCAGGAATTTAAAAATGTGCGCGTGGCATTCCGATACCCATCTCTCTTTTCGCTTACCAAAGCTTCACTCGAGTCCGCTACTCGCACTAATGATTCATGGAGTTTGGGAAATCTCCCGGCGGGAACACAAGGGGAAATAACATTTGATGGAGTGGTCGTGGGCGCTGAGGGGTCTTTCTTTACTTTGAATGCAGCAGTGACGGCGGATTATTTAGGAGAATCCCGCGAATTGGCTGTTCAAACTGCATCGCTTGCGATTGCTACTTCGCCCTTATCGGTGGCCATAGGGGTGAGCGGAGTGCAAAATAATGCTGCAAATCCCGGAGAAGTTTTGCAGTATTCCCTTACTTTAAAAAACAATTCTTCCGTGGTATTTCGCGGTATTACGCTCAATGCCAGGTTAATAGGGGCAATGTTCAACTACTCTACTCTTAGGGCTCAGGCTTCTTTCAATTCGCTTACCAATACGCTTACGTGGCTTACCGCGAATACCCCCGAATTACAAAGTTTGAATCCCGGCGAGTCGAAGACGCTTACTTTCGATATTGCGCTTAAAGGTACTTATCCTATCAGCCGCGTAAGTGACAAAAATTACACACTTAAAGTGGAGGCTCGGGCGGAATCTCCTACGGTGCTTCCGGACACTGCCGTGGATACCACTGTTGCAGTCGGGAGCTTTGAGACCAAAGTGGCGGGCAAAATTGCATTACATGCGAAAGCGTTATGGAAAGATGCCGCATGGGGGATTGTGAATAGCGGGCCTTTCCCACCCCGTGTGAATCAACCCACGCAATATACTATCCATTGGATCATTACGAATTATGCGACCGATGCGAGCGGGGTGCGGGTCGAGGCATATCTCCAGTCCGGGGCAAAATTCTTAGGAAAGGCTAAGAGTACCGGAGCTACTCTTCCGCAGTATGACGCCGCTACGGGGAAGGTGGTGTGGGATATTCCCTCCGTGGCCGCAACGCGCGGAGTCGTGGGTGCACCGATCGAAGGAGTTTTTCAGATTGAAGTTATTCCTTCCAGTAATCACTTGGGAGGATATGTACCGATCTTGAGCGAATCTCGATTGCAGGCAAAAGACATTTTTACCGGGATGGCTCTTGAATCTACTGCAGGCGTGCTTCAGACCGATCTTTTGGAAGATCCTACTGTTACGGTGCAGGATAGAAGGGTGCAGCAATAAATAGCGAGTAGCACGTAGATAAAAATGGAAAGATAGCAGAAAATAAAATATATGCTCGAGCAAACTAAAAATTGTCAGAATTGTAAGCAGCCTTTCATAATCGAGGCAGAGGACTTGGCGTTCTATGAGAAGATGAAGGTGCCGCCGCCTACGTTTTGCTGGCTATGCCGGGCGCAACGGCGTATGGCGTTTCGGAACGAAAGAATTCTTTACAAGCGGAAGAGTGATTTTTCAGGCAAGGATATTTTCAGTATGTATTCGCCGGACTCCGGATATAAGGTGTACGAAAAGGATATATGGATTTCCGATCAGTGGGATCCTTTGGATTATGGGCGAGACTATGACTTCAACAAACCTTTTTTTGAGCAGTTTAGCGAACTTCTTCACTCTGTGCCGCTTAAAAATCTAAATTTGGTGAATGAAGTACGTAGCCCTTACAGCAGCAACTTCACGGAACCCAAAAATTGTTATTTGTGTTTCAATGGCAGCCACTCTGAGGATTGTATGTACGGCCATGGCATCACGGAGTGTCGTGACTGCGTGGATGTGTCTCACCTTGGGAAAAGCGAATCGTGTTATGACTCGTTTTGGGTTACTTCCGGAAACCGGAATATCGGCTGCAATAACTGTGAGAATTCGTATACCATGTGGTTCTCGAAAAACTGTTCGGGGTGCTCCGATTGTCTGGGATGCGTGGGACTTCGCAAAAAACAATACTGCATTTGGAATGTGCAATATTCAAAAGAGGAATATCAGCAAAAGCTCAAAGAACTGAATTTAGGATCGCGAGCGCAGTACGAAAAAGTTAAAGCGCAGGCCCGCGAATTTTGGCTGAAATTCCCCAATAAGTTTTTAGAGGGTTTGCATAACCTTCGGGTGAGCGGAAACTATATTGACCAGTCAAAAAACGTCCATAATTCTTTTCTCGTGCGCAGCGGGGAGAATTTGAAATTCTGCCAGTATCTTCAGGAGCTGCCTGGCTGCAAAGATTGTTACGATTGGTCTATTTGGGGAGATAATGGCCAGCTTATGTATGAATGCCATGCATGCGGTCTCGGGACGCAGAATGTTCGCTTTTGCCTTTTTACTCAGGAAGACTCACATGATGTCGAATATTCAGTAATGGTCGCAGGCTCGGGTTATCTTTTCGGGTGCGTGGGAGTGCGGAAGAAACAATACTGTATTTTAAACAAGCAGTATTCAAAAGAGGAGTATGAAAAACTCCGCGCCAAAATAATCGAACAGATGGATCGACAGCCGTACACTGACAAGGCGGGGCGGGTATATAAGTACGGGGAATTTTTCCCTGTGGAGATTAGTCCAGTGGGATATAACGAATCCATGGCGCAGGAATATTTCCCCTTAGGAAAGGAGGAGATAGTTTCCCAAGGATACAACTGGAGAGAGACTGCGGAACGAAATTATAAGGTTACTCTCCAGCCTCGCGAGCTTCCTGATCATATTTCGGAAGTGCAGGATGGGATTACAAACGAGGTGATTGCCTGTGAGCATGAGGGAAAATGCAACCAGCTTTGCACGACGGCATTCCGGATTCTTCCTGATGAACTTACTTTTTATAGAAAACTTGGAGTGCCCCTGCCGCGGCTTTGTCACAATTGCCGAACCTTTGAACGGTTGAAGCAACGGACCGGATTGCAGCTGTATTCCCGACAATGCGACTGTGCGGGAGCGAACTCTAATAATGATGCATATAAAAACTCCGCAGCTCATTCGCATGGAACGGCCGTTTGTCCGAATCAATTTGAGACGGGATACGGGCCGGATCGAAAAGAAATCGTGTATTGTGAGGAATGTTATCAGGCGGAAACCACGTAATAGCTAGAAGATAGAAAGTAGAGAGTAGAAAATAGAATTGAACTTACGAGAAAAATCAGGTATTCTCTAGGGCATAATGGCAATTAAAAAGCCGGCGAACGGGGAGGGATTGATGGAAAAAATAGTGAGCCTTTGCAACCCCGTAAAGTTGCTTCGCAACAACGGGGCAGGGCGGCTTAATTAAAATTCTTATCATGGCTGATGCAATGGAGAAGATAGTGAGTTTGTGCAAGCGCAGGGGATTTATTTTCCCGGGGTCGGAGATTTACGGTGGACTTGCGAATTCGTGGGATTACGGACCGCTTGGAACGGAACTTAAGCGCAACATCGCGGATGCGTGGTGGAAGCGATTTGTGCGTGAGCGGAGCGATATGGTGGGGATCGATGCGGCAATCATTATGAATCCAAAAGTGTGGGAAGCTTCGGGGCATCTTGCGGAGTTTACGGACCCTCTAGTCGAGTGTAAAAAGTGTCACGAACGATTTCGAGCAGATCAGGTTGATATGAAGAAGCCTTGTGGGAACTGCGAAGCAAAAGAAAGTTTTACGGTACCCAAAAACTTCAATTTGATGTTTAAGACTTTTCTCGGCGCAACTGAGGATGCGTCTGCGGTGGCATATCTGCGCGGAGAACTCGCCCAAGCGATGTTTGTGGATTTCAAATTGGTACAGGAAACTTCGCGGCAGCGGATTCCATTCGGGATCGCCCAGCAGGGAAAGTGTTTCCGCAATGAAATCACGCCGGGAAACTTCACGTTCCGGACTCGGGAGTTTAATTTGATGGAGTTCGAATATTTTGTACATCCTCAGGAATGGGAGAAGTGGTTCGAATATTGGTTGGAAGAAATGAAAGCATGGCTCAGATTTTGTGGCGTGAATTCCAAAAACTTGGTATTTCACGAGATACCGGATGGCGATCGCGCGCATTATTCGAGACGAACGATCGATATCGAGTATCACTATCCTTTCGGACAAAAAGAGCTTTACGGCTTGGCGTACCGCACCGACTATGATTTGAAGCGGCACACGGAAAAGAGCGGAGTGGATTTGTCGTATACCGATCCCGATACGAAAGAGAAATATATTCCGCATGTGATCGAACCTACGTTTGGCATCGACCGTACATTGCTTGTTGTCTTACTTGAAGCGTATCGCGAAGAAGGCGAAGGAGAAGAAAGGCGGATGTATTTGAAGCTTCCCGCACTGCTTGCCCCTTATAAAGCTGCCATATTTCCGCTTCTCAAAAATAAACCAGAGTTGGTGGCTAAAGCGGAAGAAGTTTATAAAGCTTTGAAGCAAGACTTTGCGGTGGCATGGGACGATCGAGGGAATATTGGAAAACGATACTATTCGCAGGATGAAATTGGGACACCATACTGCATTACCGTGGACTTCGATACCTTGGAGAAAGGAGATGTGACCGTGCGGGATAGAGACACGGCGAAACAAGAGCGAGTCAAAATTCAAGAGTTAGAAAGTTTTCTTAGAGAGAAAATCAGTAAGACTTAATTTCTAATATCTAATTTCTAACTAAACTCCAATGTACCAAACATTTAGAAATTAGGAATTAGAACTTAGAAATTTTACTATGCACTTCGTCGTTAGAGGAGGAAAACCACTTCGAGGAGAAGTGAAACTTGCGGGGTCGAAGAATGGTGCTACTAATTTGATGGTGGCGACGCTTCTTACTGACGAGCCGTGCACGCTTCATAATTTCCCGGCGATTGGAGACACCGCAATTACCGGGGAGCTTTGCGAGAAAATCGGGAGCACCATTCAAGTTCGCGATGGGGTGGCGACGCTTCATACCCCTACAATCAAACAAAGCCGTGTGACCGAGCTTTCCCGACGTAATCGAATTCCAATTCTCGCGATGGGCCCTCTTTTGGCTCGCGCGGGAGAAGCGGAGGTTCCAATCTTAGGGGGGGATAAAATTGGCCCTCGGCCGGTCGACTTTCACCTCGACGCTCTACGAGCGTTAGGGGCGGAAGTGGAGATTAATAAGGAGAGTTACTTCGCCCGAGCTCCACAAGGGCTTACCGGGGCGGTGATCGATTTGCCCTTCCCCAGTGTGGGAGCTACGGAGACTAGCATCTTGGCGGGAGTACTCGCGAAAGGGGAAACTGTAATTTTAAATGCTGCCCTCGAACCGGAGATTATCAGTATGGTGAAGATGCTTCAGAATATGGGCGCGATCATCGAGCTTGGGGCTAATCGCGATATTTATATCGAGGGAGTCTCCAAATTACGAGGCGTGGTGCATGAAGTAATTTCGGATAGAAACGAGGCAGTTTCTTTCGCCTGTCTCGCGATTGCGACGGGAGGAGAAATTTTTGTGCGAGGAGCGATGCAGGATCATCTGATTACGTTCTTGAATGTGGTCCGGCGGCTGGGAGCGGAGTACAAAATCATTTCTGGAGGAATTACCTTCACTCGGCCAGGCCTTCTTAAGGCAATTTCAGTGAAGACGGGAACATACCCGGGATTCATGACCGATTGGCAGCAGCCTTTGGCGGTGCTTCTTACTCAAACCAATGGAACTTCTCGGATTCACGAGACTATTTGGGAAGACCGGTTTGCGTATGCGGAGGATTTGCGGGCGTTGGGGGCGAATATCCAGGTGAGTATGGAATGTCCGTCGGGGAAAGAGTGCCGCTTCGCCGGGAAGGGATTCAAGCATGTGGCAGAGATTCAAGGCCCCGCAGAACTTAAAGGAGATGGAAAAGCGCTTCGGGTGCGGGATTTGCGCTCAGGAATGATCAATATTATTGCGGCGCTTGTCTCGAAGGGTGAAACGAAAATCGAAGGAGTAGAAGAAATTGATCGCGGGTATGAGAGGATTGACGAGCGGTTGCGGGCACTAGGAGCCGATATTACCAGAGTGAGCTAGATGTTCTAGTGATCTCATTGGTCTACGTGATAACTAAAACGCTGTCGAGGGGTGGCCCGACAGCGTTAAAATTAAGTTTCACCTCCGGTTTTCAGTGTTCGTGATGCGTTTCTTTGCTCTTGCATTTTTTTGATGAATTTTGTATAACCCAGCTTTTATTCTTTTTCCGCACTTACCACAGTCAAAGCAGCAGTGGCAACTTATAAGAGTGCCCGGAGGGTGAGGGTCGTGGCAACTACAGTCACAGACATCTGGGTCTGAGCAGCAGTTAAGCATAAGCCCTCCATTTTAGGTTAAGGTCAAGTTGCTACTTGTGATTCCTAGGATAATCTATTTATCGTTGATTGACCATTAGAGCTTCTGCGCGGTAAAGTGTAAGCGCCTTAAGGCATTATTTTCACATGTTTGTAACTAAAATTGGCATCGACTTAGGAACAGCGAATACGGTCGTATATGTGCCCGGGAAAGGCTTTATCATTAACGAGCCCACGATTGTGGCGCTTTCGAAACCGGATAATACCGTCCTTGCCGTAGGGATCGAGGCTAAGGAGATGATCGGGCGGACCCCTGAAGAGATCGTGGCGTACCGGCCTTTAAAAGAAGGAGTAATCGCCGATTACTACATTACGAAGGCGATGCTCACGTATTTCATCGCGAAGGCTAGAGGGAGATTTAATATTTTTCGGCCGGATGTGGTGGTGTCGGTGCCTGCGGGAATTACCCAGACTGAACGGCGGGCGGTCGTGAACGCGGCGCGGGAAGCCGGAGCGAGGAGTGCTTTCGTCGTGCGGGAACCGGTGCTTGCCGCCTTGGGCGCAGGGATTCCTATCAATGCCCGTTCCGGCAATATGGTTATCAATATGGGAGGCGGTACTTCGGAAGTGGCTGTGATTGCGCTTGGGAACATCGTGTCGTGGACTTCCTTGCGTGTTGCTGGGAATAAATTCGATCAGGCGATCAGCGAATATATCAAAAAGAAATATGCTTTGGCGATCGGGGAGCAAAGTGCCGAGAACGTGAAAATCCAGATTGGGGCGGCGATTCCTTCGAAAAATAAAATGGAATACAACGTGCGCGGGCGGGATCTTTTGAGCGGATTGCCGAAAGATGTCACCGTTACGTCGGATGAAATCGCGGAAGCCTTGAATGCACATCTTTTAGAAATCGCTTCTTCGGTACAGAACGTGTTTAATGACACCCCGCCGGAACTCGTGGCGGATATTATGGAAAAAGGCGTGATTCTCTCGGGAGGGAGCGTGCAGCTCCATCATTTGCCGGAGTTTTTCGAACGATTTCTTGGGGTGCCTGCATATCTCGCCGAGGATCCGCTTTTTTGTGTGGCGCGAGGAACGGGAATAATCTTGAATCACCTCGATACGTATAAACGGACGCTTTTGAATAAGCGTTATGGCCAATAAAATCCTTGGGCATACGGCGGCTATAAAAGTACTGAAGCGGCTCGCTACTGCCCGGGAGTTTGCGCACGGATATCTCTTTTTCGGTCCTGCAGGAGTGGGGAAGCGGCTGATTGCGGAATCCCTCGCGCATTATTCTGAGGGAGGACCCTTCGAACCCGCGACTCGAGTTTTGAATGACGCCCGGATTGTCGAGCCAGACACCGAAGGGAAAATTGGGATCGAGGCCGCGCGAGAGCTTAAAATTTTTCTTTATGCAAAGCCGAATGTAAGTGCCTATCGGCTGGCCATTATCGATGACGCACACCGGATGACGCCCGAGGCTCAGAATGCACTTTTGAAAGTCGCTGAAGAGCCTCCGGCTTCCGGAGTCTTAATCCTCATTACTTCCGACAAGGATGGACTACTCCCCACGCTTCAATCCCGGCTGCATCAGGTATATTTTGGGATGGTTTCGACTTCGCATCTCACAAAATGGCTCAAAGAAGAAAGAGGAATGGGGGACAAGGAGGCACAGGAGGCCAGCCTTAAAGCATTAGGGTCTCCCGCACGAGTCTTGGAAGAGGAGCAGTCCAAAGAAAAGAAAGCGGCTCGGCAGTTTCTTGGGGCAGTGTCTGCCGCACGCAAGGAGTTAGTGAAAAAGATAATCGCGCCAGTGGATTTTAATCTCGTTCGTTTTTTAGATGCATGTATTGAACTCACCGCAGAAGAATTTCTCAAAGGCAAGAGTAATTCTTTATTCTGGCACCGTTTACTCGCGTTGCGGGAGGAGGCTCGGCGTGGTAGTCTGAATCCGCGCCTACAGCTATTAGCTCTCTTTGAGAGCTAAGCAAAGAGCAAATAGCTTATAGCATAGAGTAATAATGAATACCGACGCATTACTTAAGACATTTGAACAGGAACTCCGCGGAGTGAGTGACAAACTCAAAGAAGTGCTGCGATTGATCCGCAGTAACCGGCCTTCCGTGGATTTGGTAGGGGATTTGAAAGTAAATTATTACGATCAGTGGTTTACTATCAAACAGCTGGGGACGCTTAGCGTACTCCCGCCGCGAGGTATTCAGGTTACTTTATGGGACAAAGCCGCCGTGGGTCCCGTTACCAAGGCAATCGAGGAGGCAAAAGCGGGACTCACCGTGTCTTCCGAGGGGCTTACTATCCGAGCGAACCTTTCTGCGCTTTCGAATGAGCGCCGAGAAGAGCTTGCAAAGATCGTAAAAAAAGAGGTGGAAGAAGCTCGAATTCGGGTACGAGCATATCGCGATGAGGCGAATAAAAAGCTCAAAACTGCGGAAACCGAGAGTCAAATCAGTAAGGATGTTGCGTTTAAAACTAAGGAGAAGCTTCAGAAGGTCGTGGAGGACACCAATCGCAACCTGGAAGCTTCATTAGAGGGTAAACTTAAAGAACTCGAAGAATAAGTAGAGAATTTCTAATTCCTAATTTCTAATCAATGCTGATTACAATCATCGTTATAGTGGGGCTTTCTTTGCTTATTGTGGGGCATGAATTGGGGCACTTCGGCGTGGCAAAATTTTTCAAAATGCGCGTGGATGAGTTTGGAATTGGTTTCCCTCCCCGACTTTGGGCAAAGAAAAAAAGAGAGACGGAGTACAGTTTCAACTGGCTGCCGTTTGGGGGATTTGTAAAAATTGCAGGGGAAGATCCGGAGAAAGCAGAAGAGCAAGTAGCGAGTGGCCAAGTGGCAAGTAGCGAGAAAGACTGCCTTTTCTCGTTTCGTCCCGCATGGCAGCGTTTCCTCGTTATTGTGGCGGGAGTGGTGGCGAACTTTATCTTGGGATGGTGGCTGCTTTCCATTGCGCTCATGATCGGTACTCCTTCGGCGGTGGTAGTGGCAGGGGTGGACGCCGGATCGCCTGCCGCTCAAGCGGGAATCGCGGCGGGGGATGTGATCAAGGAATTTCGTACCGCGGAGGAATTTATCAATTATGTAAATCAAAATAAAGGGAAGGCTATCGAGCTCCAGGCTTTGAAAGGAAGCGGGGAGAAAGTCATACGAGTAACCCCGCGAGAAAATCCGCCTCCCGGAGAAGGAGCGATCGGCGTACAACTCGCGGAAGCGGGGGAAGCGCCGCATGGATTTTTCTCCGCATTATGGGAGGGGCTGATGCGCGCCGGGCTCATTATCGGCCTTACATTCCAGGCAGTGTGGGAGATGCTTCGGAGTCTCGTAATGCAAGGATCGGTCTCAGCGGATGTAGTGGGACCACTGGGGATTGTATCGGTGGCACAGCGGACGAGTGAAATAGGCTTCGCATATCTGCTTCAGCTCTTGAGTTTGATCTCCTTAAACCTGGCGGTTATCAACTTGATTCCTTTCCCGGCGCTCGACGGGGGGCGGTTGCTCCTTATTTTCGTAGAAAAGATTAAAGGCTCTCCGATCCCTCGCCGAGTAGAAGGATTTATCAATGGCATAGGATTTGTACTCCTTTTGATTTTGATGGTGGTCGTGACGGTGCGGGATGTGATAAGGCTGTTTTAATAATTTGATAGATAGTTTTGGATTGGTACCCGTAGCGTTCATCTCCCCTTCATTTTCATAGAATTTAATACTCCTAGATAACGAGGGACTCACGCGCGGCGTACTACCGCCAAGCGTATTGGAGGTTTTACACAACGCAGCGTTTGTGAGTTTTTACGTGTTGAAAAGGAGAAAATTCATGAGAAAAACGATTGAACTATCGGTTTGGATGGTATGGATAATCGCGGCAACGAATGTAGGCGCACAAAGTCAGGTCTGTTTGCCTTAGATTAGGTACCGTACGAGACGATGATGACCCCCGAAATGATCCCAGTGGCCGGTGGATGCGTACGTGGCTTAGCCACAGGGATCTGGTGCAACTGTTCCGCAAGAGCATAGACGCCGATGTTAATTATGGTATCTACTACGGCGTATCTGACGATGCTGGGCGTTTTTGGGATATTGCCAACGCGCAGTCGGACCTTGGTTACACGCCAGTTGATGACTCGTCGAAAATTGATTCGCGAAAAGAGGCGCCCCAATAGTATCAGTTGTCGTCGGTTGGCCTATGCGTGGCACCAGGCGCTTTCTAATCGGGGATACCTCGACAGCCAATACCTGTATTCGGCATCTAGAACTCCACGCGCACGGCAAATCCACTGATGTGGACTCTCTGGCTTTGTTCGAAAAAGGAGCGACTGAAGTCGAAATCTCTCCCGAAAGGAAGAGCATCGAACGCGTCGGATTTCCAATAGTCTTGTTTGAAAACCGGGAAAGGGGCGTCGGGGCGGTAAATTGAAATAATAGGTTCGCCCGTGGCATCGCATTTCCGTTTATAAAGATTGTATTCGTTTCGATCTAAAAGCCGCCGGATATAGCGGCACTCCGGGCAACGCGTAGGAGAAGGAACGTCGATTTTTTGGTAGAACGCGAGATCGTCCGGAAATACCGAGAAATCAGTGCTGCACTGGGCGCACTTTTTTGTTTCCATTGCTCAAATTCTATACCAGAATGGTATTTTTTACCCGTCATGAAGAGGTTTTTTGTCAATATTGCAAAGGGGTGGGGGAGTTCTACTATGGATATGCCCACGTACGGGGTGCGGTTATGGTCGTATGCCGCGGGTTAGGTTAATTAATCTTCTGATACAGAGATGATGAGCCATTTTGATCCGCAGCCGCAGAAGCCACAGCAAGGTCCTTCGAAGCCCCAAATCGGTCCTTCGACGCCTTCAATAAAGTAACAATGCTTTTCAAATCCCCCGCGCACGCGGGGGATTTTTATCCCTCACATACACGTATGTGCGGGATTTATTCTTCGAATTCATTTTATTTCCATATTCCTTTCTGTATGCTCAAGCGCATATGCGGAACGCGGTAATAGTCGTAAATCCGCAAAGGAGTCTAATAACGCGTCCACGCATATAAAAATATGTTCAAGCATTTTGATCCAGAGCCCCAGGAGCCCAAAAAACCGGCGCCTCCTTCTGGAGAATAAAACTACAGGTATGAGAGTTTTTAAAGCCCCGCTTTGGCGGGGCTTTGGTTCGCTACTTCTTTTTCCGGAGAGTGTTCGAAAGGGTTTTCTTTCGAAGCCGGATGCTCTGAGGAGTGACTTCTACCAACTCATCATCCCCGATGTATTCAAGCGCTTGTTCCAAGGAAAGCGCGCGGGGAGGAACGAGGTCGTCCGTTACCGCATCGGTTTTGGCCCGGAAGTTGGTAAGTTGTTTCTGCTTGCAGACGTTTACTACCAGATCTTCCGCTTTGGCATTTTCTCCGACCACCTGACCTTCATAGATTTTTGCCCCCGGACCTATAAACATCACCCCGCGTTCTTGAGAGCTTAGAAGCGCATATGCCGTGGAGGTGCCTGGTTCATGCGCGATGAGCGAACCGTGGGGAGTACCCTTGATCTCTTCCCATTTTGGGAAATAGCCTGCGAAAAGAGTATTAATGATGCCGGTGCCTTTGGTTTCGATCAAAAATTCGTTCCGAAAACCGATAAGACCTCTTATGGGAATAAAGAAGTGGAAATGAGCTACGCCGTTTTCCACATTCATGTTCTTCAACTCTCCTTTCCGCTTGCTCATTTTTTCAATCACTATCCCGGAGTAGACTTCCGGCACTTCTACCCATACGTCTTCTGCGGGTTCGAGCGTTTTGCCCTCTTCCTCTTTATAAATTACTTCGGGGCGGGAAACTTGGAGTTCGTATCCTTCCCGGCGCATTTTTTCGATAAGGATAGCCAAGTGAAGTTCGCCGCGGCCGCTCACAATGAATGAATCTGTAGACTGCGTGGGTTCCACGCGGAGTGCGACATCATTATCGAGTTCTTTTTCGAGCCGTTCTTTTAGATTGCGAGAGGTACAAAATTCGCCTTCCGTGCCGGCAAAAGGAGAATCGTTAACCGAAAAAATCATTTTTACGGTAGGTTTTTCAATTGCGATAGGAGGCAAGGGGACCGGATTCGTCGCATCTGCGATCGTGTCTCCAATGTTGATATCGGTGATTCCTGAGATCGCCGCGATGTCTCCGGCTTTTACTTCAGGAGTTTCTTTACGGAGGAGTCCCTGGAAGGTCATGAGGCTTGTGATCGGAGAGGTCTTGGTTTTGCCTTCCCGGCTTACGTGGGTAACTGACTGGCTGCTACGGACTGTTCCTTGATGCACGCGTCCAATACCGATTTTGCCTTTGTAGTTGTCGTACATTACCGATACCACCATCATTTGAAGGGGGCCTTCGGAATTCACCTGAGGAGAAGGAATAGTTTCTAAGATCGTTTGAAAAAGAGGTTCGAGATTCGTCATGCTCTGAAGCTCAGGGGAGCGGCCCGCTTTTCCGAGTTTCGCGGCGGCATACACAATGGGAAATTCAAGCTGGGCATCAGAGGCGCCGAGTTCAATAAAAAGATCGAGGACTTTGTCTACTACATAATTTACGCGTGCGTTCGGTTTATCGATTTTATTTATCACTACAATGATTTTGTGTCCCGCGGCGAGCGCTTTCTTCAATACGAACCGAGTTTGCGGCATCGGGCCCTCCTGGGCATCTACGAGAAGAAGCGCGCCATCTGCCATGTTTAATATGCGCTCTACTTCGCCGCCGAAGTCCGCGTGGCCCGGGGTGTCGATAAGATTGATTTTCGTACCTTTATATTCCACTGCGGCGTTCTTGGAGAAGATCGTAATACCGCGCTCTTTTTCGAGCTCGTTCCAGTCCATGATCATTTCCTGTTCGCCCGCTTTCCCGAGATCCGTTTCAGACTGTTTTAAGATTTCAGTCGTGAGGGTGGATTTCCCGTGGTCTACGTGGGCGATAATCGCTATATTTCGTAGGTTTTGCATGATTAAAATAAAACGATTCCGCTCAAGCGGAACCGAAGCTTACATTGACGTTCTAATTATGGAAGAAGAAAGGAATAAAGTCAATGTGTTCGAACGCTTCATGCGGATTTCATTGTTTGAACGATGTAATATGTATATACAGTTTCTCAGGGTTGCGCCCGTAGGCGGATTGAGCTAGGTTTTTAATAGAATATTTTATGAGAGTACTTATTATCGAAGACGAAGAGAAACTCGCGAAATCCCTTCAGAAGGGCCTCGAAAAGAACGGCTATGCGGCTGATTATCTTTTGGACGGGGAAATGGGAGAGCGGCGGATAGAGATGAATCACGGGGATTATGACGTGGTGGTGCTCGATCTTATGCTTCCGAAGAAAAATGGTTTTGAAGTGTGCCGCGATGCGCGAGCGCGCAACATTACTACCCCTATCCTTATTCTCACTGCGCGGGATGCGATTGATTGGTCGCGCAGGCGGCAAGCATAATGTCCAACCAACCCGTCATCATCAGGCACGGAAACGCGCTATGCACGCTCTACCTCGGCGACAGCGCGGACGTACTGCCGACGCTTGCGCTGGTAGATGCCGTTGTGACCGATCCGCCGTATGGACTGAGCTTCATGGGCAAGGCGTGGGATTACGACGTGCCGAGTATTGATATATGGCGACTGGTTCTAGCGGCGTGCAAGCCGGGGGCTCACCTGCTCTCGTTTGCCGGGACGCGAACGCAGCACCGGATGGCGGTGAACATCGAGGACGCGGGGTTTGAGATTCGCGACATGATCGCGTGGGTGTACGGGTGTTTGAGCGAGGACACGGAATTGCTTATCGATGGGCGGTGGGAGCCGTACCGTAAAGCCATTGACAAGGGTCGCGCATTGTGCTACGATGCAAAGCATGAAACCTTTAATTGGGAACCCATCCAAGAGCTTGTCGAATACGACTACGACGATACCGCCTTTCGTATTCGCGGCGATTACACAGACCAGATCGTCTCCAGAAACCATCGTTGCCTTGTTGAACGAGGCGGAGGCTACGCATTCGCCCTTGCCGAAACACTGGAACGCGAAGCGCGTGTACCCGTTCTGGAAAATGTGCAAGACCTGCTCAAAGCCCTTCCCGTGCCACACGAAGGAACAGGCGGCGCGGAATCAGTATTGCGGGCAGGTGTGCATACCGAAACCGAAGCGAGCGAAGAAACCGCTTGCAGAGCGCAAGGGGCGTATGATTGCCTGCCCGACCTGCGGCAAGGAAACATGGAAACCGGACGCATGGTTGCGGAAGGTCAAGAAGCCGTTCTGTTCGCGGGAATGCAACGGCAAGGTGCGCGGCAAGGAGTGGGCGAAACACGCTCACAAGGGGCGGGCAGCGTGGACGGCGGACAGCATGGCGTCCTACCTGACCAAGATGACCGGGGCGGGGAACCCGGCATGGAAGGGCGGCGTGACATACTTCCGCAAGCACGGCAATTACAAGCCGATCAAGTACGTCCGGTGCCCGGTGGAGTTCCTACCGATGGCGCGGCTGGACGGGTATGTCATGGAGCATCGGCTGTTCGTTGCGCGTGCGCTGGGGCGGTGCCTGCTTCGGTCGGAAGTGGTGCATCATCGGAACCACGACCCGCAGGACAACCGGCTGGAGAACTTGGAACTGTTTGCCAGCAATCAGGCGCACAAACTGTACGAGGCGCGGGGTACACCCGATCCGATCTGGCGCGGGTAGAGCCGTTCCGGAGCAGCGGGCGGCGGTACGTGCCTTGCTCGCCGAATATCAGGCTACTCTTAACCATCGGATGGCCCAACTTCGCGTTATACAGGAGATTCGGCAGGCGGGAACCCAGGCGCTCGGACTTATGGTGCGGCAGCTTATACATGCTTCCTCCACTTCCGACTTTTCGAATGGGGGAATATCGAGCGGGTACTTTTGATGAAGAGGTAGGACATATCTTCATAATAGTTTCATCCTAAATCCACTACTATGTGGCAATGCGTTCAGCACCTCCATGTCCTCACTCGGTGTATCCTTACGGAGGCAGTTCGCATGCAGTGGATCCTCGCATAGTGCTCGCAGAACGTTCTCCTCCGGAGAATAGTTACATATATTAGCTTCCCCAATCGCGGTATGTTAGTGAAAAGCCCCGTTTATCCGGGGCTTTTCGTTGGGTGAGTGATGACCTCACTCCCCCTTTTAAGTTCAGTTTAAGAGAGATGCCGCGATTCTGCCTGAATCGGATATAGAAGTCGAGCCTGAGGAGTGGCAAGATATGTCACTGATATCACTACTGCAAAAGTTAACACAATCCATAGGGTCGGATTTTTGGCATCTGCAGTTGATTTCATAGGAGAGGTGAGTGTTTCAAATAGTACACACCCCTCCTTAATTTATGATGAAGACCCCTTCTCAGTTTTAATTTTGTTTAAAATTTGTTTCAAGTTCTCTAGAGTTTCGGGCATTTTAATAGAAAGGAGGGCAGCGTTGGGATTTAATCTTCGAAGAATTTCTAATTTTTCGTTGCTCTCTTTTTTTTCAAGAAGGTCTATCTTAGAAAGAAAAAGGTATTCGGGTTTATTTTTCAAGGCTTTACTGTAATTTCCGAGCTCCTGGCGGATGGTTTTATAGTCCTTTTCGGGATCCATGGATTCTCCAGAGACAAGATGGAAGAGAATTCCGGTTCTTTCAATGTGACGGAGGAATTTTATACCTAAGCCTTTCCCCCCTGAGGACCCTTCAATAAGGCCCGGAATGTCTGCAAGAATAAGTTCATAATAAGCTCCCAGGTTTGGTTCGAGGGTGGTAAAGGGATAATTCCCGATTTTGCTTTTTGCGTTCGTCAGAGCGTTCAAAAGGCTTGACTTTCCGGCGTTGGGGAAGCCGATCAAGCCTATGTCAGCGATAAGTTTTAATTCAAGCCGGATTTCAAATTCTTCTCCGGGAGTCCCATATTCGAATTCTTTGGGAGAGGTATTCGTCGAAGAGCGGAAATGGAAGTTTCCTCGTCCGCCTTTTCCTCCTTCGGCAAGAAGCATCTTTTCCCCTATTTTTAGGATTTCAACCTGGATTTCGTTTTTGAGATTGTGAATCGTGGTGCCTGCGGGAACTTTTAGAATCAAATCTTCTCCGTCTTGGCCGTCGCGAAATTGGCTGCGGCCAGGTTTGCCATCAGGAGCGGCGAATGCCTTTTTAAAACGAAATTGACGAAGCGCTCCTAGATCAGAGACTCCCTCGGCATATACGTTCCCGCCATTACCTCCGGAGGCGCCGGTGGGGCCTAAGCTCATCATGTTTTTGTTGAACGCCACCCCGCCATTCCCGCCATTCCCGGCTTTTATCCGGATTGTTACATCGTCGATAAGCATAGAGGTATTATAGGCTTTCCAAATCTAAAGTTTGATCGATACGAATCTGCGCTACGAAATCAGGCACGTGGCTTACTAGAATCATTGCGCCTTCGTATTGGTCAAGGGCTCGGGCGATTACGGGGATGTGGCGGAAATTAATATGGTTGGTGGGTTCATCTAATATCAGCAAGCCTGGGCGAAGGAGTGAGAGTGACGCAAATGCTACTAACCCCTTTTGACCTTCGGAAAGAGAGCCAATTTTGATCTTCAGCACTTCCGCATCGAGAAGAAATCCTGCGGCATGTGCGCGGAGTTTTTCTTCGGTTTCGTCGTGCGCAGCGCGTTTTAAGGCCGCGTATACCGTTTCTTCAAAATTTAATGTGGAGAAATCTTGGCGGTAGTAGCCGATGCGTACTCCTGCAGCTACCGATTCTCCTTCGGCGGTTCCGGTGGCAAGCTTTTCGAGCAGTGTCGTTTTGCCGATGCCATTGGGCCCTTGAAGAAGGAGATGTTCATTTTTTTTCAGCTTCACTCCCACTTTTTTCTTTACCGGCTTAGCTCCTTTGAGTACCAATACAGACTTCAGGTTGAGAAGTACGCCACTTAAATCTTTCTGCGCGGGGATTATAAATTGGCGGATAGTTTTATCTTCCCGACGGACATCCACTATTTCTTCTTCAAGGGTTTCTATCTTTTCCCTCATTTTACGTGCGACATCGCGCATGTGGCCTCCTTTTTGAGCAAAGAAGTTGGCTTGTTCCTTCCTATGCGCAATATCTTTTTCGAGGCGAACATTTTTCATTCGTTCGCGTTCGAGCCGAGCTTGGATTTCTTCTACTACGGCAAAATAGTCTCCCGCATATTGTTCGATGGTCTTCGTAAATGTTTCGAGATAGAGCACTCCTTGGGTAAAGGAATTTAAGAAGTGAGCGTCGTGCGAGATTACGAGGCAAGTCTCGGGATATTCCTTGAGGAATTGAGTGAGATGGGCAATGCCTTGTTTGTCCAAATTATTCGTGGGCTCATCAAGAAGGAGAATATCGGGATTCTGAATCAAAGCCTGCGCAAGCAGAAGGCGGGCCTGTTGACCTCCAGAAAATGTGCGCAATGGTCGATCGTGAGCGGCTTTGAGATGCACAATTTCGAGCACTTCCTCAATCTTCGGAGTGAGGTCATAGACTTTTTGAGGAAATACTGACGCGAAAAATTCTTCCACCGTATTCCCGAGTTCCTCGCGAGGAATTACCTGGCGAGCCGTGGCTATTGTTGCTCCTTTTTTGATGGCAATAGCTCCGGATTCGGGTTTCAAGGCGCCGATAATTAGGGAAAATATCGTACTTTTTCCTGCGCCATTCTGGCCCATGAGCGTAACTTTCGAGCCGCGGCGGACCGAAAAATCGGCCTCATGGAGGATGGGTTTGGAGTGCCCGTATTCGAAAGAAACCTTATTAAACCGGATTACAACTTCGTCGTTTCTCATATGTATGCCGCAGAAGGCAGGAGCAGTATACGGCATTACCGCTCCTTGCGCCATTCAGCTTGTCTCGCTATTTAAGATATCGATTGAAAAACTTCACTGTGCGAGCCATGGCGGAGCGAAAATGGATTCCGGCAATATCGTGGTCACCGCCGGGATAAAGATATAGTTCCGTTTCTTTGTTATTCTCTTTTAAACGACGAGCGAGATCCTCGGAAAACTTATAAGAAACCGAAATATCCGCCGTGCCGTGGTGCAGCTGAATCGGGGCCGATAGCTTTTCCAGGAAGTTGGTGGGAGTGATCGCTTTCCAAAAGGGGGAGTCTTGAGTCGGAGACCCGTATTTTTCGATTAAAGGATCCGCGGCTTTTCGCAGGGAATCGTATTCAATTTGGGTTTCGCCTCCATCCGGGCGGGGGAGATGGTACCAGGTGTCAAAAACTTCATCATACGTACCCGTGAGGCCTCCGTATATTACTCCGGCTTTTATTTCGTCAGGCCTTACTACCATTGCGGATACAATCAGATGGCCTCCCATGGAGTGACCCCACATTCCGATTTTATTCGGATTTACGGAAGGATGATTTCTTAAGCTCGCGAGCGCTTCCAGTATGTCTATCGCGTGATTGGGAGAAAAATAAGCAGGTATGGCTTCACCTTCCGATTGATCGTGGCCTCGGTAGTCTATTTTCCAGACGATGTAGCCGTTTTTCGCGAGTCGATCTACATATGAGCCATATCGTTCGAGGGTCCGATACTTATGCGGAGGAATATAGCCATGATTAAAAAGAATCGCAGGAAAGCCTTCGGGAGGACGGGGAGTCGTGGGAATCGTGAGGAGGCCGTACACTTTGAAGCCTTCCGAAATATAAGAAGTAATGAATCTTTGATAATTTTCCCGTGTATCCAGAGTCTTTTCTATTATAATATCGCTTCCCTCATACGTTCTTTTTTCGAGCGATTCTATTGTAAGAGGAGAATCAATCGTCGGAGGGGGGCGGGAGTGCGGCGGAAGCGGGACCTTCGGGTTCTATTATGGAAGGAACGGAAGGGGAGTCTGCGCGATATATCCCTACGAACACTATCGCTGCAGTTGCGGCCCCAAGGAGAATCAGATGCGCTTTTTTCATGAGCTATGCGAATTCCGTTTCTTTACCTGGTTCAAGGATAACGAACGAAATATCGTGACTCGCCAGAATTTCTTTGGGAGCGCGATGTACTACTCCAGGAGCTTTCAAGATGCCGTCGTGCACCGGGAAACAAATTTTAGGGGCTACTTCAATGGCATATTCGATGGCGTCCGCGATTTTGAGCCATGGGCCTGCGACCGGCAAGGCCAAGATTTCTACCTTTTTCGGAGGTTTGGTGAAGGCATCTCCTGGATAAAACAGGCGTTCACCGAAGAAATAGCCGGTATTGTCTGATTGGGAAATAGAAGAATGAATCACCGCATGTTTCATGCCGATGCCTTCTACTTTCATTCCTTTCACTATGGTTTGTTGATCCTCTAAAAGGAGTGCGCTTTCAATTCCTTCGGCAGCGAGAGTTTTTTGATTGGCGGTTTGCGTGTAGATCTTTAATTCTGGATTGTTCGCGATGAGTATTTTTATCGAGTCAATATTCAAATGATCAGCATGTGTGTCGCTTATAAAAAGCGCGTCAAGATTTTTTATCGATTTTATTTCCTCCGTGGTGTATATCCCGGGGTCTGTCAGCACAGCACATTCTCCGTGCTGGATCAAAAGACACGAATGTCCAAGTTTCGTGATTTTCATTCCCTCATTCTAACATAAATGTGTTAAAAGTTCATGGTAAGAGAATTTCATATGCCTTTCACACATTTCAGAGTTCCATATCAATATTGAACTTCAAATGAATCCCGTTATAGACAATCATGTGTCATCGCGGTTCTTATGCCCCTATCTTTTTGCGTGTGGCAGTTTGGATACGGGTCACTGTTATTTTTTAGGGTTTCGCGCGCGGAACCTATTTCTCACGGGATGAAAGCGGCTCAGATAGACAAGTTTGGAAGTGTTGAGGCAGTCTTTATTAATTCCCAGGCTTCGCTGCCTAAAGTGAAGGCGGGGGAGCTTTTAGTGAAAGTATGTGCGGCGGGGGTGAATCCCGTGGATTGGAAGATCCGAGAAGGATTTATTCAACCTCCTTCGGTTTCCTTCCCCCTCACTCTCGGAGGGGATTTCTCTGGGAAAGTAGTCGAAGTCGGAGGAAACGTAGCGGGTTTCGAGGAGGGGGATTTAGTATATGGCACCGCGAGTACGTTGAGCGGCGGATCGGGTGCATTTGCGGAATTTGCAATTGTAAAAAAGCAAAGTGTGGCACATACGTCCCATAATGTGGGGACTCTTCAGGCGGCGGCATTGCCTCTCGCCGGGGTAAGCGCCTACCAGGCTCTTATTGAGCACATCGGAATTTCGCGCGGGCACACGATTCTTGTTCATGGCGGGGCGGGGGGGATCGGGATGTTCGCGATTCAGATCGCAAAGCATATGGGCGTCAAGGTTTTTTCCACGGCGCGCGAGGAAGATTTGGAATTTGTGCAGGGTTTAGGCGCGGATCAAATAATCGATTATGCCAAAACGTCTTTCGACGACCATATTCAGGGAGTAGACGCGGTGCTCGACACTGTCGGCGGCGAAACCTATGCGCGTTCTTTTCGAGTATTGCGCCAGGGAGGGACTTTAGTTTCTTTACTCGAGACACCGGATAAGAAATTAGCTGCTCAATATAAGGTGCACGCGATTAGTCAGTCTACCGAGATTACTGCTGATAAGCTTACTCGCCTCGCCAAATTAGTAGACGCCGGCGCAATCGATATCAAGCTCGACAAAATATTTCCTCTCGATCAGGCGCCCGAGGCGATCGCGCATGTGGAACGAGGGCATAAACAAGGAAAGGTGGTTATTGAGGTTTTTAAAGATAACGAGGATGCGCGTTAAAGTTATTTTCCATAATCGTTTTCGAAAGGGAGGAGCTTCATTTTGGGGTCTCGTTAAGAGTTCGCAAGCAGTTTCGTCTCAGTATGTGACAGACAAAGAAAAGTTCTTTCTTGAGATGTATCAAAATTACGCTGAACCTCTATACCGCTATTTCGTGTTTCGTATTTTTTCGGTATCCCGGGCAGAAGAACTACTCCAAGAGCTTTTCTTAAGATTTTGGCAGGTACTCGAGAAAGGAACTCCTATTGAGCGGCAATCATATCTACCCAGGAGGGAAGTTCGTCATCCTCCGGAGCTTCCATATCGACCTTCCGCCATCGTGTTCGGCGTTCAGTTCGGTCAAAATCGATTCCTCGTCTTTTTGCGATGTGGAAGATTAGCCTTTCAATATGACTTGGTGATTTGATGCGTCCACGTTCGGCGACTTTGTAAAAATGATGGTACGTTTGGTTGCAAACGTCATCTAAATTGTCGCGTCCGACAAAGCAATAGAGATATCCGCGGAGACGTGCACGATAATGGTCCTGAACCAACCGCAACATCGTAAACCAGTCGCGGTCGCGGATAGCACCAAAAATTGCTTCATCTCTGCTCATACATCTGCATCATCTTGGCGGCATGCCACAGCACAGGATCAGCAGAACCAACACTAAGGCTATCGAAAGAACGTTGCACTGATGACAAAGTTTTTTATTTTTAGGAACCGTTTTCCGGTTAAATGTAATCCCCTAGCCTTTCTTCGATCCTTAATACCGCAAGGTCTTACGAAAAGACCCCAGCTAATGCTCTGGGGCCCTAAACATTGGACATTCGTCAATCTCTGAGTGCGCGTCTAGCTCTAGTGATTAACGATCTCTCGGATTTCCTCAGGCGTGAGCCGCTTGTTAATCAAATCGTCCAACTCAGAAGGTCGATTAGGACCCTCCAGTTCAGCCTTTCGTCGAGCAAATTCAACTAGCCTAGCAAATGCGCGCCGTTGGCGAGTCGCTTGCGACTGTATTACTTTGGAAGTGTGGTATTTATGTTGAGGTTTCATTTCGTTTTACATTATTTAGTCTGCATTTCTGCGTCGATATCGTTGGCGGACAATTCCCCCACGTGCTACCGGCACCCGGGGTGAACCGCCAACAGGGGAATCGAGAAGGGGCTGACTCAGCCGGGTTTGTAGATTTGGAGAACTTAAAGGAGCCTGTTTTTTGGCGATGGCAAAGCCAGTAGGGCACGAATTGACACGGTTGTGAGCCCTTGTAGTGGAGACCTACGGGTGAATCCGTCGATTTTCCCGGTCATTCACCCGCCAATTGAGAAGGTTGGGCTAACCGTTGGTCACGGCGGACTCGCTAAAAGAGGAATTGGCGCTGGCGAGCGAGAAAGTTTCGAAGCGATAGCGGAGGCCTGTTGCGATTGGCGATTGCGAGAGAGCGCCAAGGGTTATTGGTTCCGCCACAATTATGAATGCCCAATAATCGGGCTATCCCAGAGGGGTTAAAAGGTATTAAACGGTTGTCAACGAGTGACTTAATGGTAATACAGGCAAGAATTCTGTCAAGGCCTGCCAAGGGTAATTTCTGAACCGCAAATCCTATCGATTTCTTGTCACGCCTCGTTGCGAGCGCCGAATCCATAAAGTGACACAGCATGAAAACACGAACATCGATTAAGAATCTCAGCGGGAATGGAACTGGTCGTGGCGAGGCAGTGGATCTACCAATCACGGGTCCTGAGCCGCACAAACCGAAATTCCTCTCGCCAAACGCTTGGTTCGCGAAACAATTTCCCAAAATTCACGCACAATACGGAAATCCGATCGCTCTGAAACAGAACCGAGACGGCGACTTCGCGGTTGATGACATCTCGGAGGATTTCTTCGCTGCCGCTCTTGGCGAACACGGATGCCCGCGGGCGCTGGTAGTGGCGGAGCGGGCATAAGGCTTACTATCCGATTCATCCTTTCCTCCCTGCGGATTTACGGTCAGAAAGGACGAATCGGATGCGGGTAGTTACGAATGGGAGAGGTGTGGATAAATATATATTGTATATATCCCACTCTTTTATTTATAATATTCTTATGAAACGCAAACTTATCCAGCTTACTCCGAAGCAGGCGAGGTTTTATGAGTCTCTCCAAAAGCTTATGGTTAAGAAAGGAGAATCTCCTACTGTGGCAGAGCTTGTGCGGCTTATGAAATTTTCTTCTCCCCGGGCGGTAACTCAATATTTAGAAGCATTGCAGCGCAAGGGATTGATCGAACGGCAGCGATATGCGCGGCGGGGAATTCGACTGGTAGCTCCGAGGCAGGATGAGCCCATGACGGTGCAGATTCCGGTGATCGCTTCAGTGGGGTGTGATCATGTAAGTGTTTTTGCGCAGAGGAATTTCGGAGATTATGTGTGTGTGGCGACAGAACTACTCCAAGGAAAAAAGCTGGATAACGTGGTGTGTGTCCGGGCAATCGGAGACTCGATGCTCGATGCGGGAATAAAGGAAGGAGATTATGTACTCGTAGAAGTGACAGAGGCTGCCGAAGAAGGAGATTTGGTGGTCGCTATTCTCGACAGCTTTGCGGTTATCAAAAAACTGCAGCTCGCGAATAATGCGGTAATTCTCTCTCCGGTATCTTCTGACCCGCAATATAAGCCTATTATTGTGAGCAAGAATTTCCGTATTTTTGGGAAAGTGATCGATGTGATTCGCATGCAAGCGAAGAGCGGAGAAATCGAGATTGTGCCGCTCGTGGAATCTCCGGAGGAAGTGCGGATGGAGTACCGTTTCGAGTAATGCTTTAATATTATCCGGGCTCATTTCTTCCTCCCTGTAGATTTACGGTTGGAAGAAATAAGCCGGATAAGTTTATATTTTTCTTTCTTGTATTCACCGGGCACTCATATATTCCTGAGTATATTGAAGGCATGCAGCGCGAGCCTTTTATTATTGCCCTCGGCGTTCTTATTTTTGCAGGATTAGTGTTCGCGATCGTATTGCGGCGTGATCCACCGCTTCCTGCGGCGGCGGCTGCGAGAGCCTTCGCGGCGGAGCGTCTCAATATGGAAGAAGGAAAAGTCACGGTAATTTCCGCAGTCTGGCGGGAATGGCCGAATACGTGCTTGGGACTGCCACTCGAAGAGGAAATGTGTGCGGAGGTGATTACTCCAGGATATGAGGTTACTTTACAGTTTGAGGAGCAGGAACATGTTTATCGGACCAATGAGGACGGTTCAGTTATTCGGCAGGAGCGTTAGGTTCCACTTCGTTATGGTGTTCTCATTTAATAATTTGGAGAGTTTATGAAGCTCAGGAGTGGCTCGAATTTCTTTCCAGTTACCTCGCTCGGGGTGGTGTAGGGCTTTCGCAAAGCGATCTCTGAAGAAGCGCGGAGTCGCCAGCGCTTTGTTTACTGTCCACCGGTTCCCGCCGATCGCAAAATAGAGATATCCACCTTCCTTTTCATACATTTCTTTTAAGTCGGTAAGAGCCTCCAGTTTTTGAATTTCTTTTTCCCCTTCGGGAATAATGTCTAAGGCGGTGCTTTGGAGGGGGAGATAATGTACGTGGGAGTGAAATACCGTTTGGCCAAATATTCCATGCTCAAAGCTCGCGCATTCGCCGTATTCTTTGGTTAAAAATATGGAAACTTCGCGATCGAGTTCGGAGAACTCTTCAAAAATTGGTCGTGGGTATTCGCCGATGCAGGAGTAATGCTTTTTAGGAATTATGAGGAGGTGCCCTTCGACAATAGGATTCGCATCGCATACTACCGTAAAGTTTTCCGTTGTTTTGAGACTATACTCAAACGCTTGCGAATGCAGGTCGCAATGCGGGCAATTCTGTTTGATATTTTCTTCGGACCAATCTTCGATCATTAGACTACACTCCAAAGGTTATAAAGTTTGCGCTTTCGTATTTCCGCACGCCCTTTTCGAATATTTTTATAGAGAGTATGAACCACCCCATAGAAAGGGCTCCCGTGAGGATTAATTTGATCCAAGAGAGTTCCTTTAAAATTTCCACGGGAAGTGTTCCTACGAGCAGTGCTGGAATTATGAGGATGAAGAAGAAGCGCAGAAATCCTTGAAAAGCCCCTCCATGAAAAAGAGAGGTAGTGAGGAATAGATCGAATGTCCCTTCTACGACGGCGCGGGCGTCCACGAAAAGAAAGCTTAAAGAGTTCGCAGCGATGGCTACTCCCAAGAAAGTGAGCGTGGTAAATATTATGAGGAGGAACATAAGGGCTATTTGGAGGCCACTCGCATCTGTCAAGAATCCATACAGCGTAAGGCAAATAATCCCAAATACTACATCTCCTAACGTGGAGGCATTGAAAGAGGAGGTGGCTATGCGGAGTAATAGGTTTTTAGGGGAAAGCATAAATCTATCAAAAGAGCCGGAGCTTACATACTCCGGGAGTTTGCGTATTCCATCGCCTATGGAGAATACGAGCCCAAAGCATAACGTACCGAATCCTACGAGGCCTACGATATCTTTAGGCGCCCAGCCATTGATATTTCCCACTGATTGGGTGAATAGAATCCAGAGCAGAGTGAAAGAGGTATTGTTTATGGCCATCCCCACTACATTCATAAGGAAGCTGGCGCGAAGTTCTGCGCTGCTTTGGATATTTTTTATTGTCGCATACCACGCGAAGCGGATTTCTCTTATCACAGAAATCATGGTTCAGTAATTTTTTTATCCTCCATTTACGGATAATTTTTGTTTGGCTTTTTGAAACAAGAAATATGTAAACATTCCGAGTATTGCGATCCAAAAAAGCTGAATTCCTACAAAGCTATACCACTCACGAGTCCAGGAGGGGTACATCGTATGAGTAACGAATTGCGAAGCTCCAAAAGGACTCCATATGGCGAGTTTATACATAATGTCCGGGAATAGGGCGATGGGGAGATAGGAGCCTCCTAAAATCATTACGGATTTGTCCACCATCCAGAATATCGGTCTTATTTCTTCGATCCAAAAAGCCAACATTCCTACGATTGAATAGAGAATGAGAGAAAGTACTATTCCGAGTATGAAGACTGCGGCGAGGGAAAGGGCGAAGGTGAGGTTCATCATGGTATCAGGAATGCCTATGAGAGTAGTGAGGAGTATTGTTCCTATTATTCCAATTACCAAAAAGGAATAGAGTCCACCGCCTAATTGCCACCACGCTCGATACAAAATATATGAGATCGGTTTATTCAAGAGTATCTCCACGGTACCGGAGCGCACATCTTCCATAATTGTTTTACCGATGTCTCGCAGTCTCAGGACTGAAAAAGCGAAGTAGAAAAACATGCTCCAGGCTACAAGCAAAAAAGTGGTGTTCTGAATCGTGCCTTCGCGGAGGTTGAATACGTACCAGTAGAGCAGAAGAAGAATCCCACAGCGGCCTATATTGGCCAGCGTGTCTGCCACAAGCCGGCCAGGATAGTGGATCCTGTCTTTAATTTGAGTAGTAACGATCTTATTTGCGAGTCGGAGTTCTTTCATGAGGGACTTTTTCGTAAATGTGCCTGATTACGGCCTCAAGATCCGCGCTATACACATCGATGTCTTCCACTTCAAAAAGATCCAATAATTTTTTAAGCGATTCCTGAAGCCCGATAGTATTGTTGTCTACTACTACCGTTATTTTATTTTTGTTTTGAGTGAGATAGCGGATTCCCTCCGGAAGGTCGGGGAAGTGCTCGAAAGACTTCTCAGGAATGAGGTCTATATATTTTTCGTATACGAACGTACGGGCAAGTTCTCGAGTAGGAAGGTCTTTGATAATTTTCCCATGATTTATGACGATCGTGCGCGTGCAGAGGGATTCAATATCTCCCACATCATGCGAGGTTAAGAAAATAGTAGTGCTTTCTTCTTTGTTGATGGTGAGGAGTAAATCTCTTAAAGACTTTTTAGCTACCACATCGAGACCAATCGTCGGTTCGTCGAGAAATATGATTTCGGGCTTATGCATGAGCGCGGCGGCTACTTCGGCACGCATGCGTTGTCCCAGGGAAAGTTTTCGTACTGGTTGGTCTACAAACGCGTGTAATTGAAATAGATCGGTAAGTTCTCGAATCCGATTGCGAATATCGCGATTCGGGAGGTCATACATTACTCCAAAGAATTCGAGGGAATCGGTAAGGGGCAAATTAGGCAGGAGCTGAGAGCGTTGACCGAACACGGTGCCTATCTTATAGGCGAGTTTCTTGCGGTCTTTTGCGGGATCGAGCTCTAATACTTTGATTTCGCCCAGGGTCGGGAAAAGGATTCCGGTGAGCATCTTTATCGTGGTTGATTTGCCTGCACCGTTGGGGCCAATAAATGCCACTCGCTCGCCGGGTTTTACTGCGAAGGAGATAGCATCTACGGCGGTGATTTCCCTTGTTTGTGGGAACAAAAGATTCCGGATCCAGTTTGAAGAACTTTCCTTTACGGGGAAAGTAAATTTTTTCGATAACCCGGAGACCCTTATGGCGTCGGGGTTCATTGGAGAATTAACGGGGAGAGAGGCTTTCCCTCATGAATTCTCGATATTGCGCCGGCGATGAGCGGGGCCATCGGGAGTATCGTAATCTTTAAGCGCTTCGTTTTTAGTTTAGGCATGGCGTGGGGAATAGTATTCGTGATAATAAGTTCTTCGATCTCGCTTTCGTCCAGGTTTTTTACGGCATTTCCGGAGAGTACTCCGTGCGTGGCCAGCGCATATATCTTTTTGGCTCCGGCTTGCTTCGCTGCGGCGGCATCGGCGATGAGGGTAGAGCCGGTATCGATCATGTCATCTACAAAGAGCACATTTTTCCCCTCAACCTCCCCGATGATTTTGATGAGTTTTTTGTTTATCTCTCCCGCTTTGGGACGGATTTTCGTAAAAAGCACATAGTCTTCCATCCCGAGCCGTCGCGCATAGGCTTCAGCGCGAGGTCCCCCGCCCTTATCGGGGGAGGCGACTACGAAGGGTTTCGGGATTATTTTCTTAAGATAAGGGACGCTCACGACTGAGGCATAGAGATGGTCTACTACTATTTTATTGTCGAAGAAGCCCATTGTGGGTTCGGAGTGTACGTCGAAAAGGAGAATTCGATCTGCGCCCGAATTTCCCAGCATTTGGATCAATACATGCGAACTGATGGGTACTCGAGGCCGATCTTTCCTGTCCTGGCGGTTGTAGCTTAAATAAGTGGGAACGAGCGTAATGCGGCCGGCAGAGGCTCGGCGTGCAGCGTCGGCTAAGAGAAGCATGTCCATGAGATTCTCAAGCGGGGGATGGGTGCTATTTACTATAAAAACGTCCATTCCGCGCACGTCTTCTTCAATTTGCACCCTTACTTCCCCGTCGGAGTGGCGGGAGACCTCCGCTTTCCCCATGGGAATGCCTAAAATCTTCACAATTTCTTTATTGAGATCGTTTGAAGTCTGACCGGAAAATATTCTTAGTTTCGCCTTCATATCCTAAATAATATCGAAAACGGGTCCTCTGCATTATACATGTAAAATTCATTTAGCCGGAGCCTCTGGAAATAAAGGGTTTCTATGGGTCTAGACAACTTCTCACACTTCCGTAGAATCGGAATTCTATGAAGAATAGATTAACCCCGTTACTCCCTAACTCTGATATTGAGGGATCGGAGTACCGGTCTTACAGTTCAAAATTCAAGTGGATTTTCCCCAAACGCAGTCCGGGAGTAACGGGGTTAATGTATATCGTGGCTTTTTTGGCTGCACTTATATTTGTTCCAGATGCGGCGCTTGCCTGCCCTAATAGCTCGGAGAAGCTCACGAAAACTATAGACTCCTGCGTAGAGTTGATTGCTTACGAAAAATGACGGCGCTTGCCTGGTACCGTTTTGAAGTGCGCGCATATGGTCGCGATGTACTCGCCCCGCATAGACGCGTGCTTCCAAGTCTGCTCTGAATTGCTCCGTATTGAGCTCTATCATATCTGCGTAGAGGTTGAGGCTGTCATCGTCAAGCGCATCTTGATTTGCAAAAAGCATATCGTGCATTTCCCAGAACTTGTCTTCGCCTTGGGCGCCAGCTGCTTCTGCTGCTTCTGCGGCGCGCTCAGCCTCAGGGTGGAGTTCCTCAAGCGGAAAGTGGCGAAAGGCGTAGACAATATCATCTCGATGCGCGGTAACGACGCGTCGCATCACCTCTGCCGCTTTGCGACACTCCGGACTTTCAAAGTCAGCGTATTCCACAATAGAAAGGAGCGCTTCGGGGTTCCCGAGTACATGGTCTTCGGTCGAAACAGGTATCAAAAGTTGCGCCATATACCTTCTGACGTATACGGCAGAGATTTGTTGCACTACCTGCCCGCGAAGGCAGGCGAACTACGAATCTATTAGAAACGTACAAACGTGCTGCAATTACTTTCGGACGAGTTTCAATAGCCTTCCGTTTTGTGCCGGATGGAGCTTCACCGCGCGTATGAACGTATTGATAGATATCTCTCTCCATTTTGGCTGAACAGCGGATGGGTCAACCAAGCGGATGATGTTCCGTGGAGGATATATCCTATCTACGACACATGCATGCCCGTTACGTTTCCGTGTACCGTTCAGAGCATCGCTCGCCAAGATGACGATTAGGTCAGTATCTTCATATAGAGCATCCGAGATGAAGGCCACCAAGTCTGCCTTCGTCCGGAATTCAGTAATCGGGTGAGTGCTCACCGTAATAGGAATCTTTAATTTTCTGAACACTGCATTTATTTCATGTGGCTCCGTATCTATTTGTGTACCGTAACCCGCCTTGGGTCGCTTCCCTGTTCTGACGTTCCAAAACAGACGCTTATGTTTAGCGTCGATAATAAGCCCGAGGTGATGGCCGAGCAGCTCCTGCGGCATGAGCGGTATGCCGAGCCGGTACATGACCATGCTGATGCTGGTCGGCACGCAGCAAGAATTTTGCTGCGTTAAGGGAACATACCTCGTGTCCTTTGGCACAATGTTTTTCATTGCTGTGTCTCCTGAACAAAATCCGAACTTTTTTCCAAAACAATCCGGATGCAGAATGATGCGCGCCTCGTCCGCTCCCTTCGGTCGCGGTACAAAACCAAAAGTTTTCCTTCCTTTCTTAATGTTTTCGGCGGGGGGTGTGGGGGGAGCCGACAAAAAGTGGAAAGGAAATTTTTGGTTTTGGTTCGCCGCTTCAGACTACAAAATGAACATTTGTATTATGTCACTTTGTGATTACTTGAGATTGTTCATTTCTCCGTCCTTGCGGCGAGACGAGGCGCTTCCTCTTCGCGTTTAGTGGTAGCTCTAAACTTCTGTGACTTCGAGACTGGTCGTGGTAACTCAATAAGTGGATTGTGCTAGGCACAACTATTCTTATCGTGCTTGCCCCGCCCGCCCTGTGAGCGCACAAATCCCAGCCGTTTTTAGGAAATATTATAAAACGGCTGGGATCGCTCCCGTGAGGCACGGAGTTACTAAGTGGGGTTATTTAATAATTGTAGATTTATAAGACGTCGCTTCATTCCACCGCGGCTGTGGCCGCCTAGAAGAATATGTTCGTAGCTTCTTTCTCGAAGCATGTATTCCAGCACACTTTGAATATCTTTTAAAAATTGAGAGGTAGTGTACTCGGCGATATCTCCTTCACTTTCCCAGGTGCCCGTGGGATCGAATCGGACCGAGGTGTAACCCTTTTCAGCGAGCGTCTTCGCGAGTTCGATAAGGTGCGGGTATTCCTTTGTATCCAAATATCCCGGGCAGAGAATCGCCAATTTACTTGCCTCGCCGGCAGGCGGGTCCATTTGGCTTTCCGGGTAGTGGACTGCTGCGACCAATTTTTTCCCCAAAGAAGAAGGGATTTGAATTTTTTCGATCATGAAATGTTATACTCACATTAAGCTACCATGTTGGATGCGGTAATATCGAGGATCGCTATAGTCCTTGCGATTGTAGGGATCCTCATTTCTGTGGCCCTTATGATCTGGGCCCGGACTGCCTAATTCGTTTGTTTTATCCTAGCATAAAGAGTCTCGCGTGGGCTCTTGCGTATTTGGCGTATTGGTGGAAAATATGACTATGCCACAAAAAATTTTTGAGATAGTGGGGTTTTTGGTCGCCATTGTATTCTTTATGGTCGGTGGAAATGCTTATGCGGCAACTCCTACTGTTACCCTTACTAATACGACCGGGGATCAGGTGCAATTAGTTATAAACGGAGATCCTAATATGGGTGCGACGCTTCGCTATAACATTGGAGGAGCGTCTGGAGATTCCTTGGCTTCCTTGGGAATCACGGATTCGAATGGAGCGCTTACCACTACTATCAGTTCGATTGCGTACGGGATAAATCCCGCAAGTCAGGTGTATGTACTGGTGAACGGGCAGCAATCTACGACGCAGACGTGGCCGTACGGGGCGAGTACGAATACTACGAACACTTCGGGCAACACAGGAACAGTGAATGCGAGTGCGATCACTTTCAGTCCTTCAATCCTCACCATCAATAAAGGGCAGGCGATAACGGTAAAGCTTTCCGGCGGCAGTGGCTATTATATTTCGGGAACTACGAGTGCATCGGTGGCTACTCAATCAGTGAGTGGCTCCATGCTTACGATCAACGGGCTTTCTGATGGAAGCACAGTTATTTCTCTTTGTTCAGTGACTCCGAACGTGTGCGGTTCTCTCACTGCCGCAGTAGGAAATACGAATGCAACCACTGCCACTACGACCGCGGCCACGGTGACGAATCCCAACATTACTTTCAGTGTCTCGAATCCCACACTTACTGTTGGGCAGACTCTGAATGTCGCGCTTGCTGGAGGCTCGGAGAAGTTTCGATTAGAAAATAGTCCTAATCCTAATCTGGTGCAGGCGAGCGTGGGAAATAATGTTTTATCCCTTACGGCATTAGGGGCGGGTTCTACCTTTGTTACTGTGTGTGATCCCTTGAATTCCAACCGTTGCGGAACCCTCTTCTTCTCTATCACGAACGCTGCTCCTGGAACGACCGTTCAGACTACCTTGCCGGTAACTACTCCGGCTACCACTTCTCCTGCTCCTTCTGCGCCTGCCGCACCGATACTGCAGTCTACGACTACGACAGCGGCGAACATCGCCTCGACTGCGGAAATTTTGGTAGAAATCAAAACCCTTCAAACGAAGCTTACGCAGATGCTTTCTGAATTGCAGGCTATGCAGGGAACTCTCCAGGCGCTGGTTTCGAAGGTCGCGGGAAGTTTGTCTGCGGTAAAGCCATCCACTTCAGCGGCAAGTACTGCGGCAATATCCGGCGGAAAACATAAGTTCAACTCCTCACTTTCGATCGGTTCGAAGGGGGAGGATGTGACTGCGCTTCAGCAGCGGCTTACTGCGGAGGGATATTATTCCGAGGAAGTGACGGGATTCTTCGGTTCTCTTACAAAGCAGGCGGTAATCAAGTATCAAAAGGCGAAAGGCCTCACGCAATCCGGGACTGTTGATGCGAGTACTCGAGCGGCGTTGAACGCTCAATAGATTAATCTCACTTTAATATTCGGTTTGTCATATTCATTCTATGAATAGAAATGTGTGGATTGAAGAGCTTCGGCGGGGGAGACCCAGGCAAAATCTCGATGTTCCGCGGGACTTATTTGGATTTCAGGCTTTTCGGCAAGTTTGGCTGTGAACATATGGTAGTCCAGATCGTGTCCGTTGTTTCGCACCGCAAGAGAGCCGAGATGGTGAAGTTTATTTTCTTCGAGTTCCACTCCGGTTTCTTCTTTGATTTCCCGCGCCATTGCGGCTTGTATTGTTTCCCCAGCGTGAACTTTTCCTGCGGGGAGGCCCCATTTGCCGCCGTGAGTTTTTGACTCTTCGCGGCGGAGGAGTACGAATTTTCCCTCGTGTTCGAGATAGCAACCAACCACATCAATTTCTTTTTTAAAATCAGAAGGAGGAGTTTTGAAAAGCATTAGACAAATTTTCTCTAGAGATTTCCTGTTTCGAATCTCTTATCAAGCGGCCATCTGCGTCTCTTTCCATGAGATTCACCCAGAAATGGGTTATTGTAGCCGCCCACATGCGTTGCGGGTTTGCGCCCGTGTAATAATCAATCGTAATAGGTTTCTTATTGAAGCGGGCGCGGGCAACGTTGTGGGCTTCAAGCGCGCTTGCGAGTTTTCCACCTTCGAGGATATGAGCATTTTCGGCCGCCATGTAGAGCCCTCCTCGTTCATCAAAGATCGTCGCAAAAATTTTTCCGGTGTGGAGCGCGTTTTGAGAATGGAGCGAATCCGGGTGCGAGCCCCAATAAAAATATTTAAGTTTAGGATCTGGAATAAAGAATAAAGGAGAGTTCAGTGGACTACCATCGGCGTTCACGGTAGCCATCGCGGCAAATCGGATCGTGCGCAAGAGTTCTTTTGCCACAGCTATTCGGTTGTTGAGATTATTGTCCATTCTTAAAACGATCCCGTTTCCACTTTCCCGGCGCGTTCGTAGTTCGCAAAAATAACTCCCTTTGGAGAAACTTTGCTATCAGTCAATGTGAATGCCGCGGGAATCGTACCTTCGGCAAATAAGCGTTTACCGGAACCCAGCGTGATTGGGAAAATTTTCAGGCAAAGTTTATCGACGAGGTCGTTCTTCAGAAGAGTTTGAATCAAGTTGCCGCTTCCCCAAACCTGCAGGTCGCGATCGTTCGTGCTTTTAAGTTTCCTCACTTCCTCGGCAACATTTCCGGTAAGGAGTACAGAATTTTCCCAGCTGAGCTTCAGCGAAGCATCGTGAGACGCAACATACTTCTTCACATCGTTTATTCCGGGCCAATCTTGAGCATGGTGCGGCCAATAGCTTGAAAATATTTCGTATGTCTTTCGGCCCAGAAGCAGGTCGGCTCGTTCCAAAGGCATTTGTTCTTCCATAGCTTTACCCGCAAATTCGTCGAAGTAGGGAACAGTCCAACCCCCATATTTGAAACCATCTGAAGTATCCTCTTCTGGACCCCCTGGCGCTTGCATTACTCCATCTAACGTTATGAATTCGAGCACGATTAGTTTTCTCATGAAGTTTATTTTAGCATTACGCTTCCAAAAAAGAGCGGAAAACGCTATACTCGGCACTGCATAGTGTTCTTAAGTGTGCTGTGCTGGGGGATCGTCTAACGGTAGGACATCGCCCTTTGGAGGCGAGTATCGGGGTTCGAATCCCTGTCCCCCAGCTCAACACATTTCACTCCTTTGTTTCCAGTATATTTATTTCAAAAATAGAGTGGTTACTATCGGTATAAGCAAAAGGGAAAATGCCGTGCTTAATACCACGGTGGTAGCGATTTTTTCGGGGTAGACATTCAGCTGGGTCGCATATACTACGGTGTTCGTGCCTAAGGGCATTATGGAGAGGAGCAGAAAGACTTTGTGGATCAGGGGATCGTATATATGGAAGAAATTAGTATCAAGCGCTATGACAAGAAGGATAAGCGCCGGCCACACAATGAATTTGGCGAAAAAAGGAACGGAAAAGAATTTCCAGTCCCATTTATATTTTTTGATGTCGGCCAGAGCGACTCCTAAAATCAACATTCCGAGGATTGTGAAAGCCCCGCGGAAGTAGCCGGTGGCGGTGGAATATATTTCACCCAAAGGGATTTGTGCCAAACTCACTACTACTCCGAGGAGAAATGCATAGACTGTCGGGAGCGTTGCCGTCCGGAAGAATGCGGTTTTCAAATCGAGATTGCCGCGCGCTACGGTGTAGTAGCCGATCGTATCACTGAAGAGGATCGCTCCAAAGGCTACGAAGGTGCGCTCAAATGTCGGGAGAGAAAGGATGGCCCTGTATTATCGATAAAGGTGTCGTGGAGGGAATACCCTTTTTGAAAATGGTTCGGATTTCTGGACAAAAATTGACACTACCTACGCGCCCTGATCGAGATACCGTCAGAAGACGCATTAAGTGGCTTTCAGATGTTGCTTGCGCCCTGGATCGATTGCACAACCGGGGTTTTGTGCATCGCGACGTGTATCATGAAAACATCCTCGTCTCTGACGATGGGGCGTGTGTCATTGACCTAGGATTTGCCCGCTCAATAGATATTCCTTCTGGGCCACGAACTCGCGGCCCCGAAGTGCATTGGCCTCCTGACTACCTGGATGATTTTTCTGCTGCGGGGCCTCCCGCTGATATCTACAGTCTCGGCGTTCTGCTCCATAGAACGCTTACCGGTGACATGCCGCGAATTCAATCGGCGGAGAAGCTTGCTTCTATGGTCGCCCCAAAAATGACAGACTTGATCTTAGGCTGCTTGTCGCCAATTCCAAAAGCCAGACCTGATGCCAAGACTGTGGCTGAACTACTTGGTCAAGCCGACGGGCAGATTGACTCATTTGTTAATTTCTAGTTAGAATAGAGGTTCTAAAATGCCAAAGGTAATAAAGAAAAAAGTGCTAGTATATTGTGTCCACAATAACCGTCTTTTGGTGTTTCGTCATCTTGACTACTCGTGGGAACAAGTGGGAGTCCAGGTTCCAGCTGGAAGTATTCGAGACGGGGAAACTCCTGAGCAAGCAGCGCTAAGGGAACTACGCGAAGAGACAGGCTACGACACTTTTGAGGTGGAAGGCTTTTTGGGAACTACTTTATACGACATTTCACCATACCGCGCCGAACTTCAGGAGCGTTATTTTTATACCGCTCGACCTACGAAAGAGCTTCCCGAAAGATGGGAGTGCAAGGAAGACCACGATGGAAAGCAAGCCCCCACTAGATTCGAGTGCTTTTGGATTCCAATCGAAGGTGCTCATGTCCTTCAGGCCGGGCAAAGCTCGATGCTTTGGCGGCTCGCTGATAAATGAGGAAGGATTTTTCGCCGCTGTTCCTTTCGCTGGATTCAGCCGATGAATCTCGCGCGGTTTCAATAATCGTTAAGCTGACAGGCGAAAGTTGTAACATAAATTGCTTTTACTGCTACGAGAAGCGAAAGCCGCATCAGAATGCTCAAGTTCTCGACACCGCTGTTTTCGCTGCAGTATGTGATGACTACCACGGACTTCGTTCAATGGTTCCCGGTGGGAACCGTTGAAACCAGCGGGGAATTTGAAGTGGGGCATCCGATCAAGTGGGGGGAGGCTCCTCATTTCTATCGGCTGGAAATTCTCTGGTAGGATTCCTTTCGAAGTTTCAAAATCAAGCGCGATCCGCGGGTCTTAACAGGCTCGCGGATTTAGCTTTTATTGGTAGTTCACCCCCATTTCATTAATAATGGATTCTTGTATAACCGGGATAGTGAAAATTCGACTGAGTTGTCTATACGATTAACTATCTCAATATGACTGTTCTTTGAGCTTTGAAAATTCTAAGATTTCTTCCCTTGCATTTGTCCATACTGGTCGAATTTCTACTACCCGGTATAATCAGTACATGCAAAAATTCTTCGCATGGGCATTGGTGATTATCGTGGCGGTAGGGCTTTTGGGATCGAGTACCTTTATATCGCTTTTTACTAACAAAGCGGAACTCACAACGAGAGAATTAGCATTTACCTGTACGACGGATATGGCGACCAAATATCATATTCATCCTATACTTTCCCTTGTTGCAGAAGGAAAAACCATAGAAGTCCCCTCAAATATCGGAGTTTCACTTACCTGTATGCATCCTCTTCACACGCACGACACTACGGGAGAAATCCATGTGGAATCTCCCGAGCCTCGGGATTTCACGCTGGGAGATTTTTTTGCGGTTTGGGAAAGGTCGCTCTCGAAGGATCGATTCCTGGATTATGTAGCAACTTCGACACACGAGATCGTGATGACGGTAGATGGCAAGCGCAACGAGGAATTTGGGAGTTTGGTGCTTAAGGATAAGCAACAGATTATTTTGGAATATAAGAAGAAGTGAGCCATAGAAAATAGGATCTAGCTGTAGAGAAAATGAATCCCGTTAGAAGCCGCGATCGCTCTGATGGGAAAGATAAATTAGATAACAAGGTCAATAATAAATATTAATATTTGCAGATTGCGAGTAACCGCGATCTGCTTCTAACGGGATGAAATTTGAGTTACCAAAACTTCCTTATGGGTATGACGCGCTTGAGCCTTTTATCGATGCCAACACAATGGAGATTCATCACGCGAAGCATCATCAAGCGTACGTGAATAAATTGAACGAAGCGCTCGCGGCACATCCGGAGATTAATGTGGAGACTTTAGAGTCGCTTTTGATGTCTTTGGATACTTTGCCGCAAGATATGCGCACGGCGGTGAGGAATCATGGAGGGGGACATTTCAATCATTCCTTTTTCTGGACTATTATGGCACCGCCTAAGGGTTCTCCGGATTTAGGAAAAGGAGGAGGGGAGCCGGAGGGAGCACTTAAAGAGGCAATCGCCGAAGCTTTTGGTGACTTTAATGCCTTCAAGGCGGAATTTGCAAAGGCGGCTACGGGGCTTTTTGGATCAGGTTGGACCTGGCTTACGGGCGCGCGCGGAAGTTTGGTTATCATGACTACTCCCAATCAAGATAGTCCGGTGGCGAAGGGAGCAAAGCCTTTGCTTGGTTTGGATGTATGGGAGCACGCCTATTATCTCAAGTATCAGAACAAACGAGCGGATTACATCGAGGCGTTTTGGAATGTGGTGAATTGGGCGGAAGTGGGGAAGAGACTAGGCGCAGCAGGGTGACGCTTGTGAGTTTCTATTCGCTACCACTCGAACTCCCAGCGAGAGTTCTCGTTGGGACCTTCGGCTTCTCTCCTTCGACAAGCTCAGGATCCGTGCCCGTTCAGCCTCAGACCCGCGCGAATAGAACTCGCTGCGCTTAGTTAATAGACTCGAGAATTCCCGCGTGAAACAGGACTTCGCTTTTATAGAAATAAAAAGAGAAGCATTTCTGCTTCACTTTTTATTGTTTGGCCTTTCGTATTATCACGAGGTAGGCTTTGTCAATTATTTTATCGGTAGATCTCCGATCTGGAGTCCAGGCATACAAATCAAAGCGGGGAAGTCTGATCTTTCTTATTTTCGCCCCGTGCATACGCAATCGCTTTAGTGTGCGCTCAAGCGAATTGGTGTACCGTGATTTTTCTTTCGTCGCGTGACTTAGGAATACCGGTGCCAGTCGAATCTCGCCGGTTTTTCTGAGTACTCTCATCATTTCTGAGAAAAGCTTTGAAACTCGTTGTTTTTCATGGCGATAGACATTAGGGATTGCAGCGAAGGAGACAATTAAGTCGAAGCTTTTGTTTTTTAAGGGAAGCCGGTGGGCAACTGGCCGGGACTGATTCCGACTGCTCGGTCGCCAGACGCCGTATGGATATAAGGAATGCTTGCCACTAACACGCAAAAGATGACACGGCTTAGGTCCCGATTTAAGAAGTAGCTCATTTCACGCGCCTTTCTCGACGCTTGTTCGCACCGCCAAAAGCATCCCCACGTGGATGCCCGAGATTCTCGATGCCAAGATTGACCACGGTTTCAGCTTCCCATTGTTCCAACATTCTATTTGCACAATTTAGATCCTTAAGAAGCTGTGATTTCAATCCTTCAGCTCGTTCGACCATCTCCGCTTGCCACGGAATTGTCCTGTCGAGCAAAGCAATAAGCTTTCCGATCTCTCTGAGAGCGCCATCGACATCACCCGCCCGCGTAAGGGAATAAGCAACTGCCTGCTGAACGTGCGGATCAGCAGATTTATTTAATTGCCGCGCCGCATCTGCCACGTCTCGTGGTGACTCGATACGCCGCAAGAACGGCAATGCCTCGTCGCGTATCGCGGAGCCAAGTTCATCAATTAGGCGCGGTGCATCTGCGTTCCACAAATGAGACGGACCACCCAACCGCCACCCGAAATTAAAACCGATATGTTTCGCAGGAACAAACAGAGGCTGAACGAACACCTGCACATAGAACCCCCTGTTGTTCACCGAACGATCAAGAAACAAGCCTCGCAACGTGTGCCGGATCGGCTCCAAAAAAAGCGTTTGTCCATGCAATCTGAAATCCGCAAATTCGGGCAAAAGAGCCCTGCCAATTTTCTCAAAATCTTTCTTTTTCATGGTCGGCAAGTTCACAGGAACGGCGCTGCCAACTTGTTGTTGAATCTGAAGTATGCGTTGTGATGTAAGCGTCGCGCTACCCGTCTTGAGATCAAATACGTTGAGCACTTGGTGGATTAAGAGAAGCAGCGCACGGGATGGAGATCGTTACTATTTAGGCGTTGTAAATGAGTAGGTTAAGATTATTACAATGGCAGGATCTGTCAAGGCGGTTCGCAAATAACATGTCATTTATACTCGCCATCGCCGAATTCCTAAGATGAAGACAACATGAAGACACGGACACTGGCTGAGCACCTGACGGGGAATGGTACCATTATTAGCGCTGCCGCGGAACGAGCGGCTAGGTGTCCTAAAAACGCCAAGGCCGAATTTCCGTCCCCCAATTCGTGGTTCGCCAAGCAGTTTCCGAAAATACATGCGCATTACGGAAATCCGATCGCTCTGAAGCAGAACCGGGACGGCGACGTGCGTGCTCTGCGCCGCTATCTGGGATCACTATCGTATCCAATATAGCCAAAGGATACTGGCAGATCAGATGCGTCGCGAGCGTCGTTAATCAAACATTGCCCAGCCCAACACTTCACCGTGTTGGGCTGCGACATTTTTATATAGTTTGAGGTTTCTTGCCTTCGAGTTGGATTTTTTTCAAAACAAGTTTGCCCTCGCGGATTTCGGCTTCGAGCAGTTTTACTCTTTTTCCATTTTTCATGGTCCACGTGCCCGGTTCGGGATTTAACGCGCGGATTTTGCGATCGATTAGGATGGCAAGTTCCTTATCGCCAGATTCGGCGGCGGAGAGTTCTTTTTCATCTATGCATGCATCTTGGGTCGAAAACTTTTTAGTGAACGTGGCTTTCGTGTGATCTTGAGGGGTGGGAGTGATTTTCCCCGCCAAAAAATCCGGCAGAATTTCTACTAATGTCTTTCCGGAGAGTTCTGCAAGAGCCTTATCCAACTCCTCGTAATTTCTATTATCAATAAGTAGACTGCGCTGTGCGAGAATTGGGCCATTGTCAATCTTTTTATCCATCAGGAATAGTGTAGTACCTGCCTCGCGGTCGCCTGAGAGGATCGTACTCTGCACCGGTGTCGGACCCCGGTGACGAGGAAGAAGAGAGTGATGCACGACGATAGTGCCTAAGCGGGGGAGTGTAAATATCGGCTCGGAAATAATTTTGGCGTAGGTGGCGACGAGGAAGAAATCGAATTGAGAATTGAGAATTGAGAATTGAGAAGGGTTTAGTCTTTCTGGTTGGAGAATTGTGATTTTATCCCTAATTCCTGATTTATAATTTATGATTCGTTCTTTCACTGCCGGGGCAGTTAGAACTTTTTTTCGCCCTGCGGGTCTATCAGGATTGCAGATGACTAAAGACGGTACGAAGCCATTCGCGACCAGAGTGTCGAGTATTATCGCCGCGAACCAGGGACTGCCGAAGAAAGCGAATTGCATAAATTTCTAATTCCTAATTACTAATTTCTAGATTATTATCCAATTTCTAAACTTTTTGTCATTTGTTAGAAATTAGAAATTCGATATTAGAAATTATCTTGGAGCTTTTCTTGCGAGGCGTTCGGATGCCGGGATTTCATACGTGCTCGTCGCGCGGTCAATGAAGAGCATGCCGTTTAGATGGTCCATTTCATGCTGAAACACTCGCGCGAGGAGTGCCCAGGCTTTGATTTTTATAGGTTTGCCCTTTTTATCCTGTCCTTTGATCGTAATTTCGCGCGCTCGCGGCACTTCACCGAATGTTTTAGGAATACTCAAGCAGCCTTCCTCGCTTATCTCCATTTCCTTACTTACTTTTTCAATTTTCGGGTTAAACACTGCGTAAAACTTAGTTTCTCCTTGGGCGCCTTGGACTTCGGCGATAAACACCTGTGCGTCCACGCCGATTTGATTCGCTGAGAGACCAATTCCCTTCGCCGCATGCATAGCTTTTTTCATTTTGGCGAGAAGCTCTTGAATTTCTTTCGGGGTATGCGCCGAAAAATCAAACGGTTTGGTTTTCCGTCTCAAGAATTTATATTCTTCCTTATCGGTAATAAGGAAAATATGATCAGCGATGGTGAGCGGCATTTCGTTTGGATTTCTTAGGTTTGATCTCCGAAAGGCATGACATGAAATATGCGCCTTTATTTTGGATGTGAGTTTGTTCGGCAATTCGTTTTGCGAGGCTTAATAGTGCCTCGGAGTCCCGCTCTTTAGCAAGTTTGATATAGAGGGCTTTGTGCGTACGATCGTGGAGAAGATCTGCGAGTTGGAGGCCGATCAGCTGAAACCGGCTGTACACATGCGATTCTTTCTTGCGAGTTCGGAGCTTTATGAGGTACTCAGTCTTCACAGCTTCGGCGGATTTGTCCTCTTTAAAGGGCATGAGAGTATTCTAAATCAAAGTAAGAAACTTGTCCTTTTTTGTGGAGAGTTCTTCATATATCTATTTGATTTGCGCTTTACCCCTGGTACAATAAAGTTCAATGCCATTTTCACTGAATCGACGCAGGGTTGGCGCTATAGTTGGGATTTCTTTATTCGCATTCCTCCTCGTTTTAGGAGGAGCTTTTGTGGGTTTTCAGGCGGGGATTCGCATGCCTAAGACTATCTTGGTCAAAGGAGTTACAGGGATCGATAATCGGGAGGTGAGCGCGGATTTCGGGACTTTTTGGCAGGCTTGGGAAACTATCGAAGATTTGCATCTCAAAGATAAAGATGTGAACGCGCAAGAGAAGGTGTATGGAGCTATTTCCGGACTGGTAGGATCGCTTGAAGATCCTTATTCGGACTTTTTCAAGCCGAGTGATAGCAAGCAGTTTCAAGATGATATCCGGGGCAGTTTTGGAGGAATTGGAGCGGAACTCGGCATTCGGAAGAATCAGCTTTTGATCATCGCACCGCTCAAAAATACTCCGGCGAGTAAGGCGGGACTTAAAGCAGGAGACAAAATTTTACGCGTAAACTCGACTTCCACGGACGGTATTAGTATTGATGACGCCGTGCGGATGATCCGCGGCAAGGAGGGTACCTCTCTTACACTGACTATATTCCGAGATTCCTGGGAGCGACCCAAGGATATCAAGATTGTACGGGAGCAGATCACGGTACCCACGCTCGATTTTGAAATGAAAGAAGGCGATATTGGTTATCTCCATCTCTACAGCTTCAATAGGAATGCCGGTTCCCTCTTCTATCAGGCGATGGTGGAGGCATCGACGCAAGGGGCCCGCGGGCTTATTCTCGATTTGCGAAATAATCCTGGAGGTTATCTCGAGGCGGCGGTTAATTTGGCGGGATGGTTCTTGCCGCGCGGAACGCTTGTGGTAAGTGAGGAGGGGCGCGAGGGGGTGATGGATCAACTTCGGGCGAATGGCAATGCAGCTCTTGCGGATTTTCCCGTGGTAGTGCTTATCAACCAAGGATCGGCTTCGGCTTCGGAAATTCTTGCCGGGGCATTAAGGGACAGCCGCAAGGTTAAATTGATCGGCGAACAAAGTTTTGGAAAAGGAACGGTGCAACAACTTACCGATCTTCGGGACGGCTCTTCTTTAAAACTCACGATCGCGCATTGGGTCTTGCCCAGCGGGGCAATTCTTGAGGGAAAAGGATTAATGCCTGATATCGAGGTAAAGAAAACCGATGAGGATGAAGAGAAGAAGCGGGATCCGCAACTCGATAAGGCCATCGAGGTTTTGAAGCAGGAAATGAAGAAGGCGTACGACGGAAGGATATTCCGTTAAATTCAACGTCCAAATATCAAAGTTCAAAGATGAAAGTTATATTCCTCAAGGATGTGCCGGGCCGTGGGAGAAAAAATGATGTAAAAGAGGTGAGTGATGGCTATGCTCGGAACTTTTTGTTGCCCAATAATTTGGCGAAGCTTGCGACTTCCGGAGCGCTCAAAAACCTCGAAGGTTTGAAGCTTGAACGTGAAAAGGAAGATCAGGAGCTTTTGAAGCATATTGCAGAACTTAAGCGCATACTTAAAGAGCGCACATTGGAATTTAAGGTAAAGGCAGATGAGGCCGGGTCGGTGTTCGGGTCGGTCAATAAAGACCAGGTACTTTCTGCGCTTCGTGAGCAAAAACTTTTAGGGAAAGAGCGTGCCGAAGTGGAGTTGGAACATCCACTTAAAACCCTGGGAGAACATCGGGTGAAGATTCGCTTTCCGCGCGGAGGAGAGATGGTGGAGGTGAAGGTATCTATTAAGTCGGAATAGACAGACGATTCGCGCGTTCGCCCTTTTTGGAAAGGGTTTTTTCGGGTTTCATACCCAGTTCACTTAGCATGTGGGATAACGGAATAAAGGTCGTGGAAGCTTCAGCGAAAATTATGAAACAATGAAAATTTTCCTCGGTGCAATCATGGTGAGCGCGATGGTGGGCAGTATTTTGTTCGCCGGAGGCGTACACGCTCAAACAGTCACTGCTGATCAAATGATCGGGGCGCAAACTCGAGTGCAGCTCGATGGAGCATTGGATACTCTCCAAGGAACTCTGAACGTTTTGAGAGCTCGGTTGAATACTGGAAACACGCCGGCCTCTCCTCAAGGAGTAAATAACAATTTGGAGAATATCGAGGGAACTTTGAGTGCAATGCGCTCAACTCTTTTAGCCTTCGATAACCAAGCCCGAACACTCGCGTTGGGAGGCACTCCGGGAGTACCGAATACCGGTTTCCCTGGATTGCCGAATACTGGCGGAGGGGGAGCGGCACAGGCTCGATAATCAAAAATCCCGCTATAGCGGGATTTTTGATTGAGGGGCTAGGCTACGGAGACTACGGTGGTTTTGCGGCGATTACCGTCGAAACCCACTTTAGATTTCATCGAGAACTTTACTACGCCATCTTTTCCGGCGTAGAGGGTATCATCTCCACCGCGCCGAACATTCGCACCTTCAATATATTTCGAACCGCGCTGACGAAGAATAATTTGCCCCCGGAAAGCTTTTGCTCCATCCTGAATTTTGACTCCCAGACGTTTCGCACGCGAATCTCGTCCAAGTTTTGTTGACCCTAGGGCTTTTGTATGTGCCATGAGATTAGAAAATAGAAAGTAGAATCTAGAAAGTAGAATAGATGCGGGTTCGAATCGCTACATTCTAAATTCTACATGCTACATTCTGTAAGGCTCATTCTATGTTAGAATGACCGTAATGTCAACGCAACAAACCCTTGTTTTGGATATAGAAACCGTAGGGGAAGACTACGATTCATTGGATAAGGCCACCCAGGAAAGTCTTACCCGTTGGATTAAAAAAGAATCCGGATCGGAAGAGGAATATAAGCTGGCCCTCGAAGATTTAAAGGCAGGATTGGGATTTTCTCCTCTTACGGGTTCGATTGCGGCGATCGGGATGCTCGATTTTCAGAAGAATGAGGGGGCAGTTTATTTCCAGGCGCCTGGGAAACAATATGAGGAAATCAAAGAGGAAGGGATTGCATTTAAAGCAATGGACGAGAAAGAAATGCTCACCAAATTTTGGGAAGTGGCGAAAAAATATCAGGTATTCGTGACGTTCAATGGCCGGACGTTTGATGTGCCATTTCTTTTTATTCGATCCGCAGTGCACGGTATACGTCCGAGTAAAGATTTGATGCGCGGAAGGTATCTTTATCAAAACAATCCCGATGCGCTTCATATCGATCTCTTGGAGCAGCTTACTTTCTACGGGTGCGTGCGGCGAAAGGGGAGTTTGCATCTATGGTCGCGGGCGTTTGGGATCGAAAGTCCCAAGGCGGCGGGAGTTACCGGGGATGATGTGGGTCCACTTTTTAAAAAGAAGAAGTTTTTAGAAATTGCGCGGTATAACGTGGGAGATCTTCGGGCTACCCGGGCGCTCTATGAGAAGTGGAGAGAATTGCTAAGCTTTTAATTTCTAATTCCTAATATCTAATTTCTAATGGATTGGGTATACAGGCTAAGAGATTGGTGCATATTCTATAAGCAGGAGATAGGTTTAGTGATTATAATTATTTTTACCGCCACCTTGAGCTTCGCACTTGGGTATCTCGCGAATCGAGAGTTCACGAATGTTCCGATCGTGATTGAGCAGCATTCTTCGAGCATTCCAGCTTCTACTCCTTAATCTTTACAATACTCTCTGTATATTTTATTTATTTCTCATCTTTAACAACGAGAGGAATAAATATGGATATTACGACTGAAGCGGCAGAAGCGCAGTTTGTCGAGCAGGGAGCTACGCGATGTGTGGTCGTCCCCACTCCCAACGTCGTCACTTTGGATGACATTGTAGCAGTGAGCTCCCAAGCATGGATTCCTGATGTGGACGAAGCGGGGGATGATAAAATAGTCGTTCGTTTAGGAGCCGATCCTCAAAAAGCTTATGAGCCGGACCAACTTTTCACGGCTTTACGGCTGGCCCGTGGAGAAGTGATTGTTCTTGCGCCGTATCGAGAAGGAGAAAATAAAGAAAATTAATTTCGCCCAAACAGGCACATGCACTAACAAGAGTACTTGTTGGTGCATTGCTTTTTTAACTCACCGATATTTGCTGCGGCCAGCGGGCGCGGGCGTAGGATTCGGCTTCGCTCATCTTTAAAGGAGTGGAAATATTACCGGTGCGCACGTAAAAGTGTTCGGTGTTGTCCACGCGAAGATAGACCGGCACGGCACTCGGAGCTACATCCACCACGGCCACTTCCCGGCCTTGCACTGTAGGAAAGCGGAGGCGTACAAGATGGCGAAGGTCTGGCCCGATCATGGCGTTGAAGATTTGAGTAAAATGACTTTCGAACCCGTCGCTATTCTGGCGGCCTAAGGTTTTGTAATCCGCTTCTAATCCGAGAGGTTCTCGCGAATCATCTACGCCAATTACGAGATGCCCGCCGCCGGAATTGAGGAATGCAGCCACCGTTTTCATGGCCATTTTCTCGAGCTCCCGGTTCACTTGCTTGGAGCGCTGATCAAAACGGAGGGAAGATTTAAATTCCAGCTTTTCATGTTCTTCCTGGGCCAAAAGTTCGGTTACGTGGGTATGTTCGCCGGGGACTTGGTGCGGATTGCTTAAAAATTCAGTAATAAGATCTAGGTATTTTTTGGGGTAAGAAATATCCGGCAAGACGAGCGAGATAACAGAGGAATTGCTATGAAGATAAATAGATCCGTAGTGGAGAAATTTGCCGAGGGGGCTCGCGGAAGAGGAGACGGAGGAGAGTTCGCGCATCGGAACATTCCGGCTTTTTTTGAAGAATACTCCCTTGTAATGGGAGATCATCCGGGGGGTTACTAGGTAGGATTCGTAGTACCAGCTCAAGAATGCATAAACGGTAATTACAAATTGTGCCCCGGAGAGTACTAGAAACTTTAGAGCTTGATAGGAGATAAGACTTGGGACCAGCGGGAGTTGGAGAAAAAACTCATATTTATGGTTGCCCAAGGCGGCGACCAGGTAATAGAGCACGAAAGCCGCCAATTCTATAAGCACCAGCGTGCGAATCACTACAATAGGACTGCGCCTTATGTTTATCTCCGTCTGCATCGCGGTCTATAGGTGTAGTCTAGACTGAATTTGGAGAGGTGGGAAGGTGGTTTTTTGTTGCTGATTTTCTTTGATCGTTATATAACAATTACAGCAGATTTGAGCGTTATGAAAAAGATTTCGTGGCAGGAGTTGGCACTGCGAAAGCTCGAAGGTCGAAAGGTTTATTGGAGAGATTCATGTGGAGTGGAAACACTTCAAGGAGATGTAGGAGAATTTGACATAGTTCCAGGCGGGGATGGGATTTTTTATCTGGAAGATGGAAATCAATGTATTAGTATGGAGTCGGAGGGCTCGCCTTGGGAGCTTCCCGATGGCACTCTAGAGATTCATTTTCCTTGCGGGGCGATTATCATAAAGCCCATTCCAATAGATTTTTCTAACCAAATAGCTATCGCAGAATAACCAGAATCGGTTTTTTAACAACGGGCCGTCCCAGGAGGAACGGCCTGAAAGATTTTTACAGACTCGTTTTGATTATATCTATAATCTCCTGATGCAAAATCCCGTTTGAGGCAATATGTCCTTTTACTTTTTGATCGTATCTTTGGTCATTTCCGAAGATATCTGTAAATGTGCCGCCGGCTTCTTCCACTATTATTTTCGAAGCGGCACTGTCGTGTGCATTTTCTCCCCCAAAGATACTTGCGGCGAATTCTCCATTTGCCACAAGCATGTCCATATATACGATTGAACCGAAGTTCAAAGACCAGCCTTTTCTACTCTCAAGGATTTCCGCGACTTGGAAAAAGTTATATTTTTCATTTTTACGCAATGCTATTCCTATGATTGTGCTTTCAAACGAAGCTGACGTTGAAACCCTGATTTTTTCGTTATTTAAGGTAGCTCCCTTGTTTTTTTCGGCGAGAAACAAATGATCGAGAAAAGGATCATACACTATTCCTAAAATACTTTCCCCATTTTTTACGAGTGCCAGGGCGAATACGCAATTAGGGATCCCATGCGAGAAGGGGATGGTGCCGTCCACAGGATCGCATACCCACGTGTATTCGCTTCCCTCTAAGAGATTGCTGCCTTCTTCGGCGAGTACGCTGTGACCGGGAAAATTTTTTTGTATTGCGTCAAGCACAAGCTGGTTAATCTTCGTGTCTGTTTCGGTCAAAGGAGTGTTGTCGGATTTCCATTCCTTTTTCATACCCAGTGCGAAATTTGCTTTTATAATTTTACCAGCCTCTTTCGCGAGTTCAATTGAAAACCTTTTATAATCTTTCATGTTAAGTGAGGTATTTCACGCGTTTCAGCCAATAGTCGTTTTCCCATTCCCACAGGCGTTTCGCGCCCAGGAAGGCGGCATAATCTTCTTGCCAGTAGGGGAATTCCTTAAGTTCGATGTCGCCTTTCATTTCGGACCATTCGTGTGCGTGGGCTACTAAGCCTCGGCCGTTTCCCGAGCGGATTTTTTCCCGGCCGCCTTTGAGGCGCCGGATCGCGCCGCAGAGATTGCAGGTTTGGATTTGATCGATTTTTAATATCCAGCGGGTTTGGAGGTTAGAGAAAGAATCTTTTAGCGCGTCCATATAGGCACTGGTTTGAAGATTATAGTCGCGGTAGATAGCTTGAGAGGTTTTTATATCTAATACGCCGAATTTACCGTCAATAATTGCCAATGCATCCACGGTGCCGGCGTAACGCTCTCCGTAGTGCACCACTCGGCGTTCCACAAGTTCCGGGGAAACTTGTATATTTTTCGTATCGAGAAATTCTAAAAACGAATTCACTGCAGGAGCGACGGAAGCTGGAATTTTAGGGTTTTTGCCAAGTAAAAGTCCTTCTACGGTTTCATGAATAAGCGTGCCTTCTTCGGCAGACTTTTCGGTAATTGCGGCGGCCGCTTTGAAGCTCGCAGCTTCACCGTAAAACCGGTAAAGAGCCGGTTTGGCCTTGATTGAGACTATTTTTGTGACTCGAGGATACCAAATATCGTCTATGGTATAACCGCATGCCTCTTTGAAGCTTTCTTTGTCCTTGAAATTGTCGAACATGGGCAGAATCTAGAAAATAGAAAGTAGAAAATAGAATTAGATGTGGCTTTATAATACTATTTCATTGCGTGATTTCGCAAACTTCTTTGGCCGAAAAACACGAGGCATGTAACAAGTGCCGTTTCGAGGAATGTATACACTGGGCTTATGAGGTTGGCGGCATTCCAGATTCTCGTTGAGAGAATACTCAAGAGCGAGGCGGTCATAACCAAACACCATCCCAATGCGAGTTCCGAGCCCGGATCTTTATAGGATTTTACGATTGTAGGCAGGGCGGCAAAGAAATCTCCCAATGTTGAAAATGCGATTGCAATTACCGGCTGACTCGTAATTTGCCATAAAGTAATTGCCAGAATTGCAAGAGCTAGGCATGTCCAATCTAAAAGGGTGTATTTCTTATATCCGTATCCCCACAAAGCCAAGAAGGCGATAAGTAAGCTATTGCAGGTGATGGTAATAAGAAGAATGATTGACCACGATGCTCCTGCGCTGATTTGAGCGGCAATTGCGATAACTCCCAATAAGCCCCAAAGCATGAAGGAAATCGCATTGGGGCGCGTATTTCCTTGAATCATGCTCTTCACATAAGGAATAACTGAGACGGTCTGAATTACGCCCGAAGCGATTCCTAAAGAGAGATGCTAGTCCATTATTTTTTTAATAAGGTATCCGTGAGGCGAACAATGCTGCCGGCGCCCATCATAATGAGCACTGCGGAGCGGTGCCGAGCGAGTAGCGAGTAGCGAGTAGCAAGGAGTAGCTTTACTAGGTACTCTTTTAATTTTGTGGGGTTGGAGAGATATAGTATCGGTTTCTTGGGATATTTTTTTTGAATTGCCTTGGCCAGAGTTTCAGAGGTGAAGCGAGGGTTGACTTGGTCTCGGCCGCGAACTTGATAGGTGGGAAGGAGAAGAACTGCATCGGCGTTTTCGAAGGAGGCAGAGAATTCTTTAAATAGTTTTTCGAGGCGTAGCGCTTGGTGGGGTTCAAAAACGCATATAAGAGGGGAGTCAGGAAACTTTTCTTTGAATGCGGCAAGGGTGGCGTGAATTTCAGTCGGGTGATGGGCGTAATCGTCGTACACCAGCAAAGAGCGTATAGCACGTAGCGAATGGCCGGAATTCTTTGTTTTAGTAATTTGCCCTTTGTTATTTGCTATTTGCCATTTGCCTCGGTATTCCATGCGGCGCCAGGCTCCTTTATAGGCGCCGAGCGCACTTAATGCGATTTTTTGCGGAACCTTAAAAACTTTTGTTGCGACAGTGAAGGCTGCGAGCGCATTCGATACATTGTGAATTCCGGCTATTTGCAGTTTGCTTTTTATGAGCTTAGCTTCTTTATTTTTTGTGGAATACCAGAATACTTTAAGCTGATTTTTCTCCGCAATCTTTTTTATCCTTTTACTCAGAGGCCAAAGATTTCGATCGTCGCGATTCAAGACTAACGTACCGCCGCGCGTGGTATGCGATAAAAAGGCGAGAAATGTTTTCTGAATTTCCTTAAGAGAAAAATAGATATCCAAATGTTCGCGATCAATGTTTGTGACGATGGTTACTAGCGGTGAGTAGTAAAGGAAAGCTTTGCCATATTCGTCGGCTTCGAGCACTAAGAGGGGACTGGCTCCCTTTCTAAAATTGGAGTTTTTGAACTCTTTTAAGGTGGTACCGATAATTACTGTCGGATCAAGGTTTCCTTTTATGAGCGTGAGGGCGGTGAGTGCGGTTGTGGTACTTTTCCCATGTGCGCCTGCGATCGCAATGGTTTTATACTCCTGACTTATAAAGCCAAGTGTCTCGGGATATGAAAATACCGGAATGTTGTTTTTGATCGCAGCCTGGAGTTCAGAATTGGCTCTGTCGATGGCTTGGCTTCGGATTACCAGTGCGGTGCCTCTGGGAATATTTTTGCCGTGGTGTCCCGTAAGCACTTTTATTCCATCCTGGCGCAATTGTTTCGCAATTATGCTTTCTCCGTCCGCATCAGAGCCGGATGCTTTAAAACCTTGTGATTTAAACCACCGAGCAAGCGCGCTCATGCCGATCCCGCCTATGCCGATGAGATGTACCCGATTAGAATTCGTGTCCGAAATCTTAAACATTGTTTAGAGTAGAAATTCTTTTACCAATACGGCGGCGGCGGAAAGAAGGAGAACGGCCTCGAGCGGAAAAGTGATGCTTTGAGTCATGTACGCTCGAATAATGCCCCAATAATGCCTTATAAGCGTTTTTTCCGTGGCAAGGTCCCTGTCAGGATACTTTCCTAAGGCAAAGTAGCGATTAGAGAGCGGCCAAAGCCACCGAACCCCGAATTCTAAGGAATCTCCCATAAAGTGACTCCATGGGGCAAGCCATATAAGGAGGCCCAAGACCCATATAAAGGAATTTGGGGCTATTAGAGCCGTTATAAGGCCAATAGTCAGCCATATGATAGGTGCATGAGTGATATAACGTCTGTGCGTGTCGGAGTCCGTAAAGCGCATAGATTTGCGCGAACTAAAAAATGGAATGAAGTCTATGTCCGGGATTGCGCCTAAGATTGTACCAGCGAGAAGAATAAATCCGGCCTCCGTGGGCGTGAACGCCACATTCGAAAGCTTAAGAAGCCCATAGGAGGTAAGAAAGCCGGCGGCAAGATGTCCTGGAGGTAACATTGGTTTTATTAGATTCGAACTGTCGTAGAATAACTGTTTTACGACATTTTATATTCCCACTTCCAATTACCTCGGTTACCGCCCTTATAGGATTTCATTTCTTCGTGTATCTGTTTCAATCTGAATAGATCATTTGGGTTCCAATCTAACTTTCGAGTTCCTCGAGGATTGCCAGTACTATTGATGTTTGTTTTTCTTCCTTTATTTTTATTGAGTAGATATACGGCTTCTTTCCATAAATCGAAATCAAGCCGTTTCTGCGCATGGAGTTGGTATTTTTCGAAGAAAGGGATAATCACTTGCTGCAGATCATTCATGTCCTGGACCGAATATCTTACTGAGCCCGTTTTATTGGGTGCCCATACCTTTCCACAACCAATTGTATTTCTTATCTTTTGCAAACTCAGCATCCCAATAAAAATATTCCGGACTACCCATTCTATCGCGTCGAACATCTCTTCGAAATTTTAATGCGAAGCAACCTTCTCCATCTACGAAGCCTGCAACGTATTCTCCAGAAATCATAATTAAACTATATCATACTGTCGCACAATTGCGCACAAGAATTATGGGAGTCATTTCATCATCCTGTCCCATGGGGTTGTCTAAAAGAATTAAGCGGGCAATTTTTTTGTCTACTGGAACTGAGGCGCTCGTTGCAATCACTTCTACGTTGATATTGTTGCCATCTATTATGACCGTTCCCAGGCCGGTTTTCGATTCTAGATCGATGCATACCTTCTCGGGCTCTTTAGGAGGCAGCGCGGCATATTCTTTGTAGGGATCCATAGAGGCGGGATTGAAACCGTCGATTTCGGAGATTCGATGACCCGCGACTCGCCAGAATATTCCCCTCACCCCAATCATTTTTCCTATTGCGCCTAAAAGCATTGCAAGAATAATTCGAGGATGTCCGGCGAGTTCCACGGCGAGCTGCATTTTTTCCGGCCGAGAAAAACCGATGTCATTCGGATATTTTTTCACTCCTTTCACGATAAGCTTCGCGAGCCAGCCGGCTTTGACTGTGGAAATATGCCGGACGTTATTTTGGCATATTGAAACTACTTTTTCGGAAATAGCGATCCAATCCCCTTTTTGTGCGAGCGGAATCGCGTATCGTTTTATAATTTCTTCGAGAGATTCTCCGAACTGAATGTGGTGAGTGCGAACAGGAATCCGTTCATAGCGGATACCCTCTACTTCTTTTATTGGTGTCATATTCGAATAGTATCAATTATCCATTGAATAATTATTATGATTATTCCGGCTGTCCAGAATATAAATATAGTGGCCACTGAAACTAACCAGGCAAATATATTTAAAATAATGAACCCTATTGTTCGAAACGTGGTGCGGATCGTTTCTCCAAGACGAGCTCCCGCGCCTTTGAAGGATTCGCGCGATAAGGACCACGAAGAAAGAGAGCGATTCAAATCTCCCGTAGATTGCAAAAGATTTTGAATTGACCGTGGCAGCTTGGAAGTCCAGTCGCCTTCTATGAGTGGAGCGGGAGTAAATTGAACTTCTGCCGCTTTGACTCCGAGGCATGAACCAAGGAAAGCGATGCATGCTATTACTAGAAGTTTTCTTCCCGCCATATCTATATTCTACTCCTTTAGAGGTATCCCATCGGGTTTAGATCTCCCCCAAGGGGCATTGGTCCACAAGATTTCGTCATCCCAAGGTAATATGTTGGAGCTGCAAATACTACGAAGTGCAAGTGAGGTCCTGTGGCCCAGCCAGTGCGTCCCATATACCCGATTACTTCTCCTCTCTCGACGCGCTGGCCTTTTACGACGGCTTGACGGGAAAGGTGTGCGTAGAGGGTGACTAAATTATTGGTGTGTTTTACTACGATGAATTTTCCATATGCGGCACGGGGACAGTAATTATCCTGGTTACCTACTGCTACCACTTTCCCCTCTTCAGCGGCTACTATTGGCGTACCCACCGGAGAACCGATGTCGATACCGTTATGCCATTTGCCTCGATAGGTGGTTTTGGCAAAGCCGGTGGAGCCATAGCCTTGCGTAATGAAATTGCGGCCAACGTTTACCGGAAATGCCAAGATTCCTCCCTTGACCGGGGGTAAGGTGCTGGGATCGATCTTTGTCCGAAGTACTGAGTTTAGGGCTTCGATTTCGTCCGCGATTCGCTCCTGCTCTTTCTCGAGTTCGGTCAATTCTTTCTGATATACCGTTTCTTTACTCTTGGTGACTTTAAGAATCGATTCCCGTTCGGAACGCTGATCTTGCACAATCAGTTTTTTGTTCTTGAGACTATTTTGGTGAAATAAAGCATTGGCTCTTTTTTTATTGGCTTCTGTGAGTTTTTTGTCATATTCTTCGTGAAGTGTTCTCAGGTTTTCTACGTCGACCGTAAGTTGTGCTTGGAGATTGGTGAGTGATTGCGCCTCAAGAACTCCATCTGCGAGGCTTGCATTGCGAAGAAACATAGCAAGCAGATTCTCCCCTTTTCCATCTAGGCGCTGGATTTCGTTTAAAATTTGAGCTATGGCGGCTTGCTTGTCACCAAAGGAAGCGCGGATATCCTTCAGATCGATCTCTAAAGAATCTATCTCGTATGCCAGTTTTTGTGCCGTGAGTTCATCTGAGCGAATACTTAAATTCAACTGGCTTATATTCCGATCGATTGATGCTAATTCTTGTTGTAATGAGCGTTTTTCGTTGCGGGTACTTTGAAGCTCTTGCCGAGCGCTTTCGAGTTTGGGTTGCAAAGTTTCAAGCTCTTTTGAGTGGGCTTGAATTTGGCGTTCTAATTCTTCCCGGGTGAGCCCAGACGGGTTAGTTTGCGCGAAGAGTCCGGATTGGCTGGCAAAAAAAATTGCCAATGCTCCAAGCAAAATTAGAATGCCGCGAAATTTGGTAGTCATAGTTTCTAAATTTTTTTCAGGGCAATTTCTAATCTCCTAAGAGTTTCTGTTTTGCCCAGTATTGACGCTATATCTAAAGGATCAGGCGAAGCCATTTGACCCGAGAGTGCCGCACGCAACGGCCAAAGTACATTTCCCTTCCCTTTGGTTTCTATAAGATTTCTAAGGGCGGCCATGATTCCTTCCCGGGTGAACTTTTTTTCGGTGAGCGGAGCGAAGCATTCTTTGAGGGAAGAGATCATTTGCTTGGTTTCTTCCTTGGGCGAATCCTTCCAATTCAGGAGTGAGGATGGATAATCCGGGAGTGAAAAGAATAAGCCCGCAGACTCCGAAAATTCCGAGAACGTTCGTATTCGATCTCGTTCTAATCGGATTAAGCCGCGGAGCATTTCGCTGTTTGGAGTCAGATTTTTCTTTTTCAGGAACGGATCCAAAAATTTCGCAATTTCTTCCTCTGACAGCTTGCGCAGATGTTCGCGGTTTAGCCATAGTAATTTTTTTTCATTAAATACCGCTCCGGCTTTTTGCACGCGAGAAAGATCAAATTCCTGAATTAACTCTTTAAGAGTAAAGACTTCTTTATCGTGAGACGGATGCCAGCCCAAAAGCGCCAAAAAGTTCAAGATGGCCCCTGGGAGAAATCCCCTTTCCCGGTATTCGAGGAGAGAAGTTTCTGCATATCGCTTCGAAAGTTTTTTGCGTTCTCCGTCTAAAATGAGCGGCAGATGCCCGTAAATTGGCTCCGCAAGACCCATCGCTTTTTGCATCAAAATCTGTTTCGGAGTGTTTGAGAGATGTTCTTCACCCCGAATCACGTGAGATATTTGCATTTCGTGATCATCCACGACTACCGCAAAATTATAAAGTGGCGAGTGTACGTCTTTTGCAATTACGAAATCTCCAAAAAGCGCGGCATCAAATTTTACTTTTCCGCGGATTAAATCTTTAAATTCTATTTCCACTTCGGGAGTCTTGAATCGAATTACCTCTGGTTTTTTGCCCGCTGGAGGATTTTTTAAATTGCGGCAATGGCCTCCATATTTGGCAGGCATACCTTGGGCGAGGAGAGCTTGCCGCTCAGCTTCGAGTTCTTCCTTGCTGCAATAGCAATAATATGCGCGATGTTCCTCAAGCAGCTTCGCGAGATATTTCTCGTATAGCGCAGTACGTTCGCTCTGGCGATAAGGACCAAGGTTCCCCTTGCCGGGTCCTTCGTCATAGTCCAAACCTAACCACGCGAGCATTTCAAGAATTTCTGCCTCGTATTCCTTCTTTGAGCGCTCAGCGTCGGTATCTTCAATCCGCAGAATAAAGACTCCTCCCTGCTTCCTTGCGAAGAGCCAATTAAAAAGAGTGGTGCGCACTCCTCCGACATGCCAATGGCCGGTGGGACTAGGAGCAAATCGAACGCGGACTTTTTCAATGTGTTTCGCGGTCATAGGCCCTACTTTACCAGCTTTGGACTGATTTTTCTAGGTTAATACCCCATGAATATTGAGGTAGAGAACGGAATCTTTATGGTGCAAGGGCTCGAGGGCGGTGAAAGTTTCAGTTCTTGCCTAGAAGAAGGATTTCTTGTGCAATTACTTCTGCTGCGGTGGGTTTAAAAAAACTTGTGGCTGCGGCGGACATACGCTCTTTAACCGAAGAATCCGTGAGTATTTTTTTCAAGGCACTCACGAAAATTTCCTGGAGAAGATTCGCTTCTTCGATGATTATTCCCCCACCTACTTTTTTAAACTCTCGCGCGTTTGCCCGTTGATGATCATTCGCGGATTCCGGCAGAGGGATGAGGATCATGGGTTTTCCAAATGCAGCAGCTTCTGAGATCGTGCCATTTCCTGCGCGTCCCACTATGCAATCAGCAGCTGCCAGTACATTTTTGAGCTCTTCAGTTATATACGCCACCACTTTATAAGACGTGGCACTTGGGAACGCCGCCTTGGAGAGGGCTTCAATCTCAGAAAAATTGTTCGTACCTGTTTGATGAAAAAGTTGTGTTTCTTTAAGGATTGTGGGAAGATTTGCGACTATAAATTCGTTGATTCTTTGAGAGCCTTGTGAACCTCCTAGTATTACCGTGAGCGGAGCTTCGGGGTTGAATCCGAGGAGTTGTTTCGCAACTTTCGGTTCGGGTTTGTCTTTAATAAGCCAGGGCCGTACGGGATTGCCTACCGTAGCGGTTCTGGTCGGGTCAAAATAACGTTTGGCTTCCTCGAATGTAATTGCGATTCGCGTGGCAAAATGGGACGATAGGATATTCGTGGCTCCGGGGATGGCATCGGATTCGTGGATGAGTATCGGAATTTTATAAAACCAGCCTGCAAGTACTACGGGGAAGGCGCCGGGACCACCTTTCGAAAAAATCACGTCGGGCATATACCAAAAAATCTTTAAAAAGGCCTGAAAGATTCCTATGAAAAACTTTGGAACGTCGAGGATATTTTGAAGCGTGGAATAGCTGCGAAGCTTCGCGCCCATTATTGAGCGGC
>Ga0194128_10000703_pt1 | contig 59991 bp, 43 predicted proteins | sample TA2KigCa65mmetaG_FD_148650 | JGI IMG/M metagenome (GOLD analysis project Ga0194128, IMG submission 148650) | Freshwater microbial communities from Lake Tanganyika, Tanzania - TA2015037 Kigoma Deep Cast 65m | ecosystem: Environmental > Aquatic > Freshwater > Lake | place: Tanzania: Lake...
GCAGTAGATCCCCTGTGCTTTCGTCTTCGCCTTGCTCAGCGCTGGTAGCAGCATGCCGGCGAGGATGGCAATGATCGCAATCACGACCAAGAGTTCGATGAGCGTAAAACCCGCCTGAGCCGGACGCGGCCGACGGGAGACTGCGGAAACCCGTGGAGGTTTCATGAGTAGCATGGATTAAGAGTTCGGGGTGGATGTAGGCGAAACGGCCGGTTTTGACAACTCCCGCTTTCGAGGACAGGATCAGAGGGGTAATAATGCTCAGTATGCGTCTCCACCGTCACAACTTATGGGTCCTGAACTGTCTACACCAAGAACCACACCAAGTGTAGTTCGGGCGTCTACATGTCCGCGTATAAATAAAACAACATTCCGCTGAATAGAAGCCCGTTATTAAATTAATGCGCGGATGATGCTCCCAACGGTGCCCAGAATTGACCGAAGCAGCGTTGTCGGCCCTCTCGATTGAAAAGCACGTCACATCGAACTTTCCGCCGACCTTTCTCTTCCATTGTCATGATGATATGGGACTGTCGCCCGAACACTCACTGGCACTCTACCAGGCGTTGCTGAAGGCTGGCGTCCCGGCTGAGTTTCACGTATTCGGCCAGGGCGGGCATGGTGTCGGCTTTTCTTTCGGTGACCCCGCCTCCAGCACTTGGCCAGGGCTTCTTGGAAACTGGTTGAGGCACCGGGGGCTGATGACTGGAGACCAGCGTGTTTCGGTCAAGGCTCGTGTTCTGATCGACGGCGAGACGATGCAGGGATGTTGGATTACGTTCATTCCGCGCGACAGCAGCAAACCAACGGCGGCGGCTTACACACTTCGAGGCTGCGAAATGGTGATTCCAGCCGAGCGCGGCCCATGTCCCGGCCCGCATTGGATCGAAGTCCGGCAGATTGGCTTTGGCCTGAATCCAGAGCCAACTATCGACGACCTACACCTGTATACAAAAGAATCTCCGGCCTCACGCTGTTAAGCTGATTGCCATTCTTGGCCGAAATGCGTTTATGGGGCAAGGTGAATTCGGCTGTCATAGCTTGTCAGCGCCTGTCAGCGTGCATGAGACTTTTCAGAATCGCGCCGTTTTGCAGAACCAACCGCCAACGTCCATTCCAGAAAGCCTGTCGGGGCTGGTCGAGCGCGTGACGTTTTTTCAACGAAGATTCTGGCTTCGTTGTGCCCAAGGTGAAGGCCACAGGGCAGCGCGACCTGGTGACGGTCGTCGGTACGATGCCTTCGGCCAACGCGGAGGAATCGCTCACCGCCGAAGGCAGATGGATTCGAGACCGGGAATTTGGATTGCAGTTTCGCGCCGACCGGCTCCGCGAAAGATTCTGTCCCAATTTCAGGCTTGATTGCGTGCTTCTTGAAGAACAGGCTCATGTCGCTCTTAACAGCACACTCAATCCAGTCGTACAATCTAATGGGAGACAGAAAATGAAACAAGTCCTCGCGATGGCAGTTTTGTTGTCAGCCGTGTTAGTTCTTGGTGAAGACAAACCGAATTTCAGCGGCGTCTGGAAATACGGAAGCGATTTCTTCAAGATAGAGCACAGGGAGCCAAAGATTCATGTCCTTCACGAAATTGATGACCAACACGGAAAGAGAACGCTCGACATGAGAGCGTTGACGGATGGAAAGCAGCAGAAATTCGAGGCACAAGGATTCCCCGCTTTGAGTATTGGAGCCTGTTTATGGGAATCCAAAGCGGGATAGGCGCTTCGATCCTTAGCCTCCCTCCGCGCGCGCTTCGTGGGCTAACGTGCTGGCGCGCGCGGGTCGAAGCGCATCGTGCAGGCCCCTCGACTTTTCGGAAATTTTTGGTTCGCTGAAACTTATGTCAGACCCGGCACCAGCCGCACAAGAAAACACCACATTTTCGGCGGAGAGGATCACTCCGCAGGTGGGGTATGGCTCGATGGCGGGGATTATTACGTCGGAGGCGGACAAGTTCCTTCAAGCTACTCTAGGAAGCGCGCGAGCGGTCGATGCGAAGAACGTCCCGGATGATTTCCTGTTGCGCTTTGCCCAGTACGCGGATGCGTTCACGGTCTCATGTTGTGACCGGTTTGCGGGCTTCCTGAAGGAAATGTCGATCCACGGGGAAGTCCGAGGCACGTCCGAGGCGGTGTTGGCCAAGTTAGTCCGAAACCGGTGTTTCGAGAGCCTGGATGGCCTCTTGTCGGAGTATCTGGACCTTCTCAGGACCGCGAAGATCGATATCAGCTCCGTGGTGCGTCAACTGGTGGATTCGCGGGTGCGGGATTTGTTTTCGATGCCGGGCGCCGCTCTGGGCGCAGGTGGCGAAGGCGAGCAACGGAAGTTGCTGTTGCCTCAAGCCGCGCGCGCCGCGGCTTTGGTGAAGATTCTGGATTATCTGAACGCCTTCCCGGGGTTGGTGCAGGAATTTCTGGATTATGGCACGTCGAAATTGTTCGGAGGCGACGTCGATTTCTCGATGCAAGAGCGCTTTTTGCGCACCGTCCTGGATGGGGCCCACGAAAAAATGATGAGCCTGACCGTGTTGTTAGAGGGGTTGGAACAGGTCAAACAGCGGAAATGGGAACAGCAGCGCGCTACGGAATCTGCCACCATCAAAGCGGTCGCGATGATGGCCGGCCAATCTCAGGTGAAGCGAAAGACGGGCGTTAGCTCTCTCGTGATTTGCGGGGTTTGCCTGGCGCCAATCTGGCCGTTGTTTCAACTGGGATTAGTCAACCGGTACGTCCATCGGAGTCGTCATTGTCCTGGGACTGGTGGGCATCGTTTTTCTCTTCCGAGGAATCATCCATTTAACTTACGGGGTAAGGGGGATGCCAGGAGGGCGCTTTCAAAGCAGTCCGTTGCTGGGGAAACGCGGGAAAAGGAGAAAAGACACGCGCGCCGCGACTGGAAGAGTCCATGAGGATTAACTAAAATTGCCTGAATTTATGCCAAACCAGAATGCTTTACGATACGTCAGTGCGCTCCGCGGTGTGTGGCTGGGCCTGTTCGTCAGCGCCGTGCTTTTAGCCGGTTGCAGCGCGGCGAACCAGACTGACGCCGCGGCTTTGGCGCAGGAGAAGGCGGAAATCGAGCGGCTCCGTCTGGAGAACCAGGACCTGGCCAAGCTCCAGAGTGAGAACCAGGAGGTTCAGCGCCTTCGAAAAGAAAACCAGGAGTTGTTCAAGCTCCGCGCTCAGTATCAGGAACTGGTCCGGCTTCGGAAAGAAAACGAACAACTCAAAACCCAACTGGCAAAAGCGCAACAAACCGCGAAGTGACCACTAAGCCGTTGACATTCAATGAGGCTGCAAATACTTTAGCGTCACGCACAAAACTGGCCGGAATAGGATTGGCGTTAGCGGCCACGGCGGCCGTTGAAGATTGGCAAGAACTTCGATGAACGACAAGAGCCAACCGAGTCAAGGCCTGGTGAAGTACCGGGTCGCGCACGTGAATCGCAAGGGCGCGGACTTGATTTTTATTCCCCTGGAATCGGGGATTGGACAGCGGCCTGCCGCCGAGCAGGCCGAATTGCTCCGAATGCTCCAGCACTGCGCAAAATCGGCGGGCTTGAAGGGGACGGTTGTCCTGGTCTGGGACAAGGGAGGCACGACCGGTTTGCTGGCGGAGAGGACCGTGCACCCGCACATCCAGGGCACAACGCTGGCCTTCGTCGAATCCAACATTAACCGCGAACTCACGGTGCGTGGGATGACTGTCTGCTATGCGATGGGTTCGGGCAGCGGAGCGTCCGCCCCGACCGTGACCGGTCCGGCGGCATCTGGATCAGGGCGAACCGAAGAACGCCAGCAAGCGGGTTTCGTGTCCGTGAAATCACAGGTCTCTGGATGCGACGTGTATGTGGACGGCAAGTTCGCGGGGAATGCCCCGGCACGGCTTAAACTTCCCGAAGGCAATCACCTCATCCAGGTGAAGCACGCGGGCTACAAGGAATTCAGCCGGGAGGTCATGGTGATGGAAGGCGCGGACATCAGCCTCCAGGCGGAGTTGGACCCGGAGGACACGCACTTCTTCGGCCGGGCGGGCGCGTCCCAACAGCAGAAATCCGCCGAGAGCGGCGACAAACTTGCCGATTTTCAACGCAAACACAGCGTGGCGTTGATGACGATCCTATTCACCGACATCGTCGGTTCCACCAAACTGAAGCAAGAAATGGGGGATCGCGAGGCCGTCCGAATGATTCAATGGCATCATGGGATCGTGCGGACAATTCTGAAAAGCATCCCGGGCGGCGAAGAAATCAATACCCAGGGCGATTCGTTCTTCCTGGTTTTCGTGAAGCCCTCGGACGCCGTCAAATTCGCGTTGCTGTTGCAGTCCCAGCTCCGCACGGCGGTCAAAACGGGCGGGTACCCTCTTTATGACCGCGTTGGCGTCCACGTCGGGGAAGTATTCGTGGAGGAAGTCGTGGGCGCCGGGATGAACGATCTTTACGGAATTCAGGTGGACACGAGCGCGCGGGTGATGTCCCTCGGGGAAGCGGATCAGATATTGATGACACGGTTTGCTTTCGACAATGCGCGCCAGGTTTTGAAAGGGCAGAGCATTGAAGGTCTCGGCAAGCTCGCGTGGATGAACCACGGCTACTATTCTCTGAAAGGAGTCGAAGAGCCGCTGGAAATTTGCGAAGTGGGCGAAGAAGGACTGGCCGTGCTCAGAGCGCCGGCGGACTCGGACAAAGTGCACAAGGTCGATGCCAGCGGCAAGCCGATGGGCGGGGGAGATACCGAACACAAACCGGCTCCGCGTCCTGCGGGCCATGTGGTGGTCAGCTCCAGACCTGGCATCGTGCGACCGGGAGGCTTTTCGTCCATCATCAAGGGTGGACCGGGCTAAACGGGGGCGGCGGGGGCGGAGGTGCTCACCAGTTTGCTATGCCGCTTTACGAATACGAGCTGTGCGAAGGAGAATGTAAGGTTTGCGGAGGGCGGTTCACGCTGCGACGGCCCGTCAGCGCGCCTGAATTGACCAGATGTCCGGCCTGCAAAAAGCCGGTGCGGAAACTGATTTCCACTTTCAATTCGCCCCTGAAACTGAAGCCCTTGTCTGTCTCAGATGCGAAGCAAGCCGGTTTCACCGTCCTGAAGCGAATCGGACGCGGCGAATACGAACGCCAGTAGCAGCAGCGCGGACGATTGCAGTGTAGAATCCTGGAACATTCGCAGGTCGGACGGTCTAACAATTGAATTCTGAATGAGCGCCACTGCTGTTTGCACCGACCCCGCCCCCGTCCTCGCTCGCTTGCCGCAGAAATGATCGGAGGTTTCTATGAGCCAACTCGAGATTGTTAAATCCGTTCTGGAGAAGACAGCGCGCCGCCGCCGCTGGGAACGCGCTTGGCGCGGCGCCTGGTTTGGCCTTCTCGGCGGTTCGGCCATCTGGCTTCTCGCGCTGACCGTGTTCAAGCTGGCCCCTGTGCCTGAATCAATGCTCACGGTCGCCGGCCTGGTTGCGCTGGCCGCTATCCTGGTCGGTTTCGTCCTGGGCTGGTGCCGGAGCGAGTCGTTGCTCCAGACGGCGCGATGGGTTGACGCCCGGAGGAACCTGCAGGAGCGCCTGAGCACGACTTTAGAGATGGCAAACTCCGCAGCTCCCGAAAAATGGCGCGAACTCCTTGCGACCGACGCGGCCCGGAGTGTTGAGAAAGTCACGGCCAAGCAGCTTTTGCCCTTCGGCCTCCCGGAGACCGGCAAATGGGCGCTCCTGATTCTGATCGTCGCATGCGGCCTGGGATTCGTCCCTGAATATCGGAGCAAGGCTTACGTGCAAACCCGGCGCGATGCCGAAATAATCCGCGACACAGGCCGGCACCTGGCAGAGCTGGCGCGGCGCAGTTTGGAGCAGCGTCCGCCCGCGCTCCAACCAACGCGAAAGGCGTTGGACCAGGTGGCCGATCTGGGAGAACATTTGACCAAGGCCCAGTTGACCCGAAGCGACGCGCTGAAGGATTTGGCAAGCGTCACTGAGAAACTCAAAGCCGAAGCCAGAGACCTCGGGAAAAATCCCGCGCTCAAACCGCTGGAACGCGCTTCCAAAACCTCGAACCGAGGCAGCGCGTCAAGCTCCGCCGAACTCCACAAGCAAATCGACGCCTTGCGAGAGGCGTTGGGCAACAAATCGGCCGAACCCGAAGCGCTGGAGAAATTCAAACAGAAACTTCAGCACGCCAAACAAGCGGCCAGCGGTTTGCCGGACAAGGATGGCGCTGCGCGCGACGCCGCCAAAAACGATCTGGCCCAGTCCTTGTCCAATCTCGCCAAAGAAGCCAGAGACATTGGGCTTTCCCTGCCCAGCCTGGACGAAGCTATTGAGGCGCTCGCCGCGAGCCAGATCGATCAGTTGCTCAAAGATCTGGACGTTGCGGAAACCAGTTTGGAAAAACTTCAATCCATGGCTCAGGCCCTGGAGCAGCTTCAGATGTCCGCGCAGAAGCTCGGGAAAGACCTGGCTGAGCAGCTCCAAAATGGCCAGGCCGAGGCCGCCCAGGGCACGCTGGAGAAAATGGCCACCCAACTAAAATCCTCCGGCCTCACTCCGGACCAACTCAAGTCGATCCTCGATGAAGTGTCGAAAGCCGTCGCCCCGGCGGGCCAGTACGGCAAGGTGGCCGACTACCTCAAGCAGGGCGCCAAACAGATGCAAAGCGGCGAAAAGGCGGCCGCCGCGCAATCGCTGGCCGACGCCGCCAAGGAATTGGAAAACCTGATGGCGCAATTGGAGGACGCCAAATCGTTGATGGCGACGCTCGAAGCCTTGCAGCGCGCCCAGATGGCCATTGGGAATGGCCAGAAGTGGGGCCAGTCCAGAACCCCTCGAGCCGGGCAGGGCGGTGGGGTTGGGGCCGGCGTTGGAACCTGGGCGGATGACAGTCAGTGGCTGGATATTTCAGAGATCAAGGACCGCTGGGATAACTCCGGCGTGGTGCGCCCGGACGAAGATCCGCGTGGGGTTACGGATCGAGGTGACGCCCAACTCGCCGACAATCTGGCGCCCACCAAAGTCAAAGGCCAGATCAACCCCGGCGGCCCGATGCCGAGCATTACGCTGCGCGGCGTGAGCATCAAGGGCATGAGCAAGGTGGACTTCAAGGAGGTCGCGACTGCCGCTCAAAGCGACGCCCAAAGCGCGCTGAGCCAGGATCAAGTTCCCCGCGCTTACCAATCGGCGGTGCGGGATTACTTCGATGATTTGAAAAAGTGACATGAATACCGAGGAACACATCCGGCTTTTCCACCAAACCTACTCGGCGATGCGCCAGGAAATCGGCCGAGTCATCGTTGGGCACTCTGAAATTGTCGAAGGCACTTTGATCGCCTTGTTCTCTGGAGGACATGTGCTTCTGGAAGGCGTGCCTGGCCTGGGCAAGACGCTTTTGGTCCGTACGCTGGGCGAGGTGCTGGACATTTCCTTCAATCGAATCCAGTTCACGCCCGACCTGATGCCGGCCGACATTCTGGGAACCAACATCGTGATGGAAACGCCCGCCGGCCGGCGCGAGTTCCAATTCCAAAAAGGGCCCATCTTCGCGCATCTGATTCTCGCCGATGAAATCAACCGCGCGACGCCCAAAACGCAGTCCGCGATGCTCGAAGCCATGCAGGAGAAGAGCGTCACGGCGGGAGGTGAAATTCGCCGCCTCGCCGAACCGTTCTTCGTTCTGGCCACACAGAATCCGATCGATCAGGAAGGCACATACCCGTTGCCGGAGGCGCAACTGGACCGGTTCTTTTTCAAATTGCTCGTCACTTATCCCAATGCAAACGAGTTGACCGAAGTCCTGAATCGCACGACCGAAGGAACGAAGACCGACGTCCAGAGGGTCCTCGACAAAGACACCATGCTCGAACTGCAAAAGCTCGTGCGGCAAGTGCCCGTCGCTTCCCATGTGAAGGATTACGCGGTGCGTTTGGTCATGGCCACTCATCCGAAAACCGAAACCGCGGCGCCCATCTCCAATCAATATCTGCGCTTCGGCAGCAGCCCGCGCGGCGCGCAAACCTTGATCCTGGCCGGCAAAGTGCGCGCGTTGACCCAGGGCCGGTTCAACGTGAGCTTCGACGACATTCATGCCGTGATTCACCCTGCGCTCCGCCATCGCCTGATTCTCAACTTCGAAGCCGAGGCCGAGGGAATCACGACCGACCATATCGTCGATCAGATTCTCAAGGACGTCCCGCGGGACGCTGCGGTCGCAGCGGCCTGATCGCAGGAGTTTAATTGGAACAGGAGCCAAGGAACGGAAGTGAACCCGGCTATTCTTTCCATGAACCTCGGAGCGCCGGTCTCCGATCCGGCGCGATTCTCAAGCCGCACCGATGCGTGCCGGGTCGGAGACCGGCGCTCCGGTTCAAGGGCGCAAGGCGCGCCCTGGTTCGGGGCGGTCTCATTTTTGGCGGCAGGGGCGCCCCACGATCCGCTTATCGTCCCGGCTTCAGCCGGTTTTCGCGCGTCCGCCGGCTAATGCCGGGACTACCTGCACGCCCAAATGTGGCCGTGAGCCGATTCAACTCATTTGGCCGGTGTAACGCTTTGACGATGTAACGTTGTGACGACTTCGCACATGCCCGATTCTCTGCTGACACCTGATCTGCTTCGCCGGCTGGAGCAATTCCAACTCCTGGCAGCCCGCCGCGCGAAAAGCTCCGCCAAAGGCGAACGGCGCAGCCGCGCGCGCGGCCAATCCGTCGAATTCGCCGATTACCGGAACTACGTGGCCGGCGACGACTTTCGCTATCTTGACTGGAATCTTTATGGACGGCTGGAGCGGCTGTTCCTTAAACTTTATGAGGAGGAGCGCGAATTGCCCGTCACGATTTTTCTGGATGCCAGTGAGTCCATGACTTTCGGCCAGCCTCGCAAATTTGATTTCGCCCGGCAGGTGGCGGCCGCCGTGGGCTACGTGGCTTTGTGCGGATTCGACCGCCTGTCGGTCGCCGCTTTTCCCGATGCGATGGGGGAGGGGGCGGTGCGCGGGGCCTTGCGGGGCGTGCGTGGCCGAAAATCCGCGCTCCAGTTTTTCCAGAACCTCGGCCGGCTCACGGCGCAGGGCACGGCGGCGTTGAATGAATCTCTTCGGCGAGGCGCGCTGGCTGCGCGCCAGGCCGGTGTGGCGGTGGTCCTCAGCGATTTCCTGGATCCGGCCGGCTACGAACCCGGTTTGACGGCGCTGGTGGGACGCGGCTTTCAGGTCAGTGCGGTGCAAATCCTGGCGCCGGAAGAAGTGAATCCGGGAGTTTTCGGCGACTTGCGTCTGGTGGATTCGGAAACGGGGCATCAGCAGGAGGTGACGTTTGGCCGCTACCGGCTCTCGGTTTACCAGCGCACGGTGCAGAGTTTCTGCCAGAAACTGCGCGAGTTCTGCCAGTCGCGCGGCATCAACTCTTTCACCGCCACGTCGGACACACGGTTGGAGCAGCTTCTCCTGAAGCAACTGCGCGAAGCGGAGGTGTGGGGGTGAGGGAGTGCGGAATGCGGAGCGCGGAACGCGAAGTCAAATGGAAAGGTCAGAATACTCGGAAGAAGACAACCAACCAAAGGAGATGTCATGATGAGTAACGAGAATTTGAAGGACCGCACAACGAAGTTTGCCCTGGAAGTCATCAAACTCGTCGAAGCATTGCCGGACGATCGGACCAGCCGCACGCTGGGCAACCAGTTGTTGCGGGCGGGAACATCCGTTGGCGCTAACTACAGGGCTGCTTCCCGGGCGAAATCTCCGGCGGATTTCATCTCAAAAATCGGGACCGTTGAAGAGGAGGCAGACGAAACCGGCTACTGGATGGAGCTCTTGTTGTTGGCAGGCAAAACCAAGGGGGAACGAACGAATGCAATTATGCAGGAAGCTAACGAGTTGACCGCAATCGCGGTAAGCTCAATCAACACCGCGAAGCGAACCAAATACCGCGCCAGAAGCCATGCTGGTGCTTCCGAAACTCCGCACTCCGCGCTCCGCACTCCGCACTCCTAAAACCGGTGAGCTTTCTCTCTCCATACGCGTTTTTCTTCGCGGCCGCCATCCCGGTGGTGATTTTATTCTACCTCCTGAAGCGGCGGCGTGTGGTGCGATTGGTTTCGAGCACGTTGCTCTGGCAGAAGTTTCTCGCCGAAACGCAGGCGAGCGCGCCCTTCCAGAAGCTCCGCCACAACTGGCTGCTCGTGCTGCAAATCCTTATGCTGCTCCTGGCGATCCTGGCTCTGGCCCGGCCTTACTTCTCCGGCCAGACCACGGGCGGAAGACTCCAGGTCGTCATCCTGGATGCCTCGGCCTCGATGCAGAGCACGGACGAAGCTCCGAGCCGGTTTGAAAAGGCGCGCGCCGAAGCGTTGCGATTGGTCGATGCCATGCACGACAACGATCAGATGGTTGTGCTCCTGGCGAGCGCCAATACCGAGGTCAAGCAATCCGCGACCCGGGAGAAAGCTGCGTTGCGCCGCGCCCTCCAGACGTGCATCCCAATGGACACCCCCACGCGGTTGAAGGAGGCGCTGAAACTGGCAGAAACGCTGATTCAGAATAATCCCGCGGCCGAAATTCATCTGTACAGCGACGGCGCCGTGGCGGCGATGGAAGAATTTGAGAACAGCAGCTTGCCCCTGATCTTTCATCGGGTGGGACAACGGGCGAACAACCTTGGCATCACGACACTCGACATTCGCGCGAACCCGGAGAACCCGGCGCAGCGGGCGGCCTTCACCAGCGTCGTCAATTACTCCACCAACGCTCAACAAGCGCAACTGGAGTTCCGGATGGACGGCCAGCTCGTCGAAACTAAGCCTCTGAACCTTGCGCCGCGCGAGACGTCGCCCCAGGTTTTCATCACAGCCCAAGAGCGCGACGCGGTCATTTCCGTGCAACTGACGGCTCACGACGACCTGTCGGTGGACAATCAGGCGTCGATGATCAGCCTGCTGTTCTTGCCCGTGAAAACGCTCTTGGTCACCTCCGGGAACGAAGTGCTCGCAAAGGCGTTGCGGGCCGTTCCGCATGTGAATCTGAGCGTGGCGGCCACGTTGACCGACGCCGCGGCTTCATTCGATCTGGTCGTGCTGGATAACGTGGACCCGGCGGTGTGGCCGAAACCCAATCTGCTCGCCTTTCACACCGCGTCCACGAACTTGTTCGAGGGCTGGTCGCGCGTGGAATCTCCCGCCATTGTGGACTGGAAAGGGAGCCATCCGCTGCTCCGGTTTGTCAATTTCGACAATGTCCACATCGCCGAAACGCTTTCCGTGAAGACACCGACCTGGGCGGCCTCAATCGTCGATTCTCCGCAAACGGCGCTGATCCTGGCGGGCGAACTGGGGCGCCAGCGAATTGTCTGGGTCGGGTTCGATCCCTTGCAGAGCACCTGGCCGCTCCGGATCGCTTTCCCGATCTTCATGGCCAATGCGGTCGATTGGCTCAATCCGGCGGCGATCAATGCGAGTCAGCTTGCGGTGCAGGCGGGCAGCCCCTTGCGGTTGGCGCTGTCGGAGGGCGTCTCCGCCGCGCAAATCAAACTGCCCGACGGCGCCGTGCGTCCGTGCGAAGTCAATACGACGCGCGGCGAGATCGTGTTCGGCGACACGGTCAAACAAGGCGTCTATCAACTCACCGCCGGAACGAACGCGGTGACGTTTTGCGTCAATCTGCTCGACGCCCAGGAAAGCGACACCACGCCGAAATCGGAGCTGAATTTCGGGAAGTATGCCAAAGTCACGAACACCACGGTCCGCCGGGCGAGCCTGGAGTTGTGGCGCTGGATCGCGGCGCTGGCGCTGGCGGTCCTGATGTTCGAATGGTGGTACTACCATCGGAGGACGGCGTGAGGCCTCATTTACGATTTACGTCTTGCGCACTGACGATTGCATTCGGTCTGGCCTTTCTGCTCGTTGCGTGCAGCGGAAGCGACCGCCCCTTCGTGGTCGCCTACGTTGCGCAAGATCAGGTTTATGCGGAGCCGATTCTGCGGGAGTTCACGCGCCAGTCCGGGATTGAAGTGCGCACCGTGTTCGACAGCGAGGCGGTCAAGACGGTGGGCCTTGCGAATCGCCTGCTGGCTGAGCGCGGTCACCCGCAGTGCGACGTGTTCTGGGGTAACGAAGAACTCCGCACGCATCAGCTCGCCGCCCAAAAGGTGTTTCGGGAAAACGATCCGTGGCGCGCCATGGGCTACCGCAGCCGCCGCATCGTCATCAACACGAATCGCCTCAAGGCCGCCGACGCACCCGTGAAGCTTCACGATCTGACCAATTCAACCTGGCGCGGGAAGATCGCCCTCGCGTACCCGCTCTTTGGAACCACCGCGACACATTTTATGGCCCTCCGCCAGCTCTGGGGCGACGCTCGCTGGTTCGAGTGGTGCAAGGCGCTTCAAGCCAATCAGCCGCTCCTGATTGATGGAAACTCGGTCGTCGTGAAAATGGTGGGGCGCGGCGAAGCCTGGGTTGGTCTGACGGATTCTGACGACATCGCCGCGGGCAAGCGCGAAGGATTGCCAATCGAAGCACTGCCGCTGGACGGCGAGTCGCTCCTGATCCCGAACACGGTCGGCGTGATTCGAAACGCGCCGCATCCGGACGCAGCGCAGAAGCTATTCGAGTACCTGCAAAGCGCGGAAGTTCTCGGCCAGCTTGTTCGCGCGCATGCTTTGGAAGGTCAATCGGCTTCTGAATCGGGCGCGGCCACGCTGAAGGTGGATTGGAACGGGCTGGTGCAGGACCTGGACTCCGCCACGGCCAAATTGAAGGAGATATTCCTGCGGTGAACTCCCAATGAACTGGACGTTGCTCCAAAACAGCTTGCTCGTCAGCGCTCTCACGACGCTGCTGGCCTTAGCGCTGGGGGCGGTGAGCGCGCTCTGGATTGCGACGCTGGATCGGCGTTGGCGAATGGGATTCCTCGGCGTGTCCGCGATCGCCCTGGCGTTGCCGCCGTTTCTCGTCACGAGTTGTTGGCTGCATCTGCTGGGACACACTGGAATTCTGAAAGCCTGGCTGCCCATGAGCATCTATTCCCGGTGGGGCACGATTTGGCTCCTGACACTGATGACCTGGCCTGTCGCGCTGTTCCTGGTTCTCGGCGCATGGCAAAGAATCGAGCGCAGCTATCTGGAAAGCGAACCCGGCCTGCAAGGCTGGAGGATGATCCGCCATCTTCTGCTGCCGATGGCGAGGCCGGCTCTGGGCTTGGCCGGCGTTCTGATTTTCGTGCTGGCGCTCACCAATTTTGCCGTGCCGGCGATTCTCCAGACCAAGGTGTTTCCCGCTGAATTGTGGGTGAGCTTCAACACGGCCCTCGACTACCGCGAGGCGCTGCGCTTGTGCTGGCCGCTGGTTCTGGCGCCGCTGGTGTTGGTGCTCTGGCTGAGCCGCCGCAGCGTGGCGTGGCCGGCGCTGGATGGCGGCGTCTCATCTGACCTTCTGAGAAAGCAACTGGGCGGCGCGTGGCTCTGGGGCACCGGTTTCGTGTCGGTTTTCCTGGTGCTGGTTGCGGTCGGGTTTCCCGCCGGACATCTGGTCGGCGCGAAAGGCACCTGGACGCAATTGCCCGCGGCTCTGGCCGCGGGAAAGGCTGCTCTTTGGAATTCGTTCTGGTTGGCGGCAGTCGCTTCGGCGCTCGCGGTCGCAGCAGGATTGATCGGTTGGCGATGGCGCTTTGGAGCGCTCTTCTGGATTCCTTTCTTCGTGCCGGGGGTGTTGTTGGGAATCGCGTTGCTCTTCGTTTTCAACCGGACGCTGCCTTTGTCGATTCTGGTTCAAAGTGCCGGCCTGGTGGTGGTGGCGTTCGCACTGCGTTATCTGGCGGTGGGCTGGAGCGCGGCGGCGCACGCCATGCGTTCGGTTGATCCTGATTTGACGGATGCGGCGAAGCTCAGCGGCGCCGGCCCCGCGCAGATTCTGCGGCACGTGCAATGGCCGCAAATCGCGCCGCAGATCGCCGCGGCCGGTTACGTGACTTATTTGTTGTGCCTTTGGGATGTCGAGACCCTGATCTTGATTGTTCCGCCTGGAGGGGAGACGCTGGCGCTCCGAGTGTTCAACCTGCTGCATTACGGATGGAACGATCAGGTGAACGCGTTGTGCCTGTTGCTCCTGATACTGGCCATCGCGCCGCTCGCCCTGTGGTTTGTGGGAAGGGGCGTGATTCTAACCACAACTGGGACGCGATGGAGTGTGTCCTTCTTGGCGCTGGTTCTTTGCTGTTGGCTCGCCGGGTGCAGCCGCGGAGCCTCAAACGTCACGCCGGTTCCCAGTCAGTTCTTCAGTGCCGTCCAGGTGATCGGCAGCCGGGGAACTGCTCCGGGCCAATTCAACAAACCGCGCTCCGTGGCGGTCGATACCGAGGACAATCTCTATGTCGTGGACATGACGGGCCGCGTGCAAAAGTTTTCCCGCGAAGGCGAGTTCCTGCTTTCGTGGCAAATGCCGCAAACGGATTTGGGCAAACCCAAGGGAATGTGCCGCGACCAGGCCGGCCAGATCGTCGTGATCGAGCCGCACTATTCGCGAGTCAACCATTTCTCGCCTGAAGGCAAACTGATCTGCCAATGGGGCGACACCGGGACCAACGCCGACCAATTGATGTTTCCGCGCTCGGCGGTGGTCAATTCGCGAGGCGAGATTTACGTGAGCGAATACGGCAAAGTTGAGCGCGTGCAGAAATTCGGCGAGCAGGGCAGGGGATGGTTGCAGTCCATTGGCGAGGCGGGGGCGGAGGAAGGCCGGTTCAATCGCGCCGAGGGACTCGGCCTCGACCGGAGCGACCGCCTCTACGTTGCGGATTCGTGCAATCATCGCGTTCAGGTTTTCTCGCCCGACGGCCGGTTTTTGAGAACGTACGGCCGTGCGGGCGACGGTCCGGGAGAATTGAGTTATCCTTACGACGTGCAAGTGGACGCGGACGGGCGGCAATACGTTTGCGAATTTGGCAACAGCCGCGTGCAGATTTTCGATGACCAGGGCCGCTCGCTGGAACGGCTCGGCCGCGCCGGCTCGGCGCCCGGCCAATTTGCGAATCCGTGGGGCCTGGCGCTGGACTCCGCGGGAAATCTGTACGTCGCCGATTCCCGGAATCATCGCGTGCAAAAATTTGTCCGGCGAAAATCATGAGCTTTCAATTCACCAACCCCTGGTGGCTCGTTCTGGCGCCGGTGTGCCTGACCTGGGTGGGGTGGCTGGCCTGGAAGACTGATGTCCAGATCAGTCCGTGGCGGCGGTGGACGGCGTTTTCGCTCCGCGTCTTGATGGTGCTCCTGGTGGTGCTGGCCATGGCGGGCCTGCAATGGAAGCGGCCTCTCGAAGGCATGAACGTCTATTTCGTCCTCGACCGCTCGGACAGTGTTCCCTCGGCGCAACAGGAAGCCGCCCGCGAATTCGTCAAGAAAGCCGCCGCCGAGAAGAAGCCCGTGGACCAGGTCGGCGTGATTGTGTTCGGCGCCGACGCGAGCATCGAATTCTCCGTGAACCCCCGGATTGATCTGGAGAAAATCCACGCCGTGGTGGGAACGGAACGAACGGACCTCGCCAGCGCGGTTCGCCTGGCCACGGCGGCATTCCCGGAAACCGGACAGAAACGGATCGTGCTGTTGTCGGACGGCAACGAGAACATTGGTGACGCCTTGAGGGCGGTCCTGACCGCCGAGCCGCTCGGCGTGAGCCTCGACGCCGTTCCGCTTGGGGTCTCGCGGGGCAGTGATGTTTCGGTGCAAAAACTGTCCATGCCCAACCAGCTCAAGAAAGGACAAAGTTTCGAGGTGAAGATTTTCGCTCAGGCGGACAAAGCCCAAACCGCAACCGTGCGCCTTTATCGAAGCGACCAGCTTCTGGGCGAGCAAAAGGTGGAATTGGCCGCGGGCAAAAATCTTTTCACCTTCCCGCAGACGCTCACCGAGCCGGGGTTCTACAGCTATGACGTGGCCTTGGAGGCACAAACCGATCTGGTCGCGCAGAACAACCGGGCGACCAGTTTCACGACCGTGCGCGGCGATCCCACCGTGCTGGTGATTTCAGCCGACCCGGCCGCTGACGCGCCTTTGGCGGACGCGCTTCGTTCGGTGCAAGTGCAGACCAGGCTCGCCGACGTGGGCGGCTTTCCGGCCTCGCTGGCCGAGATGCAAAACTACGACGCGATTTTCATCAGCAACATCGCCGCCGGCGACCTGGGCCGGGATCGCATGAAGTTGCTCGAAAGCGCGGTGCGGGATTTCGGCGTGGGTCTGGTCTGTGTGGGCGGCGACCAATCCTACGCGGCGGGCGGCTATCGCGAAACGCCGCTGGAAACGACGCTGCCCGTCGAGATGGAACTGAGCAGCAAGAAGGTTCTGCCGAGCGGCGCTCTGGTTTTGATCATGCACGGCATGGAGTTCAACAACGGCAACCAGGTCGCGCGCGACACCGCCATCGCCGCGCTGGACGCGCTGGGGCCCAACGACGAGATGGGCGTCGTGCTGTGGGACGGCACGGAGCGCTGGCTGTTTCCGCTCACCAAGGTGGGCGACAAAAAGGACCTGGGCCGCCAGCTCGCCGGGATGAACCAGGGCGATCTGCCCTCGTTCCAAAGGGTAATGGAGATGGGTTACGAGGGTTTGAAGAAATCGACCGCCAACCTCAAGCACATGATCGTGTTCAGCGACGGCGATCCGGGCGCGCCTTCGGCCGCTTTGATGAAGAGCATGGTCGATGACAAAATTACCGTGAGCACCGTTTTGATCGCGGGCCACGCTGGCCCGGACACTATGATCAAGATTGCCGGAGACGGCGGCGGGCGATTCTACAACGTGACGTCGCCGGCGGAGCTTCCCCAGATTTTCATCAAGGAAGCGGCGGTCATTTTGAAGTCGGCGATTTTCGAGGAACCGTTCATCCCGCAAGTTGCCGCGCGCAGCGAAGTCATTCGAGGCATCGCGAGCCAGGAATATCCGACCTTGCGCGGCTACGTCGCCACTACGGCCAAGCCGCGCGCCGAAGTGCCGCTGGTGTCGGAGAAAGGCGATCCGATCCTGGCGCACTGGCAATATGGATTGGGGCGGGCCGTGGCGTTCACTTCCGACGCAAAAGCCAAATGGGCGAGCGACTGGCTGACGTGGGAAAAGTACCGGCAGTTCTGGACGCAGGTCGCGCAATGGAGTTTGCGCCGGGTGGAGAACGCTGATTTCACGACGGATGTCTCGATCGAAAAAGGCGAAGGCCACCTCAGCGTAGAGGCGCTCGATCCGCAGGGCAACTTCCGGAATTTTCTGAATCTCCAGGCCATCGCGGTCAGCCCGAAAGGCGAGCGCCAGACAATTCAACTGGAGCAGACCGGTCCCGGTCATTACGAAGCCAAGTTCCCGATCCGCGAAGTGGGCACTTACCTGATTCGGCTGATGGAGATGAAGGACGGGCAAATTCAGGGTTCGCAAGTCGTCGGCGCGAGCGTGAACTATTCCCCGGAATTCAACGCTACCGAACCGAACGTGAATCTTTTGCGGCGGCTCACTGAAACCGGCCACGGAAAACTTCTGGACCCCGAGATTGCCGCGGACAATCCCTATCTGCGCGACCGCCAAAAGACGTTCCAGCCGCGCGATCTCTGGGAGTGGCTCTTGCGATTGGCGATCATTCTTTTCCCGCTCGACGTGGGCATCCGGCGCATCCAACTCGATCGGGAAGAATGGCTGAAAGCCACGCAGAATCTCCGGCGGCTTTTGTTGTTCTGGCGTCCTGCGGCTCGGCCCGCGTCAGCGGATGAATCGCTAGCCGCGCTGCTGGCCCGCCGCGAGCAGGTGCGTTCCACGCAGACCGCCCCGGCCGTGGAGCCGAGTCCGGATTTATTCCGGCCCGAAAGACCGGTGGAGGTTCCGTTTCCAGGCTCAGCTTTCTCCCCGAAGCCGGAACCGGAAACGGTAACCGCCATCACCCCCGCCAAATCCGCCGATGCGCCCGAAGCAGCGAGCACGACGAGCCGCCTGCTGGACGCCAAGCGCAAAGCCCAGCAACGGCTAAAGTAGGACAGGCTTCCAGCCTGTTCACTCTTCCACCGGGTAGGGACGCGTTCCACCGCGTCCCTGGAATCTGTTTCGCTCGATGGATCAAGAAAGTCAGGGACGGAGTGGAATCCGTCTCTACCGGATTCATGGGGCGAGAGCATGGTAATCAGGCCAAGGAAGCTTCCCATGAAACCAGACGGTGGGGCGAGCCTGTCCCCAGCGAGCCGAGTCAGACGTGTTCCAAGCGCGTCGAGCGGCTCGCCGGGACGGACTCGCCCTACCATCGACGGATTCAAGGGCCGAGTGCATGGTTCGGAAACCAAGGAAACTTCCCACAAACCGAATGGCAGAAAGAAACGAAGAGAGGCGAAGAGGGTCTGGTTTCAGTTTCTTTACAAGGAATGAGTGAGCACCGCGGCAGAGGAGACAGCGCAGAAAACGCACTGGCCTGTTTTGAGAGCCGTGCTACATTCCTCGAACCAAGAGTGCGCGTTGGGACTCGCTTATGAATCAACCTCGGAGAAACAAGCAAAAACCAAAGGAGCATTATGAGAATCCGCACCTTCCTGTTCAGTTTGGCTTTGGCCGGGTTCGGCTTCGGAGCCATGGCGGCTGTGCCGCCGGCCATGGGCTATGTGACCATCACCTGCGGTCCTGGAATCAGGCTCGCGGCCAATCCACTTAAAGTGCCGGACAACCGCGTGGTGAAGCGGTTTGCGCAGGCGTCCGAGGGTACGGAGATTTACACCCTGAGCAACGGCAAGTTTTCGACGAACCGATTCAGCAGCGGTGTCTGGACGAACCCGGACCAGGCGCTGGAGCCTGGAGAAGGGTTTCTCGTTTACAATCGGAGCGGAACTCAGTTCAGGGCGATTTTTCAAGGCGAAATCCTGACCGGCAATCTGGATAACACCATTCCCAGCGGGCTCTCGATCAAGTCCAGCAAAGTGCCGCAACGCGGAGGTGTCATGAGCGCGCTCGGTTTGCGGCTCGCTCCTTTCGACAATGTCTATCGATGGCGGTCGAATCGATTCGACGTTTACACATTCTTGCCGAACGGAACGTGGATGCCTTCCGAACCCGACATCGAAGTGGGCGAAGCGTTCTTCATTCGCGCTAATCAAGAACTCAGATGGACTCGCGCTTTCACAATCAATTAAGGAACGGCTTTATGAAGACCGCATTATGTGCAGGCTTGTTGGGGTTGGTCACATGGCAGACCGCAGGGCAGGGGACGGTCAATTTCGCCAACGGCGCGGCGGGTGTGAATGCGCCCGTCCTTCTGGCGAACGCCGCACTGGAAGGTCCCGAATGGCAGGCGGAGCTTTTGCTCGTCAGCCGCGGCGGCGCCTTGCAGCGCGTCGGCCAACCCGTGTTTCTCGAAACTTTCAATCTCGCCGGATATTTCTTCGGCGGACTGGCGGTCGTGCCCGGCGTCGAGGCGGGTTCAGAGGCGACGCTCAAGGTCCGCGCCTTCTCCACGGCCGGAAATGGGGAAGTTTATTCCAATGCCGTCAAGATCACACTCGGCGGAGGCATCATGCCCCCGCCCAATCTCGTCGGTCTGGAGACCTGGGGACCCAATGCCGCCACGCCGGAGCTGGCGATCGCGGTCTCCCAAACTGCGGTGACGCTGTCGTGGCCGAAAGACTTCCCTAACGCAACGGCTGAATTCACGGAGAATCTCGCCAGCCCAAACTGGAGCGCAACCGCAGCGACGCCGCAGAATGATGGGACCCGGATCACGGTCACGCTGCCCATGGCCACGGCGCAAAAGTTTTATCGGCTCAGGCTGAAGTGACCGCGCAGCGAATCGGAAGTTCCGCGGTGACGCGCGTTCCGGCGCATCGACCGGTGTGTCGCCACTGAAAACAGCGAAGAACTGGGATTTCCGCGGCTATTCCATGCCGGCGTATTCCTCGTCCGTCGTCAAATCCAACCCCATCAGGATGTAGTCGTGCGAGATGGCTTGCATGTCCTTCACGTAATCGGGCAGCCGGACCAGATTGCTGAAGCCGAGCAGCGCGAACATTTTTATGGCCGCTTCCTGTTCGCCGATGAATTCCGCTTCCACCTTTTCGAGGCCGATGTGCCGGGCGATTTCGACGATTTGATGGATCAAAGCCCGCGCCAGGCCTCGGCCTCGATACTGCGGCAGCACGAGCACGCTCACGCGTCCGATGTGGCGTTTCCATCCGCCGAATTGCTGATGCAGCGTGGCGTCGGCAATGATCTTGCCGTCGGTCAGCGCGAGCAACGGCAGGTTCCGTCCGTAATCGATGTTGTCACACCAATCGCGGATGACGGATTGCTCGGTAACGCGATGCTTGATGAACATGCGCTCCTTTTCCGGCACCGCGAGAAAGAATTCATGAAACGCCTTTTCGTCGCTCGAGTGGAGGGGCCGGATCAGGCAGTGAAAGCCATCTTTCAGCGTGATGTCTTTGGGGAATTCGTCCAGGAGATGAGGGGGAAGCATAAGTTTCCAGGTTGCGTTTCGCGGGATTTTCCCAAACGGCGCAGGCCGGTTCAAGGAACAAAACATCTTTCGTGACGAGCGCGGCGCCTTCCATTACCTTTCGCGAAATGTCGAAAGCAGCGAAAAGCGTCAGCGCGGCCACAATCGCGGCTCCGGATTTGCCGTTTGAGGAAGCGCTCAAGAAGCTGGAGTCCGTCGTCGAATCGATGGAATCCGACGAATTGCCGTTGGACACATTGCTCGCTCGCTTTGAAGAAGGAACGCGCCTGGCGCAGATTTGCCAGACCAAACTGGCCCAGGCCGAATTGAAAATCCAGCAACTGGAGAAGAACGCCGCGGGCGAATTTGTTCTGAAACCCGTTCAAGCGAACGAACAGAACCCTGAAGATTTATGAGCCGATACCTGGACATGGTGGACGACCCGACGCACGTCAAGAAATTGACTTTGCCGCAATTGGGTGAACTGGCCGAAGAAATCCGTTCCGAGCTGATTTCGACTCTGGCCAAAACCGGCGGGCACCTGGGTCCCAACCTGGGCGTCGTTGAACTGACCCTGGCGTTGCATCGGGTGTTTTCGACCCCCAAGGACAAATTCGTCTGGGATGTGAGTCATCAGACTTACGTCCATAAGCTGTTGACGGGACGAAAAGCCCGGTTCCACACGATTCGCACCACAGGCGGACTGAACGGTTTCGCGCTCCGGACCGAAAGCGAGCATGACTGCTACGGGGCCGCTCACGCGGGCACGGCGCTTTCGGCCGCGCTGGGAATTGCCGTGGCGCGCGACCGGTTGGGCCGGGACGAACACGTCGTGGCCATTTTTGGCGACGCCGCTTTGACGAACGGGATTTCGTTCGAGGCCCTTAACAACATTGCCTCGACCACGCAGCGTTTCATCGGGATTCTCAACGACAACGAGTGGAGCATTGCCAAGAACGTCGGCGCGATCGCCATGTATTTGAACAAGCTCATCACGCATCCCTCCTACAACCGCCTCCAAAAGGATTTCGAGCGTTGGATGCGGCTCATCCCCAAAGGAGAGATCGCCCTCAAGCTCGGACACAAAGCGGAGGAAGCGCTCAAAGGGGCTGTCACCGAAGTGGCGCTCAGACCAAGCACCACGAACGTCGAATCCGATGGCCGCGGCGGTTTTGGCAGCAGCTTGATCTTCGAGGAGATGGGCCTGCGCTACCTCGGTCCGATCGATGGACACAATTTGCCGTTGCTGATCAACGTTCTGGAATACGCGAAAAACTGCGAGTCGCCGGTCGTCATTCATGCCGTGACCAAGAAGGGCAAGGGATACGAAGCGGCGATCCAGCATCCCGAACGCCTCCACGGCACGGGGCCGTACGATGTGAAAACCGGCGCGGCGCCAGCGAAGAAGGCCGGGGCGCCTCCGAATTGGCAGGATGTCTTTGGCCAGGCCATGGTCAAACTGTGCCAGCGCGACAATACCGTGGTCGGCATCACCGCGGCCATGCCGAGCGGCACCGGGCTGAACATTCTGGAGAAGGCGATGCCGGATCGCTATTACGACGTGGGAATCGCGGAGGAACACGCCGCGCTGTTCGCCTGCGGCATGGCGACGATGGGCTTTCATCCCGTGTGCGCGATTTACTCAACGTTTTTGCAGCGCGCTTATGACTGCATCATTCATGACGCCGCGCTGCAGGATTTGCCGGTTATCTTCTGCATGGACCGCGCGGGATTGTCGCCGCAAGACGGGCCGACCCATCACGGCATGTTCGACATCGCGTACCTCCGGACCGTGCCAAACATCGTCGCCATGGCGCCCAAAGACGAAGACGAACTGGTGGACATGATGTTCACCGCGACTCGGGAAAAGCATCCCACGTTCATTCGCTATCCGCGCGGCCCGGCGGAAGGCGTCCCGATCAAGGAGCAACCGAAACTCCTCGAGATCGGCAAAGCCGAAGTCGTGGAGAATTTCGCTCAGACGGGCGGGCGCAAAATCGTGTTCTTCGGGTTGGGCAACATGTTGCGGCTGGCCTGGCAAGCGGGTGCAGAACTCAAGACACAAGGATTCGACGTCGCGCTCATCAATCCGCGTTTCATCAAACCCATCGACGCGGGCACAACGGAGTTTTTCGGGCGCGCCGCCGACCTGGTGATTACGCTGGAAGATCATGTTTTGATGGGCGGCTACGGCAGCGCGGTGCAGGAAATTCTGAGCGATGCCCACATCTCGACCCCGGTCGTGCGCATTGGCTGGCCCGATCAATTCATCGAACACGCGTCAAGCGCGGAGGACTTGCGTGAGAGATATAGCCTGACCGTGGACACCATCGTGGGGAAGGTGAAGATGCTGCTCGCAGACGCTCCCGCCGCGCGGTTGACGGCGATTGGCTGACCTGGCGTGGCGAGGGAACCGGTTGACGAACAAGGTTCATCGTTCGAGTCTCTGCTCTCTCGAATCTCTCGTTGACTCCCGAAAGCGGTTTGCTACCGTGGCGCCTTGCGCGAGAAACAAGCAGTGTTGGCGTCAAGCAAAACAGATGGTCAGGCAAACATTTCGGGCGACTTTCCATGATTCCTGCGGGTGCGGGATCACCTTACTGGGTTCTCGAGCGCAACTCAACCAATCCAAATGAACCTTACCAGACTTTTCGTTGGCAACCTGTCCTATCAGACCCTGGCGAGTGATTTGCAGGATTATTTTTCGCAGGCGGGCGTGGTCCGCTCCGTCGATGTGATGTTCGACAAATTCACGGGGAAATCCCGCGGGTTCGCTTTTGTCGAGATGTCCACTCCTGAGGAAGCCAACAAAGCGGTTGAAATGTTCCACAGCAAAGAACTTCAAGGCCGTCAGTTGACGGTGAACATTGCGCGGCCCAAGGAGGATCGCCCGCCGCGATCCGGAGAACACCGCGGCCAAGGCGGGGATTACCATCGCGATTCCGGGCGGCGCGACTCACGATAGGGCGCCGGATGCGGCCCCATTGCAGGGTCGTCAATCCCGATTCGATCCAACCTGAGTCCCGCGAATAACGATTTGACACTACGCCAACCGACTCCTAGGTTGAAACATAACATTTATGCCTGAAGAGACTCCCAACACTCCGACGGGTTCCGTGCCGCCGAAACCGGCGGAAGCGGCCAAAATTCAGCCGAAGAAGGAAACCGTTCGAATCAATTTGCCCCCGAAGCCAACCGCCGCGCCGACCATCAAGATTCCTGCGCCGGCGGCCGTTGCCGGGGCCGCTCCCGCGCCGGGAGCGCCCGCTGCTGCAGTTTCCCCGGCTCCAACCCCCGCTCCAACCGCCGCGGCTCCGGCTCCCACGCCGGCGCCTGCGTCCGCCCCACGAGCCGCCGCTTCGTCCGCCGCTCCCCGGCCGGCGGCTGCGCCGAGGCCCGCGCCGGCGGGATCGGGAGTCAGCGGAATGGATATCATCCTGGCCGTTGCGGCGGCCATCGTGTCGGTGCTCGTCGTGGTTCGATTGTTCATGTTGACGGGGCAGTCCTGATGAGCACGGCCTGGCCTCGGAAAACGGATTTCAGAAAAGAGGAATGGTGTGTATGACAGCATCAAACATTATCACTTTGACCGAAACGAATTTCGCCGCGGAAGTCACTCAGTCATCAACTCCCGTGCTGGTTGATTTCTGGGCGGAGTGGTGCGGTCCCTGCAAGATGATCGCGCCGATCCTGGATGAAATCGCCAGCGAATATGACGGCAAACTGAAAGTGGGCAAAGTCAACATCGATGAACAGCAATCCCTGGCGGTGCAGCACGGCATTCGCGCGGTGCCGACTCTGTTGTTGTTCAAAGACGGCGAGGTCGCAGACCAGATCATCGGTTTGAAGAGCAAACGGGATCTGAAGGCAGGATTGGATCGAGTGGTGGGATAGCGCGGGCGAACCTTCCGGCTCTTGCAGTCCATTTCGCTAACCGGGAGTGATTTTCATGAGCCGTTCCACCGGCTTGGCGGTTTAACCTTTCTGACGTTGTAACGAGATTCGGATTTGCGGCTGTGCCGCGCCGCGGGGTATGCCACTCATCGTCACGCCCAGGCAACTGCGTTTGCGCGGCGAGTTGTACTACCAGGTTGGGACGATGCTCTCGGCCGGACTGCCGCTGCTCACCGCGTTGGAGACGCTCCACAAGAATCCTCCGGCACGCTCCTTCCGGCACCCTGTCGCTCGCTTGCTGACTCATTTCGAGCGCGGATCAACTTTCAGCGAAGCGATGCTGCACGCAGAGGGCTGGCTTCCGGCTTTTGATGTTGCGCTGCTCCAGGCCGGCGAGCAAAGCGGGCGCCTGGACGCGTGTTTCAAGTTGCTCTCGGAATACTATCGCGACCGCGCTGAACTCGTCCGCAAGACCATCGGCCAACTCCGTTATCCGCTCTTTCTCCTGCACTTTGCGATTCTGCTCGGCCCGTTTCCGGATCTCTTCGCGACGGGCAACCTCTCCGCGTATCTCACGCAAACCCTCGGCGTTCTGGCGCCGCTTTATGCGATTGCGTTCTTGCTGATTCTTGCGTGCCAGGGCCGCCACGGCGAAGCCTGGCGCTCGCTGCTGGAGCGGCTGTTTCGAATCGTTCCCATTCTCGGCCACGCGCGGCGCAACCTCGCCCTGGCCCGGTTGTCTGCGGCCCTGGAGGCCTTGTTGAGCGCGGGTGTTTCCATCGTGCATGCCTGGGAACTGGCTGCGGCCGCAAGCGGCTCGCCGGCGCTGCACCGCGCCGTGTCCACCTGGAGACCGAGAATCGAGGTGCGCGGAGAACCGCCTTCGGAAATCCTCACGGAATCCCCTGAATTCCCCGAACTCTTTGCCAACCTTTATCACACCGGCGAAATCAGCGGGAGCCTCGACGACACCTTGCGTCGCTTGCACAAGTATTATCAGGAGGAAGCCTTGCGGAAGCTCCAGCTCCTGGCCGAATGGTTTCCCCGGCTGATTTATTTCGCCATCATCTTCATGATCGCCTATCGCGTCGTGACGTTCTGGACAGGTTACTATGGCGGGATCATGAAGACCTTCGAGTAAACTCCCGCCGTGACTCTGGCTGATATTCTGGCCAACGAAGAACTCCGCCGGCACGAATTCCCGGTTGCTTCGGAAAAGATTTTCCTCGCTCACGCCGGCGTGTGTCCCTTGCCCCGCCGCGTTGCGGAAGCGATTCGCGCTTACGCGAGCCAATGCACGCGCGGCGACCAGGAAACCTTGCTGCCCGCTTATCACCTGCAGCATGCGCGCGAACTGGCGGCCCGCCTTCTAAACGCGCGGCCCGACGAGATCGCCTTTGTTGGGCCGACCTCGCTCGCCCTCAGCTTTGTCGGCGGTGGGCTCCAATTCGAGCCGGACGACGATATCCTGATTTACCGGGATGACTATCCTTCCAACGTTTACCCCTGGATGGCGCTCGCGGCGCGCGGAGTCGAAGTCCGATTCTTGAAGGTCAGCCAGGTGGGGCGGATTGAACCGGCCGATGTCCTCGCCCAGGTCAATCCGCGCACGCGACTGGTCGCGCTGGCTTCGTGCCACTTCGTGGCCGGCTACCGAATTGACCTGGGGGCCATCGGCGAATCCTTGCGGGAGCGCGGCATTCTCTTCTGCGTGGATGCGATTCAGACAGTCGGTGCCTTCCCCACTTCCGTCGAAGGGATCGACTTTCTGGCGGCGGATGCGCACAAGTGGCTTCTCGGCCCTTGCGCGGCGGGCATTCTCTTTGTGCGCAAGGCGCTGCAGGAAAAGTTGCAGCCGACCGCATTCGGGTGGAACAACGTGCGCTGTCCGAATTACGTCGCGCAAGAATCCATGATCTTCCGCCCGGATGCCCGCCGTTACGAAGCCGGAACGCACAACCTGCTGGGCCTCCTGGGGCTCAACGCCGCCCTGGAATTGCTCCTGGAAATCGGAATCGACCAGATTGCAGCGGAGTTGCTGCGCAAGCGCGCCTGGCTCGTGCCTGCTTTGGCCGCCAAGGGCTATGCGGTTCTCGAAGCCAAGGCCCCTGCCCAGAACGCCAGCGGCATCGTCAGTTTTTTCCGTCCCGGAGTGGACCTGGTCGCGCTCCATCAGAAGCTGGAAAACGCCGATGTCATCACCTCCTTGCGCGCGGACCGAAGCGGGCAGCGCTACATCCGAATCTCTCCTCACTTCTACAACACCGACGCGGAACTCAACCGGCTGCTGGAGTTGCTGTAACCGGTCGTCTTGGGAAAAGCAGTTGGCCCACGAAACACACTAAACACACAAAAACAAGACGAGTTGCCACGGAAGCGATCCTCACCCAACCGGCGCTCCCCGGGGCCAATACCTCCTCTTTTCGTGCCTTTCGTGTATTTCGTGGGCGCAACTGTTGGATCAGGGATCATCCCCTCGGGCCGACCAGAAAGCCGCCGTCGCAGACGATCGTTTGGCCCGTGATCAGATCGGATCCCGTGATCAAACTCAGAATCGCCGCCGCGACGTCTTCAGGCCGGCAAACACGACCCAGCGCTGAACGCTCTTCAGCCTTTTGCTTCACCGCTTCATAGTCGCGGCCCAGGCCTTCTTGGGTCCAATGGCCGGCGATGAATCCTGGGGCAACTGAGTTCACGCGAACTTTCGGCCCCAACGCCCGCGCCAGCGAAATCGTCATCGTGATGAGCGCCGCTTTTGACGCGCAGTACGGAATCGAGCTCCCGGACCCGATGATTCCGGCGATGCTGGAAACGTTGATGACCACGCCTTCGCCCGAAGCCTCGAGATACTTGCGGGCCGCGCGGACGCATTGGAACGGGCCTTTGACGTTCACGCCCATAATCCGCTCCCAATCCTCGTCGCGCACTTCGTCGAAGTTTCCGTGGGGGATGAAGCGAGTCGTGCCGGCGTTGTTAACCAGGATATCGAGACGGCCAAACGTGCGCGCGGCTTCGTCCATCATCTCGCGGCAAACGCGATCGTCGGAAACGTCGCCAGGAAAAAGCGCGGCCTTCGCTCCCAAGGCTTGCGCTTCTTTGACCGTTTGTTCGGCTTCACCACGCGACCGGCTGAAATTCACGAGCACGGAACAGCCTTCGCGCGCCAGGGCCAGGGCCGTCGCCTTGCCGACGCCTCGGCTGGCGCCCGTGACTACGGCGGCTTTGCCTTGAATAATCATTCCCTTGCGGAAGTCAGATACAGTTCAACGATTGCGATCACGGCAATTGAAAATTGATAATTGTCAGTTTTCAATTCCAATTGCGCGGTGCAGGAAAGAATTCTTCGTAGCCCAGAATTGCTGATGAGTTTGAGATCTCTATTCCCCGCTTTGCTCGGACTTCTGGTGTGCGTCGGTCCGGGCTGCTCGATCCGCAAGTTCGCCATCAACCAGCTCGGCGACGCCCTTTCCCAAACGGGATCGGCCTTTGCCCGCGACGACGATCCCGATCTGATCAAGGACGCGGCGCCTTTCAGCCTCAAGCTGATTGAGAGTCTCCTCGCGGAAGCGCCGAACCATGCCGGATTGTTGCTCGCCGCAGCGAGCGGGTTTACTCAATACGCCTACGCGTTCGTCCAGCAGGACGCGGACGAGATAGAAGACCGCGACCTCGCGGTGGCAACCGCGCTGCGGGACCGCGCCCGCCGGCTCTATTTGCGCGCCCGCAATTACGGGCTGCGCGGCCTCGACGTCTCTCATCCCGGCTTTGCAAGCACGCTGCGCGCCAACCCGAAGCTAGCGGTCCAGATCGCCCGGAAGCCGGACGTGCCGGCGCTGTATTGGACAGCCGCGGCCTGGGCAGCCGCGATTGCTCTATCCAAGGACAAACCAGAACTCGTCGCCGACCTGCCGCTCGTAGAGGCGATGATGGATCACGCGTTGGAACTGGATGAAAGCTTTGGCGAGGGATCGATCCACACTTTTCTGATCACGTATGAAATGAGCCGCCAGGGAAAGGCCGGCGATCCGGCGGAGCGGTCGCGCCAACACTTTGGGCGCGCCTGGCGACTCAGCCAAGGCCGGCAAGCCGCGCCTCTCATCGCGCTCGCCGAGGCTGTGACGGTGCAAAAGCAGGACATCAAAGAATTCGAGTCCTTGCTGAATCGCGCCCTGGCCATCGACGCGGACGCCGATCCGGATTCGCGGTTGATCAATCTGGTCATGCAACGCCGGGCCCGCTGGCTTCTTTCGCGCAAGGAGGAACTGTTCCTCATTTCCTCTCCTTGAGTTTGCGGTCCTTCTTGCAAGAGACGGGCCGCGTGCAACAATCCTCCCAAAGCAGTGTTGCTAACCGTCGGATTCAAGCTAATGGAAATGAATCGATTTATGACCGCCGCTGGCAAACTCAACCGAAGCGCAAGAAACGCAGCCCGGCGCAGCCGCATCCGAATCGTTACCGCGTTACAACGTGACCACGCTGCAACATTGAATCGAGGGCTCCGTTTCCTGTGCCTCCTGCTAAAGCCTCTCTTCTTGCGGACAACGTGCGGGTTCGTTCCCAGCCTGTTCCTGAGCTTTTGGAGTGCGGCATTATTGACTGAGGTGGCCTCGGCGGCTGCCGCTCCGGTTCGCGTTCGCCTCGGCACGCTGGCGCCCAAAGGGTCGTCCTCCTACAAACACGTGCTCGCGATGGGGGACAAGTGGAAACAGTCTTCCGGCGGCAGCGCCACCCTCACCATCTACGCGGATGGCACCATGGGCGGCGAAGCAGACATGGTTCGGCGAATGCGGATCGGCCAGCTCCAGGCGGGCATGCTCACCGCCGTCGGCCTTTCCGAGATCGAACCCGGCGTCACCGGGTTGCAGCACTTGCCAATGATGTTCCGGTCTCTCGAGGAGGTCGATTACATTGGCGAAAAGTTGCGGCCGACCCTGGAGAAGCGGCTTCTCGAAAAGGGTTTCGTCGTGCTCTTCTGGGGGGACGCCGGGTGGGTTCGTTTCTTCTCCAAAACCCCCGTCCTTCGCCCGGACGATTTGAAAAGGACCAAGCTGTTTTCGTGGGCGGGGAATCCGGCGCAGGTCGATATCTACAAATCGGCCGGGTTTGATCCGGTCCCGCTCGAAACCGTGGACATCCTCCCCAACCTGCAAACGGGATTGATCACGGCCGTGCCGGTGCCGCCGTTTGTGGCGCTGGCCACGCAGATTGACGGTCCCGCTCCCCATATGCTGGAGTTGAACTGGGCGCCGCTGGTTGGCGCAACCGTTGTCACAAAGAAAACCTGGGATTCGATTCCAGCCGCCGCTCATCCCCACTTGCTCAAAGCCGCCCAGGAGGCCGGCAGCCTGATCAAGGCTGACAACCGCCGCGAAAGCAGCGAAGCCGTCGAAGCGATGAAGAAACGCGGCCTCAAAGTGCATGCCGTGACACCGGAAATCGAATCCGAATGGAGGCGGGCCACCGAAGCCGTCTATCCCAAGATCCGCGGAGGAATCGTTCCGGCGGACATATTCGACGAAGTCGCGCGCTTGCTGAAGGATTATCGAGCGGCACAGGAAGGGGCGAAATAATGCCTGGCGAGATTGCGCTCGACCCTCATCACCTTCCCGCGGCGGCTCCCGAAATTAGAGGCTGGCGCGGCACGTTGCGGCGCGGGGAGAATCTCATCCTGTCCTCGACCCTCGCCGCGATGGTGCTCCTCCCGTTGTCCGAAATCGTTCTTCGGAAGCTCTTCCACACCGGCATCACAGGCGCGAGCGCGTTTCTCCAGCACTTCACGCTGATTGTGGGACTGCTGGGCGGCGCGCTTGCGGCGCGGGAAGGCCGGCTGCTTTCGCTTTCAACCCTGACCGCTTTTCTCAAAGGCCGCTGGCGGGCTGCGGCTCGGATCGCGAGCGGATCTTTCGCTGCGGCCATCAGCTCCTTTCTCGGTCTGGCCAGTTACCAATTCCTGCTGACCGAAAAAGAGAGCGGCAAAGTCCTTGCCTACGGCATTCCCATCTGGGTCATCCAACTGGCCATGCCGGTGGGATTCGGATTGATCGCGCTGCGCTTGATCTGGCGAGCGTCGGAACGATGGCCGGGGCGCGTGACAACTCTGCTGATCGCAGCCGGCGTGATTTACCTGGGACTTCATCCCCCCTTGACTCCCGAAAGGCTCGCGGCGCCGGCGTTGGTGGCGCTGCTGATTGCGATGGCGCTCGGCGCTCCCATTTTCGTACTCCTCGGCGGCGCGGCCTTGATCTTTTTCTGGCGGGAGGAGTTGCCCATCGCTTCGATCTCGCTCACGCATTATTCGATGGTCACGAATCCAACGCTGCCGACCATTCCCCTGTTTACGCTGGCCGGATATTTTCTGGCTGAAGGCGGCGCGTCGAAGCGATTGGTTCGCGTGTTTCAGGCGCTCCTGGGACCACTGCACGGTGGCCCGGCGATTGTCACGGTCTTGATGTGCGCGTTCTTCACCTCGTTCACAGGAGCGTCCGGCGTGACGATCCTGGCGCTGGGCGGGTTGCTGTTGCCGGTGCTCACCGCAGCGAAATATTCCGAACGCTCGGCGCTTGGGTTGCTGACTGGCTCCGGAGGGCTGGGGCTGCTGTTCCCGCCGTCGCTGCCCTTGATCTTGTTTGCCATCGTGGCCAGCTCCAACGTCAAGAACAGCGGCGTCACCATTGAAAAAATGTTCTTAGGCGGCCTTGGCCCGGGACTGTTGCTGGTCACGCTGACGTCGCTCTGGGGAATCAGCCGAGGTCCAAAGGAACGCGGCAGCCGGCCAATCTTCGTTTGGGGAGAAGCCCGGCAAGCGATCTGGGAAGCGAAATGGGAACTGTTGCTGCCCGTGGTCGCTCTGGTGGCCTTGTTTGGCGGATTCGCCACGCCGGTTGAAGCGGCTGCGGTCACAGCGTTGTATGCATTCCTCATCGAGACTCTTGTGTATCGCGATTTGCACGTCGTGCGCGATGCGCCGCGCGTGATGTCCGAGTGCGGGCTGCTCGTTGGCGGCGTGCTGTTGATTCTGGGCGTTGCGCTCGGTTTCACAAATTATTTGATCGACGCGCAAGTGCCGGCCAAAGGCGTTGAATGGGTGACCGGCGCGATCAAATCAAAGTATGCGTTCCTGCTCGTGCTCAATCTGGGTCTGCTTTTGGTCGGCTGCCTGATGGATATCTTCTCAGCCATCGTCGTCGTCGTCCCGCTGCTTGTGCCGCTGGGAATTGCCTACGGGATCGATCCGATTCATCTCGGAATCATCTTCCTGGCGAACATGGAACTGGGCCTTCTGACGCCGACGGTGGGCATCAACCTTTTCCTCTCCTCGTACCGTTTCAACAAACCCGTCTTCGAAGTCACGCGCGCCGTCGTGCCCATGCAACTCGTGCTCCTGACGGGCGTGCTCCTGATCACGTACCTCCCGCCGCTGACCACTTTCCTGCCCCAGTGGATCAAGTGAATTAAAAGGTTTCGCACAGCGTGTCTTATCTCTGCGCCTTCTCCGGGCGCCGAAAAACCGCTCAAAGGCACTGCCAGGGAATCGCCATGACCCGATCATGAAGTTGCATGGGGCGGCGGCAGCGGCACACAATGAAACCGCGCTTTGCCCGCTTGCGGTTCTCGTCGAGAAAGGTCAGGAGGTGGCGTGCGTCTCCGGGCGCCGGGTTTTCGCTCCACTTCACTTCCACCGGAATCAGTTGGCCCTCGTGTTCTACGATAAAGTCCACCTCCGCGCCAGCGTAGGTACGCAAGTAATGCAAGCCGCCCCCTCCGAGGTAATGAAGACGCCGCCAGAGTTCGAGTCCCACCCACTGTTCGAAAAGCGGCCCCGGATTGGCCTGCACCGTCTCGATCGCAGGCCGCAAGCCAGCCGCCGCGTGCCGGATACCCAGATCGAACAGCAGAAATTTCCCCGCGCTCATCAGATTCTTGCGCTGGCTGCCCGACCACGCCGACACTGGCACCCCGACATACATGTCTTCGAGCAATTGGTAATAGTTCTTCACCGTGGGGAGCGAGAGGCCGGTCTGCTGGGCGACTGCGGAGTAGTTCACGATCTGTCCGGATTCCATCGCCGCGAGCCGCAGAAAACGCAGAAACGCGCCCCAATCATTGACCATTGCCTCACGGCGCATCTCCTCCTCCAGATGCACCGCAGCGAATGCCTGCAGCAGGTCTGCGCGATCTTTCTCCTCTGCCGCGACAATTCCCGGCAATGCACCCCAGGCCAGGCGCTCATCGAGCGCCCACGAACGAAACGGATGATCTGGGGTGCGCCCCTTTGGCCACGCCAGCGGCAACGGTGATTCTGCATCCGAGTTGGGATCTTCCGACGGCGGTTGCTCGGCCAGCACCAGGGGCATCAGCCGGTGCAAGAAGCTGCGGCCGGGGAGCAGATTGGCGCCCGTGCGCCTGAGTTTCCGGGCGGAACTTCCGCAAAGGACGAATCGCCACCGCTGCTTGTCGCCATCGTAGAGCGTTTGAACGGCGTCGAAAATCGCGGGTGCCGTCTGCGCCTCATCCACAAAGACGAACCGCCCGCCCGCCTTGGGCTTGAGCGCCCGGCAATCGACAAGGAACCGCCCTGGATCGGCCAGGTGCAGGCTGCGTTCAATAGGGTTGGCGAGATTTATCACGAGCGCGTCTTCAGGCAGCAGCGACCGGATCAAGGTGGATTTGCCCGTCTGCCGGGCCCCGAATACGAGGTGAACAAACGGCCGGGTCAGTTTTTCGCGCAGCGTTGCGGCAACCCAACGATCAAACATGGCGGCAGGGTAGAAGAAAAAATGCCACACCGCATCTTAAATTTTCGCTAAAAATCTAAAGCGTGCTTCCAACGAGACGGCAGTTTGGGATTTCCTGGCAGTTCAACAAACCCGGTTTCCGGATCGCTCGCCGTTGCCGTTCCTCGGCTGGACTCCAGACCGATCCCGTAAATCCCGCTTTGAAAAAAGCTGAGCAAGCGTCGTCTGATGGGGTCGTAACAGACGAACCCGCCTTTTCGGCTGTCGGGGAGGGTTCCAACGCTCATGGCTTCGACGAATTGTTTGTCCATGCCAGTTCTGAAGACGTGCATGCGCGGATACGTCGGATAGGGATCGGACGATAAACAACCCTCGACGACAACGACGGTCTCGAGCGGAGGAAAATAGGCCGCGAACGGGCCTCTCCGGCACTCCAGCCCCGGCAACGGAACCAGGTTTGTCCACCGGTTCCGATGAAAATCAAAATTGAGGGCGGGATCGTAAGAACCTTGCGCCATCAAAACCCCGGGGTCAGCACCCTCCATGGCAGGAATTCCATCGAGGAACATTCGGACCGTTCCCTGTCCGTCAACGACAAGAGCGCAAGCATGCGACTGGCTAGCGTCTCCCAGGGATTTGCTGAAGAACGCATAGTTTGCTGGAACGGAGCGCAGGCCAAATGTCAACCTGTTGGTTACTGCTTGGTCCGCGGGATGGACGACAAAGCTCGTAGCGCAGAGTTGCACTCTGCCGTATCGCAGAATTGTATTCTGCGGGGCGTCTCCCAGTCCGAGCCCGCTGGGACTTGCCGGCGCCCTGCCGATTGGAAATCGGCGATACCGCAGATTGAAAATCTGCGCTACGGTTCTCCGGTCGATCTGTCGTCAATCCCACGGTCTGATCAGTAAGCGACAAGGCCTTCCGAGCGATTGAATGCTGTGGGCTCTTGTGGAAATCCTGTGGAATTTGTGGCACGGATCGCACGGATACGATCGCTTCTCGATCCGCGGAATCCGCGAAATCCGTGGTCAAAATTCGCGGGAATTCCGGGAATTCGGTCGGAGTTGACGAAGCGGCGGGTTGGTCCCAAAGTAACGACGTTACTTAGCGCGTCGAATCACATGGCCTTTCGTTTCGCAACAGGAGACTCATGAAGCGGAAGGAGCATCTACCAGCGGCCTTGGCTTTGTCGGCGCGGGGCGCGAGCTATCTTGACCTGAATTCACAGAATGGCTCCAAGGGCGTCCGACGGTGGGCATGGTCCACGCGTCCGGTAGGTCGGTGCTGTTGCGCCGCCGTATCGACAGAAGACCGGCTGCGCGGCAACGCAGCCCTCCCGGGTTCATGGGAAGCTTTCGCATTCGCGGGTCTTCGCGGGCCTTCACGGTTCCCCATTCTGCGACTCAGAGCGTGCTTTGTCCTGCAATGGCGCAACTGGCTCGCACGCTGCGAAGAAATTTTTGTTGGCCGCGAAAACGCGCAAAAAGGCACAAAAGCGGGGATTTCTTTGCGCCTTCTGCGCCTTTTTGCAGCCATCCCTCGGTTGCGGCTTCGCCGTGCTGTGGGCTTCGTGCTTTTGCATTCCTTGATCTCAATCTTACCGGCACACGCCGGGCAAACGTCTGAACCGGCCAAGGCGAACCAGAATAACGGGTGGTCATTCCGCCCCGTTCAACGTCCCGCCGTCCCAGCATTCCACGGCGCGGATTTGAAGTGGATTCGCAATCCGATCGACGCGTTCATTCTGACCAAACTTCACGAGAAGAGTCTCGCGCCGTCGCCCGAAGCGGATCGCCGCACGTTGATCCGGCGGCTTTACTTTGATTTGATCGGTTTGCCGCCGACGCCGGAACAAATCGACGTCTTCCTTGCCGACTCCAATCCCAAGGCTTACGAGAATCTCGTGGATCGCTTGCTGGCTTCTCCACACTACGGCGAGCGCTGGGCGCGGCACTGGCTCGACGTGGTGCATTACGGAGAAACCCACGGTTACGACAAAGATAAACCCCGCCCCAACGCCTGGCCTTATCGCGACTACGTCATTCGCGCGTTCAACGCGGACAAACCCTACGCGCGCTTCGTCCAGGAGCAAATCGCCGGCGACGTCCTGGCGCCCGACACAGAGGACGGCATCGAGGCCACGGGATTCATCGCGGCGGGGCCGTGGGATTTGATCGGGCACATGGAAGTGCCGGAGGACAAAATTGACGGCAAGATCGCGCGTCACCTGGACCGCGACGATATGGTCGCGAACGCCATGGGCACGTTCGTGAGTTTGACGGTGCATTGCGCCCAATGCCACGATCACAAATTCGATCCCATCGCCCAGGAAGATTACTACAGCCTCCAATCGGTGTTCGCGGCGCTGGACCGCGCCGATCGCAAGTATTATTCCGATCCCTCGTTGACCCGGCAGCGCTCGAATCTGGAAGCCCGACAACGCGCGCTTGCCGAGCAGAAGAAGACGCTCGAGGAGAAGATCGCGAAACTTGGCGGGAGCGAACTGGCTGATCTGGAGAAAAAGATCGAAGCCGCCCGCAAGGCGTCCAGTGGCGCGGCGCGTCCGGAGTTCGGCTACCATAGCCAGATTGAAGCCACGCCCGACCAGATCAAGTGGGTCCAGGTCGATCTCGGGCGTCCGGTGGTTATCGACAAAGTGATCTACGTTGGTTGCCACGACGACTTCAACAACATCGGAGAGGGATTTGGTTTTCCGGTCCGATTCAAGATCGAGATTTCAGACGACGCGGAGTTTAGCGCAGGCGCGGTTCGAATCGTCGATCACACGCAGGCCGACTTCACCAATCCCGGTGTCGATCCCCAGACTGCCATCGTCCACGGCAAGTCGGCGCGCTATGTCCGGGTGACGGCCACGAAGCTCGCGCCGCGCAAAGACGATTACATCTTTGCCCTCGGAGAATTGAGCGTGCTCGACTCCGACGGGAAAAACGCTGCGTTGGGCGCAAGGGTGACCGCACTCGACGCCATCGAAGCGCCGGTTCGATGGCAAACGAAGAACCTCGTGGATGGCTACACCTACACAAAGGCCAAGGCCAATCCCGAAGCGCTGGCCAAATTGCAGACGGAGCGGCAAGCGTTGCTGGATCGAGCGATGGATGCGGACACGAAGAAGGAACTGAGCGAAGTCACGACCTTGCTTGCGCAAGTGGATGCGGAGATTTCGAGGCTCCCCAAACCAAACCTGGCCTTCGTGGGCACAGTTCACTACGGCAGCGGCGCGTTCCGCGGCACAGGACCGGAGGGCGGCAGGCCTCGGCCGATTCATGTTCTCAACCGCGGGGACGTCAAGAATCCGGGCCCGGAGGCGCGTCCTGGGGCTTTGAAATCTGTGGCGGCCTTGCCGGCGCGTTTCGATCTCCCGCCCGAACACGCCGAAGGCGCGCGGCGCCTGGCCCTGGCTCAATGGATTACTGATCCAGGCAATCCCTTCACCTGGCGGTCCATTGTCAATCGCGTCTGGCTTTATCACTTCGGACGCGGCCTCGTGGATACGCCGGATGATTTCGGCCGCATGGGGCAAATGCCAACGCATCCGGAGTTGCTCGACTGGCTCGCCCTGGAATTCCGGGACCACGGCCAATCGCTCAAGCAATTGCATCGCCTCCTGGTCACGAGCGCAACGTATCGGCAGGTGTCCGCGGCCAACGAATCGCATGCGAAGACCGATGCAAACAACGCTTATTACTGGCGCATGAACCGCCGACGGTTGGAAGCGGAAGCGCTCCGAGACAGCGTGCTCTTCGTCAGCGGCAAACTCGACCCGAAGCTCTACGGGCCGAGCTTTCAGGATTTCGTGATCGAGAAGCCGGAGCACTCTCCGCACTATCAGTATCACCTGCACGATCCGGAGGACCCACGTTCGCACCGGCGCTCGATTTACCGGTTTATCGTCCGCTCGCAGCAGCAACCGTTCATGACGACGCTCGATTGCGCGGACCCGTCGATGCGGGTGGACAAGCGCAACGAAACTCTTTCCGCGCTCCAGGCTCTGGCGTTGTTGAACGACGCGTTCATGCTGACGATGGCGAAACACTTTGCGGCGCGCGTGGAGAAAGCCGGCGGGGAACTGGCGGACAAAGTCGAATCCGCGTTTCGCCTGGCCATTGGACGCCGTCCGTCCGCGCCGGAGCGGACTGAACTTGCCCATTACGCGAAGCAACATGGATTGGCGAACACCTGCCGGGTTATCCTGAACCTGAACGAATTCCTTTTCGTGGACTGACGAATGCTTGATGCATGAACAAGCCTTGCGAAAACTTTCCGCGGTAAACCGGAAGAGTAGATTGCGTATGTCAGCTTCCCCTCACCCTGTCCCTCTCCCTCAAGGAGAGGGGAAGAGGCATTCCGCACCGAGAACAACTCTGTGCGCTCGATCCATCGAAATGCAACGATCGATGCTCCCTCCCCACGAACCGGATTCAACCACGGATTACAAGGATCACACGGATAAACCGCTTCTTCATCCGCGAAATCCGCGAAATCCGTGGTCAAAGAACAAGCCCAAAGAATTCCGTTCATGAACACCTCGCTTTATCATCGTCTGGAGCGGCCACGACCGCCCATGTCTCGCCGTGAATTCTTGTGGGCTTCCGGCGGAGGGCTCGGAGGCATCGCGTTGAGTTGCTTGCTCGGCCAGGAGCGGCTGCGGGCGGCTCCAACCGCCGCGGAGGGCGTGTTCACGGGTGCCCTGCACTATCCCGCCAGAGCCAGGCGGGTCGTTCAATTGTTCATGGGCGGCGCGGCCAGCCACGTTGATACGTTCGATTACAAACTGGAACTCCTGAAGCGCCACGGGCAGCCCTGGGATCCCGGCGAGAAAGTGGAGTTGTTTCAGAACGGCCACGGCGCGACCTTCGCGTCGCCCTGGAGTTGGAAGCAATACGGCCAATCCGGAAAATACCTCAGTGAAATCGTCAGCGCGCTCCGCTCTTGCGTGGACGACCTCGCGTTCATTCACAATGTCGTCGGCAAGACCGGCGTTCACAGCCAGGCGACCTATCTGCAAGCCACCGGCTTTCAGATGCCCGGATTTCCGGGAATGGGTTGCTGGGTGAGTTACGCCTTGGGAAGTTTGAATGAGAATCTCCCGACGTTCGTGGTGTTGCCTGACCACCGCGGATACGCCTCGAACGGTCCGAAGAACTGGCACTCGGCTTTCCTGCCTTCCCGGCATTCAGGCACCACGATCTGGCCGGGCACGGACCATCCCATCACAGACCTGTTCCCGGCCAAACAAGGCGACTTCATCACGAAGCAAAGCGACGCCGATGCTCTGGCGGTCATGACCCGGTTGAACCGCGAGCATGCTGATTTGCGCCCCGGAGACGAGCGCCTGGACGCCCGCATCCGCTCGTACGAACTGGCCGCGCGGATGCAACTGGCCGCGCCCGAAGCCCTGGATATTTCCAAAGAGCCCGACTATATCCTCGACCTCTACGGGCTGAATCATCGCCGGCAGACGTTCGACAAAGAAATCAATCCCATCGAAGAGACCGATTACTTTGGCCGCAAATGTCTGGTCGCCCGGCGGCTGCTCGAACGAGGCGTGCGCTTCGTGCAGATCTGGTCCGGCAACGACAACGGGTTTCCTCGCCGCAATTGGGATTCCCACGAAGACATCCAGCGTGACCACGGGCCGCTGGCCATCGGCATGGCTCGGGGCGCCTCCGCTTTGATCCAAGACCTCAAACAGCGTGGGATGCTTGACGACACGATTGTGTTCTGGACGACGGAATTTGGGCGGATGCCCTGCGCGCAAGGCGGAAAAGGCCGAGACCACAATCCGTTCTGTTTCACCAACTGGCTTGCAGGCGGAGGCGTCAGAGGCGGCCTGAGCTTTGGGCCGAGCGATGAATGGGGCTACAAACCGGCCGACCGAAGCGATCCCACGCAGGTCTATGATATCCACGCGACGATCCTGCACCTCCTTGGCATCGATCACGAGAAACTGACCTTCCGGCACAATGGCATTGACCGCCGGCTCACCGACGTGCACGGGCGGGTAATTCAGGAGATTCTGGCGTAAGAGGGCTGGAGTGGTGGAGTAATGAAGTAATGAGTAATGGAGTGATGGAGTAATGGAGTGATGGAGTGATGGAGTGATGGTGGGACCAATACTCCATTACTCCACCACTCCACCACTCCCGCCTACTCTCCTCCCCGCAGCGGGTCGAGCCAGGGCGTGTTGCCATAATACCAATTGGCGCGCATGCTTTCCACGTGCCCATCAGCGAAGCCCACCGTGCTGCGTTCGTTGTGACGAAGGTGAGGCCCGCACCAATTCGGATTGTCGCCGGTCACGCAGCCTGGACAATCCCCGACTTGCGGATCGCCCAGCATCCAGGCGCCGAACTTGGTTTTCGACTTCGTTGTAACGGCCGGTTTTTTGTTGGCTTCGGCCCATGTGCCTGAGTCCGTGATGAAGACGGTCCGCGCAGGATTGCGGAGAGTGATCTCCGGTTTGTGATTGTAACCCACGTAATGGCTAAGTTCGCCGGCCATCTGGTGGTTGATCGCGTAGTCCGAGACCGTCGGCGCCGTGACCGGAATGCCATCCCAGCGTTCGAGGTTCAACGGTTTGCCTTTGCGCGCGGGACACAGGAGAATATTCGTGCTGCTCAGATACGGCTGGAGCAATTGAAACCAGGTCACCAGCCCCCTCGTGTAGGGAGGATAAATGTAAGTGACGACGTGTTTCCCGTTGTTGTCGTCGGTGTACATTTTCCCCGCCAACATAATCTGGCGCCCGTTGCTGACGCATTGGATGGACTGCGCCTTCGATTTGGCCTTCGCCAGCGCCGGCAGCAGCATTCCGGCCAGGATGGCGATGATTGCGATCACGACAAGGAGTTCGATGAGCGTGAAGCCATTCGAGGGGCGAGGATTTTGGGAGAGAATTCGCCCAAGCGAAGCCTCGCACGTTGGCCAACTAAACTTCCTCCTCACCCTTCCTCCGGACACCCTCTCCTCTTCGGAGCGGGAGAGGGCCGGGATGAGGGGGAGGTTCGTCGGGATGCAGGAAGCAGGAGTTTTCATAGCAAGATCGGCATTTTAGCGGCCATCGCGTCCTTGCGAATCGAGACCTCAACCGCAAGTCGGCGGATTCCAAAAGCGCTTCTGGCGTCGGCTTGGTGTGATGGGAACCATAGGCTGAATTCAACGTGCCGACAACTTGAAACCGGGGCCCAGGGGGGGCATCCGAACACTGCCCCCGACCAAAACCAAGACGGACCGCGGTCTTCAGACCGCTTAAACGCCGGCCATTGAAAGCGCATTGGAAGTTTGGGCACGCTCGGCCTGTTGACCGCGGAGGCGGCGTAAACGCCGCGGTCCGGTCCACTCTGAAATCACGGGCAGGGTACAGATGCGCCCAATTTTCTGATACAGTAGTAGATTCTGCCCGCTCACCTGGCTACGCGCTCCAGAATCCCCTCCACGTCATAAATACAGCCGCCCCAGGTGCCGCCGCCGATTTGCTGGAGCGCCGCCCAGAGCCTCGTATCATCGGGCAAAGCTGGATTTGGCGCGAGCCGATCGTGTGGCGGTCGTTCGTGGAGAATCTTCGCGGCGACTTCCGGCTCGAAGCGCCGGTCCGCTTCGCCGACGAAATCTACGCTACCCTCCAGGCGAGTGCGATCAATCACGATTCGGATCCAATCGCCGTCGCGCAGCTTGCCCATCGGCCCGCCTGCCAGCGCTTCAGGGCCGACATGACCAATGCAAGCGCCGGTGGAAACGCCGGAGAACCGCGCATCCGTGATCAGCGCCACGTGCTTGCCAAACGGCAAATGCTTGAGCGCAGACGTGAGTTGATAGGTTTCCTCCATCCCGGTCCCCATTGGCCCGCAGCCGATCAACACCATGACATCTCCGGCCTGGAGGCGGCCTGCTTTGATCGCGGCCATCGCCTCTTTTTCGCTCACAAAGACCCGCGCCGGCCCCTCCTTGCGATAGACGCCGTCGTGATCGACCACGCTTGGATCAATGGCCGTGCTCTTGATAACCGCTCCTTCCGGCGCGAGGTTGCCGCGCGGGAAAGTGATCGTGCTGGTCAAGCCCTTGGCCCGCGCCTGGTCCGGCGGCATTATGACATCGTCGGCGTTGACGCCGTCTTCGCGTGTGAGGATTTCCTTGAATCGCTGCCGCCGCTCGGATTTCTCCCATTCATCCAGAACTTCGCCCAGAGATTTTCCCGCCACGGTGAGCACGTTTGTTTCGAGAATTCCCAGATGCCGCAAGTGCAACATGACTTCCGGCACGCCGCCGGCGAGAAAGACCCGAAGCGTGGGATGATTCCTCGGCCCATTCGGCAGGACATCGACAATCCGGGGGACGCGGCGATTGACCGCGATCCAGTCATCGACCGTCGGGCGGCGCAAACCGGCCGCGTGCGCAATGGCCGGGATGTGCAGGAGCAGATTCGTCGAACCGCCCACCGCGGCGTGCACGGCCATGGCGTTGCGGATGCTGGCGTCGGTCAGAACGTCGCGCATGCGGATTCCGCGTTCTTCCAAAAGCGTGACCGCGCGCGCCGAACGGACTGCCGCATCCGTCCAGACGGGTTGCCCGGATGGAGCCAGAGCGGAATGCGGCACCGCGATACCGAGCGCTTCGGCGACCACTTGCGAGGTTGCGGCCGTGCCCAGAAATTGGCAGCCGCCGCCTGGCGAAGCGCAAGCCCGGCAGCCGAGTTCCGCGGCTTGCTCAAGTGAAAGCAGGCCGTGGCTGAAGCGCGCGCCAATCGTTTGCACCGCTCCGGCATCTTCACCATCCGAAGGCGGCAACGTCACGCCTCCAGGGACGAGGACCCCGGGCAGGTTGTGCATGGACGCTAACGCCATCATCATGGCCGGAAGCCCTTTGTCGCACGTCGCGACGCCCATGACGCCGGAGCGAGTCGGGAGCGAACGAATCAAACGGCGAAAGATTTGCGCGGCGTCGTTGCGATACGGCAAGCTGTCGAACATCCCCGGCGTGCCTTGGGTGCGACCATCGCACGGGTCGGAGCAAAACGCGGCGAACGGGAGGGTTTTCAACGCGCGAAGTTCATTCGCCGCCGCCTGCACGAGCAAGCCGACTTCCCAATGGCCGGTGTGATAACCCAGCGCGATGGGCCGGCCATCCGGCGCGCGCACTCCGCCTTGCGTGCTGAGAATCAAGAATTGTTTGCGGCCGAGTTCGCGCGGGTCCCACCCCATGCCCGCGTTCTGGCTCAGGCCGAAAATGTCGCCGCTGGGACGATTCAGAAGCATTTCTTCGGTCAGCGGCAACGCGCCGGCCGGCCCGGGCGCTTTGGTTTGAACGCAATAGATGTCTTCCGGACTTGCGGATGATTTGTCGGTGACGCTCATGGTTTCAAACAGGAGGTAACAGAGTAAACTGAGCGTAAGCAAGTCCGGTATGGGAAAGCGCCATGACGAGTTGACCGAACGCACGGGAGAGGCCAAGAATATAACCATGCAGGCAGTTCACGCCTTGATCCTCTGCGCCTTCGTCGTGATAGCGATTCGCGGGCCTGCTTCGGCAGATCCTGCCCCGGAAGAGGCTGACCAGAATGCTCGTGTCACTGAAGTCCCTTTCGCAACCAGCGCTCGCACGCATTGGGCATTCCAGCCGGTCAACCGCATTGCACCCCCGGCGGTCAAAGACACTCGCGGGCTCAAGACGCCTGTGGATCATTTCATCCTGGCGTTGTTGGAAGCGAAGGGCGTTCCGCCAGCCACATCGGCGACCAAGGAGGAACTGATCCGCCGCGCCACCTTTGATCTGATCGGACTGCCGCCCACGCTGAGCGAAATCGATGCGTTCTCGAAAGACACTTCAACGGACGCGTACGCGAACCTGATCGATCGGTTGCTGGCGTCGCCGCACTATGGCGAGCGCTGGGGACGGCATTGGCTTGACGTGGCGCGATTCGCCGAGACGGACGGCTTCGAGCATGACGCCGTTCGGTCTCACGCCTGGCGCTATCGCGACTATGTCGTGCAATCGTTCAATGCCGACAAGCCGTACGATCGGTTCATCAAGGAACAACTCGCGGGCGACGAGTTGTATCCGGACGAACCCGAAGCGTTGATCGCGACCGCGTTCAATCTTTTGGGACCGGACATGGTGGATTCAGCGGACCAGATTCAGCGCCGGCTCAACCGGCTCAACGACATGACGGACACGGCGGCTTCGGCATTCCTGGGTTTGACGATGGGTTGCGCGCGCTGCCACGACCACAAATTCGAGCCGCTTTCCCAGAAAGATTACTACCGCTTTCAAGCGTTTTTCACCCCAGCCACTTTCCGCGACGATCTACCGGCGCCCCGGCGCGAGGAGTTAGCCGCGCACCAGTCCGCGCTCCTGAAATACAGTCAACTGACTCTTAAGGAGCAGGAAGAAATCGCGGCGATCGAAGCGCCGTATCGCCAAAAGATTTTTGAGCAAAAGCTGGCCAAACTTTCGCCCGAAGCGCAGGCGGCGCACAAGACTCCTCCCGCCGAACGCACGACCGAGCAGGTCAACCAAATCCAAGAAACCGCGGCTCTCGTCGAAGTCATGGAAAAGGAGATGCTCAACGCCATGAGCAAGGAGGACCGAGCACGCCATAAAACTGCCAAGGAGGCGCTGGCCAAATATCCGAAGCCCTCGCCTTTGCCGATGACGATGGCTCTGCAGAAGGCCAAAGGGAAACTCGCGAAGACCTTCATTTTGGCGCGGGGCGACTACAACCGGCCCAGCGACGAGGTGCAGCCGGGATTTCCGGCCGTGCTGGGCGAATCTCAAATTTCAAATCTCAAATTTCAAATTGGAGAGCAGAGTGCTCACCGTGCGACCGCAATTCTGAGGACCACGCTCGCGGAATGGATCGCAAGCCCCAACAACCCGCTCACCGCCCGCGTCATGGTCAACCGCATCTGGCAACATCATTTCGGACGCGGTCTTGTGCCGACTCCGAGCGACTTCGGTTTGAAAGGCGAACGTCCGTCGCATCCGGAATTGCTGGATTGGCTGGCGAGCGAATTCGTGGCGCGAGGCTGGAGCGTCAAGGAGATGCACAAATTCTTGCTGCTTTCATCGGTTTATCAGCAGTCGAGTCGGGCCTCGGAAGAGGCGCTTGAGCGCGATCCGGAAAATCGGCTTTACTCGCGCTGGCAGCGGAAGCGGCTCGAAGGCGAAGTCATCCGCGACAGTTTGCTTGCGATCAGCAGAGAATTGAATCGACAGATCGGCGGGCCGGGAGTTTTTCCGGCCATTCCTGAGGACGTGTTCAAAGGATCGAGAGGTTGGACTGTGAGCAAGAACGCCGCCGAGCACAATCGCCGCAGCATCTACATCTTTGCGCGGCGCAACTTGCGGTTTCCCTTTCTCGAAGTGTTCGATGCACCGGACAGCAACTTGACCTGTCCCGATCGCCCGCGCAGCACGTCCGCGCCGCAATCGCTGACCTTGCTCAACGCGGACGAAGTGATGACCGCCAGCGAGGTCACCGCGGCGCGCCTGACGAGTGAAGCCGGCACGAATGCGGCGCGCGTCACGCTGGCCTATCGATTGATTCTGGGGCGCGGGCCTTCGGAGAAGGAGCAAGCAATAGCCGGCTCATTCTTGCAGAATGCGCCGTTGAGCGAGCTGTGCCGCGCGCTGTTCAACTTGAATGCGTTCGTGTACGTGGATTAGCGAGACCGGAATCCTAACCAGCCTGGACCATCTCGAACTCGGAACGACAGATTACCTCTTCGGTTCGTCTCATTATTAATAACACTCCGCTTCAGCGGGGTGTACTGATCAGACCGTGGGATAGAATACACTTTGTTGCATCGCATTTGGGCTCAGGCGCGACGAAGGAGAATATCCCTGGTGGTCCCTGACTAATCCTTGGGGCGTCTCTTGAAGGGACAGACGGACAACGGAAAAACCAGGAGCCTCCGTTGATCCATCGTCTCTTCCTGGGCGGCGGTCTGCCTCGCGGCTTGATTTGGGACGGAGTGGAATCCGTCCCTACCACGCTAAACACGTATGGAGCGGAGTGCTAATGAAGCGCCGACACGAGCGCAATCCATCGCAACCAGTTCATTTTCGTTACCGCTCTCACCATTTTTCCTTCTGTTCTCTTCGCCGGAAAGGTGTATTCTTCCTCAAAGCCATGAGCTGCCATTGCACGGGACCGAACGGACCCGAAACCAGGCCCACCTCACGCCGCGAATTCCTGCGGCGCAGCGGCTGCGGATTCGGGATGCTGGCGCTGACTTCCTTGCTGGATGCCGACGGTTTGCTGGCAGGCGACACGCCGGCGGGCCGCGTAACGCCGGTCAATCCTTTGCTCCCTAAGCCGCCGCATTTCCCGACCAAAGCCAAGAGCGTCATTTTTCTGTTCATGTCCGGCGGGCCGAGCCAGGTCGATTTGTTCGACCTGAAGCCGGACTTGATTCGCCTCGCGGGCCAGCCGATTCCGGAATCGTTCGGCACGTTCAAGACGCGCCGCGCGGTGGCGAAGAACAAACTCATGGCGCCGGTTCGTCCGTTCCGAAAGCACGGCCAATGCGGAATGGATGTCTCGGATTTTCTGCCCCACATCGCCGGCTGCGTGGATGACATTTGCCTCTTGCGCGGTTGCTATGGCGACAGCGTCACGCATCCGGAGTCTGTCTATTTGATGAACACGGGATCGATTCTGATGGGGCGACCGAGCCTGGGCGCGTGGGCGACTTATGGATTGGGCACTGAAAATCAGAACATGCCCGCGTTTGTGGTCATGCCCGATCCGAGCGGGTGGGTCAAAGGCGGCGCGCCCGCCTGGGGCAACGGCTACATGCCCGCCGTTTATCAAGGCACGATTTTGCGCGGCGGCGAATCGCCTATTCTGCACCTCAATACCCCGAAAGGAATCAGCGCGGCACAGCAGCAAGCCACGGTCGATTTCATCAACCGGCTCAACCGCGAAGACCTGAGGGCCGGGGAAGAGCAATCGGAGTTAGCGGCGCGCATTTCGGCGTACGAACTGGCGTTTCGCATGCAGGCCCACGCGCCGGACGTCGTCAATGTTTCGAGTGAGAGCGAAGCCACGAAGAAACTTTACGGCCTGGACAACAAAACGACCGCCGAATTTGGCCTCCGCTGCCTGCTGGCGCGGCGCATGATCGAGCGCGGCGTGCGGTTCGTGCAACTTTACTGCGGCGACACCAACGGCTGGGACGGCCATTCCGCTGTGGAAGACAATCACGCCAAACTTTGCGCTCAAAGTGATTTGCCCATCGCCGGTTTGCTGAAAGATTTGAAGTCGCGCGGGCTGCTGGACTCCACCCTCGTCGTCTGGGGCGGAGAATTTGGCCGGATGCCGATGAGTGAGGGTTCGGACGGCCGCGATCATAATCCCCACGGCTTCTGCATGTGGCTGGCCGGCGCCGGCGTCAAAGGCGGACGGGTCATCGGCGCGACCGATGCCGTAGGCCTGCGCGCCGAGCAGGAGAAAACTCACGTTCACGACATTCACGCCACTCTCTTGCACCTGCTCGGACTCGATCACACGCGCCTGACTTTCCGCCACAATGGCCGCGACGAACGGCTGACGGATGTGGCGGGTGAGGTGATCAAGAAGGCGATCGCGTAAACCGTCGCGAAGGTCCATTTCCCCGTAGCGCAGAGTTGGACCTGCCGTATCGCCGATTTGCAATCGGCGGTGCTTCGGCGAGTTCCAGAGCCCTCGAACTTGTCGAGCCCCTGCGGAATACAATTCCGCGATACGGCAGATTACAAATCTGCGTTTGAAGATGGAAACCCCGGAACATTTTCAACAAATCTACCGCGCGCAAATCCCCGAGGATCAGGATCACTGGCACTTCAACGTGGATCGGGAAGTAATGCTGGACAAGCGCGCCGCCACGGTTTTCGTCCGATACGTTGGCGATCCCGGCTTGAACAACATCCGCATTTACGCCCATTGCCTGGATGACCGGCCGAGAGCCGCCGCACCGATCACGGTAACGCACACCTGGGCCGAGAATGCGCAGCCCAAAAGCAAAACGGTGACGTGCGATCCCGGCGCGGCCTACTTGATTGAAACCGAGTCCGACCCGGTCGATGAATCGATCGCACTGGCGATTCCCAATGGGCTACGGAAATGAGTAATTGCCGCGACTCAGTGTTCGATTTCCCATTGACCGCGAATTTGGGGCGGCGATACGATCTCCATCATGAAACCACTGGCCAAATTCCATCGTCCTTCAATTGCCTTTGTCATTTCGCTTCTGGCAGGTGTGGGTGCTGTCGGAGCCAACGCGGCGGAAAGCAAACCGGGAGGCGTCCAGATCACGGAGCAGGACGGCAAGCTCGTCATCAAAGTCGGCGGCCAGCTCTTCTCCGAATACCACTCCAAAGCGTATGGCGGCAAAGAAGTGTCCAGGCCGTTTTTTTATCCTGTGATCGGCCCCGGTGGCGTGCCCATGACGCGCAATTGGCCAATGAAGGATGTTGAAGGCGAAGCGCACGATCATCCGCATCACCGCTCTCTTTGGTACGCTCACGGCGACATCAATGGCCATGACTTCTGGGCCGAGAGCGCCAAGTCAGGCAAGACCGTTCATGTTGCTTTTACGGAAATCAAATCCGGGCAGGATGTGGGTGTGATCCGGACTCAAAACAAACTGGTCGCGGTCGATGGAAAAATGGTTTGCACTGAAGATCGCACGATGCGGATCTACAATCGCGCTCACGACCGGATGATGGACTTCGAGGTGACGATTCACGCCTCTGAGAGCGACGTGACGTTTGGTGACACGAAGGAGGGGACGATGGCACTCCGTCTGAACGAGTCGATGCGCCTGACGAAACCGCCGGCCAAAGGTGAAAAGAAAAGCCGTCCTGGCGAAGGCCGCATCGTCAACAGCGAAGGCGTGCGCGACGGCCAGACCTGGGGCAAACGCGCCAAGTGGTGCGATTACTATGGGCCGGTCGATGGCAAGGTGGTCGGCGTCGCCATCTTCGATCACCCACAGAATCCGCGGCATCCGACCTGGTGGCACGTGCGCGATTACGGATTATTTGCCGCGAATGCCTTTGGCCGCCACGATTTCGAGAGTCTGCCCGACAGAAAGGCCGGCAACCTGGTTCTTCCGGAAGGCCAGAGCGTGACGTTCCGGTATCGCATCTACTTCCACGAAGGCGACGAGAAGCACGGGAAAGTTGCCGAACAGTACGAGGAATACGCGCGAACGAAGGTCGCCCAAAAGTAGGGCAGGCATCCTGCCTCCTTCTCGCTTCCGCAGAAGCCAATCGATTTTGGTTCATGAAGCAGATTGTTGCAACGGTTCATCTGGATTGAATTTCTGGGCAGGCTGGAAGCCTGCCCTACTTTGAAGCAATGAATTTAATTCGTCAGTCGTCCATTAACTACGAACCAAATTGAAAACCATGAAACATCTTACGCGTCGCTCCTTCCTGAAAAGTTCCCTGTTCACCGCCACCACGCTCAGTTTTTCCGCCCGTTCCTGGTCTCAAGTCCCCGGTTCCAGCGAAACCATTCGCGTGGCCGTGGTCGGCTTTGGCGGGCGCGGCGGGGACCACATCAACGGCATGCGTAAGCTGAAGGACAAGCAGGTTCGCATCGTTGCGCTGTGCGACGTGGACCAAACTGTTCTGAGCCGAGGGCTGGGTTCGCTCAACAAGGAAGGCAACGTGGCCGACGGATTCACAGACATCCGGAAATTGCTCGAGCGAAAAGATATTGATGTCATCACGACGGCGACGCCGAACCACTGGCACGCGCTGGCGACGATCTGGGCTGTGCAGGCGGGCAAAGACGTGTACGTCGAGAAACCCGTTTGCCATAATGTTTGGGAAGGCCGCCAGATGGTGCAGGCGGCGCGCAAGTATCAAAAGATCGTCCAAACCGGCACGCAGAGCCGGTCCAGCCACGGTATCCGAGAGGCAGTCGATTGGGTTCAAGCCGGGAACCTGGGCAAAATCCTTGTGGCTCGCGGTCTCTGTTACAAGCCACGTGGGAGCATCGGAAAAACCGAAGGCCCGCAGACAATACCGGACGAAATCAATTACGATCTCTGGTGCGGCCCGGCGCCCGTCGATCCGCTCCGGCGCAAGCGCCTGCACTACGACTGGCATTGGTTTTGGGCCTACGGCTGCGGCGATCTCGGCAACCAGGGCATTCACGAAATGGACCGCGCCCGCTGGTTCCTTGGCGTGTCGGAATTGTCCCCGCGCGTTTTCAGTTTTGGCGGCCGGCTCGGTTACCAGGACGACGCGGAGACGCCGAATACTCAGGTCGTATTCCATGATTACCCGAAGGCGCCGCTGATTTTCGAGGTGCGCGGTTTGCCGGAAAAGAACGGTTCCAGGAACATGGACACGTTCATGGGCGGGCGGGTGGCGGCGATCGTGCACTACGAAGGCGGTTATGTCGTGAGTCCGAATTACAACAGCGCGATTGCTTACGACAAGGACGGCAAAGAAATCAAACGGTGGAGCGGCTCGACCGACCACTACGACAACTTCATCAAAGCGTGCCGCTCCCGGAAGCACACTGATTTGAACGCCGATATCCTCGAAGGCTACTTGTCGAGCTCGCTTTGCCACACCGGCAACGTGTCCTATCGGCTGGGAGCCAAGAAATCCCCGGACGAAGTCCGCGAGAAACTCAAAAGCAACAGCGCCGCGCTGGAAACATTTGGCCGAATGGTCGAGCACCTCAAGGCGAACGAGGTGGATCTCAATCACGACAAACTCACCTTCGGCGAGTTCTTGACCATGGACCCGAAGGCGGAGCGATTCACCAACAGCCGGGAAGCCGACGCCCTGCTCACGCGCCACTATCGCCGGCCTTACGTTGTGCCTGAAATCGTTTAGCCGAGCGTCGCCCTCACGAATGATTGCGCGTTCTCCATCGGGCGTCTCGTTCCCCTCACCCCAACCCTCTCCCTTGGGGAGAGGGGGTATCGAATTGCGCGGTGGCGCAGAAGAAGCCCGCTGGCATTCTGCGAGGCGTGGAGATCGGGATTCCCTCTCCTTGGGGAGAGGGCCAGGGTGAGGGGAAAGGTTGCTCAATCCAAACGCAGCGGAACCAAGTTTCTGAGCCTGATCCGAAAACACAAACCTGGAGATAATCAAATGAAAACACTGTCTCGTCGTCGTTTCATCAAATCCTCCCTCATCACCACCGGCGCCCTGAGCCTTTCGGCGCGTTCGTGGAATAATGTCCTGGGCGCAAACGAAGACATCCGCGTGGCGGTCGTTGGCTTCAATGGGCGGGGAGGCAGTCATATCAGCGGGTTCTCCAATATTCCGGGCGTGCGCCTGACCGGGCTTTGCGACGTGGACAGCAAAGTATTGGACGCCTCCGCGCAACGTCTGCAAAAGAAAGGCCAGACCATCGAAGCCCACATCGATGTCCGCCGCCTGCTCGAAAGCAAGAACATCGACGTTATCAGCACCGCCACGCCGAATCATTGGCATGGCTTGATCACGATCTGGGCGTGCCAGGCCGGCAAAGACGTCTATGTGGAAAAACCCATCTCGCACTGCGTCTGGGAAGGCCGGAAGGCCGTCGAGGCGGCTCGCAAATACAAGCGCATCGTCCAGGCCGGCACGCAAAGTCGCTCGAACGCCGGGTTGCGCGAAGCGCTCGATTGGGTGCGCGCGGGCAATATCGGCAAGATCAAGATTGCCCGCGGGCTTTGCTACAAGCCTCGTCCGAGCATCGGGAAAGTCGAGGGCCCGCAGCCGATTCCGCCTTCGGTGAATTACGATCTGTGGTGCGGTCCCGCGCCGAACGGTCCGCTGATGCGCAGCCGCCTGCACTATGACTGGCACTGGGTCTGGGCCACGGGCAACGGCGACATTGGCAATCAGGGCATCCATCAGATGGACATTTGCCGCTGGGCGCTGAACAAGCCGGAGCTTTCGCCGAAGATCCTTAGTGTTGGCGGCCGGCTCGGTTACGCCGATGATGGCGAAACGCCGAATACGCAATTTGCCGTGCACGATTATGGCGATGCGCTGCTGATCTTCGAGGTCCGCGGTTTGCCCGCCGGCACCGGGAAACGCGAGATGGACAAATACCGCACGCAAAGCGTCGGGCACGTGATCGAATGCGAAGGCGGCTACCTGGCGGGCACGTCGGTTTATGACAACGACGGGCAGGTCATCCGCAGTTTCATGGGGCGCGGCGAAGAAGGACACTTTGAGAATTTCATCAAGGCCGTCCGCAGCCGCAAAGTTTCGGATCTCAACGCGGACATCCTGGAAGGCCACCTTTCCAGCGCGCTTTGCCACACCTCGAACATCTCTTATCGCCTGGGCAAAGAGGCGAACCCGGAGGAAATCCGCGAGGCGCTCAAGGCGGACAAAGCCGCCGTGGAAACCCTGGGCCGGATGGAAGAGCACCTGGCGGCGAATGGCGTCGATCTGAAAAAGACCCGAGCTTCGTTGGGGGCCTTCTTGCGGATGAACGGCAAAACCGAGCGGTTCATCGACAATCCTGAAGCCGACAAATTGTTGAAGGACAACTACCGTCCGCCGTTCGTCGTTCCGGAAAACGTCTGATCCTTGCGATGCATCGCGCTTTTCTCCCTCTCCTCCCAAGCAAGGAGGAGAGGGCAGGGGAGGGCGTTCGGTCGAGAATTCCCCTCTCCCCGACTCTCTCCCTACTCGTTCCTCGCGGGGAGAGAGAGATAACGGGACGAGTGCTGAATCAATTACTTTTGGCAACCGATCTGAACGCTCGCACGTCATGAACATCATTGCTTCCCTCCCAATCGGCGCCGTCTCCACGTGGCTCCTTCTCCTCGGCGCCCCCGGCGCTTCAGCGCAGACCCCCGCGGCTGACGGCCCCAAAGCCCAGTTCCCTCCCACTCGATCCGGTGGGGCGCTGGTATTCCACGAGAAGAGCAAACTCCCTTTGCCCGACGGCTTCAGACTTCTCTACGAACAGACGTTCGAGGACGAATCCGCGTTGAAGCATTTCGTGTTCACGGACGCGAAGGTCTGGAAGTTCTCCGCGGATGAAAAGTCCTCCGCGCTGGAACTCGTCGCGCAAAGCAAATACACCCCGAAAGTGCGCTCGCCCTTCAACATCGCCTTGATCGCGGAAAAGGCCTTTGGCGACTTCATTCTCGAAGCGGACCTCGTTCAGACGGGGCGAGAATACGGGCACCGCGACATGGTCCTGGTCTTCGGGTTCAAGGATCCGAGCAAGTTTTACTACGCGCACATCGCGACGGCGGCCGACCCCAATGCGCACAACATTTTCATCGTGAATGACAAACCGCGGACCAACATCGCCAAAGAAACCACCCAAGGCGTCAACTGGGGCCTGAACGTCTGGCACAAAGTCCGCCTCGAACGAAAACTCTCCGACGGCTCGATCAAGGTCTATTTCGACGATTTGACGAAACCGATCATGGTTGCCGAGGACAAGACTTTCGGCGCCGGGCACATCGGTTTCGGTTCGTTTGACGACACGGGAAAGGTGAACAACATCAAGATTTGGGGCGCCTCGGTCGAAACGAAGAAAATCGAGTATTTCACTCGGCCGTGATGGAGGACGACCTGGTTCGCGAAAGCCCCATGAAACGTACCCCCTCAGTTAAGGTAGTTAGTTAAGGTGGAGCGAGGCTCCTGCCGAGCCATGCCATCGAAGAAAAGCTCCGCAGGAGCGTCGCTCCACCGTCGTTAACTGAAGAGTTACCATGAAAGAACTTCTGCGGTTCTCTCTCCTTTTCGCCACGGCAGCCTCCGCGGCGTCCGGTGAACGAACGTCGAACGTCGATCGATTCCTGCAGGAGCATTGCCTCGAGTGCCACGACGCCGAGACGCAGAAAGGCGGACTGGATCTGGCAGCGCTGAAATTCGATCTCGCGAACTCCACCAACTTCAATCGATGGGTTCTCGTGCATGATCGCGTGAGCGCCGGTGAAATGCCGCCGAAGAAAAAACCCCGCCCGAATTCGGCGGAGCTGGCCGCGTTCGCCAGGTCGCTGTCCGGTTCGCTCGTCGCTGCTGAACAGGCCGACCTGAAGCGTGAAGGCCGTGCCACGCAGCGGCGGCTCAATCGCTACGAGTACGAAAACGCGCTGCGGGATTTGTTGCAGGCGCCGTGGCTGCAGATCAGGGACTCGCTTCCCGAAGACGGCGAAGCGCACCGTTTCAACAAGGTCGGCGATGCGCTGGATGTGTCGCACGTGCAAATGGCGCGCTACCTCAACGCCGCGGACTACGCGCTCCGTCAAGCCATGGCGCCCTATGCAGCTCGTCCCGAGACGAACACGGTCCGCTATTACGCGCGCGACCAGCGCAGTTACACCGGGCCGATGAAATTTTCCGTGTTCAACACGGCGCCGGAACGCGCCACGTTTCCCGTGCTCGGTTTTCAGGGGCAGCCGGACGTGCGCCGCGGCGACGCGCCAATCACCGTCGGCAGCACCAACGCGGAGTTGCGCGAACTGGAGGGCGTCGGCGTGGTCGCGAGCGCTTACGAGCCGATTGAGCCGAAGTTCAACCAGTTCCGGGCTCCCTTGGCAGGCCGCTACAAACTCCGTTTCCATGCCTATTCGGTTTGGGTCGGCCTCGGGCCGAGCAACAAATGGTTCATTCCCAATCTGGATGATATTTCTAAAGGCCGCCGCGACGAACCGGTCACGATCACGGCCGAAACTCCCCCTCGTCTGCTGCGCAAGCTCGGCGATTTTGATGTCACGCCGGAACCGTCCGTGCATGAACTCGACGTCTGGCTGCTGGCCGGCGAGATGATCCGTCCGGACGCCGGACGACTTTTTCGTTCCCGCCCCGGCGCGTCGCGCTGGCAGAATCCACTCGCGGAAAAGGACGGGCAACCGGGCGTCGTGTTCCGGTGGCTCGAAGTCGAAGGCCCGATTTATGACGAGTGGCCGCCGGCGGGACACAGACTCCTCTTCGGCGACCTGTCATTGGTCAGCCGAAAAGTGGACGCGAACGCAGAAGGGCGCGCCGCGAGAAATCTGGCCCGCACCAATCGGTTCGGCGACCGCCGGTTCACGCCGCCGCCGGGAGTTGAGGTCTTCTCAGACCAGCCGTTGCGCGATGCGAAACGGCTGCTGCCTGAATTCATCCGCCGCGCTTATCGCCGGCCCACGAGCAAGGTCGAAGTAGCGCGCTTTCTTCCCGTCGTCGAAAACGCACTGAAGCTGGGAAACAGCTTCACCGACGCCATGCTGGCGGCGTACACGGCCGTTCTTTCTTCGCCCGGCTTCATTTGCCTGGAAGAAAGGCCAGGACGTCTCGACGACTACGCGCTTGCTTCGCGCCTTTCCTTCTTTCTCTGGAACTCGCCGCCGGATGATGAACTGCGGCTTTGCGCGGCGATGAATGAGTTGTACAAACCGAACGTGTTGCGCGCCCAAACGGAACGCCTGCTGGCCGATCTCAAATCCCGCCGCTTTGTGGAGGCCTTTCTCGATTACTGGCTGGACTTGCGGAAGATTGTGGCCACCGCGCCGGACGCGAATTTGTACGGCGATTACTACCTGGACGATTTGTTGACCGAATCCGCGCTGGAGGAAACTCGGCTGTTCTTCGCGGAACTGCTGCGGTGCGATTTGCCCGCCCGCAACATCGCGGCGTCGGATTTTGCCCTGCTGAACGAACGGCTCGCGGCGCATTACGGATTGTCGCCCGTGCAGGGCGTGGCTCTGCGCCGGACTGCGCTCCCGGCGGACAGTGTTCGCGGCGGATTGCTGACCCAAGCCGCCGTGCTGAAGGTCACCGCCAATGGCACCACAACTTCGCCCGTGTTGCGCGGCGCATGGATCATGGAACGCATCCTGGGCCAGAAACCGCCGCCGCCGCCGCCGAGCGTTCCTGCCGTTGAGCCGGACATTCGCGGCGCCGTCACCATTCGCCAGCAGCTTGACCAGCATCGCACGCTGGAAAGCTGCTCCGCCTGTCACGCAAAAATTGATCCGCCCGGCTTCGCCCTGGAGAACTTCGACGTCCTGGGCGGCTGGCGCGAGCGCTATCGCGCTGAAGGCGGCGGGACGCCGGAGAAAGGCCTGGCCAAGAGCGGACAGAAATTCGCGTTCCATTATGCGCTGCCCGTGGATTCCAGTGGCGTGCTGCCCGACGGTCGAACATTCCGCGACGTGCGCGAATTCAAACAACTTCTGCTGGCCGACGAAGCGCAGCTCGCGCGCAATCTCGCGCGGCAACTGGCCGTCTATGCCACCGGCGCGCCGATTCGCTTCGCGGACCGTCCCCAAATCGAAGCCATTCTCCAACGCGCCAAACCGAGCCACTACGGCGTGCGCTCGCTCATGCATGAAATCGTGCAGAGCGAATTGTTCCGGAACAAATAGAAGGTAGCGGCGACATCGAGACGGGGAGCGCACGCGCCTCGCGTGCTGTGGTCGGCGCCCTCGCCGACCACCTCGGTGGGTTCGAACAACCATCACTTAAATTTGGGAAGTGACCAACCGATGCGTTCCTTCCGACCGGCGAGGCGCCGGTCGGAACACGCGAGGGCGCGTGTGCTCCCCATCCCGGATGGCATGCTCACCGCTCATCCAATGAAGTCTATGCATTGACGCCGCCGCTGAGAGACAACGCGACAAAGTGTAAGCTTGTCGCATGAAAATCACCCCAACAGGCTCAGAAAGCACTGCCGAGTCCAGAGACTCCATGGAAACGTGCCAACCTGGAGCGGCGTCGTGCGACCCCTCATGACTCCAACTGCGGCCACCGATCTTGAAGGTGAAGGCTGCCGCCCTCGTTAGCGAAGTGAGGAAACGCACTGAGAAAATCGCCGCGCTGCTCTCCAGCACCACGCCGCCGGATCTCGTCCTGAACCGCCACTGCGCTGAGTGCGAATTCCAGGCCCGCTGTCGGAAGATCGCCATCGACAAGGACGATCTGAGCCTGCTGGCCGGCATGAGCGCGAAGGAGCGCCAGAAACTCCGCAGCAAAGGCATCTTCACCGTCACGCAACTTTCCTACACCTTCCGTCCGCGCCGGCGCCCGAAACGGCTGCGCGACAAACGCGTCGGCCGGGTCGAGCGGGTTGGCCAGGACTGCAGGATTCCGCAGCAGCACATAAAGCTCGATCAGGACGAGTTCGCAAACGGCCACGGTGTTCGGCGTTGCGGGTAAGGAGGCGAAAAAAGCGCGTGCATCATTGTATTCCGCACAGTCCTGGTTCAGCGAGTACAGGAGGAGGTTGGTGTCGAAGGAAATCATAGTGGCTCAAACGGCCGCTTCGTTTCCCAGCAGGCGCCAGGTCTCGACCGAGACGCGGAAGGCCCCGAGATGGCGGCCTTCTGGAAATCGCCAGTCGCCGTTCGCTGTCGGCTGGCGTGGTGCCTGACGCAGGACCATCTGTTCTGCGGCCTTGCAAAGCACTTCCGGCACGGTCAAGTGCAGTCGGCCTGCCAAAGCTTCGATGCGGCAAATCGCACTTCCAAAAGAATTCAACAGGAGAAAACTGAGATAGCGGAGGTGAATGAGGTTCTTGGGAGGATCCGCACTCCTGCGCGCACTTCACACCGGCGGATCCGAAAGAAGGTCTCCCGCCGAGTGGCTGATCGACTTTTACGTTTCTCCTAAAATCCTCCTTTTCTAATCCGCAAGCGTAAGTAAATTACGAGCCAGTAAGCCGCCAACCATTTGCGCCTATGATGACCAACGCCCCCTTTGTTTCCACGCGTTCCCCGCTTTCCCGCCGCAAATTTCTCCGCGGCGCCGGCATCTTGCTTTCGCTGCCGCTGCTGGAGGCGATGACGCCGGCCTTTGCCGCCGTGGCGAAGCGCACGGCAAGCGATGGGACGCCAGGCGGCAAACGGCGGCGCTTCTTCGGCATCTGCAATAACCTCGGCTTGTTGCCGGACCATTTCTTCCCCAAGCAGAGCGGGCGGGACTACCCCCTGCCGCCCTACCTCGAAATCCTCAGGGACCACCGCGACGATTTCACGGTGTTCAGCGGCGTGTGGCATCCGGACGTGGATGGCGGGCATCCGGCGGACAACTGTTTTCTCACGGCCGCGCCGCATCCGGGCAGCGCCGGCTTTCGCAACACCATCTCGCTCGATCAATACATCGGCGAGCGCATCGGGCATCTGACGCGATTTCCGTCGCTCACGCTCGGCGTCAACGTACAGCAAGGGGTGCGCAGCCTTTCCTGGACGGGGTCGGGCGTGCTCATTCCCTGTGAAGAGAAGGCCGCCGACGTTTTCGCCCGGATGTTCCTGGAGGGAACCCAGGACGAGACCGAAGCGCAGGTTCGCAAACTGGAGACCGGCCAAAGCATTCTCGACGCTGTGGCCGGGCAGGCCAAAGAATTACAGCGCAATGTCAGCGCCCGCGACCGCGACCGGCTCGACCAATACTTCACCAGCGTGCGCGAATTGGAGCGGCGCATGCAGATGTCGCGCGAATGGGAACGCAAGCCCAAGCCGAAAGTGAGCGCTTCGGTGCCGCTCGATCCCGCCAGTCCCGCCGCCTACATGGAAAAGGTGAAGCTGATGTACGACATGGCGCGCCTTGCCTTTGAAACCGATTCCACACGCTCGATCTCGCTGCTGCTCGACAGCGTGAACTCGCCGGCCATCGAGTTCGGCGACGTGAAAACCAGCGACGGCTACCACAATCTTTCCCATCACGGCAAATCGGCGCAAAAGCTGGCGCAGTTGAAAGCCATCGACGAATGGCACATGAACCTGCTCGCGAATCTCTTCCGCGAACTCAAGGCCGTGCAGGAAGACGGCGAACCGCTCCTCGACCGCACAATGATTCTCTACGGCTCGAACCTCGGCAACGCGAACACCCACGTGACGACGAACATGCCGGCCCTGTTTGCCGGCGGCGGCTTCAAGCACGGCCAGCACCTGGCGTTCGACACGGCGCACAATTATCCGCTGCCCAATCTGTTCGTCTCCATGCTCCAGCGGATGGGTTTGGAAACGGACAAATTCGCGTCCTCCACCGGCACGATGCGTGGGCTGGAGATGGGGTCGTCGTAGGAAACGACCATTCCGGAGAAGAGCGCGCGCGCGTCTCGCGGCCGGGTCGAGGCTCCGTATGTGTTAGCGCCGGTACGTACCGATTCCACTCCGTCCCTGCTAATCTTGGAGGCCGTCCTTGAATGGAGAGACGGACAATGGAAAAACCAGGAGCCTCCGTTGCCCCACCGTCTCTTCCTGGAAGGCAGTCTGCCCTCAAGGTCTCAGTTGGGACGGAGTGGAATCCGTCCTTACCGCGCAAAACAGGTACGGCGCCAGTCGGCACCCGCGAGGGCGCGTGTGCTCCCCTTCAAACGCAGACGGGATAGTGCGCCTGGTTCCGCCAGAGGTATAGAACACGCCGGGTGGTGTTGGGATGCGAGGCGGTACGGTCGTCCACTTCAACGGGCAATTGGAACAGCACGCGTTGAGGGCAGCTCTCGATTTCGCGCGTCAACCGCTCCGCCAGGCCAATCGACCACCCTTTGCTGCCGCGCTCGTAGAGGCTGCGGTCCAGGGGCAAAAGCGGCAAATCTTGCAGATGCCGCAGTTCAGCCGCCAATTCCTCCGCGCCTTCCTCGGCGGCGCCGGACGGAGCGTCCTGGAGAAAGCCGAGGAAACCTCCGAGGGAGATTCGGCCGGCGGCGCTTTTCTTTTGCCCCACGAATTTTTGGAACTCCCGCTCAAATTCCTGCGGATCCGCTTTTCCGAATGGGACCGCGGCTTCATAGGCTTCCGCAAGACTGGCCAGGTTGAGAGGGCTCCCTTGTTGGCGGGCTTCAAAAATCCGGAGGAGCAATTTCTGCCGGGTCTCCTGTTCGGCGGCGATTTTCATTTCGCAACTGAGCGCCGGCAGCAAACCCGCGGCGTGCGCGCCAAAATCGTCACAGAGAAACTCGATGCCACGCGAAAGCCGCAGGTGCGGGAAAGCGATCACCCAGTCGAGCGCCCAAAGAATCGCCAGCGGCGCGAGGATCGCCACGGCGGCGGATTCGAGCCGCGCAGTGATCGCGAACGAGGCGATCCCGGCGAACGCCGCGTGCAGCAGATAGCAGCGGGACAGCAACGGCGCGTACGGAAACACATGGCCCAGTTCGTGTCCGACCACGCTCGCCAGTTCCGGTTCGTCCAGCAAGTGGAGGATGGAACGGTTCAGAAACACGCCGTTGAACAGGTGCAGGCCGGGCCAGAGCTCGCAGCGCACGGCATGGGCGTTCACGTCTTTCGCGCGGATAACAAAGACCGGCGCGGCGTCCGGTTTAAGCCCAAGTTGCGCAAAGACGCGCCGCGTCAGAGCCAGGAGGGAGTCCCGGTTGTGAATGCCGAATTGCGCGTCCGGGCGGATTTCGTTCAGCTTTTTCTTGTTCAGGAAGACGTGGTGCAGGAACCAGCGGAAAACCCCGAATCCGCCCAGAGCCAGCGCCAGCCAGGGAAGCGCCGAGGTGACCTGCAGGCCGCGGCCCAGAAGCCACAAACTCAGACCGGCAATCACGATGATTTCAAACGCCAGCGCCCCTTTCGATATGGAATCCGTGCGCGCGTAATGTTCGAGCAAGGCGTCGCGCGCCGGCGTTTCGAGGCGCCGGCCTTCGGAGGGAATATGGACCTGTTCCTCCTCCATCTGGGCCATCACACTGAACTGTGACTATTCAGTCCGACGCCGCTCTTCCCCTCACCCCGGCCCTCTCCCCTGGGGAGAGGGAGAACATTTCCACGGCGTTGTTCTAATTCACGATTCGGTGACCATTCCTGCGCCGAGGAAAACCCCTCCCTCTCCCTGAGGGAGAGGGAGGGGGTGATGGGGAACGCGGCGTCGAATTGCATAGTCACGCCTAAGTGGTCCGTTTCGTAAATACGCTCACGTTCGTTGCGCCCAATTTGGCCTGGGGCAAGGCGCGACGAGCGAGCATCCCCCGCCAGTGGGGCTGTGACCGAGGAGCAACGCAGCCCCAGGCAAAATTCGGCGCAACCC
>Ga0194128_10000704_pt1 | contig 59984 bp, 62 predicted proteins | sample TA2KigCa65mmetaG_FD_148650 | JGI IMG/M metagenome (GOLD analysis project Ga0194128, IMG submission 148650) | Freshwater microbial communities from Lake Tanganyika, Tanzania - TA2015037 Kigoma Deep Cast 65m | ecosystem: Environmental > Aquatic > Freshwater > Lake | place: Tanzania: Lake...
CAAATCCGCCGAGGACATCGTCGATCTCTGCTGCCAAGCCTGGAACAACCTCGTCGATCAACCCTGGCAATTCATGTCCATCGGACCCCGCGAATGGGCAAACGGGTTCTGATCAATGCAGGTTGGTATTAGACGGCGGGCGGGGTCGGGCTGGCGGCATCCCGCGCCCAGCATCCCCGCATGGGATCGCCCTGTGAATAAGCACCGAAGTTTGACCCCTTTCGGCGCCCAACCGTGACCCAAGCGGATCGTGAAGTTTGGATGCCGGTTGAACTACGTACGGAACCCACGGTGGGGTCAGCCTTCGGCGCCGATCGGGGGTCAATCCCCGTGCCGGTTCACATCGCCCCGGCAGGACCCGCGATTAGCGGTTTTGCCAAACGGATCAGCCGGGAGCGGCGCCCGCCCGCAGGTCCCTGAGGCCCAGCAGCATGGCTAGCATCCGTTCGAGCTTGCGGTCGAGATGCACCTCGTAGGGGCCCAGCCGCTCCAGCTTGTCGGGGTCCAGCGCTTCGCCGAAGGCCTGTTTGCGGATCAGCGGGCGGTTAACGAGTTACTTCTTGCGCCCATCGAACCACGGCATCACCGTCCCTTCGAGGAAGCGGCGCAAGCCGTCCTCATCGGGCGTGGCCGGCTCCTCGCCGCCGGCCGCGCGGATCGTCACGACCGTCGCCTCAAGCTTGGCCAGGGTGCGCGCGCCGCAAAGCACGCAAGCGCCGGCCTAGGCGAGCGCGCCGGCAATGGCGCGCCCCAATGCCTGGCCCGCGCCGGTCACGGCCGCGACCCGTCCGCTCAGATCGAACAACCCCGAGGCTATAGCGTCTCCCCGGCCCATTCACAAGGCGCCCTTCCCTGTAGCACAAGGGGCCCGCGCGAGGCGAGCCTGTCGGGCCCGGTGCGCGCGGGCACGTTTCCCTCGGCCGGCGCACTCCCCTATGATCCAATCCGGCGAAGAGAGGGTCATCATGGCGAAGGGCAAGACGAAGGCGGCGGGCGGGCGGCTGGACGCGTTCTGGCTCATCAACCCGAGCATCACCGCGTGTGAGGTGGCCAAGGGCTGCGGCTACGGCGCCCTGGTCATGGACATGGAACACGGCGTGTGGACCCAGATCGAGGCCGACAAGGTCATCGTGGTCGGCCGCGCGCTGGGGTTGCAGGTCTGGGCACGGGTGATGGCGCCGACCCGCATCGCGATCCAGCACGTGCTCGATTCGGGCGCCGATGGCGTCATCATCCCGCACATCGACGGGTTGGCGCACGCGCGCGAGGTCTGTGGCTATGCCAAGTACCCACCCACGGGCACGCGCAGCGTCGGCGGCGGACGGTCATGGAACTGGGGTGGGCCGTGGCCCGGCTGGGCGAAGGACGAAAACCGTCGTGTGCGCTGCTTCCCCATGGTCGAGACCGTCGAGGCGCTGGAGGAGGTCGACGCGATCCTGGCGCTCGACACCGTCGACGGCCTGTTCGTCGGGCCGTTCGATCTGGGCATGGCGCGCGGCCGCGGCGGGTTCTCAGGCTCCAAGGCCGACCTGGACGACATCATCACGGTGGCCAAGTCCGCCAACAAGCGCGGCAAGCCGTGGGGCATGAACCTCTACAGCGACGAGCAGTTCCGCTTCGCCGCTAAGTGGGGGCTGCGGCTCGCGTGCATCGGTGACGACGTCACCGCGATGCAGATGGGCGCCGGTCAGCTCCTGGCCGGCATGAGGAAGGCCGGCGACTGACCGTTCCACCAAAGCGAAGGGGTGGGTCGATGACCCGCCCCTGTCGTTTCTAAGACCCGTGTCGTGCGTGGATCAGCGGGCGATGCCGCTCATGCGGTCCATGGCGCGGTCGAGCGCGCAGCGGTCCCAGTGGCGCTGGTCGGCCAGCATGACCGGGGCATCGAACAGGCCCTTGTCCACCAGCTTGGAAAAGGTCTTGACCGAGACGCCGACATAGGCCGCCACCTGGGTCGTGGTCAGGGCGCGCGGCGCCGGCGGTTGTGGCGTCTCGCGCCAAGCGATGCGCGGCGAATCCCGGTAGGGCTCGAAGGTGGCTTGGGTCTCGGTGGCGAAGGCGGGCGCGATCTCGGACCGGCCGAGCAGTTCGGCGCTAAGGGCGGCGAAATTTCTCTAGGTGGCCGTGGCTATCTCCTTTCGGCTGCTGGCGGGCGGGCCGGCCCGTCACCCTGGTCCGGTAGCAACGCCCATGCCGCCCCATGGCACGCGCCTTGGCGCTCAGGAATCGGCCGGATCGGGGCCTTGGCCCACCGGCGACGCGCACACCCGTTCCGCGATGAAACGGCCCTGGCGATCTTCATCAACTATTAAGTTTAACGTTCCGTTAATGTGTCCCCGCAGTCGGTGACGGCGATCACTGGGCCGGCGGAACGCGACGTCTCCAGGGGAGGATCATCATGCGTATCGCCTTCGCCACGCGGGCCCCGGCCAGCGCGGCCCGCGTCCTTGGGGTGGCGGCGGACGGCACCCTGCCGCCCGCGACGGCGGCGGCGGACGCGGCGCTGGGCGGCGCGCTTCGGCGCGCGCTGGGCGCCTTGAAGGGCGCCGGCAAGGCGGGCACGACCCATGACCTGGTGATCGACGCGGTCGACGCGGTCGAGCGCGTGGTCCTGGTCGGGCTGGGCGACGGTGGGGCGGACGCGCTGCGCGTTGCCGGTGGCGCCGCGGCAGGCGCACTCGGCCGTCTGGGTTGGAGCGACGCGGCCGTGGCGCTCGACGGCGACGGTGCCGCGCTCGTGCGTTTCCTGGAAGGGTCGCGGCTCGGCGCCTATCGGTTCGGCGCCTACCGCACGCGCCAGCGCGACGAGGACCCGGTGGCCGTCAACAGCCTGACCGTGGTGGGGCCCCGATCGGCGGCGGCGCGGCGCGCGTGGGCCGCGCGCGAACCGGTGCTGCAAGCCGTCGCGCTGGCGCGCGATCTGGTCAACGAGCCCGCCAATGTGGTGAACCCGGCGGCGTTCGTGGCGCGCGCAGGCGCGGCGCTGAGCCCGCTCGGCGTCGATGTCGAGGCGCTGGAACCGGACCGTCTGAAGGCGCTCGGCTTCGGCGCCATGGTGGCGGTCGCCCAAGGCAGCACCTACGAGCCGCGCGTGCTGATCCTGCGCTGGAACGGCGCGGCGAACGCCGACGAACCGCCGCTTGCCTTCGTCGGCAAGGGGCTGACGTTCGATTCGGGCGGCATCAGCATCAAGAAGGCCGAGGGCATGGAGGACATGAAGGCCGACATGGCCGGCGGCGCCGCCGTCGTCGGCGTCCTGCGCGCGCTGGCCGGGCGCAAGGCGCCGGTCAACGCGGTCGGCGTGATCGGCCTGGCCGAGAACATGCCGTCGGAAAAGTCCTACCGGCCGGGCGACGTGGTGCGCACCCTGGCCGGGCTGACGGTCGAGGTCATCGACACCGACGCCGAGGGCCGGCTGGTGCTGGCGGACGCGCTCCACTACACAGCGACGCGCTTCAAGCCGGCGTCCATGATCGATCTGGCGACCCTGACCTATTCGGTGATCGCCGGGCTGGGCCGCGTCTACGCCGGGCTCTACGCCAACGACGAAAAGCTGGCGGCCGAGCTGCTGGCCGCCAGCGCCGCCGAGGGCGAGAAGCTATGGCGCCTGCCGATGCACCAGGACTACGACGACAATCTCGAATCGCCCATCGCCGATGTGCGCCAGTTCGCGCCCGACGACGCCTACGCGGACTCGCCGCACGCCGCCGTGTTCCTGGGCAAGTTCGTGGCTGGCGTGCCGTGGGCGCACCTGGACATCGCGGGCGTCGACCTGCTGTACAAGGCGCCGCCCACCGGGCCGAAGGGCGCCAGCGGGTTCGGCGTGCGGCTGCTGGATCAGTTCGCGCGGCGGCGCGAGCGGCGGCGGCGCTGAACCTGAAAGCGGTCCGACGCGCGCTGGCCGAGTCTTCGGCATCAAGGATTTTCGGCCCGGCCAGCGGGACATCGTCGAGGAGATCCTTCACGGCGGCGATGTGCTGGCGATCATGCCGACCGGCAGCGGCAAGTCGCTTTGCTTCCAGTTGCCGGTGGTGGTCGAGGATGGCCTGACCCTGGTGGTGTCGCCGCTGATCGCGCTGATGCGCGACCAAGTGCGCCAGCTCGACGCGCTGGGCATCGCGGCGGCGGCGGTGTCCTCGGCCAACGATCCGCGCGTCAACGACGACTCCCTGCGTGCCGTCGCCGAGGGCTGGTTGCGCCTGCTCTATTTGGCACCGGAGCGCCTGGCGGTGCCCGGCGTCGTCGCGACGCTACGCCCCGCCGGCGTGCGGCGTATCGCCATCGACGAGGCGCACTGCGTTTCCGAGTGGGGCCACGACTTCCGTCCGGACCATCTGCGGCTGGGTGCGCTGCGCGAACCGTTGGGCGTGCGCCAGGTCGTCGCGTTCACCGCCACGGCCGATCCCGCGACGCGCGCCGACATCGCCGACAAGCTGTTCCACGGCCGCGCGCGCACATTCGTGCTCGGCTTCGACCGGCCGAACTTGCGCATCGCCATGGATTCCTTGTCGCCCCCGCGACCGTCGCGCGGGGGCGTGTCGCAGCGACGGACTGGGCGTGGCTCTAGCGGTCGGCCACGTGGAAGTGCTTGCGGATCCAGTGATCGATCGAGACGATGCCGGGGCCGCGGCGACCGAGGCCAAAGGGCTGCGCTAGCTGGAGACCGCGCCGCTCAACCTGGGTGTCATGTGCACCATCGGCTCGCGCCGCGTCATCAACCTGATCGCCGATCTTCGGCGCGCCGCGCCCGGCGTGCGCATGACCGTGCGCGAGGACGGACCCGGCCGCCTGCTCGAACGACTGATGGCCGGCGAGATCGATTGCGCCCTGGTCGGCCTGCCCACCGCGATGCCCGACCGCTGCGAGGCACGCACGCTCTACCAGGAAAGCTACGTGGTCGCCTTTCCGCCAAGTCACCGTTTCGAATCCATGAACGCCGTGCGCTTCGCCGATGTGGACGGCGAACCCTACCTGTGACGTGAAGCGTGCGAGTTCACCGACTACTTCAGCGGCGTCCTGAACGACGCCGGCGCCACCATCAACACCATCTACCAGACCGAGCGCGAGGACTGGATCCAGCGCATGATCCTTGCTGGCCTGGGCTGCTCGTTCATGCCCGAGTACCTGGTGCTGTTCCCGGAACTGCCGACACGCGTGCTGGTCGACCCGGAGGTGCGCCGCGAGGTTCAGCTGGTCACGGTGGCCGAGCGGCGCCATTCGCCGGCGCTGGCCACCTTCGTGCGCTTGGCCACGCGCTAAGACTGGGCGGCGGCGTGATCGGTGGGCCATGCGCCGCTGCTATCGTCTCGGTGCGGCACCGGCATTGGCAACGCGGCGGAATTCGGAGGATCGTAATGGAACGTTGACACGGCGGTGTAACGGACGAAACTGCGCCTGACGCCATTAAGATCGAGGAAGGAAGTCATGACCAACCTGAAGGGCCGTGCGGCCATCGTAACTGGTTCGACCAGCGGCATCGGCCTGGGCATCGCTCGGGCCCTGGCGTCGGCCGGCGCCGACATCATGCTCAACGGTATCGGCGATGCCCAGGCCATTGAGGCGACCCGCGCCGGCCTGGCGAAGGACGCGGGTGTCCGCGTCGCCTATTCGGGCGCCGACATGTCGAAGCCCGACCAGGTGCGCGCCATGGTCGAGGAAACCGCCAAGACCTTCGGCGCGGTCGACATCCTGGTCAACAACGCGGGCATCCAGTTTGTTGCGCCGGTCGACGAATTCCCCGAGGCCAAGTGGGACGCGATCATCGCGATCAACCTCTCGTCGGCGTTCCATGCCATCAAGGCCGCCGTGCCCGGCATGAAGGCGCGCAAGTGGGGCCGCATCGTCAACCTGGCCTCGGCCCACGGCCTGGTCGCGTCCGAGTTCAAGTCGGCCTACGTGGCGGCCAAGCACGGCGTGGTCGGCCTGACCAAGGTCGTCGCGCTCGAGCTGGCCGAGGCGGGCATCACGTGCAACGCGGTGTGCCCGGGCTATGTGCACACGCCGCTGGTCGACAAGCAGATCGACGACCAGGCCAAGGCTCACGGCATCCCGCGCGAGCAGGTTGTGCGCAACGTGCTGCTGGCCAAGCAGCCCAACAAGCAGTTCATCACGGTCGAGGCGCTGGGCGACCTGATCGTGTTCCTATGCGGCGAATCCGGCGCCGGCGTCACCGGCACGGCGTTGCCGGTCGACGGCGGCTGGACCGCGCAGTAGGGGGTGATCGTGGCCACGTCTTCCGCCAAACATTCGACGTCCCGCCGCGCCAAGGCACCCAAGCCCGCCAGTGCCGCACATCGTCCAGACCGGCGCAAGGTCGAGGTCAAGCACATCAGCCTGGCGCTGCAAGGCGGCGGAGCCCACGGCGCGTTCACCTGGGGCGTGCTCGATCGGCTGCTCGAGGACGATCGCATCGCCCTCGACGGCATCAGCGGCACCAGCGCCGGCGCGATGAACGGCGCCGTGCTGGTGCAGGGCTTCTCGGAAGGCGGGCGCGACGGCGCGCGCGCCGGGCTGGTTCGCTTCTGGCGCCGCATCAGCGAGGCGGGGCGTTTCGGCCCGATCCAGCGCACGCCGTTCGACCGTCTGCTGAACGGCTGGAGCATGGATACCTCGCCGCTGTTCGTCATGTTCGACATGCTCTCGCGCCTGATGTCGCCCTACCAGGCGAACCCGTCGAACTACAACCCGCTGCGCCCCATCTTGGAGGAGCAGATCGACTTCGACCGGCTGCACCGCAACCACAAGTTGAACCTGTTCGTGTGCGCGACCAACGTGCGCACCGGCAAGGTCAAGGTCTTCAACTGCGACGACCTGTCAGTCGACGCGCTGCTGGCCTCGGCGTGCCTGCCGTTCCTGTTCCAGGCGGTCGAGATCGACGGCGAGGCGTACTGGGACGGCGGCTACATGGGCAACCCGGCGCTGTTCCCGCTGATCTACAAGTGTGGCAGCGCCGACATCGTCATCGTCCAGATTAACCCGATCAAGCGCATGGATGTGCCACGCACGCCGGCCGAGATCCTGAACCGGGTCAACGAGATCAGCTTCAACGCCACGCTCAACCGCGAGGTGCGCGCCATCGCCTTCGTGCGCAAGCTGATCGACGCCGAGAACCTAGACACGGACAAGTACCGCAGGCTGAACCTGCACATGATCGAGTCCGAGGCGCGCATGTGCGACCTGGGCTATTCGAGCAAGCTCAACGCCGACTGGGAATTCCTGACCCATCTGCGCGACATCGGGCGCAACGCGGCGGACGAATGGCTCGAGCGCAACTTCGACCGCATCGGCCGCGAGACCACCGTCGACCTGATGGACAAGTTCCTGTGACCGCGACCGCACGGACCCTGGGGCCGCGCGATCTGGCCGCGCGGTTGTGGACGTTCCTGACCGGCCCGGTCGCGCCCATGGACCTGCCGGCACGGGTGCGCGCGGCGATCGCGACCGAGCAAGCCTAGGCCGAGGTGGTCATCGGCTGCGTCCAGGTCGCGGCCATCGCCACGTTCGCCAGCCTCTACGCCGCGGCGCCCAAGGCCTTTCCTGCTGACGTGCCGTTCGAGCCAGTGCCGTTGACGCTGGCCTTCTACGCCGCCTTCGTCGCGGCGCGCCTGTGGCTCGCGCTGCGCGGGCCGCTCAGCCGGACATTCCTGGCGGCCTCGGTGGTCATCGACATCGCCGTGCTGATGCTGACGATCTGGAGCTTCCACATCCAGTACCAGCAGCAGCCGGCGTTCTACCTGAAGGCGCCGACGCTGCTTTACGTGTTCATCATCATCGTGCTGCGCGCGCTGCGCTTCGAGGTCGGCTACGTCGTGCTGGCCGGCGCCACGGCGGCGGCCCGCTGGCTCGCACTCCTGGTCTACGCGGTGGCCGACATGCCCGGCGGCATGATGGCGCTGATCACCCACGACTACGTGGCCTACATGACCTCGGCGCGCATCCTGATCGGCGCCGAGTTCGACAAGATCGCCTCGATCCTGATGGTCACCGCGATCCTGGCGATCGCGATCACCCGCCCGCGCAAGACGCTGGTCCGCGCGGTGGCCGAGCGCGCCTCGGCCGGTGAGCTCGCGCGGTTCTTCGCGCCCGAGGTGGCCAGCCGCATCACGCGCGCCGACCACGGCTTGCGCCCGGACGATGCGGAACTGCGCAAGGCCGCCGCCATGTTCATCGACTTGCGCGGCTTCACGCCACTGGCCGAGACCCTGACGCCGGCCGAATTGATCGCCTTGCTGGCCGAATACCAAGGCCGCGTGGTGCCGCCCATCCACGCGCACGGCGGCAGTATCGACAAGTTCCTGGGCGACGGCATCCTGGTGTCGTTCGGCGCCATGCGCCCCAGCGCCACCTACGCCGCGGACGCCCTGCGCGCCGCCGAGGCGGTGCTCGCCGAGGGTCATCGCGGGGCCGCCGAGCGGACGCGCGCCGGCCTGGCCGTGCCGCGCCGGGGGCCTGGCGGTGGCCGCCGGCCCGTTCATCTTCGGCGCCATCGGTGACGAAACACGCCTCGAATACACCGTGCTGGGGAACACGGTAAACACCGCCGCGAAGCTCGAGAAACACAAAGGCCGAACGCGTGGCCGCGTTGACCAAGCGCGAGGCCTTCGACCTGGCCGAACGCCAGGGCTTCGTCGCGCGCGTTATGCCCGAGGTACGGGCGTCACGGACGGTGGCCGGCCTGCCCGGCCCCGTCGACCTGGTGGCCCTGGCCGCCTGAACCCGCCACGCCGAAGACAAGGACCACGATCATGAATTCGCAGTTTCCCTGGCTCACCCCGGACGTCAGCCGCATGATGGCCAGCCTGACCGCGCCGCCCATGGATCTGCAGGCGGTCACCGAGGCGCAACGCAAGAACATGGAGATGCTGTCCACCGTTTGCATGCTGGTGCTCGACAGCATCCACGAGACGGCGCGGCGTCAGTCGGCGCTGCTGGCCGAGACGCTCGACCAGTTGTTCGCCGCGGCGCGCGGTGCCGCCGGCAACGGTGGCGCCGACGGCATGGCGGCGCAGCGTGTACTGTTCAGCCGCGGCGGCGAGACCATGCGCGAAATCGCCGATCTGATCGCCAAGTCGAACGGCGAGGCGATGGAAGTCGTGGGCCAGCGCACCAAGACCTGCCTGGACGAACTGAACACCTGGGCCGCCGCGATGAAGCCGAACGGCAGGGGCTGAGCGCTGCGGCAACCCGCCGCTTCACCCGCGCCCGACGGCTCCGGCGCCGTCGGCCCGCGTCCAAGTCCCCGCCGGTGCAGTATCGCCGTCAATACGGCGCGGTACCGCTCCAGCTGGGGGATCCCGTTGCCAATCGGGCGACAGACGCGAATCTACCCTGGATGATTCGACACCTAATCTTTTCATATCGTTATTTTTTTCTTTATGGCGCAGTGCATCAAAGACTTCAGGAATCTTGTGGAGATTCTCGTGGTGCTTGTGGTAAATTCCTAAAATGGATCGTAGACGCTGTGATCCCGTGACGGCTGCGTGCGACGCGACCGCGCAGCGGCCCCCATCGGCCCGGTCCGGCTGCCCAGGATACACACTCGGAGGAGGATACGCATGTCCAGCACCAGAAGGCCCACCCAATCCGCGTCCGCCCAGGCGGCGCCGCGTTCGTCCGCCCCTGGGTTCGACCCATCGGCCGCCTCGGCCGCGTTCCGCATGCCCTCAATGCCCCAGGTCGACGCCGAGACCATGGCGGCGGCGCAGCGGCGCAACGTCGAGGCACTGACCTCGGTCTGCCAGCTGGCCTTCGATTGCGTGCAGGCCTCGGCGCAGCGCCAAGCGCAGCTGTTCCACGACATCGCCGAGGAAATGCTGTCGTCCTACCGTGATCTGGGTCGCGCGGCGTCGCCGCAAGACCAGGCGGCGTCGCAGCTCAAGGCCAACCGCCACGCCTTCGAGCGCGGCATGGACAGCCTGCGCGAACTTGCCGAATTGGTTGCGCGCGTCAACACCGAGGCCTTCGACATTATCAACAAGCGCGCGAACAACTGCATCAAGGAACTGCAGGGGGCGGTCAAGAGCGAGGCATCTCCGAAGAAGTAGCGCGGCCCACGCCTGACGCGGGGCCGCGGCCTTCGCGTCAGGCGCGGTGGACGAAGCGCGCGGCGCGCTCCAGCCGCGCGCCCGGCGGGTGTTCGTGGCGCAGCCCGAAGACGATGCGCGTCGCCGCGATGTCGGCGACGGAATGGAACGGCCGCACGTCGTTGCCCAGGAAGCCGGGCGCCCGCATCAGAATGACGCGGCCGGGCGCGCCATCCACGGATCGTGCCTCGCGGCCCGACCGGTCGGCCGTCACGCAGAACCGCCCTTCGCCGGCCAGCACGATCAGCGCCACCAGGTTGATGTAGCTGGCGTGGTCGCGGTGTGGCGTGATGCCGAGCCAGCCGGGTCGGTATCGCGTCAGCATCATCTCGTTGAAGGTAAGCGGCGTCGCGAACGGATAGCGCGGCAGCGCCGCCAGCGCCCGGTCCCACAGGGCCTGATAGCGCGCCGTTAGGTCGTGGAACGGGCCCGCAGCGCCAAAGTCGTCGGACCACTCCAGTTCCTGACGCACGATCGCGGCGCCCGACCCAACCGTCGAACGCCCCGGACGATACGCGACGGCCTCGGCCGCGGCGAGCAGGCGCCGACGCGCCGGCTCGGCCAGCAGCGGGTGTGAGACGGCACCCTCCGCCTCGAGCGCGCCGATCAGCGCCGCGGCGTCGAGCGTATCGCTGACGAACCAGTCCACGTCCGCCATGGTGTCGTCCACAGGGTCATGGCCTGAGCTTGGCACTGTAGGCGAGCCGGTGCCAGGCCGCGAGACCGAGCACCACGACGGCCGCCGCCACGCCCGCCACGCCCAGCAGCGGATCGTCGGATCGCGCCGTGATCATGGACGCGCGCAACCCGGTCACCATGTGGGCCAGGGGGTTGGCGGCGCTCAGCGTGTGCCACGGCTCGGCCAAGTCGTCGATCGCGTAGAACGTGCCGGCCAGGAACGCCAGCGGCACGACCGCGAAGTTGTCGACGGTCGCCACGTGGTCGAACTTGCGCGCCTCGATGCCGACGACGATGCCGGCCAGTGCCAGCGCCAGCGCGCCGCCACCGGCGAAGCCCAGCGCCGCCGGGACATCGATCGGGCCGAGCTCGGCGAAGGGCGCCATGGCGCCCAGCACCAGCGCGCCGACCAGCAGGCCACGCGCCGCGCCGTTCAGCGCGAAGGCGACCAGGAGCTCGGCGGTAACCAGCGGCGGCATCAGCAGATCGACGATGGTGCCGCGGATTTTCAGGTCGATGATCGACCACGCCGTCGTCTCGAACGCGGCGTGCAGCACCGCCATCATCACGAGGCCCGGCACCACGAAGCCGGTGATCGGCACGCCGCCGATGCCGGCAATGTCCACCGGCAACGCCAGGCGGAACACGGTGAACAGCATCAGCGTGTTCAGCACCGGCGCAATGACATAGCCGAAGGGCGAGCGAAGCCAGCGCGCCGTTTCGTAGCGCAGCAGGGTAAGCAGCCCGCGCGCGTTGACACGTCCCAGGGTGTAAGGCGCGGGCGCGAACGGCATCGGCGCGCTTGATACTGCGATCGCTCCCTAGCCGCAAGCGCGTCCGAGACGGGCGTACGCGTCGAGCGCCCGGGCCCGTGCGGCGGCGTGATCGACCAGAGGGAACGGATAGTCGACGCCGAGCCGTACGCCCGCGGCGGCCAATTCGAGCGGGCCAGCCGTCCACGGTCGGTGCAGCAGCGCTACGGGCAGTCGCGCGAGCTCCGGAACCCACCGTCGGGTGTAGGTCCCGTCGGGGTCGTGCGTCTCGGCCTGGCGCGCCGGATTGAACACACGGAAGAAGGGCGCCGCGTCGGCGCCCGAGCCCGCGACCCACTGCCAGCCCACCGGGTTGTTGGCCGGATCGGCGTCGACCAAGGTGTCCCAGAACCAGGCCTCGCCGTCCTGCCAAGGCAGCAGTAGGTGCTTGATTAGGAACGAGGCGGCAACCATGCGCGCGCGGTTGTGCATCCATCCGGTCGACCACAGCTCGCGCAGACCGGCGTCGACCAGGGGGTAGCCGGTGCGTCCGCGCCGCCAGGCCCGGAACGCGGCGGCGTCCGCACGCCATGGGAACGCCGCGAACGACGCCTTCAAGGGAACGCGCGCCATGTCGGGAGCCTGGCCAAGCAGATGGTAGGCGAACTCGCGCCAGCCAAGCTGTCGCAGATGCACCTCGACGCCCGCACCGTCGCCGGCAGTCGCCGTGGCGTGCCAGACTTGGCGGGGGCTGAGTTCGCCGAACCGCAAGCGTGGCGACAGACGCGACGTTCCGCGTTGGTCCGGCCGGTCGCGCACCACCGCGTAGTCGGCCAGGGCGCCCTCGACGAACCCCGCGAGATCGGCCTGGGCCGCTGCCTCGCCGGGCGTCCACGCGGCGTGCAGCCCGCTGGCCCAGTCGGGTGTACTGGGTCGCAGGTTCAGGTCGTCGAGCCGCAGGCCGGCCACGGCGTCCGGAGCGAACGACAGGCGCGCGGGCGACGGCAGGGGACGCGCCGGCGCGCCCTGCGCCCGACACACCGCCCAGAACGGCGTGAAGACCCGGAACGCGCCGCCGGACCGGGTGCGCACTTGGCCCGGCGGATGGAGTGTATCGGGCGCGCCAACCGCGGCCGTGACGCCCAGCGCGGCCAGACGGCGAACGAGCGCTTCGTCCCGATCGACGTCGCACGGCACGATCGCCCGGTTCCAGTGGACCACCGTGGCGCCGAGCGTGGCGGCGAGGTCGGGGATCACCGCGTCCGCCCGACCGCGCCGCCGCACGAGCCGGCCACCGAGCCCCGCGTCGAGCGCGGCCAGGCTGCCGTGCAGCCACCAGCGCGCCGCCGCGCCAGGCGTGCGGCCGTCCGGCGGGTCGTCGTCCCACACGAACACCGGCACCACGGGGCGGCCCGAGGCGGCCGCGGCATGAAGCGCCGGGTTGTCGGCGAGGCGCAGATCGTCGCGGAACCAGACGATGACGGGCGCGGTCATGGCCGCAGCATGGACGACGGCAGGGCCGCCGCCAAGCCAGCGATCGAAAGTCCTTTGCACCGGCCGCGCGGCGTCTTAGAGAAGCGCGGGATACGAGGATTGCGGTCATGCGCGGCGAAGCCTTCGACGTGGTGTTCATGGTGTCCAACCCGGCCTTGCGCGGCATCCGGACCGTGGTCGGCGACTATGTGGAAACGGCGGCGTTCGCCCGTCGCTACCCCGAGCTTCGGGTCGCCACGCTCCGGTTTCTCGATCCCTCGACGCGCGTCGTCATCGACGACGAACGCTGCGTCGTCGCCCAGGACGCGTGCGGCGCGGTGGAACTGCGCGCGACGTGCCTCTTCGTCTACTTCCCCGCGTCGTTCGAGCCCGAGGACGTGGCGCTCGTGCCCACCGCTGACGACTACGACCATCGGCAGTGGCGGGTGATCGCCGAATACCTGGAAACCGCGCTGCCCCGCTTCGGCGCCTGCCTCAATGAGCCGTTGAAGGCGCGTGCCGGGTGCAACAAGCTGGTCCAACGCGTGGCCCTGGCGCGCGCCGGGCTGAGCCTGCCCGCGACGCTGGCGACCAACGAGCCGACCCGCGGACCATCGTGCCGCCCCGCGGTCGGCAAATACCTGTCGGAGACCGGCCGTCGCGGGGTGGAAAGCCCGGCCCGGCTTCTCGGGCCGGGCGAGGCGGTGGCGAACCGCGCACCCCTGCTGATCCAGGACTTCGTGCCCGCCGAGGCCGAGTACCGCATCTACGTGATGGGCGACGAGGTCACGGCCGTACGCATCGCCACGCCCGACCGCGTCAACGCCGTGGACATGCGCTATCGGCCGCTGACACCCGCCGATTTCGCCCTAGTCGATCTGGGCGATCACGCGACCCGCCTGGTGCGCGCCACGCGCGAGCTGGGGCTCGGCTACGCCGTCTACGACGCCTTGCCGGTGGGCGCCGCGCTTTACGTGACCGAGGTCAACACCAACGGCACCTGGTTCCAGTGGCCTGACGCGATCCGGGCCCTGGTCGCCGATCGATTCCACCGCTTCGTGCGCGGCCGGCTCGGCTGATCCCTTGACCGACATCGTCGTCGACGGCCTCACGATCGAGCGCCTGGGTGCCGGCGGCGACGGCATCGCGCGCCATGACGGCAAGCCGGTCTATGTGCCCTTCACCGTGCCCCGCGACCGGGTTCGCGTGGCCCTGGGTGCCGCGCGCGCCGGTGGTCACGAGGGGCGCGTGCTCGCGCGCCTGTCCGATGGTCCCGGACGCGCGGTGCCACCCTGCCCGCGCTTCGGCACGTGCGGCGGCTGCGCCCTGCAGCACCTGGCGCTGGACCGCTACGCCGCCTTCAAGCGCGACCTGGTGGTTGAGGCGCTCGCCCGGCGCGGGCTCTGCGCTGTCGCCGTCGCGCCGCTCGTGGACGCGGCAAGCCCGCGCCGGCGGGTGCGCTTCGCCATGGTGCGCGATGGCCGGGCCGGTCGGGTCGGCTTTCGCCCCCGCTTCGGGCGGTCCGTCGTGGCGCTCGACGGCTGCGTCGTCGTCGAGCCCGCCTTGCTGGCGCTGACACAGCCTCTGGCCGCCCTGGCCAACGAACTCGCGGCGTGGACGGGCGTGGGCGAAGCCACCGCGACGGAGACGACGACCGGCGTCGACCTGGTGCTGCACCATCCGGCCGAGCTGGACTTGGCGGCGCGCACGCGCCTGGCCGCGTTCGCCACGACGCACGACCTGGCGCGTCTATCATGGCAAGTGGGTGACGGGGCGCCCGAGCCCGTGGCGGAGCGCCGCCCACCCGTGGTCGTCCTGGGCGGGGTCCCGGTGACGCTGCCGCCCGGAGCGTTCCTGCAGGCCAGCGCCGCCGCCGAGGACGCGATCGGCGCACTGGTGCTGGGGGCGCTGGGCTCGGCGAAGCGCGTGGCCGACCTCTATGCCGGCGTCGGCACGTGGACCTTTCGCCTGGCGGCGCGTGCGCGCGTGCGCGCGGTCGAGGGCGACGCCGCGCATGCGCGCGCGCTGGCCCGCGCCGCCGCCGCCGCCGGGTTGGCCGGACGCGTCGAGGGGGAAGCGCGCGATCTGGCGCGCCGGCCGCTCGAGGGGCCCGAGCTGCGCCGCGTTGATGCGGTGGTGTTGAATCCGCCGCGCGCCGGCGCGGCGGCCGTGGCTGAAGCCCTCGCCCGCTCGGCCGTGCCGACGGTGATCGCCATCAGCTGCAACCCGGCAACCTTCGCGCGCGACACAAGGCTGCTGGTGGACGGCGGCTACGCGCTCGATGCCGTCACACCCGTCGACCAGTTCCGCCACACGCCGCACGTCGAACTGGTTGGCGTCTTCCGGCGCTAGGAATCAGGCCGCGCCGGTCAAACGACGCACGACCCACAGCGCGACATGACGGTTGTGGTGTTCCAGATGGCTGAGTGGCCCGCCCACCGCGTCCGCCAGCGCCAGGTTGCGCTGGATCGCGGCGTTGGCCACCACGTCCTCCTCGTTGAAGCGGTGGAAGAACGCGACCACCCGTTCGAGCCGCTCCGCGAAGTCCGGCATGGCGCGTGATTCTGGCCGCACGACCATGTCGGCGATCAGCCGGATGCGCCCGGCCGCGACCGGAAAGACGCGCATGTTCATGACCAAGTCGGGCTGCAGGTAGATGAAGAAGTTGGGCAGCACGTAAAGCAGCTGGAAGCAGGTTCGCTGCCGCTCGTCGAGCCCGGGCTGCGGCAGGAACGCGAGGCCCGGCACGTAGCGCTGACAGTCGGCCCCGATGGTCTGGCGCTCGGGCCGCGAGGGGCTCCACAGCAGCGTGAAGTCGCCGTCGTTCTCGAAGGTCTCGCTCCAGCGGCCGGGGTAGTCGACCTCGAAGGTCTCGGTGTGCAGGCCCAGGTGGTGATAGCACTCGCCGTTGTCCTGCATGACCTTCCAGTCCCACGGGTATTCGCCGCAGTCGATCGAGCGCGCGGTGACCCAGCGGTCGAGCTGGTAGGCGGCGAGCCTGGGCGTCACAGCGGCCAGGCGATCGGCGAGCGGCACGGCGCGGCCGTCCAGGTTGACGTAGAGGAAGCCGTTCCACGTCTCGTGGCGGCGCGGCGTCAGCGCAACCTTGGTCTTGTCGAAGTCGGGATGGCGGTCCATCTCGGGCGCCGCCCACATCGGCCGTGAGGCGCCCGCGCAGCCATTCGTCCGCGTCATCGATCGGCGCGTCGATGCGGCTGAGCCGGATCGCGCTGAGCCCGGCGAACGTTCCGTCCGCCGGCTGCACGGTGAACAGGTAAGTCATGCCCTCGCGCGCGACCGGTTCCTGGGTGATGGCGAAGCCTGCGGGCAGGTCGAACTCCTGCGCCTGGGCCTTGGTCGTGCCGAGGACGAGGGCGAGCACGACGAGAGCCGCGCGCGTCAGTGCACCTTGGCGCGCGCCGCGACGCCCCACGTTTCGAATCGGTCCCCGTCGGTCACCACCAGGGTCTCGGCCAGGTTGGCCACGGGGCACGAATGGTTGGGGATGACGCACAGCCGTTCGCCCACCCGGGGACGGTGTCCGCCATGGGCGACGAAGCCGTGCTCCTCGGACAGCCGCGCCACCCGCATGCCGGCCATGGTCCACGGCTCGCCCTGGCGGAACGCCAGGCCGAAGCCGCCCGCGCCGGAACCGTGGGCGCCCAGATCGGAACTCAGCACCTTCGAGCCCGCGTCGATGATCGCATGGCTGTCATTGACGCTGACGACTGTGGCCAAAACATGAAGCGCGACCTGATCGAACGTGGCGACACCCAGGCGCACCGGCGTCAGGTCCAAGAACACGTAGTTTCCCGGCCGGATCTCGGTGATGCCGTCGTAGGCGTCCGAGGCGAGCACCGTGGGCGTCGAGCCGACCGAGACCTCGGGCACCGCGAGCCCGGCCGCCTCGAGCCGGGCCTTGGCGCGCGCCATCAGCGCGGCCTCGGTGCGCGCGACCTGGCGCACGCCGGCGGCGTTGCTGGCGCCGTAGGCGTGCCCGGCGTGGGCAAGGATGCCTGCCAGGCTCAGACCGCGCGCGCGCGCGATACGCTGCGCCAGTGGCACTAGGCGCGGGTCCGATTCCTCCAGCCCAACACGGTGCAGGCCCACGTCGATCTTGATGAAGACGCCGACCGCGACGCCCGTGCGCGCCGCCGCGTCGGCGAGCGCGTCGACCGCCGCGTCGCCATCGGCGATGAAGCGGAGCGCGGTCCCGCTCACGCGCGCCGCCGCCATCAGCGCGGCAGCCTTGGCGGGATCGACCACGGGGTAGGCGACCGTGACCGACGGCGCGCCGTCGGCGATGAACACGGCGGCTTCCTCGGTCTTGGAGCATGTGAAGCCCACCGCCCCGGCGGCCAGCTGGGCGTGCGCGACCTCCAGGCACTTGTGGGTCTTGATGTGCGGGCGCAAGCGCACGCCGTAGGCATCGGCGATCGCCTGCACGCGCGCGATGTTGGCCGCCAGCCGGTCGCGCGAGACGACGACCGCCGGCGTGGCGACGGCGTCGAGCCCGCTCATGCCTTGAGCCGCGCTGGCGTGACGTCGGCCAGGTCGAGCCCGCGCGAGGCGACCCACGCGGGGATCGAGGCGCCGAGCGCCATCGCGGCGATCAGCTCGCCGTTGGCCGGCGATGTCTGGATGCCGTAGCCACCCTGCCCGGCGCACCACAGGAACGTGGGCTCGGCCGGGTCGGGGCCGAGAGCCGGTGCCTTGTCCTTGAAGAAGCTGCGCAGACCCGCCCAGGTGCGCACCGGGCGGTGGATCGTCATGATCGACGCGGCCTCGATGCGCTCGATCGCCGTGGCGACGTCGATGTCCTCGGGCTGCGCGTCGCACGGCGGCGAGGGCGTCTCGTCCGCCAGGCTGCCCATCAGCCGGCCGGCGTCGGGCTTGAAGTAGAACTGCTCGTCCACGTCGTAGCACAGCGGCAGCGCACGCACGTCGTTCCTGGCCGGCGGGTCGAAGGTGAAGGCGGTGCGCCGCTTGGGCACCAGGCCGCGCCGGGGCAGGCCGGCCAGCGCCGCGATCTCGTCGGCCCAGGCGCCGGCGGCGTCCACCAGGGTCGTGGCGGTGAAGTTGCCGGCCTTGGTCTCGACGCGCCAGCGGCCATCGTGCCGGGTGATCCCCCGCACCTCGGCGTCCGGCACCAGGCGCCCACCGCGCTGGCGGAAGCCGCGCAGGAACCCCTGGTGCAGGGCGTTGACGTCGATGTCGCACGCGTCGGGCTCGATCATGCCGGCGCCCACATAGTCGCGCCGCAACACGGGCGCGACGCGCAGCATGCCGTCCACTTCGAGCCGTTCGACGTTGGCGCCGGTGGCGCGCGCCGCCGCCTCGTGCCCATCGAGCACGGCGACCTGATCGGGGCGCGCGACGAACAGCACGCCGCGCGGGCACAGCAGGGGAACCTCGGCGAAGCCGGGCGGAGGGTTGCGCAGGAACGGACCGCTCGCGCCGGTCAGCAGCCGGATCGGCTGCGGCCCGTAGGTCTCGGTGAACATGGCGGCGGAACGTCCGGTCGAGTGGTAGCCGGGCGCGTCTTCGCGCTCGACCACGATGACGCGGACGCGCTCGGCGAGGTGATAGCCGGCCGCGGCGCCTGCCATGCCGGCGCCGACGACCAGGACGTCGCAGTCGTTCATGGTGCGAACCCTACACGGCCGCGACCGAGGCTGGCCAGGGCGTCGCGCGCCACGCCCGCGAGCCGCTTGCGCAGCACGTCGCTGCGCAGCACCAGCGCGCCGGGATCGGGGCCGAGGCCGGGGGCGAGGGCGCGCGAGCGTCGACTTGCCCGTGCCCGACAGGCCGCCGATGGCCACCAGGCACGGCGGCGCCGGGTTGAGCACGCACTCGGCGAGCGCCAGGTAGGCCCCGGGCTCGGCCGGGGTGTGGCCGGCCAACGCCGCCGCCGCCGTCTCGACCTTGGCGCGCACCATGGCGCGCAAGCCCAGGAACAGCGGCAGCGCCGCGAGGACCTCGACGTCGTCCGTCTCGGCGACCCAGCGCGCCAGCGCCCGCGCCGCGTGGACCAGCAGGTCGCGATGCAGCAGGTCCATCAGCAGGAAGGCGATGTCGTAGCCCACGTCGATCACCGAGAAGCGCGGGTCGAACTCGATGCCGTCGAACAGGGTAGGCGCGCCGTCGACAAGGCAGATGTTGCGCAGGTGCAGATCGCCGTGGCAGGCGCGCACGAAGCCCGCTTGTGCACGGGCGTCGAGCCATGGGCCGAGCCGGCTGAGCCAGGCGCGGCAACGCGTGGCCGCGGCCCTCCCGTCGGCGAGGCCACGTTCGTTGTCGTCGATGACCCATGCGATCACCGTGGTGCCGTCCGCGGCGGGGTGGCGTTCCGCGTCCCGGTGGAAGCGCGCGATGGCCGTGGCGGCCCGCTCGACCAGGGTGATGTCGAGTCGGTCGGCGCCGGCCAGGCGGTCGAACAGCGTGGCCTGGTTGAAGCGGCGCATGACGACCACTCAGTCGAGCGCGTCGGCCGGGTCGTCGTCGAGCGTGCCCAGCGCCAGCCCGGCCGCGCGGCGGACGATCGGGGCCACGCCCAGGTAGAGCGCCGGCGCCGTGCGGCGGTTGATCAGCACTTGATCCCGGCAGGTCTGGCGGCGGCGCGCGCCTGTCCCATAGTCGAGATTGGGGGTAGCGCACCGTGCGCTTGAGCTTGTAGACGCGGTCACCGGCAAGGAACACGACGCCGGCGTGGGGCTCGATGCGTTCGACGGCCGTGCCGTCATGGGTCGCCGGATCGCCGAGCAGGGCGATGGTGGCCGCCTGGTCCTCAACGGTCGCGTCGCGGACGGTGGGGGTATGGGAAACCGGCACGCCGACGGCTCCGTTCGCGGGACGACACGGGACCCGCCTGTGATCGGCGAAAGCGCGGCGGAGATCAGGCCTGTCGCGACGCTCGTGCACGCACGGTGGGGTCGCTACTCTGGCCATGGTTATGATGGGCCAAGGGAGGATGCGATGGGAGCCGGGCCGAGGGAACTGCCGCCGTTCACGCTCACCGAGTTCGAACGGCGTGTCGAGCGTGTCCGCGCCCTGATGACCGAGGCGCGGCTCGACGCCCTGCTGGTCACGTCCGAACCGAACATGGAGTACCTGACCGGCTTCACCACGCAGTTCGCGTGGAACACGCCGACTCGGCCCTGGTACTTCGTGCTGCCGCGCGTGAGCCACCCGTGCGCCGTCATCCCAGAGGTCGGACTGTCCAACTGGCGCGCCACGAGCTGGGTCGCCGACGTGCGCACATGGCCCAGCCCGCGCCCCGAGAACGAGGGCCTGGACCTGCTGGCGGGCGCGCTCGGCGCCGTGCGCCGGCGCTTCGGCCGCGCAGGCGCCGAACTGGGGCCGGAGACACGGCTCGGCATGCCGGTCGCCGACCTCCTGCGCGTCAAGACGATGATCCGCCCCCTGGCCTTGGTCGATGGGTCCGCGGTGCTGCGCGCCGCGCGCTTGGTCAAGTCGCCGGCCGAGGTCGCGCGCATCCGGCGTGCCTGCGCCGCGGCCGGGCGCGCCTTCGACACCCTGCCCGGGCTGGTGCGGCCCGGCGACAACGAGAAGGACGTGGTGCGCGCGTTCCAGGCGGAGCTGCTGCGTCAGGGCGTGGACAAGACGCCCTACACGTCCATCGGCACCGGGTGCGGCGGCTACGACAGCATCATCCAGGGCCCGACCAACCGGCGGCTGGCCAAGGGTGACATCCTGCTGATCGACACCGGATCGCGCTACGACGGCTACTTCTGCGACTTCGATCGCAACGTGGCGATCGGCGCGCCGCCCAGCCGGTCGGCGGCGCGCGTGCACGACCTGCTGTGGCGCGCGACCGAGGCGGGCATCGACGCGGCGCGCCCGGGTGCCACCGCCGAGGACGTGTTCCTGGCCCAGGCGCGCGTGCTCGAGGACGGCGGCATGGCGCTCGGCAACGTCGGCCGATTCGGCCATGGGCTCGGCAAGGTGCTGACCGAGCCGCCGTCGAACAAGCCGGGCGACCGCACGGTGCTGTCGCCCGGCACGGTTCTGACCGTCGAGCCGAGCGCTCTGTTCGGCGCCGGCAAAATCCTGGTGCACGAGGAAAACCTTGTGGTCACCGAGGGCGCGCCCGAGCTGCTGACGCCGCGCGCCCCGCGCGCCATGCCCATCGCGCCCTGGTAGGCGCGCGGGTTCAGTCGTCGCCGGCGGGGGCCACCGCGAGCCGCGCGAGCGCCCTATCCACGTGGCGGGAGAACACGTGCTCGGCCGGGCGCTGGGGGTCCAACGGGATCTCGGGCGCCATGGCGCCCTGGGTCCGCGGGCCGCGCACCGCCGCGATCAGCGCCTTCCACGGCCGGCGCACCGAATCGGCCATGGCGGTCGCCTCGTAGCCGCTGTGCACCATGCAGTCGGCGCATTTCTCATAGTGGTCGGTACCGTAGGCGTCCCAGTCCGTCTCGTCCATCAGGGCGCGGTAGCTCGGCGCGTAGCCCTCGCCCAGCAGGTAGCAGGTGCGCTGCCAGCCGAACACGTTGCGCGTAGAGTTGCCCCACGGCGTGCAGTGGTACGTCTGGTTGCCGGGCAGGAAATCCAGGAACAGGGGCGACTGGGCGAAACGCCAGCGCCGGGCGCGGTCGCTGCGCGTGAAGATGGCGCGGAACAGGTTTTTAGTGCGGCGGCGGTTGAGGAAGTGCGTCTGATCGGGCGCCCGCTCGTAGGCGTAGCCCGGCGAAATCGTGATGCCGTCGACCCCGGCGGCCTTGGCGGCGCGGATCGCCGTCATGGCACGGTCGAACACGCCCGCCTGGCACACGGAACGGTTGTGGTCCTCGCGCCCGCTGTCCAGGTGCACCGACCAGGTGAACCACGGGCTGGGGCGGAAGCGGTCGAGCTTCTTCTCCAGCAGCAGCGCGTTGGTGCACAGATAGACGTAGCGCTTCTAGGCGATCAGGCCTTCGACGATGGCCTCCATCTCGCGGTGCAGCAGCGGCTCGCCGCCGGCAATCGAGACCACGGGCGCGCCGCATTCACGCGCTGCCTCCAGGCATTCCTCGACCGTCAGGCGCTGGTTCAGAATGGCGTCGGGATAGTCGATCTTGCCGCACTCGGCGCACGCCAGGTTGCAGCGGAACAAGGGCTCGAGCATGAGCACGAGCGGGTAGCCCCGACGGCCCGCGAGGTGCTGGGCCACCACATAGGCGCCGACGCGGATCTGCTGCGAAAGGGGAACGGTCATGGTCCTGCCATGGTGGAGACGCAAGATAGCGGCCCTTGTGTTACCGTGGGCCGCGCCCGCGCGCAACGACCTTGACATCGGCCACGTACGAGAAACTCCTTATGAATTACGGCATTAGCCGTCGTCGGGTCATCATGCTCCCGGCCGCTCTGGCGGTCGCGACAGCGATTGGGCGTGGCGCCCTCGCCATCGACGAAGGCCCCGACGCGGTCGTCGAGCGGCTGCACGCGCTGCTGACCGAGGTCTTGCAGCAGGCCACGACGCTCGGCTTCTCGGGTCGGTTCCAGCGCCTGGCCGAAGGGCTGGGGTCGATCTACGACTTTCCCCTCATGGCCAGGCTTACGGTCGGTGATGCTTGGGCCAGCAACGATGACGAGCAGCGCCTGCGCCTGGTCGAGGCGTTCCGCGCCATGTCGGTGCAACCTACGCGCGGCGCTTCGACACTTGGGCCGGACAGAGTTTCGACATCGTCGGTCAGCGCATGCTGGACGACGGCGGTGTCGTGATCGAGACCTGGCTTCACCCCGGCGAAGGGCAGGAGCCCGTGGCGCTCGACTACCGGCTGCGCCAAGGGGAAGACGGCTGGCGCGTCATCGACGTCTACCTGACCGGCACGATCAGCGAACTGGCCACCCGGCGCGCCGAGTTTGCCACCGTGTTCCGCGATCAGGGGCTCGAGGGCCTGATCGCGGTGCTCGAGGCCAAGGGCGGCGGCTAGCGACGGATGCCGCTTCAGTCGCGGTCGCTTACCCCCGTCTCGGCGAAGGTCGCCATGCCGGCGTGGGTCGCCACGGCCGCCTTGACGATCAGCGCCGCCAGCGCGGCACCCGAGCCTTCGCCCAGCCGCATGCCCAGGTCGAGGATCGGCTCGAGCCCCAGCGCCTCGGCCAGTCGGCGGTGGCCCAGCTCGGCCGAGCGGTGCCCCAGCCGGCAATGGTCCAGGCTGCCCGGGCACGCTCGCGCCAGCACCGCCGCCGCCGCGCTGGTCACGTAACCGTCCAGCAGCACGGGCACGCGCGCCAGCCGCGCGGCCAACACGGCACCCGCGATCGCCGCCAGCTCGCGCCCACCGACGCGGCGCAGTGCCTCGAGCGGATCGTCGAGCGCGTAGCCGTGGTGGGTCCGCGCCGCGCCCAGCACAGCCACCTTGCGGGCGAGGCCCGCGTCGTCGACGCCGGTGCCGCGCCCGGCCCAGTCGGCGGCGGCACCGCCGAACAACGCGAAGGCCAGGGCCGCCGCCGTGGTGGTGTTGCCGATACCCATCTCGCCGACCATCAGCAGGTCGAGCCCCGGTTCGACCGCGGCCATTCCGCGCGCCAGCGCGGCCACGCACTCCGCCTCGGTCATCGCGGGGCCGGCGGTGAAGTCTTCTGTCGGCCGGTCGAGCTCGATGGCATCGACCCGAAGCTCGGCGCCGGCGGCGCGCGCGAGCTGGTTGATCGCCGCGCCGCCGCGCTCGAAGTTGGCGACCATCTGCGTCGTGACCTCGGGCGGGAACGCCGAGACGCCGCGCGCGACCACGCCGTGGTTGCCGGCGAACAACGCGATGCGCAGTCGTCGGGTCGCCGGCGGGTGCCGGCCCTGCCACGCGGCCAGCCAGGCGACGAGGCCCTCGAGCCGGCCGAGCGATCCGGCCGGCTTGGTCAGCACAGCTTCGCGCGCCGCGGCGGTGGCCGCGGCGGCCGTATCGGGCGCGGGCAGGTGGTCCAGCAACGCACGCACGTCGGCGAAGGAACGGGGCGTCGTCATGGCGGTGCCGGGGTTGTGCGATCGGGGAGGCTCAGGTAACAGAGTTCGCCCCCGACCGGAAGGACCCCATGAGCGATCGCAGCGCCCAGGACGGCGGTCCGGACGCGCCTCCGCGCGCCAGCTGGCGCGCCCACATGGGCGCCGTCTTCGGGTTCTTCACGATCCTGCCGGTGGCCGGCGGACCCGTGCCGCTGGCCGGCGCCGCGTGGGCGTTCCCCATTGTCGGCGCGGCGATCGGACTGGCGGGCGGCATCGTCGCGCTTGTTGCTCAAGCCCTCGGGCTCGGACCATGGCTCGCGGCGGTTCTGGCGGTGATCGCTATCGCCGTGCTGACCGGCGCGCTCCACGAGGACGGCCTGGCCGACACCGCCGACGGCCTGGGCGCGCGCGGCGGTCGCGCGGCGCGCCTGGACGCCATGCGCGACACCCGGATCGGCGCCTTCGGCGTGCTGGCGCTCGTGCTGGTGGTGACGGGCCGCCTGGCCGCGATCGCCGAACTCGGCGCGACGGACGGCCCCGTCGTGGGCGCGTTGGTGGTCGCCGGCGCGCTCAGCCGTGCCGGTCTGGCGCTGATCCTCCAGGGCGTCGCACCGGCGCGCGGCGATGGCCTGGGCCACGGCGCCGGCGTGCCCTCGCCCGAGGCGGCGGTGATCGCCGCCGTGATCGCCGCCGTGATTGCCTGGGTCGCTGTCGGCCTCGTCGCCGCGCTCGCCGCGCTCATCGTCGCCGGCCTGACGTGTTTCGCCATGGCGCACCTCGCCCGGTACCTGTTCGGCGGCCACACCGGCGATGTGCTGGGTGCCACCCAGCAGATCATCGAACTGACCGTTCTGATCGCCGTGGTCGCGGGCCGATGAGCGTCACGGTCACCCGCTGGTGGTGGGTGCGCCACGCCCCGGTGATCAACCCGTCGGGCACCCTCTACGGTGCCAACGACCTGATTGCCGACGTCAGCGACGACGCCTCGTTCCAGGGCCTCGCCCGCCGGCTGCCCCAGGACGCCCACTGGGTCACCAGCCATCTCACGCGCGCGAAGCAGACCGCCGCCGCGATCCGCGCCGCCGGCCTCGCCTTCGGCGACCCGGCGGTCGAGCGCGACCTGGGCGAGCAGGATTTCGGCGACTGGCACGGACGCACCTACGCCGAGGTCGCGCGCGAGGTCGGCGCCCACCACTTCTGGCTGGCTCCGGCGCGCACCCGCCCGCCCGGCGGCGAGAGCTTCGTCGATCTGATGACGCGCGCGACCGCCGTGATCGACCGGCTGACCGTGGCGCAGCGCGGCCGCGACATCGTGTGCGTCGCCCACGGCGGCACGATCCGCGCGGCCGTCGCCCACGCGCTGGCGCTCGACCCCGAGATCGCCCTGCGCATCGCCACGGCGAACCTAGCGATCACGCGGCTCGACCATGTGCACGACGAAGGCCGGACCGACGTCTGGCGCGTGGGCTGGATCAACCTCGCGCCGAAGTAGCGGGCGGCCCGGCGCCGTGCTAGGGTCGCGCCCGCGACGACGTCAGGGAAGCCGGTGACGCGGTCATCCGCCAGGCCGGCGCTGCCCCCGCAACTGTAAGCGGCGAGGCCGCGGTATTCACCCACTGATGCCGATCCCCGGATCGGTCGCCGGGAAAGAGCCGCGTCCGATGACCCCGAGCCAGGAGACCTGGTCGCCGCGTGGAGACGCCATCCTCGGAGGGAGGAATCCGCGCCCGTGTCCGCCTTCGCCGTACCCGATCCGTCTCGGGCCGCCCGGCCGTTGCCGCGCGTCACGCTGGTGCTCGGCGGCGCGCGCTCAGGCAAGAGCGCGTTCGCCGAACGTCTGGCCATGACGGCGGGCCGCGCAATCTACCTAGCCACCGGTCACGCCGGCGACGCTGAGATGGCCGCGCGCATCGCGGCGCACCAGGCGCGGCGCGGCACCGGCTGGTCGACCCTCGAGGAACCGCTCGATCTGGTCGAGGCGCTGGCCGCCGCGCGTGCACCCGACCGCGCCGTGCTGGTCGACTGCCTGACGCTCTGGCTCGCCAATCTCATGCACGCCGGGCGCGACGCGGCGGCCGAGACCGAGCGGCTGGGCGCCGCGCTCGCGCGCGGGGCATGTCCGGTGGTCCTGGTCGCCAACGAAGTCGGGCTCGGCATCGTCCCCGACAACGCGCTCGCGCGGCGCTTCCGCGACGCCGCCGGCCATCTGCACCAGAGGATCGCGGCCGCCGCCGATCGCGTCGTGTTCTTGGCGGCCGGCCTGGCCCTGACGCTTAAGGACACCCCGATCACGGAGCCCGCCGCATGACCGCCCCCGGCAAAATTCCCGCCACCGTCATCACCGGTTTTCTCGGCGCCGGCAAGACGACGCTGATCCGCCACCTGGTGGAAACCGCGCGCGGCCGGCGCATCGCTCTGGTCATCAACGAGTTCGGCGAGGTCGGCGTGGACGGCGGCCTGCTTGCCGCGTGCGGCCTGCCCGACTGCGCCGACGACGACATCATCGAGCTGGCCAACGGCTGCCTGTGCTGCACGGTGGCGGACGCGTTCCTGCCCACCATGCTGAAGCTGATCGAGCGGCCCGAGCCGCCCGAGCACATCGTGATCGAGACCTCGGGCCTGGCGCTGCCCAAGCCGCTGGTCAAGGCGTTCACCTGGCCCGAGGTCGCGACGCGCGTCACCGTGGACGGCGTGGTCGCGGTGGTCGACGCGGCCGCCCTGGCAAACGGCGGCGTGGTCGCCGACGCCGCCGCGCTCGCCGCCCAGCGCCGTGCCGATCCGGCGCTCGACCACGACGACCCCATCGAGGAGGTGTTCGTCGATCAGATCGCGTGCGCCGACCTGGTGGTGCTGAACAAGACCGACCTGACCGACGCCGAAGGACTGGCGCGCGCCGGCGCGCGCATCGACGCGGCCAACCCGCGCGCCGTGCGTCGCGTGGCGGCCGCGCACGGGCGCATCGACGCCGCGGTGCTGCTGGGGCTCGAGGCGGGCGCCGAGGCCGATCTCACGGAGCGCCCCTCGTGCCACGACGCGGTCGGGCTCGACCACGAGCACGACGATTTCGAGAGCTTCGCCGTGACGTTCGGCGCGGTGCCCGACACCGGCGTACTACACTGCCGGCTCGGCGCCGCGCTGGCCGACCACCCGATCCTGCGGCTCAAGGGCTTCGTCGCCGTGGAGGGCCGCGACGCGCGCCACGTGGTGCAGGCGGTCGGCACGCGGTTGCAGGGCCACTTCGACCGGCCGTGGCGGGCCAACGAGCCGCGTGTCTCGCATCTTGTGGTCATCGGCCAGAAAGGCCTCGACCACGCCGCCATCGAACGCGCGATCGCGGGTCAGGCAGGCCGCTAGCGATGCATCTGCTGGCCACCCAGCCCGGAACGGTCGTCACCGACGAGCCGGTCGACTTGGCGCAGAGCGCCGGCGCCATCGTGGTGCTGAGCGCGGCCGACAGCGAGCTCGCGCTGCTCGCGGGCGCGCGGGCCGAGCTGGGCGCTGATTTCGCGAGCGTGCGGCTGGCCAACCTGATGCAACTGCGCCACCACGTCTCGGTCGACCTCTATCTCGACAAGGTGCTGGCGCGGGCCAGGCTGGTGATCGTCCGCCTGCTCGGCGGCGCCAGCTACTGGCCCTACGGTGTCGAGCAGATCGCCGCCCTGGCGCGAACCGGTGTCCAGGTCGCGCTCCTTCCCGGCGACGACAAGCCCGATCCGGCGCTGACCGAACGGGGCTCGCTCGACGCGGCCTCGGTCGAACGGCTGTGGCGCTATCTGATCCATGGCGGCCGGTCGAACGCGCGTGCCTTCCTGGGCTTCGCCGCGACGCTGATCGGTCATGACGCGCCTTCGACCGAGCCCGTGCCGCTGGCGCGTGCCGGGCTCTACTGGCCAGGTGTCGAGCTCGCCGATCTCGCGGCGTGGCGGGCGCTGGCCGGCGCCGGGGGGCCGGTCGCGGCGATCGTGTTCTACCGCGCGCTGGCGCAGGCTGGCGACATGGCGCCCATCGACGCGCTCGTCGTTGCGCTTTCGGCGCGCGGCCTGCGCCCGCTGCCAATCTTCGCCCAGAGCCTGAAGGATCCGATCGCCGGTGGCTTCGTCGGTGCGACGCTGGCCGAGGCCGGCGCCGACCTGGTGCTTAACACGACCGCCTTCGCTCTGGGCACCGGCGCCGAGACGGCCACGCGCCCCACGCCACCCTTCGACGCGGTCGCGGGCCCGATCCTGCAGGTTGTGCTGGCCGGTGGCACGGCCGAGACCTGGCGCGCCGGCACGCGCGGCCTGGCGCCCCAGGACGTCGCCATGAACGTGGCCCTGCCCGAACTCGACGGCCGCGTGCTGACCCGCGCGATCTCATTTAAGGCGGCGCGCGCGGTCGACGCCCTGACCGAGTGCGCGATCGTTGCCCACGAGCCCGTGCCCGACCGCGTCGCCTTCGTCGCCGATCTGGCCGCGGCGTGGGCGCGGCTCGGGCGCACGCCGGCATCCGAACGGCGCGTCGCCGTCGTGCTGGCCAACTACCCCAACCGCGACGGCCGCGTCGCCAACGGCGTCGGGCTGGACACGCCGGAAAGCGTCGCCCACGCGCTGGGCGCCCTGGCGGATGTTGGCTACCGGGTTGTCGGCCGGCCGGCGGACGGCGCCGCGATGATGGCCGATCTGCTGGCGGGCCCGACCAACGCCCGTCGTGGCGGCATCGAGCGCGAATCCCTGTCGCTCGCCGATTACACTGCGTTCCTTGCCGGGTTGCCGGCGGCGGCGCGCCGGGCGGTCATGGCGCGCTGGGGCGCGCCGGAGACGGACCCGTTCTTCCGGCCCGAAGCCGCGGCGTGCGGCCGCTTCGCCCTGCCCGTGGTGCGTTACGGCAACGTGGTTGTCGCGATCCAGCCGGCGCGCGGCTACAACATCGACCCCACGGCCACCTACCACGATCCAACGCTGCCGCCGCCCCATGGCTACCTGGCGTTCTACGCTTGGCTGCGCCAAGGCTTCGGCGCCCACGCGGTCGTCCATTTCGGCAAGCACGGCAACCTGGAGTGGCTGCCGGGCAAGGCGCTGGCGCTGTCCGACGCGTGCTTCCCCGAAGCCGCGCTGGGGCCGTTGCCGCAGCTCTACCCGTTCATCGTCAACGATCCCGGCGAGGGCAGCCAGGCCAAACGGCGCACGGCGGCGGTCGTCGTCGATCACCTGACGCCGCCGTTGACGCGCGCCGGCACCTACGGGCCGCTGGCCGAGCTGGAACGGCTGATCGACGAGTACTACGACGCCGCCGCGCTCGACGCGCGGCGCCTGCCGGGGCTGGCGCGCGACATCCTGGAACGGGCGCGCGGCGCCGGGCTCGATCGCGACGTGGGCATCGTGGCCGCGGACGACGAGGGCCGCGCGCTCGCCAAGCTCGACGCGTACCTGTGCGAGATCAAGGAGATGCAGATCCGCGACGGTCTGCACGTGTTCGGCCGGGCGCCGGCGGCCCGCCAACTCGACGACCTGCTTGTCGCGCTGGCGCGGGTGCCGCGCGGCACGGGCGAGGGCGCCGATGCGTCGGTGACCCGCGCGCTGGCCGCTGATCTGGGGCTCGAGTTCGATCCGCTGGACGCCGCCATGGCCGCGCCGTGGACCGGCCCGCGCCCGGCGGCCCTGGGCCCGGCCGAGGGCTGGCGCAGCGCGGGCGACACGGTCGAGCGGCTGGAGGAGATGGCGCACCGGCTGGTCGCGGGCGAAGTACCGCTCGACCTGGCCTGGACGCGCACGGCGCCGGTCCTCGCGTGGCTGGCCGAGCGCGCGCGCCCCGCCGTGCTCGCGTGCGCGGGCGCCGAGACGGATGCGCTGCAGGCCGGGCTCGCGGGGCGCTTCGTCGCGCCGGGCCCGTCGGGCGCGCCGACGCGCGGCCGGCCCGAGGTGCTGCCCACCGGGCGCAACTTCTTCTCGGTGGACACGCGCGCGGTGCCGACGCCGGCGGCGTGGCGGCTGGGCTGGCACGAGGCGGGGCTGATCGTCACCCGGCACTTCCAGGATACCGGCCAGTGGTTGCGCCGCGCGGCGCTCAGCGCGTGGGGCACCGCGAACATGCGCACCGGCGGCGATGACGTGGCCCAGGCTCTGGCCCTGATGGGCGCGCGGCCCACGTGGGAGCCGCGCACGGGCCGCGTCACCGGCTTCGAGATCCTGCCGGTCGCGCTGCTGGGGCGGCCGCGCGTCGACGTGACGCTCCGGGTCTCGGGCTTCTTCCGCGACGCCTTCGCCAACCTGATCGACCTGGTCGACGCGGCGTCGCGCGCGATCGCCGAGCTCGACGAGGCCGAGGCCGACAACCCGCTGGCCGCGCGGGTGCGCGCCGAGGCCGCCGATCTGGTGCGCGCCGGGCTTGACGCGGACGCCGCCAAGCACCGCGCCGGCGCCCGCGTGTTCGGCTCGCGCCCGGGCGCCTACGGCGCTGGTCTTCAGGCGTTGATCGACGAGCGCCTGTGGACGACGCGCGCCGACTTCGCCCGCGCGTACCTGACGTGGGGCGGCTTCGCCTACGGCGGCGGGCGCGAGGGCGCGGCGGCGCAGGGCGATCTGGAACGCCGGCTCGGCCAGGTCGAGGCGGTGCTGCACAACCAGGACAACCGCGAACACGACCTGCTCGACAGCGACGACTACTACCAGTTCGAAGGCGGGCTCGCCGCGGCGGTCGCCACGTTGGCGGGCGCCGAGCCCGCGCTCTACCACAACGACACCAGCCGGCCCGAGACGCCCCGGGTGCGCACGCTCCGGGACGAGATCGGGCGCGTCGTGCACGCTCGCGTCGTCAACCCGAAATGGATCGCCGGCGTCCTGCGCCACGGCTACAAGGGCGCCGCCGAACTGGCGGCGACCGTCGACTACCTGTTCGCCTTCGCCGCCACCGCACGGGTCGTCGACGACCGTCATTTCGATGCCGTATTCGAGGCGTACCTGCGCGATGCCGACGTGCTGGCCTTCCTGCGCGGCGCCAACCCGGCGGCGCTGGCCGAGATGGCGGCGCGCCTGGACGAGGCGATCGCGCGCGGCCTGTGGCGGCCGCGCGCCAACGCGACGCACCGGGTGCTCGCGGCGCTCAAGGCCGGGCGCGACCCGGACGCCGAGGAGGCCGCGTGATGGAACCGCTGCCCACCATGACCTGGCGTGCCGCGCTGGCCCTGTGGCTGGTGGCGACGGTCGTGACCATCCCGTTCGCGTGGCTGCTGCCGGGCCTGCCCGGCATGGGGCCGGCGGGGCCCGCCGCGCCCGAGGTACTGGGCGGGCTCGCGTTTGTCTACGCCATCGCCGCGCTGATCGGCTGGGCCATGGGCTCGCGCCTCGGCTTCGGCGTGCCGCTGACCGAGGCGTGGCTGCGGGGCGAACGGCCCGACGCGCGCGGGCTCGCGCGCGCGGCCATCCTCGGCGCCGTCCTGGCGTTGGGCGCGGTCGCCACGGTGCTGATGATCGCCGGACCCCAGGCGCCGCCCGGCGTCGCAGCCGAGGCCTCGGTGATGCCGGCCTGGGGCGGCTTGGCGCTGGCGTTGCACGGCGGCGTCGGGGAGGAGCTGATCTTCCGCTTCGGTGTCATGGCGCTGTTCGCCTGGGTCATCGCCCAGCTGCGCCGCCTGGTCCATTCGTGGGAGGCGCTGCCCAATCAATCTATGATCGCGTGGGGCGGCATCGTCATCGCCGCGCTGCTGTTCGGCCTGGCCCACGGTTGGGACGGCAGCGGCGCGATCCTGGTCCAGATCAGCTTCCGCATCGCCGCCGGTATCCTGTTTGGCTGGCTCTTCTGGAAGCGCGGCCTTGAGGCCGCCATGGCCGCGCACCTGGCCTACGACCTGGTCGTCTTCTACCTGATCCTTGCCCTGGTGTAGCCATGACCACGCCCGAGACGCCCGCGACCGAGACCGATCTGGACCGCCGCCACGCTGAGAAGATGGCGAAGAAGAAGGCGGCGCGCGCCAAGATCCTGGCGACCAAGACCATCGAGAAGGGCCTGCTGATCGTCCACACCGGCAAGGGCAAGGGCAAGTCCACCGCCGCCTTCGGCCTGGTCGCGCGTGCGCTGGGCAACCGTTTTCGCGTCGGCATCGTGCAGTTCGTCAAGGGCAAGTGGCAGACCGGCGAACGCGCCGTGTTCGAACGCTTCCCCGATCAGGTGACGATCCGCACCATGGGCGAGGGCTTCACCTGGGAGACCCAGGACCGTCAGCGCGACATCGCCGCCGCGCGCGCCGCGTGGGACGCGGCCAAGGCGCTGATCGCTGATCCCGGCTACCGGATGATCGTGCTGGACGAACTCAACATCGTCCTGCGTTATGACTATCTGCCGCTGGACGAGGTGCTGGCGACGCTGAACGCGCGTCGGCCCGATCTTCACGTGGTGGTCACCGGGCGCAACGCCAAGGACGCGCTGATCGAGGCCGCCGACCTGGTGACCGAGATGACCATGATCAAGCACTCGTTCCGCGCCGGGGTGAAGGCGCAGGCGGGCATCGAGTTCTGAGCGGGGGCTCAACGGCAAAGGAGACCTAAGATGAAACGACTACTGCACGCCATCGCCGTCCTGCTGGTCGCGGCCGGCCTGGCAACGCCGGCCCTGGCGCAGGAAGAGGAGCAGGTACTCATCGACCGTGCCAAGGCGACGGTCGATCGCCTGCGCATCGACCCCGACTACAAGAAGATCAACGAGCTTCTCCTGCGCGCCCACGGCGCGCTGATCGTGCCTGAGCTGATCAAGGCCGGCTTCATCCTGGGCGGCGAAGGCGGCACTGGCGTTCTCCTGCGCCGCGACGCCGATATTGGGCGCTGGGGCTACCCGGCATTCTACAACTTCGGCGCCGGCTCGATCGGCCTGCAGTTTGGCGTCAGCGTCTCCGAGGTCATCTTCCTGTTCATGACCAAGGAAGGACTCGAGCTGGCCATGAGCGACAAGATGAAGTTCGGCGCCGACGCCGGCGTCGCGGTCGCCAACCTGGGCGGTGGTGCCGAGGCTTCGACGACCACGAACCTAGAGGCGGACATCTACGCCTTCTACCGCAGCCAGGGTGCCTATGTGGGCGTGTCGTTCGAGGGCGCGGTCATCGTGCCGGACCAGGACCGTATCGAGCGCTACTACGGCACGCGCTACACCTCGCGCCAGATCGTCTACGAAGAAGCCGCGCGCAACGGCGGCGCCGACGCCCTGAGGGACGCGCTTGTCAAGCCGATCGAAACGCCCTGACGCGGCGTGCCCGGCCCTGATGATCCAGGGCACGGGCAGCCACGTGGGCAAGTCGCTGCTGGTCGCGGCGCTCGCGCGCGCCTATGCCGCGCGCGGGCTCGCCGTGCGCCCCTTCAAGCCGCAGAACATGTCGAACAACGCGGCCGTGGCGGCGGGTGGCGAGATCGGCCGCGCCCAGGCGTTGCAGGCGCGCGCGGCGGGCGTGCCCGCCTCGGTGCACATGAACCCGGTGCTGCTGAAACCGCAGTCCGACCGCACGGCGCAGGTGGTGGTTCAGGGCCAGGTGGCGGGTGCCGCGCGCGCGGCCGAGTACCGCGACTGGAAGCCCCGTTTGATGCCGCGCGTGCTGGAAAGCTTCGCCGCGCTCGAATCCGAGGCGGACCTGATGCTGGTCGAGGGCGCCGGCAGCCCGGCCGAGGTCAACCTGCGCGACAACGACATCGCCAACATGGGCTTCGCCGAAACCGCGCGCGTGCCCGTGGTGCTGGTAGGCGACGTGGACCGCGGCGGCGTCATCGCCAGCCTGGTTGGCACGTGGGAGCTGATGAACCCGGCCGAGCGCGCCCTGATCAAGGGCTACGTCATCAACCGCTTCCGCGGCGATCCGGCGCTGTTCGACGGCGCGGTCGAGACCATCACGGCCCGCACCGGCCTGCCGTGCCTGGGCATCGTGCCTTACGCCGAGGCGGCGACGCGCCTGCCCTCCGAGGACAGCGTCGCGCTCGACAGCCACGCCTTCACGAACCAGCGGGGAGGCGCGACAAGACCGGTTCGTGTCGTCGTGCCCCGGCTACCGCGCATCGCCAACTTCGACGATCTCGATCCGCTGAGCCTGGAACCCGCCGTCGAGCTGATCGTTGTGCCGCAGGGCCAACCGCTTCCGGGCGACGCGGATCTGATCGTGCTGCCCGGGTCCAAGGCCACGCGCGCCGATCTGGCGGTGCTCGTCACTGAGGGCTGGGACATCGACATCCGCGCCCACCACCGGCGCAGCGGCACGATCGTGGGTCTGTGCGCGGGCTTCCAGATGCTGGGCGCGGCGGTCGCCGATCCGGCCGGGCTTGAAGGCACGCCGGGGGTCACGCCGGGCCTCGGCCTGCTCGACGTCACCACCGAGATCCGCCCGGCCAAGCGCCTGGTCGAGACGCGCGGCTTCGACCTGGCGACCGGCCAGGCGGTGGCCGGCTACGAGATGCACATGGGTGTGACGCGCGGCGCCGGGCTCGACCGGCCGATGCTCGAGATCTCCGGCCTCGGCACGGGCGCGCGCTCGGCCGATGGACGGGTCATGGGCTGCTACCTGCACGGGCTGTTCGCCGCCGACGGCTACCGTGCCGCGTTCCTGGCCCGCTTGCGCGCCGGCACCGGCACGGTGCTCGCCTACGAGGCCTCGGTCGAGCGCGCGCTCGACGAACTGGCGTCGACCGTGGCCGGCGCTCTCGATCTCGACCGGCTGCTCGCCATCGCGGAGGCGCGATGACGAAGCTAGGTCGGCCAGGCCAGGGCGATGGCGCCGGCCGGCGCCGCGACCAGGGCGCACGCGACCGCGTACAGGAACAGCGCGCGGCGGATGTCGGCGGCAGTGGCGCGCGCGCGACCCTGGCCGATCCACGGCTGGTCGCCGGCGGCGCCGCCATAGGCGCGCGGACCGTTCAGCGCCAGGCCCAGCGCGCCGGCCATGGCGGCCTCGGGCCAGCCGGCGTTAGGCGAGGCGTGCCTGGCGGAATCGCGCAGCACCGTGACCAGGGCGCGCCACGGCGCGGCGGTGGGTGTGAAGGCCGCGCCCAGGATCAGCAGCAGCGCCGCCAGCCGCGCCGGCAGCCAGTTGGCAACGTCGTCCAGGCGTGCCGCGCACCAGCCGAAGGCGCGGAAGCGCGCGTCGCGGTACCCGACCATGCTGTCCAGTGTGTTGATCGCCTTGTACGCGGCGATGCCGGCCGGCCCCAGCAGCAGGTACCAGAAGGCCGGGGCGACGACGCCGTCGGCGAAGTTCTCGGCCGTCGATTCGATCGCCGCGCGGGCGACGCCGTGGCCGTCGAGCCCCTGGGTGTCGCGGCCAACGATGGCGCCGACCGCGCGCCGGGCGGCGTCCAGGCCGTCGCGCTCCAGTGCGCGCCCGACCCGGCGCGCGTGATCGAACATGCTGCGCTGGGCCAGCAGTGTCGCGACGAAGGCCAGCTCGACCAGCCAGCCCCAGGCCAGCGCGCGGGCGAACCAAGCCATCGCCCCGCCCACGCCGGCGGCGAGCCCGGTCACGACCAGCACCAGCAGCACGCCGCGCGCGCGCCGCGTGCGTTCGCCACGCTCGGGTCGGTTCAACCGGCACTCCAGCGCCGCGATCAGCCGCCCGGCCAACGCCACCGGGTGGACGCGCCCGAGCGGCTCGCCCGTCAGCCAGTCGAGCGCCAGCGCCAGCAGCAACAGCAGCGGGGCGGCGGGCCGCGGCGCGAACGCCGCGGCCAACGAGGCGACTTCCTCCATCCAGCCACCATGAGAGCGCGCATCGCGCCGGTCAACGGCGGCCGCTCCACGCCAGCGGGGACATCACCATGAGCACAGCCGTCCTGTTCTGCGGCCACGGCAGCCGCGACGACGACGCGATCCGCGAACTGGCGCGCGTCACGCAACTCCTACGCCACCGGCTGGCGCCGACGCGGGTCGATCACGCGTTCCTCGAGTTCGCGCGTCCCGTGATCCGCGACCGGCTGGAGGCGCTGCGCGCTGACGGCGCCCGGGAGATCCTAGCCATCCCCGGCATGCTGTTCGCCGCCGGCCACGCCAAGAACGACATCCCTTCGGTGCTCAACACCTTCGCGGCTGAACGGCCCGACACCAAGGTGCACTACGGGCGCGAACTGGCGATCGAGCCGAAGCTCTTGAACGCTGCCGCCGACCGGGTCGAGCAGGCGCTGGCGGGCGCCGGCGGTGACGTGGGGCGCAAGGACACGCTTTTGGTGGTGGTGGGGCGCGGCACCTCGGACCCGGACGCCAACGGCAACATCGCCAAGGTCGCGCGCATGTTGTGGGAGGGCCTCGGGCTCGGTTGGGCCGAGGTGTGCTATTCGGGCGTCACCACGCCGTTGACCGAGGAAGGCCTCGCCCGAGCCGCGCGCATGGGCTTCGGCCGCGTCGTGGTGTTCCCCTACTTCCTGTTCACCGGCGTCCTGGTCAAGCGCATCTACGACCACGCCGACGCGGCGGCGGCGGCCAACTCCGGTGTCGTGTTCGTCAAGGCGCACTACCTGGACGACCATCCCCTGGTGGTCGAGGCCTTCGCCGACCGCGTGCGCGAGATCGGCCAGGGCCTCAACCTGATGAACTGTCTGACCTGCAAGTACCGCGAGCGGATCATCGGCTACGAGCGCGATGTCGGCCAGGCCCAGGTCGGCCACCATCACCATGTCGAGGGCATCGGCACCGACGGCGACCACGAACATCACCACGACCACGACCATCACCATCACCATCACGGCCACCACCACCATCATCACGATCATCACCACGCCGGGCCGAAGCGCGCGCACCGGGGCGACTGAACGGGTCCGGCCGTGACGGGTTCGTACCTGCGCTCGCCGGAGCGCATCACCCAGGCCTCGTTCGCGATCATCCGCGCCGAGGCTCGGCTCGCCCACCTGCCGCCGGATCTCGAACCGGTGGCGGTGCGCCTGATCCACGCCTGCGGCATGGTCGACCTGGTCGACGATCTGGTGGCCAGCCCGGGTGCTTCGGACGCGGGCCGCGTGGCCCTGCACCAGGGGGCCACGGTGCTGGTCGATGCCGAGGCGGTGGCCGCCGGCGTCGCGCGCGCGCGCCAGCCCGCCAACAACCCGGTGGTGTGCACGCTGGGCGACGCGCGGGTCGATGGGTTGGCGCGCCGGCTCGGGACCACGCGATCGGCCGCCGCGCTCGACCTGTGGGGTGCGGCGCTCGGCGGCGCCGTGGTCGCCATCGGCGTCGCGCCAACCGCGCTCTTCCACTTGCTTGAGTTGGTCGCCGCCGGCGCGCCGCGCCCCGCGCTCGTGGTGGGCGTGCCGGTCGGCTTCGTCGGCGCCGTCGAATCGAAGGAGGCGCTGATCGCCTCGGGCCTGCCGCACATCGTGGTGCGCGGCCGGCGCGGCGGCAGCGCCATGGCCGCCGCCTCGGTCAACGCGCTGGCGCGGCCGTGACTTGGCTCGCGGTCGTCGGCTTGGGCGAGGACGGGCTCGATGGCCTGGCGCCGGCCGCGCGCCTGCTGGTGGCACGCGCCGAGACCCTGGTCGGCGGCGCCCGGCACCTGGCGCTCGCAGCGCCCGGGCCGGGCGTCGAGACCCTGACATGGCAGGCGCCGCTGTCCCTGACACTTGACGCCATCGCGGCCCGACGCGGCCGGCGTGTCACCGTGCTGGCCACCGGCGATCCCATGTGGTTCGGCATCGGCGTCGCGCTGGCCAAACGCTTCGCCGCCGACGCCATGACCGTGATCCCGGCGCCGGGTGCGTTCAGCCTGGCGTGCGCGCGGCTCGGCTGGCCGCTGGCCGAGACCGTGTGCCTGACCCTGCACGGCCGGCCGCTGGCCCTGGTCAACGCCCATCTGGCGCCCGGCGCGCGCCTGCTGCTGCTGGCCGAGGACGGCGGCACCGCGCCGGCGCTGGCCTCGCACCTGACCGCCGCAGGCTTCGGCGCCAGCACGATGACGGCGCTCGAACACATGGGCGGCCCGCGCGAGGCGCGGCGCGAGGCCACGGCGGCCGCGTGGGGTGCGCGGTGCGGCGCCGATCTGGCGACTCTCGCGGTGCACCTGGTCGCGGACGCGGGCGCGCGCGTCCTGGCGCCGGTGCCGGGGCTGCCCGACGATGCCTTCGTCCACGACGGCCAGATCACCAAGCGCGAGGTGCGCGCCGCGACGCTTGCCGCGCTCGGGCCGCTGCCGGGCCACGTGCTGTGGGACGTGGGTGCCGGGGCCGGATCGGTCGCCATCGAGTGGATGCGCGGCGCACGCGGCGTGCGCGCGGTCGCTATCGAGCGCGAGCCGTCTCGTGCCCGCGCCATCGCGGCTAACGCCGCGACGCTCGGCGTGCCAGGCCTCGCCATCGTCGAGGGTGCCGCGCCCGAAGCCCTGGCCGGGCTCGAGCCGCCCGACGCGGTCTTCGTCGGCGGCGGCGTGCGCGCCGATCTGCTGGCGGCGTGCTGGGCCGCGCTGAAACCGGGTGGGCGCCTGGTTGCCAACGCCGTGACGGTGGAGAGCGAGGCGGCGGTGGCCGCCTTCCGTGCCGCCCACGACGGCACGCTTGCCCGCATCGCCATAAGCCGCGCCGAGCCGCTGGGCGATGGCCTCGTCTGGCGCGCGCTCGCGCCCGTCACCCAGATGCGCGCGGTGAAGCCATGACCAGGTCGGGCAAGGCCGGGACGCTGTGGGGCCTGGGGGTCGGGCCCGGCGATCCCGAGCTGATCACCCTCAAGGCGCTCCGGGCGCTGGAACGCTGCCCGGTCGTCGCCTACCCGGCGCCGCCCGAGGGCGACAGCCTGGCGCGCGCGATCGTCACGCCGCACTTGGCACCCGGCAAGGTCGAGATCACCATTCGCATGACGCTCGAGCCGCGCAACTTCCCGGCGCCCGACGTCTACGACCCGGCCGCCGCGACGATCGCGGAGCACTTGGCGGCAGGGCGCGACGTGGCGGTCTTGTGCGAAGGCGATCCGTTCTTCTACGGCTCGTTCCAGTACCTCTACGCCCGGCTCGCCGACCGTTTCGCCGTGGTGGTGGTGCCTGGCGTGACGTCGCTGGTGGCGTGCCCGGCGGCGGCGGGCGTGCCGCTCACCGCGCAGAACGACGTGCTGGTGGTGGTGCCCGCGACGCTGGACGAGGCGACGCTCGAGGCACGGCTGGCCGGCGCCGATGCCGCCGCCATCGTCAAGGTCGGTCGCCACCTCGGCACGGTGCGTCGGGTCGTCGCGCGCCTCGGCCTCGAATCCCGCGCTCGCCTGGTCGAGCACGCCTCGCGCCCCGATCAGCGCGTGCGCGATCTGACGGACGTGGCCGAGGCCAGCGCCCCCTACTTCTCCATGGTGCTGGTGCACCGGCGCGGCGAGGCGTGGCGATGATGGCGCCGGCCGTCGTCGTGCTCGGCCCGTCAGGCCTGGCGACCGGGCGGCGCATCGCGCGGGCGCTGCCCGGCGCGCGCGTGCACGGCCGCGCCGGCCGGGTCGATGGCGCCGACGAATCCTTCGATGGTGTGGCCGATTATCTGCGCCGGCTGTTCGCCGACGGCACCCCCATCGTCGCTGTCGCCGCGGCGGGCATCGTGGTCCGCGCGCTCGCCCCTTGCCTCGCCGACAAGCGCGCCGAGCCGCCGGTGCTGGCGGTCGCCGAGGACGGCTCCAGCATCGTGCCCCTGCTGGGTGGCCATCACGGCGCCAATCGGCTGGCGCGTGACCTCGCCGCCGCGCTCGGCGGCCACGCCGCGCTGACCACTGCCTCCGAGGTCGCGTTCGGCGCGGCGCTCGACGACCCGCCACCCGGCTGGCGCGTCGCCAACCCCGAGGCAGTCAAGGGCGTGACCGCGGCGCTGCTGGCCGGCCGGCCGGTGCGCCGCATCGTCGAGGCGGGCGAGGCGTCATGGCTGGACGGCCTTCCCGTTGCCGACGCCGGGCCCGTGATCCGCGTGACCGACCGGGACGTGCCGGGCGGCGCCGACGAACTGGTGCTGCACCCGCCGGTGCTGGCACTCGGTCTGGGCTGCGAACGCGGCGCGCCGGCAGAGGCGGTCGAAGCCCTGGCGGCGCGCGCGCTGGCCAGCGCCGGCCTGTCGGTGCGCGCGGTGGCGTGCGTCGTCTCGCTCGATCTCAAGGCGGACGAGCCGGCGCTGATCGCGCTCGCCGACCGGCTGGGCGTGCCGTTTTGCGTGTTCACCGCGGCCGAGTTGGAGGCCGAGACGCCACGGCTCGCCAACCCGTCCGAAGCGGTCTACGCCGAGGTCGGCTGCCGCGGCGTCGCTGAGGCCTCGGCGTTGCGCGCAGCCGGCGCCGAGGGTGTCCTCGCGGTGCCGAAGATAATCGCCGGTCCGGCGACCTGCGCGGTGGCCCGCGCGCCGCGCGCGATCGTGCCCGAAGCGGTGGGCCGCGCGCCCGGCCGGGTTCTCGTGGTCGGCCTGGGGCCCGGTGACCCCGGCGCCATGACCGGCGACGCCGCGCGCGCACTCCGGGCGGCGGACGATGTGGCCGGCTACCGCGGCTACCTGGGCCTCGCGGGGCCGCTGCTCGGGGCCGCGACGCTGCACCCCTTCGAGTTGGGCGAGGAGGAGACACGCTGCGCGTTGGCTCTGGCCCTGGCCGCCACTGGGCGCGTGGTCGCGCTCGTCTGCTCGGGCGACCCTGGCGTCTACGCCATGGCGTCGCTGGTGCTGGAACTGCAGGACCGCGCGACCGAGCCCACGTGGCGGCGCGTCGCGATCGACGTCGTGCCCGGCGTCTCGGCCATGAACACGGCGGCGGCACGGGTCGGCGCGCCGCTCGGACACGATTTCTGCGCCGTATCCCTGTCGGACCTGCTGACGCCCTGGCCGGTGATCGAGCGCCGCCTCGTCGCGGCGGCCGAAGGTGACTTCGTGGTCGCGCTCTACAACCCGGTGTCGGCGCGCCGGCGCGAAGGCCTGGCCAAGGCGCGCGCGATCCTGCTGGACCATCGTCCGGCGGCGACGCCGGTGGTGCTGGGGCGCAACCTGGGCCGCGCCGGTGAGTCGGTGCGCGTGACCACGCTCGGCGCGCTGGCTGTCGACGACGTGGACATGCTGACGGTCGTGATCGTGGGCGCCCGCGCGACGCGGGCCTTCGCGGCCGGCGGCGCCACGCGCGTCTACACGCCGCGCGGCTACCGGGTCGGCCCGTGACCATCCACTTCATCGGCGCGGGCCCCGGCGCGCCCGACCTGATCACCGTGCGCGGGCTGGCGCTGATCCGCCGGTGTGGTCTGGTGCTCTACGCGGGTTCGCTGGTCCCGGCCGAGGTGGTTTCCGAGGCGCCGGCGGGCGCTCGCGTCGTCGACAGCGCGTCGCTGACGTTGGACACCATCGTCGACCTGATGGTGGAGGCCGACCGTCAGGGGCTCGATGTCGCGCGCGTCCATTCGGGCGATCCATCGCTCTACGGCGCGATCGCCGAACAGATGCGCCGGCTCGATGCGCTCGGCATCGCCTACGACGTGACGCCCGGCGTGCCGGCCTACGCCGCCGCCGCGGCGATGCTGCGCGCCGAGCTGACCCTGCCCGGCGTCAGCCAGACCGTGATCCTGACGCGCACCGCGGTGCGTGCCTCCGAGATGCCGGCGGACGAGGACCTAGCCGCGCTGGGCGCGGCACGCGCGACATTGGCGATCCACCTGTCGGTCAACAATCTCGCGCGCGTGGCGCGGGCGCTCGTGCCGCACTACGGCGCCGACTGTCCGGCCGTCGTCGCCTACCGGGTGAGCTGGCCCGACCAGGACGCCGTCACCGGCACGCTCGCCGACATCCGGGACAAGGTGAAGGCCAAGGGCTGGACGCGCACGGCGCTCATTCTCGTCGGGCGCGTCCTAGAGGCGCGCGCGTTCGACGACAGCCGGCTCTACGCCGCCGGCCACCACCACGTGCTGCGGCCGAAAGCCTGAGGTAAGTCACGGCAATTCGCCGTCTTCGAACTGGCATCGACCGGTTCGTCTGGGTGATTCGGGTCACCCCTCACCCCGACCCTCTCCCGCAAGGGGAGAGGGGGGGCGCGCCCCGAAGTCCCTCGCCCCTCGTGAGAGAGGGAGGGGCCCGGTGCGGCACGCGACGGGAGGGTGAGGGGGTCGGCGATCGGCGGTCAGGCCCGAAGTGCCGTTGCTGTCAGGGCGTGTCGCGCAGCCAAGCGAGCGCGTCCTCGGGCGTCGCGACCGAAGGCCCCGGCGGCGCGGGTGGCCGGCGCACCAGGACCACCGGCACGCCGAGTGCGCGCGCCGCGGCGATCTTGGCGTACCCGGACCCGCCGCCGCTCGCCTTGGCGACGACGGTCCTGATCTTCTCGCGCCTGAACAGTTCGGTCTCGCCCTCGACCGTGAAGGGTCCGCGCGCGATGGTCAGGCTGTAGTCGTTGACCGGCAGCACCCGGTCCGGTTCCTCGACCAGGCGGATGTGGAAGCGGAATCCCAACAGATCCTTAAACTGCTCGAGCTCCTTCCGTCCGACGGCGAGGAACACCACGTTGGCCTGCCCGTCCAGCGCGTAGCGCGCCTCGTGCATGTTGTCGACCTCGATCCAGCGGTCGGTGGATTCGCGCCGCCACGGCGGCCGGATCAACACGAGCCGCGCCACGCCGGCGCTGGACGCCGCCTCGGTCGCGTGGGCCGAAATGGTCGCGGCGAAGGGATGCGTCGCGTCGACTAGGCGATCGACCCCATGGTCCGTCAGGTAGGTGGCGAGGCCTTCGGCGCCGCCGAAACCGCCGGTGCGCACACGGCCCGGCAGGGGTCGCGGTTCCCGCGTTACCCCGGCCAGCGAGGTGGTCACCGCGTCGGCGCCGAACGCCTCGACCGCCAGATGGGCCAGGCGCGCGGCGTCGCCGGTGCCGCCGAGGATGAGGATGTTTCTAGGTCGTGGCATGGGCGATGATGCTCCCGTCCCGGTCGACGATCACGATATCGAGCGCGGCCTCGCCCGCAAGGGTCGCGAGCGCCACGGCGCGCGCCTGCTCGGCCACCGTCTGGGCCAGGGCGAAGCCACCGGCCCGCGCCAGCCCCAGGATCTCGGCGGCCGAGCCGGCGGCGCGGGCGGCAGTAACGGTGGGTGCTGGCGCGCCGAGCCGTTCCAGCATCGCGGCCAGATGCATTGTGTCCACCTGGCTCGCGCCCGAGTGCAGGTCGAGATGCCCGGCCGCCAGCTTGGCCACCTTGGCGAAGCCGCCCGCCACGGTGACGCGCGGCACCGGGTGGCGGCGCAGGTACTTCAGCATGCCGCCGCAGAAATCGCCCATGTCGATGAGCGCCACGTCGTCGAGGCCGTGCAACACCTTGACCGCGGCCTCGGACGTGCGCCCCGTGGCGCCGGCCACATGGTGGGCGCCGGCGGCGCGCGCCACGTCGATGCCGCGCTGGATCGCGTGGATCCACGCGGCGCAACTGAACGGCACGACGATGCCCGTGGAGCCCAGGATCGACAGCCCACCGACGATGCCGAGCCGTGGGTTCCATGTCTTCTCGGCCAGCGTCGCGCCGCCCGGTACCGAAATCGTGACGACGGCGTCGGCGTCGCGGCCGTGGGCGGCCGCAATCGCGCCGATCGCCTCGGTGATCATGCGGCGGGGTGCCGGGTTGATCGCCGGCTCGCCCACCGCGACGGGCAGCCCGGGGCGCGTGACCGTGCCGACGCCTTCGCCGGCGCGGAAGACGAGCCCCGTGCCCGGCGCCGCCGACTCGATGCGCGCGACGATGGTGGCGCCGTGGGTCACGTCCGGATCGTCGCCGGCGTCCTTGACCACGGCGGCCAGCGCGTAGCCCGGCCCGGTCTGGGCGCGCACCAGGGGAAAGCCGGGCGTCTGGCCGCCGGGCAGGCGGATGGTGACCGGATCGGGGAACCGGCCCGTGACCAGGGCCTCGAACGCCGCCGCGGCCGCCGCGGTCGCGCATGCGCCAGTCGTCCAACCCTTGCGCAGGTCGCCGTCGGGTTTGCGGGCCATGATGTGCCGAGGGGGTCTGGGATCGGCCGGATCATAGCGTATAGTCCGCCGCCATGGATCGCCGATCGTTGCCCGATCTCGCGCCCGGCTGGGTGTGGCTGGTGGGCGCCGGCCCCGGCGATGCCGGGCTGCTGACGCGGCTGGGTGCCCACGCGCTGGCCCAGGCGGACGTCGTGGTCTACGACGCCTTGGTGGGCGACGACGTGCTGGCGCTCGCGCGGCCCGAGGCGGTGCTGGAGTACGCGGGCAAACGCGGCGGCAAGGCCTCGCGCCGCCAGCCGGACATCTCGCTGCGCCTGGTCCAGCTCGCGCGCGAGGGGCGCCGCGTGGTGCGCCTGAAGGGCGGCGATCCGTTCATCTTCGGTCGCGGCGGCGAGGAGGCGCTGGCCCTGGTGGCCGCCGGCGTGCCGTTCCGCGTGGTGCCGGGCATCACCGCCGGCATCGGTGGCCTGGCCTACGCCGGCATCCCGACCACCCACCGCGACACCAACGCCGCGGTCACCTTCGTCACCGGCCACGGCGCCGGCGGCGAAGTGCCCGACGGGCTCGACTGGGCCGCGCTGGCCAAGGGCGCGCCGGTGCTGGTAATCTACATGGCGCTGAAGCACCTCGCGACCATCGCGGCGCACCTGCTCGCCGGCGGCCTCGACGCGGACACCCCCGTAGCGATCGTCGCCCAGGCGACGACGCCGGCGCAGCGCGTGGTCGAGACCACGCTCGCGCGCGCGATGGCGGATACCGCGGACGCCGGCATCGAGCCGCCGACCATGGTCGTGATCGGCGACGTGGTGCGCCTGCGCGCGGGCCTCGACTGGCTGGGCGCCATGACGGGGCGTCGGCTCGAGGCCGATCCTCTGGCCAAGGCCGCGCGCGACACCGGCTCGTGACGGGCACGGGCGCGCCGGGCCTGATCATCGCCGCGCCGGCGTCGGGTTCGGGCAAGACGCTGATCACGCTCGGCCTGGTGCGCGCATTGGCGCTCCAGGGTCACCGCATCGCTCCGTTCAAGACCGGACCCGACTACATCGACCCGGCGTTCCTGGCCGCCGCCGCCGCCCGTGCCTGCGTCAACCTGGACACCTGGGCCATGCGCCCCGCGACGCTCGCGGACCTCGTGCGCGCGCTTGGCGCCGACGCAGATCTGGTGGTGGGCGAAGGGGTCATGGGCCTGTTCGACGGCGGGCCCGGCGGCGCCGGCTCGACCGCCGAGCTGGCCGCGCGCTCCGGCTGGCCAGTGGTGCTGGTCGTCGATGCCAAGGGCATGGGCGCCTCGGCGGGTGCCCTGGTCGCCGGCTTCGCGCGGCACCGGCCAGACGTCGCCGTGGCCGGCGTGATCGCCAACCGGGTGCGTGGGGCGCGCCACGGCGCGATCATCGCGGCGGCGTGCGCCGACGCGGCGGGCATCGGAATGCTGGGCGCGCTGCCGCGCGACGATGCGCTCGCACTGCCGTCGCGTCACCTGGGTCTGGTCCAGGCGGCCGAACACACGGCGCTTGAAACTCTGATCGAACGCGCCGCCGACTGGATCGCGGCGCATGTGGACCTGGCGGGCTTGCAGGCGCTTGCCCGACCGGCCCGTATCGCGGCCGGGTACGCCGGTACCGGCCTGGTGCCGCCGGGCCAACGTATCGCGCTGGCCCAGGACCCGGCATTCGCCTTCTCCTATGCCGCTCAGATCGCGGCGTGGCGCCAAGCGGGCGCCGCGATCGCGACCTTCTCGCCGTTGGCCGACCAGGCGCCGGATGAGGGCGCGGACGCCGTCGTGCTGCCTGGCGGCTATCCCGAACTGCACGCCGGCCGGCTCGCCGGCAACGCGCGGTTCCTGGCCGGCCTGTGCGCGGCGGCGGCGCGCGGCGCCACGGTCTATGGGGAATGCGGCGGCTACATGGTGCTGGGCGAGACGCTGATCGACGGCGCGGGCGCGCGCCACGCCATGGCGGGCCTGTTGCCCCTGGTCACCTCGTTTGCGGCGCCGAAGCTGCATCTGGGCTACCGCCAGGCGGTCGCCCTGTCCGGCAGCCCGCTTGGCAAGGCGGGCACGGAATTCCGCGGCCACGAGTTCCACTACGCGACCGCTGTGTCGCGCGGCGGCGCGCCGTTGTTTCACGTCGCCGATGCGGAAGGTCGGAGGCGTGGCGACGAAGGGATCGTCGCGGGCCGCGTCGCCGGATCGTTCCTGCACCTGATCGATCAAGTGTAGCCGGCGCAAGAAGCAGGTCGCCGGGCGCGGCGCGCACGGTCATGGTCGTGGCCGGAACCGCTGGAGACGCCCATGACCGCCATCGCCTTCACCGCCATGCCGAGCACTTGCGCGCCGGCGGCCCCGATGCGTACGGCCGCCCCGCCGAACGGCGCGACCCCGACGGTGGCGGCAACCCGTACCGGCATTGCCTGGACGACATCGCCGAAGGCGATGGGATGCTGGTCGCCCCGTACCGGCCGCTCCCCATGCCGCAACGCTACGCCGAGACCGGACCGGTCTTCCTGCATGTGGCACCCTGCGCGCGCTGGACCGGGGCCGGCCTGCCGCCCGTGCTGGCCCGCCGCGAGCACGCGATGGTGCGCGCCTACGACGCGGCCGACCGCATCGTCTACGGCACCGAGCAGAGGGTCGTTGTGGCCGAGCTGGACGGCACGGCGAAGGCGCTGCTGACGCGGCCCGAGGTCCGCTACGTGCACGTGCGTTCGGCCAGCAACGGCTGCTTCACCTGCCGCGTCGATCGGGCGTGAGCGGAAAGGGTGCCTATCGGGTGGTTGACGCGGACCGCCCTGGGGGCCATGTTCCGCCCCGCGTCCGCGCACGTCCGGTGCCGGACCGCCTGCAACGGCCCGGGAGATCGGATGGCCAAGGAAGACGTACTCGAGTTCGAGGGCAACGTCCTCGAAACCCTGCCGGATGGGCGCTTCCGCGTCCGTCTGGAGAACGGCCACGAGATAATCGCTTACACCGCCGGCCGCATGAAGCGGAACCGCATCCGCACGCTGGCGGGCGACCGGGTGACCGTCGAGATCTCGCCCTACGACCTGGACAAGGGCCGGGTCGTGTTCCGCCACAAGGACGAGCGCGCACCCGCACCCGGCTCCGCCCCGCCCCGACGGCCCTTCACCAAGCGGCGCTGATCCCCGGAGTCAGTGGAAGTACGTGCCGCCGTCGACGCTGATCGATTGCCCGGTCAGCGCGCGGCAGCGGTGCATGAACATGATGGCCTGCGCCATCTCGGCGGGTGTCTGGGTGCGCTTGATCGCCTGCGGCGCGATCAGCTGCTCCATGGTCATGATCCACGCCTTCAGGTTGGCCTCGATCATCGGCGTCGCCACCACGCCGGGGCACAGCGCGTTGACTGTGATGCCGTGGGGCGCCAGTTCGCGCGCCAGCGCCTGGGTCAGCCCGATGACCGCGAACTTCGACGCCGCGTAGTGGGCGAGAGTGGGATCGCCCACCTTGCCCGAGATCGACGCGACGTTGACGATCGAGCCCTTGATGTCGTGGGCCAGCATGTGGCGCGCCGCTGCCTGATCGACCAGGAAGGTGCCGGTGGCGTTGACCTCGAGCACGCGGCGCCACTCCGCCGCTTCGAGTTCGACGACTGGCGCGAACGAGATGACGCCCGCCGCGTTGACCACCAGGTCCAGCCCGCCGGCCGCGGCGGCGAACGCGGTGATCGCCGCGCCCACGGCGGCGCCGTCGGTGACGTCGAGCTGGCGCGCCCACGCGGCCGTGCCGCGCGGCTCGACCCGGTCGGCCGCGCCCAGCACGGCGCCCGCGGCCGTGAACGCCTCGGCCAGGCCCCGACCGATGCCGCCGGCCGCGCCGGTCAGGAAGACGCGCTGTCCGTCGAGTTCGCCCATGATGATCACCATCGCCTCTGTTGAAACGGGCGGCGATCAGAACTCGACGTCGTAGCTGACCAAGCCACCCACGACGTCCGAGTTGACCTCCGCCTCCTCGACGGTCTTGTACCCGATCTCCACGGCGAAGCCGTAGCCCACGTCGTACGCCCTGCCGATCTGCGCGAGCGTGTCGTCCAGATCGGCGCCGCCAGCGACGTCGACCGCGCGCAGCGTGCCGCCCACCGACACGGTCCCGCGCTCGATGGCGAACGCGGCGCCCAGCGTGAAGTAGCTTGCGTCATCGGCGCCGGTCTCGTCATTCTCCTGCACGACCAACTCGACGACCGGGCTCACGGTCACGCCTTGGGGCAGGGGCGAGGAACCGTAAAGTGCGAACGCGGCGCCTATCTCGTGGTCGACGTCGCCACGCCCAGCCGCTTGGCGGCTGAACGCCGCGTGGTAGGCGTAGTCGGGCACCATGGGGATGGCGCCGTCGAGCGTCAGGGCGAACGACGCGGGATCGCCCGTGTTGCTGGGCCCGCCATCGTCGCGGTCGAGGCTGCCGCGATCCTCGAACAGCGATCGTGCGAGGCTCGTGGTGTAGGCGAAGAACGCGGCGGCACCCAGGCGCGGCGCGCCCCACGACGGCGGCGCGACCACGACGGAACCGCCAAAGCCCAGACGCTCCGTCAGCTCGTAGTCCTCGGCGAAGTCGGCGCCGTAGAGCCCGGGCGCGATGTCCCACGCGACGCCGAAGGGCGGGTTGAACTTGCCGGCGTAGAGCTGGAGCGAGTCGGTCGCGTACTCCAGGTACAGGGTCTTGACGTACGCGCCCATGTCCTCGACGACCCGATCCTCGAAGGGTTCCGGGCCCGTGACCGACTCGCCGACCAGGTCGGTGCGGATCGCCAGCGTCCCGGTCAGGCTCAGCGCAAGCCCCGCCTCGACGGTTGCGGCGACGTCGTTGATCTCGGCGCCGTCATCCTCCGAGGCGATCGTCGCGTCGTCCTGAAGTTCGAGCGTCAACGTACCGTGGAGACCGGGCGGCTCGGCGCGGGCCGGTATTGCGACGGTCAGCGTGACGGCGACCATAACGACGAATGCAAGAGCAAGGGCGGCGTGCGGCATGGCGATCTCCCAAGTGAAACCGCTGCCCGGCCTCGACCCGGTCGCGTTGGCGCCGGACCAGGTACCATGGGGCTCCATAAAGGGATCATAAGAATTATTCACAATTACTCATCACGACACGACACCCGAACGCGACCACCCAAGCCGCCGCCGGCCCCGAGGGTCAGGGTTGAATGACGAGGATCGCGGGCTCGCCGACGAAGGATGAAACGATGATCCGGTCGAACATCGGTCGGTTGCACAGGCTCTCGCGTGCGATCGCCTGCGCCGTCGCGCACAGCGTGTCGTCGTCGGCCATGTTGATCACCGGGATGACCCGCGCCGTGCCGCCATGGGCGAGCGATGCCGCCAGCACGACCAGCAGGCGGGCGACCGTGGCCGGCGCGATGGCCGTGCCAAGGCCCGTGCCGGTCAACGCCGCGATGCGCTCGGGCCGATGGGCCACGCGATCGTCGAGCGGCCGGCCCACGGCGCGCGCCGAGACCACGAGCAGGACCGTCGTCGCGCCGGGCACCAGGCGTGGTTCGCCGGCGCCCGGTGCCTTGATCAAGCGCATGCGGGCACCATCGGCCTTGACCACGGTCAGGTCGAAACCCGCGGCCTCGTGCAGGGCGGCGATCGTGGCGGGTGGCAGCCCCTCGAGGCGGTCGACGCCGCTGGCCGGCCCGGTGAACACGACGACGCGATGTTCGCGCGCGACCGCCACGACCCCGTCCTCGGACGCGGGGTCGTCGAGGGTCAGGCGGACGTCGCCGACGCCCGCTGGCAAAGGCGGGAAGCGGGTGGTCGCGCTGAGACCGACGCGCCCGGGGTGGGCGGCCGCGAGCGCGGCCATGATCGACTTCTTGCCGCCGGCGCCGACCACGCACACAATGCCCGACCGCGCGCCCAGAGCGTCGAGCAGCGCGCCATCATCCATGAGGCTCAGCCGCCCGCCATGCGCGGCAGGATGTAGATCTCGCTGTCGGGCTTGACCGGCTGGAACCAGGCGTTGCGGTAGAGCTCGCCGTCGATGGCGACCGTGACCCCCTGCTCGAGCACGGGCTTCAGCCGGGGGCACGCCTCGCCGAGCCCGGTCAGGATCTCGCGGATATTGCTGGCCTCGAGTTCGAATCTGGTGAGCCCGCCCGCCATGGAGGCGAGCGGGCCACCGATCCGCACCTGGACCAAGCCGGGCTCCTACTCGGCCGCGGCCTTCATGCGCCCGTTCAGCGCCTTCAGCACCTTGGGCGGCGAGTAGGGCACCGAGGAAAGCCGCACCCCGACCGCGTCGGAGACCGCGTTGGCCACCGCGGCGAGCGGCGGCACGATCGAGGTCTCGCCGACGCCACGCACGCCGTAGGGGTGCCCCGGGTTGGGCACCTCGAGGATGATCGTGTCGATCATCGGCATGTCGGACGCGACGGGGATGCGGTAGTCGAGGAAGCCGGCGTTCTGCAGCCGGCCGTCCTTGCCGTAGACGTACTCCTCGTTCAGCGCCCAGCCCACGCCCTGAGCCGCGCCGCCCTGGAACTGCCCCTCGACGTAGGACGGGTGCACCGCCTTGCCGGCGTCCTGGGCGATCAGGTAGCGCAGCACGGTGGTCCGCCCGGTCTCGGGGTCGACCTCGACGTCGACCACGTGGGTGGCGAAGCTCGGCCCGGCGTTCTCGGCGTTGAACTCGTGGTGGCCGGCGATCGGCCCGCCGGTCGAACCGGCGCTGCCCGAGATCTCCTTGAGCGACAGCGGCTTGTGGTTGCCGGCGTTGGCGCCGGCGGGCTTGGCGTGGCCGTTCTCCCAGACCACCGCGTCCTCGGGGATGCCCCAGGTGCGGGCGGCGCGGGCGCACAGCTTGCGCACCGCGTCGCGCGCGGCGTGGATGGTCGCGGCCCCGGCGGCGAAGGTCACGCGGCTGCCGTCGGTCACGTCGTTGTAGCCGAGCGACGAGGTGTCGGTGACGACCGCGCGCACCTGGTCGTAGGGGATGCCCAGCTCCTCGGCGGCCATCATAGCCATCGAGGCCCGGCTGCCGCCGATGTCGGGGGTGCCGAGCGCCAGGTTGACCGTGCCGTCCGTGCCGATGTTCAGCGACACGCAGGTCTGACCGCCGAAGTTGAACCAGAAGCCGGACGCGATGCCGCGTCCCTGGTTCTTGCTCAGCGGCTTCTTGTAGTTCGGGTGGTTCTTGACCGCGTCCAGCGTCTCGACGAAGCCGATCGGGCCGAATGTCGGGCCATAGACCGCCTTGGTGCCCTGCTTCGCCGCGTTGCGCCGCCGGAAGTCGATAGGATCGAGACCGAGCTTGGCGCCGAGTTCCGCCATCACGCTCTCGACCGCGAAGGCCGCCATGGGCGCGCCGGGCGCGCGGTACGCCGCCTGCTTGGGACGGTTGCACAGTACGTCGTAGGCGATGACCTTGACGTTCTTCAGATCGTAGCAGGCGAACGCGGTCATGGCGCCGAACTGCGCCGGCGAACCGGGGAACGCGCCGCCCTGGTACTTGAACAGCGCCTCGGCCGCGGCGATCGTGCCGTCCTTCTTGGCGCCGATCTTGACCATCATGCTGGTCGACGAGGTCGGGCCGGTGGCCAGGAACACCTCGTCGCGCGTCATGACCAGCTTGACCGGCCGGCCCGCCTTGCGCGAAAGCGCCAACGCCACCGGCTCGATGAACACGGTGGTCTTGCCGCCGAAGCCGCCGCCGATCTCGGAGGCCGTGACGCGCAGCTTGCTCAGGTCCATGCCCAGAAGCCGCGCGCAGTTGTCGCGCACCATGTAGTGGCCCTGGGTGCACACCCAGAGTTCGCCGGTGCCGTCAGAGCCGACGTTGGCCAGGCAGGCGTGGGGCTCGATGTAGCCCTGGTGGGTCGCCTCGGTCTTGAACTCGCGCTCGACCACCACCTCGGCCTGGGCGAAGCCGGCCTTCACGTCGCCGTGGCCGAACTCGTAGCGCTCCGCCACGTTCGAGGCCTTGGTCAGCGCCGGGTCGACGCCCTTAGTGATCAGGCCGTCGCGGATCACCGGTGCGTTCGGCTTCATCGCCTCGTCCACGTCGGTGACGTGGGGCAGCACCTCGTAGTCGACCGCGATCAGCGCCAGCGCCTTGCGCGCCACCTGGACCGACGTCGCGGCAACGGCCGCCACCGCGTGGCCATGGTAGAGCGCCTTGTCGCGCGCCATGACGTTGACCAGCACGTCGGCCAGGTCGTCGTCGCGCGGCGCGAAGTCGTCCTTGGTGACGACGGCCTTGACGCCCGGCAACGCCAGCGCCTTGGACGCGTCGATCTTGCGGATGCGCGCGTGCGCGTGTGGGCTGCGCAGGATCTTGCCGATCAGCATGCCCGGCGCGTTGGCGTCGGCGCCGAAGCGGGCGCGGCCCGTGACCTTGTCGATGCCGTCGGGCCTGAGCGGCCGGGTCCCGACTTGCTTGAAGGACGTCTTGGGGCGATCGGCGGCGTCAAGCGGCATTGCGGCTCTCCCTCATCTCGGCGGCGGTGTCCAGCACGGCGCGGACGATCTTGTCGTAGCCGGTGCAGCGGCACAGGTTGCCGGCCAGCCAGTAGCGGACCTCGGATTCGGTCGGGTTCAGGTTGCGGTCCAGCAGCGCCTTGGCCGCGACCAGGAACCCGGGCGTGCACACGCCGCACTGCAGCGCTGCGTGCTCCAGGAACTTGCGCTGCAGCGGGTGCAGCGTCTCGCCGTCCGCCAGGCCCTCGACCGTGGCGATGGCGCGGCCCTCGGCCTCGGCCCCGAGGACGAGGCAGGAACAGACCAGCCGGCCGTCGAGTGTGACGCTGCACGCGCCGCAATCGCCGGTGCCGCAGCCTTCCTTGGCGCCGGTCAGGCCGAGCCGGTCGCGCAGCACGTCGAGCAGCGTCTCGTCCGGCTGGCAGACGTACTCGACCGTGTCGCCGTTGATGGTGGTGGTGACGTGGATGCCCGCCATGATCTAGCCCCTTGCCCTCTGCAGTGCCGTTTCGGCGGCGCGCCGTGCCAGCACGCCGGCCACCTGGATGCGGAACTCCTTGGTGCCGCGCTTGTCGTCGATCGGCTTGCACGCCGCCGACGCGGCCGCCGCCAGCTTGGCCAGGGCGTCGGCGTCGACCTTGGTGCCGATCAGGGCCTTGGCCGCGTCGTCGACCAGCAGCGCGCGCGCCGCGACCGCGCCCAGCGCCACACGCGCCTTGACGCACGTGCCCGAACCGTCGAGCGCGAGCGCGACGCCCGCGCCGACCACGGCGATGTCCATCTCGGTGCGCGGAATGAAGCGCAGGTACGCATCGCCACCGCGCGCCGGCCGGGCCGGCAGCAGGATCGACGCGACCAGCTCGCCCTTGGCCAGCGAGGTCTTGCCCGGTGCGGTGGCGATCGTCTCGACCGGCACGTCGCGCCGGCCCTTGGGCCCGACCACCGTGGCGATGGCGCCCGCGGCGATCAGCGCCGGCACGCTGTCGGCGGCCGGCGAGGCGTTGCACAGGTTGCCCGCGATGGTGGCGCGGCCCTGGATCTGGGTCGATCCGATCAGGCGCGCCGCCTCGACCACGCCCGGCCACGCCTTGCGCAGGCCGGCGTGCTCGCCCATCTCGAAGCACGACACCGCGGCGCCGATGCGGAAGCCGCCCGCTTCCTCGGTGATCTGGCGCGCCTCGTCGATGCGCTTGATGTCGACGATCAGGTCGGGGGCGGCGAAGCCCGACTTCATCTGGACCAGAAGATCGGTGCCGCCGGCGACAATGCGCGTCGTGCCGAGCTTCTTCAGGAGCTTGACCGCCTTGTCCAGGCTATCGGGTGCTGCGAACTGCATGATGGATCCGCCCGCTGGGGATGGGAGTGCCGCGCGCCCTGGCGCGGACCATCAAGCGTCGCCCAGCCGACCGCCGCCAGTCAAGGGCGGCGGCGTGCGCGTGCATACAGCCGTGGATATGCTCAGCGCGTCGCGACGATGACGACGCGGTCGTTGGCCGCGGGGTCGCGCCCGGTGCCAGGCACGGTCGAGGGCCGCGCGGCGCCATAGCCCACGGCGCTGAGCCGCGCGGACGCGACGCCGAAGGCCTCGAGCAGACGGACCACGGCGGTGGCGCGCGCGGCCGACAGCTCCCACGGGGTCGGGAAGCGGGTGGTCATCATCGGCGTGTCGTCGCTGTGGCCCTCGATCGCGACGGTCCACTGGCGCCAGTCCGGCCCGCGCAGCACGTCGGCCACGGCGCGCAGCGTATCGACCGCCTCGGGGTTCAAATCGGCGGCGCCGCGCGCGAACACCAGCGTGCCGGGCAGTTCGATGGCGACCGTGCCGTCGCCGTCGATCACCGAAGCGTCCTTGCCGAAGGGCAGTTGCGCGATGGACGCCCGCACCTCGCGGCTCAGATCGCGGGCCTCGCGGCCGCCGGCGGCACGGTTGTCGCCGCCGCCCGTCTCGGCGACGAAGCTGGTGACCATGGCCTCGAGCGAGGGCTCGTCCATGCCGACAATGGCGACGATGGCGACGAAGAACGCCAGCAGCAGCGACACCATGTCGGCGTAGCTGACCAGCCACGCGTCCAATTCGCCGCTCGGTCGGATCGGCGTCGGGCGGTGGGCCAGCAGACCGACGCGGGCCCCCGAGGGGCGCAGGATCATGCCGGCTCCATGGCCTTGGGCGCCTTGGCGCGCGCCGGAGCCTTGCCCTTGGGCGCGCGGTCGTGCGACGGCAGCGACCGGCCCGGCGGCGCGTGGTTGTTGTGCGCCTCGTCGATCTGGAAGTGCAGCGCGGGGTCGAGGAAGCTGTTCAACCGGTCCTGGATGATGCGCGGGTTCTGCTGGTCGGCCAGCAGCGCCAGGCCCTCGGCGACGACGTAGCTGCGGAAGCGCTCGATCTCCTCGGTCTGCTGCAGCCGGCTCGCCGCCGGCAGGAACACCAGGCGCGCCCGGAGGAGGCCGTGGAGCGTGGTCATCAAGGCGACGGCGAGGCCGGAGCCGAGCTGGCTCGGGTCCTCGACCAGGTTGTTCAGCATGATGACCATGCCGACCAGGGTGCCGATCATGCCGAAGGCCGGCGCCGTGGCCGCCATGCTGCGCAGCACGCTGGCCGGTACCGTGTTGCGCTCGAAGCGCGACTGGGCGGCGTTGACCAGCATCTCGCGCACCTGGTCGGCGGCGTAGGCCGCCAGCACCAGGTCGATGCCGTAGACCAGGAACGGATCGGGCGTTTTCTGCTTCTTGATCTCGTGCTCCAGCGCCTTGAGGCCCTTGCCGCGCACCAAGTAGGCCCAGCGCACGACGCGGCCGACCTCGATGGGCAACTGCCGGCGCATGTTGCGCTGGGCCAGCACGATGCGGCCTAGCTCGGCCAGGGCGAGGAGCACGCTGTGCGCCTGGTAGCTGGCGAAGGCGCAGCCCATGGTGCCGCCGATCACCAGGATCAGCGAAGGCCCGCTGACGAACAGGGTGACGTCGTTGGCGCTGGCCACGATCGCCGCCGCGCAGAGTGCGAAGCTGGCGAACAGGCCGATCAGCGTGGAAAAGGACATGCGGGCGCCGCTGCCGATGACACTGGCCGCCATTGTGGTGCCGGCTTGGTTGCCCCTTCCTTAAGGTGGCCGGCCCCCTTGGCGCGTCGCGGGGCGTTGGCTATGGTCCGCCGGCGATCGACGACGATGCTGGGGGATCGGCCCATGGCGGCAGCGAAGACCATAGTGTTCTTTCCCGAGGCGGCGCTGGGACCGGCGCTGAACTCGGTGGGCATCGCCCAGGCTTGTCGCGATCTGGGACACCGCCCCGTGTTCGTCGCCGACGTGGCGTTCAAGGGCACGTTCGAGGCCTACGGCTTCGAGGAACGGCTCATCCACATGTCCGAACCCATGTCGGCCGAGCAATCGGCGCAGTACTGGCAGGACTTCATCACCGCCCAGCTTCCCGCCTTCCGTACCTCGGCCTACGAGCAGATCGACACCTATGTGAAGGCGTGCTGGGACGCCATCGTCGAGACCTCGGTGTGGGCCGAGAAGGAATTGCCGCAGACCCTGGCCGCCATCAAGCCGGACCTGATCTGCATCGACAACGTGGTGTTGTTCCCCGCGACCAAGGCCTACGGCGTGCCCTGGGTGCGCATCATCAGCTGCAGCGAAAACGAGATCGAGGACCCGGACATCCCGCCGCACCTGTCCGGCTGCGGCGAGAACGACAAGGCGTGCTTCGAGCGCTACCGGAACCGATTCCGCGAGGTGATCAAGCCGATCCACGACCGGTTCAGCGCGTTCCTGGCGACGCGCGGCCAGCCGCCCTATCCGCCCGGCGAATTCTTCGAGCCTTCGCCCTGGCTCAACCTGCTGCTCTACCCCGAGCCGGTGACGTTCAAGCGCCGCCACGCGCTCGACCCCAAGCGGTTCCAGTATCTGGAAGGCTGCGTGCGGGAGGAAAGGCCTTACACGATCCCGACCTTTGCCAAGGGCGGATCGGACCCACTGGTCTATGTCAGCTTCGGCAGCCTGGGATCGTCGGACGTCGACCTGATGAAGCGCCTGATCGCGGCCTTCGGCGGCCTGCCGATCCGCGTGCTGATGAACGTGGGCGACAATCTGGCGGCGTACCCGGACGTGCCGGGCAACGTGCATCTGGCGCCGTTCTTCCCACAGCCCTCGGTGATCCCGCAGGTCGACGCGGTCATCCACCACGGCGGCAACAACAGCTTCACGGAGTGCCTCTACTTCGGCAAGCCGGCGCTGATCATGCCCTACTGCTGGGACGGCCACGACAACGCCACCCGTGTCCAGGAGACGGGACACGGGCTGAAGCTGCACCGCTACGACTGGACGGCTGAGAGCCTGGGCGCCGCGATCCGGACATTGCTGACCGACAAGAGCATCGCCGCGAAGCTGGCAGCCACGGCCTCGCACATGCGCGGCGCCGACGGCCGGCGCAAGGCCGCGACCTTGCTCGATACCCTGCTGCGAAGCAAAGGATAGCACGATGGTGAACACGGTCGCCCTGATCGAGAACGCGCGCGGCCTGGACTCGGGCGCGCTCAAGGACTGGGGCCCGGTAGCGTCGCCCATCGGCACGCCGGTGTCGCAGACGCGCGGCACGTTGCTGGATCTCGCGGCCAGCGGCTTTCCCGAAAGCGGCGTGTGGGAATGCTCGCCCGGCACCTGGCGCTGCGAGGTCGATCGCGCCGAGTTCTGCCACTTCCTGACCGGCCGGGCGACCTACACCCACGACGACGGCGAGGTCATCGCGATCGCGCTTGGTACCACGGCTTGGTTCCCGGCCGGTTGGCGCGGGCGCTGCACGGTCCACGAGACCGTGCGCAAGGTCTACATCGTCGTCTGAACGCGCGCGCCGGGGCCAGGAAATGCAACGTGCCGGCCCGTCGCCGTGCCGGCCCGTGTTCCGTGAACCGTCGTGACGGCCTAGCCGCCCTCCGCCTGATCCGAGGCTTCCGGCGTCGCGGTGAACATGTCGGTGATGTCGCCGCCCAGAATGATCAGCGCCGAGATGATCGCGATCGCGATCGCGGCGGCGATCAAGCCGTATTCGATTGCCGTAACGCCGGACTCATCGCCCACAATGGTGCGAGCCTTCGCCTTAACGACCTTCATGACCTGACGCAGCATGTCATTCTCCGTTTGCCGTTGACAGACCAAGCGCGAGGTGAACTGGCTGTCCCTGGATCGCGCCCAAACTACGCTTCTTCTGGCACGCCATCCACCGCCGTCCAGTGATCAGGGTCACTCGTGACCCGACCCGGGACCTCTTGCTTCCTACCGTAGCCCCCGACCCTGGAAAACCCTGGTCGGCGGCTTGACGCCGGAAACCCCTTCGCATGGAATGCCTGACCGGTCGCCCAGCCTTGCCGATCCGGCGAAGAACCACGCATGCGTGAGTTGAAGACTGGCGTCCATTTGTTAATGCAAGGTTAACAAAGAGTATCTCATGATGGATCAAACCTGACAAGGGATGCCCGGCATCGCTCGGGCCGCCACCGAAGGCCTCAACAGGACGTAATCAATGCGACGTATTTTTCCCGTCATCGCCGCCATCGGTCTCGCCGGCTTCGGCGTGGCGCGGGCAGAAACGGCCCCCAAAAGCCTGTCCGAGGCCGGGCGCGCGCTCTACGGGCACATCGTCGGGCAGCTCGACACCATGAGCGCGCCCGACGCCAGTCTGCGCCACGGTCCGATCGCCATCGACGAAGGCGGCACCGGCTTCCATGTGGTCATTCCCGACGTCGCCATGACCCTGGCCGAGGGCGGCACGATCCGTCTCGGCACGATCGAGGCCGACCTGACGCCCGAGGGCCCCGATGTCTACGATGTCGCCCTGACGCTGCCGAGACTGATCACCGTCGCCGACGAAACCGGCGCCGAGATCGGCCACGCCACGGTGGGCGAGTCCTCCTTCACCGGCACCTGGGCCCCGGTGACCGGCGGCTACCTGGATCAGAAGCTCAGGCTGGCGGACGTGGTGGTCACGTTCCCCGATAGCGGTTTCGAGGCGCGTGCTGTGCTCGCCGCCTACGAGGCCGCGCTGACACCGTCGAACGACTCCAAGGTCACCGGGCCGAGTGCGTTCCTGCTGGATGGCCTCTCGATCAGCGACGGCCAGGGTCACGAGATCGTGCGGCTCGGGTTCTTGGCGGGCACCAGCGCCGTGCGCGCGCTGGATCGCGCCGCGATGCTGAAGCTGAACCAGGGTTTTGCCGCCCTGGGCGAGGCCGGGCAACCGAACGCCGACGGTACGCCGGCCGCGCCGCTCGACCTGTCGTTCCTGCCGACCGCGCTCGGCGACATCATCGCCGACGCCAGCACCGACGTGACGCTCGAGAACCTGACGATCATGGATCCGACCGGCGCCGGCGGCGTCATCATTGACCGCCTGGGGCTCGCGTCGGACGTGACCGATCTGGACGGGGAGCTGGCCCGGCTCCACCTGAGCTACCGCCACGATGGGCTGCAGGCCACCGGCGAGGCGGCCTCGCCCCTGGTGCCCGATGTCGTCAACCTGGAGATCAACGTGGAACGGTTGCCGGCGGCGCGGCTTTACGTCATGGCGGTCGCGGCGGGCGCGATGGCGGCGGTGGCGCCCGACGCCACGGGCTCCCAGGCACTGGCGCAACTGCCGGCGCTGTTCGCGCAGTCCGCGACCGAGGTGAAGATCGGCGCGCTCGACCTGGCGATGGCCGGGGCCAAACTCTACGGCAGCGGCACGATCGCCGGCGATCCGAACGCGACTGGCGGCGTGGTCGGCGGCTTCACCCTGTTCGCCTCGGGCCTCGAGTCGGCGATCGCCACCTTGACCGCCAACCCCGAAGACGCCGAGGCCCAACAGGCGGGGTTCTTTTTCAGCCTGCTGCAGTCGCTCGGCGCGCCCGAGACGGCGGCCGATGGCGCGCCGGTCCTGGCCTACCGCGTCGCGCTCGATCCGGCGGGCAATCACACGCTCAATGGCCAGAACCTCGGCGAGTTGTTCTCGGGCATGGCCGGGGGCGAACCGGGCGCGACGCCGTAGTGGCACGGCCCAGGGCCGTGCTATCTAGAGATGCCCGTCCCTGGAGCGAGTTCGTGATGGCTTTCGGACCCGTCCTTCGCTTTGCCCTGGCCGCGATCCTTGCCGTGGCGCCCATGGGGCTGGCGCTCGCCCAGGAATCCTCGAGCGGCGCAGTCGAGGCGGAGGGCAGCGTGGTCGAAGGCGCCTCGGGCGGGTTGGATGTCGGCCGCGGCGCCTTGTGGCTCGGCGTCACGGCGGCGCTGGGTTTGGCGCTTGGCCATTCCATAGCCGACGACGATTCCAACACGGCCACCGGCGCGACCGGTGCCCTTGGGGCACCGGCGGCACGTCAGGCACCGGCGGCACCAACTGACGTCGCGCGGCGTCGCGCTACGGCGCCGCGCGCCGCGCCTTTGCCAGGGCTTCGCGGTGGTAGACGTAGGCGCCGCTGGCGATAACGATGACAATGCCCAGCACCGTCCAGCCGTCGGGCAGGGTGCCGAACAGCACGAAGCCGAAGAATGTCGCGAAGACGATGCTGATGTAGTTGAAAGGGGCCAGCAGCGAGGCCGGCGCCAGGCGATAGGCGCGCACCAGCGTCAGATGCCCGGCCGTGGACAAGATCCCCATTAGCACCAGCAGCACCCAGATCTCCGGCGCGGGATCGCGCCAATAGAGCGGGGTCGCCGCCGACAGGGCGATGGCGCCCATGACCGGGGTGTAGAGCAGCGTCGTCAGCGGCGGCTCGTCGGGCCCGAGCTTGCGTGTCAGCACCACGAACAAGGC